>WNFX01002159.1_pt1 | contig 52654 bp, 49 predicted proteins | sample 5400111 | NCBI WGS metagenome assembly WNFX01 (sample SAMN13153363, study PRJNA577476) | soil metagenome | isolation source: 40 cm soil or saprolite under grassland replicate 1 | place: USA:California | collected 2016-06-15
CCGATGTCGCGGCCGTCCACCACCACCCCCCGCGGCACCCCGGCGACGGCGTCCCGCTGCTGCACGTTGACCCAGTTCCGGACCTCGCGGATCGCGGCGATCGCCGAGACATGACGCGTCACGCGCTCCGACCGGATCGCCTCCTCCACGTCCACCCCGGCGACCGCCGGCCGGAACACATCATCCACCAGCACGAGGCGCACCGGCAGGTCCTCAACCAAGGCGATGATCTGCTGTGGCCCCCACGTTTCCCGTTTCCCCTTTCCCGTTTCCCCTAAGTTGTCGAGCACTGCCAGCGTCACCGCCCGATACAAGGCTCCCGAGTCGAGATGCGCCCACCCAAGCCGGCGCGCCACGGCAGCGGCCGTGGAGCTCTTGCCCGAGGCGGCGGGGCCATCGATGGCGATGACCCGAGGCCTCACCGTTCCCGTTTCCCCTTTCCCGTTTCCCGAATGGCTCGCAGGTCCGTGAAGAACCGCGGGTAGCTGATCGCGACGGACGCCCGCTCGGAGAGCCGCACGTCGGCCCCGGGAACGGTGCCGAGCACCGCGAACGCCATGGCGAGCCGGTGATCGCGCGCCGTGTCGACCCGACCGCGCGGGGGCCGGGTGGTGCCGCACACGTGCAGGTCGTTGCCGCGCGCCTCGGCTTCCACTCCCACGGCGCGCAGGTTTGCCGCGATCAGCTCGAGCCGGTTGCTCTCCTTGACCCGCAGCTCGCCCACCTCGCGGAACACCGTTTCACCTTCGGCCCGGCTCGCGAGCACCGCCAGAACCGGCACTTCGTCCACCAGCGTCGGCACCTCCGCCGCCGCGACCTCGGTGCCGCGCAACGACCCTGGTCGGGCCACCAGATCGGCCACGGGCTCGCCCCCGGCGTCCCGCAGGTTCACCCGTTCCACGCGGGCGCCCATGCGCGCGAGCACTACCAGGAATCCGGTGCGCGTGGGGTTCACGCCCACGTTCTCGATCACGAGCTCTCCGCCCTGGGCGAGCGTTGCGGCCCCGACGAGGAAGGCCGCCGACGACGCGTCGCCGGGCACCGCCAGCTGGAACGCGGGCACCACGGAGCGGGCTTCGGGGGGGGGCTCGTACACGATCGCGCCGTCCCGCTCGTGCATCCCGAGGCCGAGGTGGGCGAGCAGGCGCTCGGTGTGATCGCGCGAGCGATACGGCTCGCGGATCGTCACGGCCACGCGGCCCGTCAGGCCTGCCAGCAGCAGCGCGCTCTTGATCTGCGCGCTCGCCACCGGCGTGGTGTACGTCAAGCCGTGCAGCCGGCCGCCGCGGATCGTGAGCGGCAGCGCATCGCTCCGCCCCGCGGTGAACTCGGCCCCCATGGCGCGCAGCGGCTCCGTCACGCGCCGCATCGGGCGGCGCCGCAGCGACGCGTCTCCGGTGAGCGTGGCCTCGAAGGACTGGCCCGCGAGGATCCCGAGCATGAGCCGGGCGGTCGTGCCTGAATTACCACAGTGGAGTCGGGATGCGGGATGCGAGAGGCGGGATGCGTGCACCGTCACAGTCGAGCCGTCTCGCACGGTGGAGATTTCCGCGCCAAGCTGTCGCAGCACGCGGGCCGTGCTCTTCACGTCGGCACCGGTGAGCAGCCCCTCGAGCTCGCTCGTGCCCCCCCTCCCCCCTCCGCCCGCCAGCGCCGCGAGCATGAGCGCGCGGTGGGAAATGCTCTTGTCGCCGGGCGGCCGCACCGTGCCCCGCACCTTCACGCGTCGAGTCTCCGGCGCCAATCGGCGGCGCGCGTGAGCCAGCTGCGCAGGGCAGCCGCGTCGCCCGCCTCGAGCGCCCGCTCCAGCTGGCCGAGCGGCTCCTCCAGCGCCCGCAGCGCCGGGAGCAGCTGATCGCGGTTCATGAGGAAGATCTCCGTCCACAGCGCCACGTCGCTTGCGGCGAGGCGAGTGGCGTCGCGCGCCCCGGGGCCGAAGCTCGCCCCTGCGGGGGACGCCCCGGCCAGGTAATGCGCCAGCAGCGAAGCGACCGCTTGGGGCAGATGGCTCGTGAGGGCGAGCTGGCAGTCGTGCCGCGCGGCGTCGATCATCACCGGGTGGGCCTCGAGCACGCTCTCCCAGAAGTGGGCGACCTCGCGGGCGGCGCCGTCGCCGTCGCGCGTCGGCGTGACGTAGACGACGGCGCCCTTGAACAGGCCGAGCCGGGCGGCGCCGAAGCCGCGGGCGTGGGTGCCGGCGAGGGGGTGGCCGCCGGCGAAGCGCGCGCCGAGGCCCAGCTCCTGGGCCCGCGCCACGATCGCCCGCTTCACCGAGCCCACGTCGCTGATCACGGCGCCGGCGGCGACGTGCGGGTGCAGCGTCTCGAGCAGCGCCAGATTGGCGGCGGGCGGCGCGGCGAGCACCAGCAGCTCGACCGCGCGGGCGACATCCGTGGCGCGGGCCGGGGCATCGTCGATCGCCCCGCGCTGCGCGGCCGTGGCCCGTTCTGCCGGGTCGGGCGACCAGCCGAGCACGGTCGCGATGCCCGCCCGCTTCGCCTCGAGCGCGAGCGAGCCGCCGATCGCGCCGAGGCCGAGGATGCCGAGCGTGGAGGGGCGCACCGGGTGGAAGCTAGCCGCTCGAGACTGGGGCGTAAACGAGAAGGGCGGCTCCCGGAGGAGCCGCCCTCGTCTCGACGTCCCAGCCAGGGCTCAGGGACAACCGCCCCTTTGGGACAGGGTGATCGGGATGGTAGTCGTCTGCAACAGAGTCCCGTCTTGAATGAGATCGAACTCGGCTGACGCAGCGCCGCAAGCCAGAGTTCCCGTTCCCCCGAGGGCGTTGTTCGCGACGAAGTTGAAGCCCGGCAGGGTACAGGTGCCCGATTCGCACGTGAACGGACCCTCAGTGGTCTGGAGGCTCGTTCCCGCAAAGCGGCGTGCAGCGCCTTGGACAATGTATCCCTGCACCGCCAGGCCAGACGCGGGCGCCCCGGTCGCGTTACTCACGCTCACGGTCGCGGTGCCCTCGAGACCGCCGATGTCCAAGGTCAGCGGGGACAGGGACACGCCGGCGAGGTGCGCGGTGAGCGCCCAGCCAATATTGCTGAAGCAACACGTCAGTCCGCCCAACCCGTTGTGGCCCAGGGCAGTGGCGCCGAACAGCGGGTGGGGCATCACCAGCCGAGCGATCGCGTTCACAACGCCATGCCACGGCTTCAAGGCCAGATCGATCACGCGGCGTTTGCCGAGCCCCAACCCTCCCCCCGGTGGGACCCAGGGTGCGCAGTCGGTGATCAGAGTCGCCGGCGCCTCCGCGAGCTGCACCGCCGGTATGCCCGGGTCGGACTTATAGAGCCGCAGGTCGTGATAGTTCGCGTCACTTGGGCTCAGGGTCGGGCATACTTCGACCCGCGCGCACCGTGCGATGTCGTCTACCGTCCCCGGCCCTTCTCCGGGCAGTGCCGCGCAGTTCAGCGGGTTGTCGACTCGTGGAGAGGTCGTGAAGCTGTAGCACCCATGGTCGGCGAAGGACGGCGGCGGGTTGCTGCCGGCGAAGCACCCCTCCGAGACCGGCGCGATGGTCAGCGTGACCGCTTGCGTCAGGTAGCCCGGGGGGAACGAGACCGCAGCCAGCAATGTCGGCGGGGTCTGCACATCGAGACGCACAGCGGGATTTGGGCCAACGATTTGCTCGAGACAACCGCTGCGTCCGGAGCAGGTCGCTCCTTGCTCGATCCGAAACCTGATCGGCAGCGTGCGTCCATCGACCAGCCCGATGAACTCGCCGGTGTCGATGTTCTTCAACTGGCTGCCGTTCGTGGCGGGCATTACGTCGGCGAACCCGAGCTCCACTCCTGAGCTGGACACGATGATACGGTAGGTCTGACCGACGAGGACCGTCGCCAGGTCCGTATTCCAGTTCACCTTGTATTGCTGACTAGCGACGTCGACCTGAACCGCCCCGGGGCTGAAGCTCGTGTTCGCGACACAATCGTTTCCCACGAGTTGGCAAATGGTCACGCTGGGCGCGAGACTCGGGTTGAACGTTCCCGTCGTGGTGGGTGCTTGCACCATCGGTGGCAGGAAAAAGAAGTGCGGGTTGCCCGGCACGCAGGTCCCGGTCGCGGTCAGGCAGTTCGCCAGGTGCGCGCCATCCGAGATATCTGCGGAGATTCGCCCGCCGTGCGACGTCACTGGGCGGTCGCTTTGACATGCGACGAGCACGAATCCGGCGACAACGACAAATAGACGAGCGGGTCTCATCGGGCACACTCCTGGCCGAGGCAACGGGTACGACATAACCTCCGGCTCCCGCACAAGCAAGAAACACGCCCCTGCGTGTCGCACAGCACCCACCGCAAGACAATATGGGCTAAGTAGTTATCGAAAATGCTCGCGTCCAGTTCGCGCCCGCCAGGCGTTGGTTGTCACCACACAGCCACAAGATTGGCAGTGCTACTTCGCGGTTCCGATCAGCTGCTTGAACCGGGGATCGTCCTTGATGTCACGCCACCACCAGTGCGTGGACCGCGCGAACCCCGCCCGGTGCGCGGGATTCGCCGCCACCTGCTCCTTCAACAAGCGCAGTGCTTGGTCGCGGTCACCGAGCAGTAGGTAGGCAAACGCCTGAAACGACAGCAGTTCGACCTCAGGGTCCACGTCGGGGCCGCCGCGCGATCGGGCCAGCACGTGGCGCGCGCTGTCGGCGAGCCCAGCACGCGCCAGTACGGCCGCAACCCCGTTCTGCGACTCGAGCCGCACGTAGGCCCGCAGCGACGTCGGCGCGAGCCGCACGATGTCGTCCAACAGCTTCCACGCCCGTGCGACGTCCGGCGCCTTCGCGGGCGACGTCATGAGCCAGAGCTGACACTCCGCGAACGGCAGGTTCCCCGGAAACCGCCGCACGCCTTCATCACACCAGCGCTCTGCGTCCGCGAACTGCTCCAGGTCGTACGATGTCGTGTACAGCCGCCACAAGATCTGGTCGGCGCTGCTCAGGTAGGCGTCCGCTTCGTACGCGCGCTGCGCATCGATCTTCGCCTCGACGAAGTCGGGCTTCTGATAGTTGACCAGGCTCAGCATGTTCCAGGCGCTCGCCTGCCCCGGGGACACAGACACTGCGTCGCGCAGGTCGCCCTCGGCACTCCGCAGCAGCTCCGCGGCTGCGGTGGGTGTGGGCGTGAGCCGCAGCCGGTACTGCATGAAGTGCAGCGAGCCTCGCAGCTCGAGCGCGCCCGCGTTCCGCGGATCGATCTTGAGTGCCGCCGCGGCCAAGCTCAGTCCCTTGTCGATCCACGGGCCCGCCGGTGCGGACCGGAGATCGAGCCGGGCCTGACGATACGCGATGGCGGCGCGTAACACGGGCGGCTCGGCCCACTCGGGATCCGTTGCCTGAGCGCCCGCGCCGAGCGAGTCGGCGAGCTCGAGCGCACGCCGCGCGGCCGCAAGGCTGTCGTGCTCAAACAGCGCATCGGCAAGCTTTCTCCTCTGCTCCGCCTGCTGCATCAGCGACCACGCCGCGACGCTTCTGGTGCCGGCCTGCGCCTCCCGCAGCCGCAGCTCCTCGCCCAGTCGCACGCGCAGAAACTCGGCCACCTTGCGGGCCAGACTGTCGCGCATCGCCAGCACGGACCCGGCCGGCTGTTCGAAGCTGGCCCGCTGGCCCAGGTCGGCACCGCTTGCGCCCTCGATGAGATTCACCGACACGCGGTAGCGGCCACCTTCATCGTCGACGCTCCCCCGCACGAGCGTTCCCACAGCGAGCGCCCGCGCCACGCTGTCGAGCGGCACCGTGGTGGCGCGATACGCGGCGGCCCCGTTCTTGGACACGACCGTAAGCGCCGGCACTTCCCGCAGGGCGTCGATCAGCGCCTCCGTGAGACCGTCGGCGAGATAGCCGAGGGAGTGCCCGTTGCTCTCGTCCGTGAAGTACAACACGGCCACGTGTCGCGGATCGAGCCCGCCTACCGCCGTCCCGCGTCCGGCCCGCGCCGACCGGACCGCCACGTATCCGACGAGGACTAGGGCGATGGCGGCGACGGGCACGACCCACCGCGCCCAGCGGCGCGGGCGCCCCCCACGGCCGGCCCGCTCCAGTGTCGCCCGGCGATGCGCCCCGGTCGCGCGCGACGGCGTGTTCAACGCCTCCGCGAACAGCGCCGTCGTCGCGTAGCGATCGGCCGGCAGCTTCGAGAGGGCCCGGAGGACCGCGTCTTCGACCGCGTCGGGAATCGTGGCCCGCACGATCGACGGCGGCGACACGATGTCCAGCGAGTGGCGCGCGAGCACCGCCTGCGCGGTCGGGCCGGTGAAAGGCGGCTCGCCCACCAGCATCTCGTACACGACGCACGCCAGGCTGTACTGGTCGCTGCGGCCGTCGATGTCGTGGCTGCCCGTCCCCTGCTCCGGGCTCATGTAGGCGGGCGTCCCGATGATCGTGCCCGTCTGAGTGATCTGGCCCGCGTCCCCCGCGGCGTTCACGGCGCGTGCGATGCCGAAGTCCGCCACCACGGCCGTCCCGCCGGACAGCATGATGTTCTCCGGCTTGATGTCGCGGTGCACGATCCCGTGGCTGTGCGCGTATGCCAGCGCGCCCGCCACCTCCGTCGCGATCCGGAGCGCGTCTTCTTGGGAGAGCTGTTTCTCGCGCTCGAGCCGGTCGCGCAGCGATTCCCCCTCGACGTACGGCATGACGTAATAGAGGAGGCCGGCGGCGGCGCCGGAGTCGTACAGGGGCAGGATGTGAGGGTGCTGCAGCCGCGCGGCGATCTCGATCTCGCGCAGGAACCGGTCGGTGCCGAGGGCCGCCGCCAGCTCCGCGTGCAGCACCTTGATCGCCACCGGGCGGTGGTGCTTCAGGTCCTCGGCCAGGAACACGGTGGCCATGCCGCCGCGCCCCAATTCCCGCTGCACCGCATAGCGGTCGGCGAGGGCCTCACGCAGGGAGTCGAGCAGGTCGGCCACGGGACGTGGGGCTAGCTTACAGTCCCGCCGACGCCGCCGCCAGCGCCGCTCTTGTCCCGCCGCCCGCCGCACCCCTAGTTATAGACCGCGCATGACGAACTCACCGGCGGCGCTGCCAGGCATGTGGGCGCGGTCGTGGCGGCTGTTCCGCGCCCCGAGCATCAGCCAACTGTTCGGGGCGGCCTTCATTGTCATCGCGGTCGCGGGGCTCGCCGACCGCATCGCGGTGTGGCGCAACGCGCGTCGTACCCAGGCCGCCATGATCGACTTGAGCCAGCGGCTCGAGCAGCTGGACCGCGTCTCCCCCGCTCCCGCCCTGCGCGCCCGGATCGTCGACATGCAGGAGCTCACGGCGGACGTGGGGGACGAAGCCATCCAGCTGGCGGTGCAGAGCACGGTCATCTTTCTGGTGATGCTCGTCGTGCTCGGGGTCGGGCTGTGGTACAACCGGCGCCGGCTGGCGACGCCGTTCGCCCACGTCGTGGGTGCCTTGGAGCGCGTGGCGGCGGGCCACTACGCAGAGCGGCTGCGGGAGGACGAGCCGGAGGAGTTCGGGACCATCGCCCGCGGCATCAACCGGATGGCGGCCGCGCTGGCGTGGCGGGAGTGGATCCAGGCGCATACGGCCAGGCTGCTCGCCGCGCTGAACCTGCCGCCGCAGGAGGCCGCGCCGGGCGGCAGCTTCGGGCCGGCGCTCGCGGTGCTCGCCGAGGCCGCGGGTGCCACCGCCGTCGCGCTGTATCAGCCCAGCTACGACACGAACGAGTGGGCTCCGACGGGCGTGCATCGCATCATTGCCCGGCCGCTCGCGCGCGACCTGGTCCGTCAGCTCGTGGGGGAGGCCGCCGCGGTGATCGAGTGCGACGGGTCGTCGGCCGGCGACATGCTCACCCGGCTCCAGCTCTCGACCGACGAGGGTGCCGGAGCGGCCGGCGGCCTCGCCCTGGTGCCGCTGCGCGGCGGCGAGCGCCTGGTGGGGCTCGTGGCGGTGGTCGCCGGCGCGCTCACCGCCGACGCGCGCGCGGCGCTGGCACAGGCGGCGCCCAATCTCGCCATCGCGTGCGAGCGCGAGTCCGCGCACCAGAACACGCGCCGCCTCGCGGTGGAAGTGCGGCGCGCCGCCCAGCGGCTCGAGGCCCAGAACGCCAAGCTCGAAGAGCAGCGCCAGGAGCTGACGCGGCTGAACGCCGAGCTCGACCAGGCGGGCAAGCTCAAAGATCAGTTCCTGGCCAACGTGTCGCACGAGCTGCGCACGCCGTTGAACAGCGTGATCGGGTTCAGCGACCTGCTCTTGACGATGGCCTCACCGGAGAGCCCACTCACCGATACCCAGCGCGACTACCTCGAGACCATCGCGCGCAACGGCCGTCACCTGCTCGACCTCATCAACGAGCTGCTCGATCTCTCCAAGATCGCCGCCGGTCGCATGCAGCTCACCCTCGAGCCGCTGGCGCTCGCGGCGCTGTTCCGTGAAGTGGCCGACACGGTGCGCGCCCAGCTCGAGGCCCGCAAGCACAAGCTCGCGATCGAGCCCGAGCGCCAGCCGCTGATGGTCACGGCCGATCGCGGGCGTCTGCGCCAGGTGCTGCTGAACCTGTTGTCCAACGCGATCAAATTCACCACCGATGGGGGGCGCATCACCCTCAGCGCGCAGCTCGCGGGCGATCGCGTGCGAGTTGCCGTGAGCGACAGCGGCATCGGGATCGCCCCGGAGGACCAGCAGAAGCTGTTTCAGGAATTCGTGCAGCTGGACGGGAGCCCCAGCCGCCGCTACGAAGGCACCGGCCTCGGACTCGCGCTATCCAAGCGACTCGTCGAGCTGCAGGGCGGCGCCATCGGCGTGGAGAGCCAGCTCGGCAAGGGCAGCACCTTCTGGTTCACGGTCCCGCGCGTCTGATGGCCACGATCGTGGTGGTGGAAGACCAGCCCGACAACTTGAAGCTCATCACGGCCCTCCTCACCATGAAGGGGCACCGCGTGATCGGCCTGCAGTCGGGCGAGCCGCTGGTCGCGACGCTCCTCGCCGAGCAGCCGCCCCCCGATCTGGTGCTGCTCGACATTCAGCTGCCCGGCCGCGACGGCTTCAGTGTGCTGGCCGACGTGCGGCGGCTCGCGGGTGATCATCGCTGGAAAGTGGTGGCGCTCACGGCGCACGCTATGCCGGGCGATCGTGAGCACGCGCTGGCCGCGGGATTCGACGGCTATATCACCAAGCCCATCGATGTGCGCGGTTTTGCGGCAGAGGTGGCGCGCTACCTCGCGCCCTGAGGCGCTTTGTGGAGGTGGATCGAGCCGTTCACTGTTTCCAGGTGCACTTCGCGGCCGCCGCGACCGAGCGTCGCGTCGACGTCGTGCCCCGTGAACTTGCCGTTCACCGCCAGCCCGTAATCGGTCGCAATCGAGCCGTTGATCGTCTTGGCACTCACGTGCGCATCGAGCCGGGGCGGCAGCTCCGCCGTGACCGAGCCGTTGAGGGTCTTGAGGGTCACCGCTCCGGTATCGCCGAACGCGTCCACGCGAACCCGCACGCTGCCGTTCAAGGCCGTGACCTCGACGGGGCCCGCGGCGGTCACTGCGTCCACCTCGCCGCTGACCGTGTGCAGCACCAGCGGCGCGCGCCCCCCCGTCACGCGCAGGTCACCCACCATGGTCGACGCACCCAATCGCACGTTGGCGGGGAGCCGGACCGTAAAATCCACGACCACGTCGTTGCGGTGCGTCCCGTGCATCTCGTAATCGTCCTCTTGCGGCCCACAGCGCGAGCCACGGCCGGACCACAGGGCGCACACCGCAACGCCACCCGCATAGGGCTCGGCGACGAGCCGCACCCCGCCCGTGTCTGAAGACCGGTAGGACTTAGCCGCGCTGATCTCGACGAAGTCGCCTTTGGCGGGCTCGACGGTGACGGAGCCACGCGTGTTGCGGATCCACACCCACTGCTTGGGAGCCACTTTGGCCCGATAGCTCCACGTGCCACCCGCGATCCGGGGGCCGGCGTCGGAGCCGGCGTCCCATTCGTTGCGCAGGTCGCGCAGCGCCATGGGTAGCCGCGCCGTGACGCCCTCACGCACGCGACCCATGAAGGACCGAGCGAGCATCCAGATGCCGAGGACCCCGCAGAACAGCGCGGTCCCCCGAATGATCTCCTTGCGCCAGGTTTCCCAGAACTCGCTCATCCGCTCCCCCTGCTCTGCAGAGCTAGATACTGGCAGGTCGTACGCTACTTGGCGAGGTGGGGTTTCCAAACGGCTGTGGGGCGGAGCGACGGCGGCGGGAAGGGGGCCAGAGCCCCCCTCCACGCCTCAGGAAATCGTACGAACGGTCGACCGGTCCGCGCCGACGCACCGCACGGTCGGGCGGCTCATGATCCGCGCTTGGGCTGCGGCGTGCGAGTCACGGGCGGACGACTCGACGGTGATGGGGTCGAGCACGCCGCCGTACCACACTGCCCCGGGGACGTCGCTCGCCGGGCGCACGGCTGCCGGTTGGCCGCGCGTGTGGCGTCCGGTGTCCAGTGATGTCACCGCGAGCTCTGCGGCGGCGCCGTAAGCGGTCGTGAGTAGGATGCCGAGCAGCAAAGCGTAGATACGCATAGAATGCCTCCCGAGTGCTGGTGTGGACCGCACGCGTCAGGTTGTAAGACGTGGGAAGCTCCCCAATGGTTGCATCCGGCACGTCAGGAGACTGTAAAGGGAGTGAAACGAGAGGCTTACGCGTCGCTCCAGGTCACGCGAAACTCGCCGCCACAGCGCTGGCACACCATGGTGCGCGGCCGGCCGTCGATCGCCTGCCGGCCACGGCAGCTGGGGCACACGGCGTAACGATCGCCCCAGTCGCGCGGCAGGCGCACGGCGTCGCTCGGTCGCGCGACGACGCTCCAGGTGCGGGGCGGACTGTCGACCACCTGCAGGAAAGGGGACGGCACTTCGAGCGGCCGCCCGCGTACTTCGACGACTGCCTGCAGCGGCCCGAGCTGCTTGATACGATACCACGCGCCGCGGCGCAGCCTGACGTTCAAGTCGGCCTGCAAACGAGCCCACATGCCCGGCATATCCACATCCTGGGACGGCGAGTCGAGCTAAGGATATCCTGACTGACCTGGGATGCGGTGTGCTGGGTCACAGGGGGGGACCGGCGTCCCGCGACTGTGGTGTGTCTGCACTGCGACAATGTCCCGAAGTACTCGTTCCTGCTGCGTGGGCGCGACAGAAAAATGTCGTTGCGTGGATGCCACGGCATGGCACGGACTCTGCACCCCGCGCCGGCACTAACCCGGAGAAATCCGTACACCATGACAATGGTAGCCGTAGCGGGCCGCGACGCTGTGTCGACCGACCGTGCCCCTGGCCCGCCACGGTTTTCGCGCCGCTGGTGCGCCCGCGTGGTGGCGGACTTTCGGCGCGAGCGCGCCAGATTCGGACTGCGCAGCACGCTGCGCGAATTCGCGTTTCGCGCGATCCATCACGTCGTTTCGTTCAGAGTGCTGCGCGGGATCTACCTCGCAGCAGCGGACGCCCGGTTCACCGAGTGCCCTCCCGGCTTTACCGGCGGTTTTCTCAGTCGGGAGACGTTGCAGCGCGTTTCGCTCGATCGGCGGTACGACTTGCCGCCCGAATTTGTGGACGACGCGCTCGGCCGGGGCGACGCGTGTTACGGCATTCTCGATGGTGAGCACGTGGCGTCGTACGGATGGTATACCCAGGCGCCGACCAGGATCAACGACGAGCTGTGGTTGCACTTCGATCGGGCGTACGTGTACCGGTACAAGGGCCTCACGCTGGAGCCCTACCGCGGGCGCCGGTTTCACGCGATCAGCATGGCGCGGACGCTCGACGCGTGGCGGGCACGGGGCTATCGCGGCATACTCGCGTACGTCGAGGCCAACAATCTCAGCTCCCTCAAGTCGGTGTATCGCCTGGGCTATGTCACGTTCGGGCGGGTGTTCATTCTGCGGATTCTCCGACGGTATTTCATCTTCAACAGTCCGGGGTGCAAGGCGTTCGGGTTCCGCGTGGGGGCGGAGCGGCGACGCACGCGGTTGCCCGCGCGGACCCTCATGCCCGGCTCAGGACTCGAACCTGAAAGGGATCTCTCCCAGCGGGTTTTAAGCCCGCAGCGTTTACCCGTTTCGCCAGCCGGGCGCCTTCCCCATCCGCTCAGCCCTTCGGTGGTGCGATCCGCTCCGCCTCCCGCTGCTTTGTGAGGACCCGCTCGGCGAAATCGAGCCGCTCCTCGATCTCGCCAAGTCTTCGCTGCATCTCCTCCACTTCACCCAGTCGCTTCCGCAGGTCGTCGAGCTCGCCGAGTTTGCGCTCCACCTCGTCGACCAGCTCGGCGACCTCACGCTTGGATCCCCACCGTCCGCCGACGCGACCGGCGGGTCGCAGTTGATCCGCGGGGATCAGCCGCCGGGCGATCACCTGAGCGGCCGCGACGGTCAAGATGATGAACCCCACGCCGATGGCCCACACGGGTATCTCAAACATGCGCCGTCTCCTTGGCGACCGAGCGTCTTAACATATCATGCGCGCGCGCCCCGCTCAGTCACGGCCTTCCCGCGCGCCCCGCCCGAGGGCCGCACCCGCGTGATGGACGGTTCGCGGCCGTACACGGCTGTGAACGCGCGCCGGATCTCCTTCGCGACCTTCGCTTCACCCTTCCCTCTTCCCCCGTCCCCCTTCCCGAGCAGTACCAGCACCGCGCCGCCCCAGCCCGCGCCCGTGAGTCGCGCACCGAGCGCGCCCGCCCGGCGCGCCGCGGCGACCACCAGGTCGAGCTCGGGCGCGCTGCACTGGTACAGGCGCCGGCACGACTCGTGGGCCTCATACAAGAGCTCCCCGAACCGCCGCATCCGTCCCCGCGTCAGGAGCTGCGCGCCGAACCGGGTGCGGGCCGTCTCGCCCACGACATGGAGCGCGCGCGAGCGCAGTGGCTCGGCCAGGGCGCGCTTGAGGCGCGGCAGCCAGCGCGCCGGCCAGCTGGCGAGCCACACCAGCTCCGGCAGCTCGAGCCGGAGCCGGGCCACCGCCGCCTCGCACTCCGCGCGCCGTTCGTTCAGCGCGCCCGCTCTGAGCTCGTGCCGCGTGCCCGTGTCCACGAGCAGCAGGCGTCCCCGGATCGGAATGTGGCGCGCCGCGAGCGAAGCGCACTCGAGCAGCAGCGCGTGGCCCGGCCGCGCCAGCGCCGCGCACATCTGGTCCATGATCCCGCATCCCACACCTACGTAGTCGTGCTCGGCGCGAAACGCCACGCCCGCGAGCTGGCGTGGGTTGAGCCGGACTCGGGCGAGCAGGCTCAGGGCCTGCGCCGTCGCGACCGTCAACGCGGCCGAGGAGGCGAGCCCCGCTCCGATCGGCACGTCGCTCGCCACGGCCACACGGGCGCCCGCGCCTCGAGGGGCCGCGCCCGCCGCGTCCAGCTCGCGCATCACGCCGGCGACATACGCGGTCCACCCCGCGGGGCGTCCCTCATGCCAATCGATGCGCACCCGCTCGCCGTCCAGGGTCGAGATCAGCTCGAGCACGCCGTCGTCCCCGGGGCCGACGGCGACGCTGGTGCGCGCCGCCGTGGCCAGCGGCAGTACCGGACCGCCGTTGTAGTCGGTGTGCTCACCGATCAGGTTGACGCGCCCGGGCGCCGAGGCGACCACCCGAGGGGCGACACCGAAGGCGGCTCGGAACAGGGCTGACACGTTGCCAGTCATGGGGTTGACAAGGATTCCGTTTGACAAGAATTCGGGCCAATGCTACCGTTGGCCAGCCGATTCCACCACCTCTCCAAGGTCACCCGGAGACAAAAGCGTATGAGGGCGTGCGTCAGGTACGCGCTGGTGCTGTTTGCCGCGACCCCGACTCTGCTAGGTGCGCAGGGCTTCGGCATTTACGAGCAAGGAACGTGCGCGATGGGACGCGCGGGTGCCGGGGTGGCGGCGCCCTGCCCGGACGGCTCCGCCATGTTCTTCAACCCCGCGGGCCTGGCGGGCCTCACGGGTGGGCACGTCACCATTGGCGTGACGCTGCTCGACGTGCAGGGCGGCTTCACCGACGGCCTGTACCAACAGAAGACCAAGCTCGAGGATCCGCTGCTCGCCGTGCCGCAAGTCTATATCTCGTACGCGGCTACCCCCAAGCTCGGCATCGGCGTCGGGCTGTTCGCTCCCTACGGACTCGAGACCAAGTGGCCGCTGGCGTTCGATGGGCGGTTCGCCGGATACAAGAACATTCTCAAGTCGCTCTACATCCAACCCACCCTCGCCTATCAGGTGTCACCGCGGCTCTCCCTCGGGGGTGGGCTCGATATCGTGTTGGGGAAAGTGGAGTTGAACCAACGGGCCGACCTCGCTGACGCCGTGGTTCCTTTTCCGGGCGTGCCGCCCGGAACGGTCTTCGGCCAATTCGGGATCGCCCCCGGCACCGACTTCGCGAACGCCCACCTCGAGGCTTCCAAGACGACCGTGGCCGCCCATTTCGGGGCGATCTTCAAAGCGACCGACCGCCTGTCGTTCGGTGCGAACTTCCTCACACAGGCCAAGTTCGATTACTCGGGCACGGCGAGCTTCACGCAGGTGCCGACGGGGTTAGTCGTGCCGGCGGACATCGTCGTCACGCCCACGGACACGATTCACGCGGGCACACCAATCGACGTCCTGCTCGGAGGGCCCTCGCCGGGGCTGGACTTGTTCAACCCCTCGACGGGTGCGTTCCGCACGCAACCCGTCACGACCACGATCAAGAATCCGGCGCAGCTCGCACTGGGAGTGGCATACAAGCTCCAGAACGGTTGGACGCTGTTGGGCGATTACCAGCTCACCTGGTGGAGCCAGTTCGACACGCTCGACATCACGTTTCCGCAGACTCCAGGCGGTCTCTTAGACCGCAAGCTGTTCGAGAATTACCACAACACGAGCGGGTTCCGGTTCGGCGCGGAGTGGGCGCGGGACGCGAAATGGACGTTCCGCGGCGGCTATCTGCACCACGGCGGTGCGGCTCCTGCCGAGACGGTGACGCCGCTGTTGCCGGAGGGGCAGCGCAACGAGTTCACGGTCGGCACGACGGTGAAGCTCGCCGCGGCGCTCAGCGCCGATCTCGCGTATCAGTACATCCGGCAGAACGATCGGCGCGGTCGGACTCGCGAGCCGATCCTCAACCAGATGCCCACGACAGGGCTGAACAACGGCCTGTACGACTTCCACGCGCACCTGTTCGGCGTGTCGCTCAGCTACGCGTTCTAAGGGGAGCCCGACGATGACGATCCGCCGCATATCGCTCGCCGCCGGACTGGTCCTTGCCGCCGTCGGCTGCAGTAACGACGATCTGATCACACCCCCGGTCCCACAGTACCAGGGCGGGGCCATGTTTCAGCGCTACGTGTCCATGGGGAACAGCATCACCGCCGGGTTCCAGTCGGGGGGAATCAACGACTCGACACAGCAGCAGTCGTACGTTGCTCTCGTGGCGGGCAAGATGGGCTCGCCCTTCTACTACCCGAGTCTGAACCCGCCGGGGTGCCCCCCCCCGTTCACGAACATCTTCACGGGCGCGCGCGTTTTGGGCGGCACGAGCACGACCTGCGCGCTCCGCAACCCGAACATTCCGCCGTTCCTCACCAACGTGGCCGTACCCGGCGCCGAAGTGATCGATGGCTTGGAGAACTTTCCGGCTCCGGGCACCAACTCGAATCTTCTGACCCTGCTGATGCTCGGCGCGCGAACCCAGACACAGGCCATGATGGACGCCCGGCCGACATTCGTCAGCGTCTGGCGCGCGAGTGCGGTCCTCATCGCGGTCGGGCTCGGGCATCTGGCCAACAACGTCGTGCTGCCGTTCTTCTCTCGTGGCACGACCTGGTACGGCCTCTGGGCGAGCGGCGCGTTTGCGCCGGCCCCGTTTACCGTGGCCGCGAACTGTGCTCCGCCCCGGGGCGACACCGTGATCGTGAGCTTCCCCTACGGATTCGGCTTGCTGGCCACGGCCCAGACGGGCACGCCCACCACGCTCGATTGCACCGCTGCACCAGTGATCGAGCCGCCCGAGGTCGCGTTTTTCGCTCGGCTGCAGCTCGAGTACAACGGAATCATTCAGGCGTTGGCGGCGGCGCACGGATGGGCCTTTACCGACAGCGTGAATACGACCCTCGACTCCCTGGCGGGCGTCCCCAACCAGTTCGCCCCGTTCCCGAACACGGCCGCCGCCTGCAGCGGCTCTCCGTTCGGCCTCGCGTTCAGCTGCGATGGCATTCACCCCAACCAGGGGACCCACCTCCTGATCGCCCGAAAGCTCATCCGGGCGATCAACGCCAAGTACGGCTCCGCCATTCCCGTGCCCTGACCACGAACCCGGCCCGCGTGGGGGGGTAGCGAACACGGCATCCGCCTCCTGGTGGATGCCGTTTTCTCAATGCGAACCCTGCGAATCGTCCTCCTCGTCGTCAGCCCCGCCCTCACGGGCGGGGCTAGCCTCGCCGCCGCCCAGTCCGTCGAGCGCACCGACGTACCGGCCCGCGGCATCCTGCGGGTGACGTTCGATCCCCGCATCATGACGTGGAACGACGAGTTCACCGATGCGGGACGCCGCCGGCTCGGCTTCGGCCTCACGGGAGATACGGTGGGCAGCCGCTACATCCCCGCGTTGGCGCAGCTCGAGCAGAACGTGCGGGCCGTGACCGGGGACCTGGTCCCCGCCATCCAGCCGCAGCTCCTCGGCCACGGCGATCGAGTGGCGTTGCTGCCCCGCTTCGTGGCGAGCCTCGGCGCGGGCCTGTTGAGCGTGCGCCAGGAGCGCCGCACCTACCCCATCACCGCCGAGCTCGGGGTCACGAGCCGGCTCTCGGTGAGCCTCACGGTGCCGATCGTGCGGGTCGCGACGCGCAGCGGCCTGCAGCTCTCGACCTCGGGCGCCAATCTCGGCCTCAACCCCCGGCTGACCGTCACCGGCGCCGAAGCAGCGTACCTGGCGTTCTTCACGCAATTCGACACGACGCTGGCGCGCCTCGATCAGAACATCGCCGCCGGCTTGTACGGCTCCTGCACGCCCTCGTGCCCGGCCCGCGACAGCTCGGCCTACTGGCATGGCATCTACGACGCGCTGCACCACATCACGTACGGCGTGGGACAGCCCGGCTCGCCCGGTTCGCCCTTCATGCCGCTCGACTCCTCGGCCGCGGGTCGGGGGATCGACAGCGCCGTCGCCCGCATCCGGCGGGACATGGCCACGTTCGGCGTCGCCGGCTTCGATACCACGTTTCTGCTGCCGAGCGACACCCTGAGCAGCGTTCTGGTGCAGGCGGCCATCGTGGACAGCGCCATCGGGTTCGGATACAACCGGATTCCCTTCCGCAGCGGCTTTCGTTACGGGTTCGGCGACGTCGAGCTCGGCGCGAAGTACCGGCTGCTCGGCGGCGCTCATTACGCGGCGGCGCTGAAGGCACTGGTGCGCCTCCCCACCGGCGCCCGCGACTCGGCCGACGAGCTGCTCGCCCAGTCGATCGGGGATCATCAGATCGACCTGGAAGGACAGCTGACGCAGGAGCTGATGGCGGGGCCGCTGTGGCTCAACCTCGCCGTCCGCGCCGCCGTGCAGCGCCCCGGGACACGGGTGCGCCGGGTGGCGCCCCCCGACGCGTTCCTCGTACCGGCGGCCGCGACGGCGAGCCTGCGGTGGGATCCGGGAGACTACGTGGCGGTGGACGTGGCGCCGCTGGTCCGGCTTGCGCCCGAGTTCGCGGTCGGATTCACGGCGGGTTATTGGACCAAGCAGCGGGACCGCTACGCGTTTCAGTCACCCCAGGATTCGGTCGCGCTCGCGACTCGCCTGGGCGCACCCATCGCGGCGAGCGTGCTCGACGAGGGCACGTCGCAGCGCCGGCTGCGGCTTGGCTTTGCCATGACCTACCACGGCGCCACGGTGGAAGGCGGCTTTTCGATCGAGCAGACCGTCAGCGGCGTGGGCGGCTTCGTCCCGGCCGCGACGGTGTATCGGCTGGTGCTGCGGACGTCGCGGAAGCTTTTCTAAGCAGCTCGGCCGCATGGCCGAGCGCGCTCTCCATGTCGGGATCGCCCAGCATGCGCGCCAGCTCCCGCGTCCGCGCCTCCCCGGTGACCGTGCGTACGTCGCTCGTCGCCACGCCGCCGCGCGCCCCCTTGGCCACGACCAGCTGGTGGCGGGCATAGGCCGCGATCTGGGGAAGGTGCGTGATGACGAGCGCCTGGCGCCGCTCGTCTCGCGTGACCGCGGCCAGCGCCTCGCCCACTCGCCCGCCCACCTCGCCACCGATGCCCTGGTCCACTTCGTCGAACACGAGCGTCGGCACGGCGTCGTGCTCCGCCAGCACGACCTTGAGCGCCAGCATGAGTCGCGACAGCTCGCCACCCGAGGCGACCTTGGCGAGGGGACGGGACTCGAGACCGACGTTCAGCTGCACCTCAAACACGACATCCTCGGCGCCCTGAGAGCGGGGAGTGGGGAGCGGTACCAACCCGGCCACGAACCGTCCGTCCCGCATCCCGAGCGCCGGCAGCAGCTGGTTGACGGCCTGTGCCAGCCGGTCGGCGCCCGCCGTTCGCTTGGCGCTGAGCGCGGCGCAGGCGCGGGCGAAGTCGGCCGCCGCGCTCTCGCGCTCTCCAGCGATCTCGCGCAGATCCAGGTCCGCCGTGTCGAGCAGCTCGAGCTCGCGGGCGGCCCGGTCCCGCGTGGCCAGCACGTCGGGCAGCGCCGGACCGTACTTCTGCGTCAGGCGGAACAGGGCATCGCGGCGCTGCTCCACCGCGGCGAGCCGGCCGGGGTCGCCCTCGATACCGGCGCCGTAGTCGCGCGCCGCCTGCGACAGCTCCTCGACGTTGGCGAAGGCCCCGTCCACCATGGCGCGCCACCGCTCGACCGAAGGGTCGAGCTTCACGAGGCTCGCGAACAGCTTCGCCGCGCGCGACAGGCCCGCCGTGTTGACCGTCTCGAGCGCCTGCTCCAGCTCACGCGACAGCCTGCCCAGCTCGTCGGCGTGCGCGAGACGCTTCGCCTCCGTTTCGAGCGCTTCCGTCTCCCCCACCCGAGGGGCGGCGCGGGAGATCTCCTCCACCACGTGGCGGAGGTAGTCGGCCTTGCGCTGCACGTCGTCGCGCTGCGCGAGCAAGGCCGCTTCCCGCTGCTCGAGCTCCCGCAGGCGCGCGTGCGCGTCGCGCACCGCGGCCCGCTCGACGGCGGCCGCGGCGTACAGGTCGAGAATGTCGCGCTGTGCGTCCGACTTGAGCAACGACTGCGTCTCGTGCTGCCCGTGCAGGTCGACCAGCAACGCGCCGAGCTGTGTCAGGATACCCACCGTGGTGGGGCTGCCATTGACCCAGGCGCGGGATCTCCCTTCCCCGCTGATCTCCCGTTTCAGCACCAGGGGTCCGTCGTCCACTTCCACCCCCAGGGCGGTGAAGGGCGGTGAAAGGCGGTGGAGGGCGGTGGAGCTGAACTCAAACGCGCCCTCGATCACGGTCTTCGAGGCGCCGGGCCGAACCACATCGCTCGAGGCGCGCTCGCCGAGCAGGAGGGCGAGCGCGTCCACCAGCATCGACTTCCCCGCCCCGGTTTCGCCGGTGAGGACGTTCAAGCCAGGAGTGAGAGAGAGGGTGACGTCGGCGATGATAGCGAGGTCGCGGACCCGCAGCTCCGTGAGCACTACTTGCGCTCGCGGTCGGAGAGGTCGCCCCACTGCAGCTTCTTGCGCATACGCGCGAAGAAGCCCTCGGGCCCGAGCCGCACGAGCAGCACCGGCTGCTCGGCGCGCTTGACCACCAGCCGCTCACCGGCCTGCATGGTGGTGCCGACCTGGCCGTCGAAGGACACGAGCACGTCCTCCGTCCACGGGGGCATCGGCTCCACGGTCACGCTGGCCTGGGACGGCACGACCAGCGGGCGCACGGCGAGCGTGTGGGGGCAGATGGCCGCGACGACGATGGCATCGACCCCGGGGACGACAATCGGGCCTCCGGCCGAGAGGGCGTACGCCGTCGAGCCAGTGGGCGTCGCGACCACGATGCCGTCCGCCGAGTACTGTCCCACCTCGTCGCCGTCGACCGAGACGCGCAGCCGGATGACCCGCGCCACGCCGCCCTTGTGGACGACGGCGTCGTTCAGCACCACGGGCTCGGGGCGGCTCTTGCCCTGCTTGTCCAGGATGAACGGCGCGAGGGCAAGGCGCGACTCGGTGGCGTACGCCCGTCGCACCAGCACGTCGAGCGCCCAGTCGAGCGTCTGGGCGTTGGCCGTGGTGAGAAAGCCGACGCGCCCGAGGTTGACGCCGAGAATCGGGGTGCGCGCGCCGTTGAGGCTGCGCGCGCCGCGCAACAACGTGCCGTCGCCGCCCAAGGTAACGAGGCACTCGAGCTGGGGCGCGCTGTGCAGCGGGGCGGGCGCGGGCTCGGGCCACAGCCCCGCGATGTGCTCCTCGGTAAACAACGTGAGACCGAGCCGAGGCGCGACCTGCGCGAGATGCGCGAGGATGCTATTGAGATCGCGGTAGCTCGGGTTGCCGACGACCCCGACGTTCATGAGCGCGCGGGCGATTCCTCCGCCGCGAGCGCGCGCACCCGGGCGGCGATGGCGCTGCCCGTCATGCCGACCTCCGCGAGCTGCTGGGCGCGCGGCGCGTGCTCGTAGGTGCGGTCGGGGACACCGAGCAGCCCGACGCGCACGTCCGGGGTCAGCGTCGCGACCAGTCCCGCAAGCTGGGCGCCGAAGCCGTTGGTCACGGTACCGTCCTCCAGCGTGACAAGGAGGCGATGGTCGCGCAGCAGGCCGTCGAGCAGCTCGCGGTCCACCGGCTTCACGAACCGGCAATTCACCACGCTCACGTCGAGACCGTCGGCGGCGAGCAGCTCCGCGGCGGCCAGCGCCGGCTGGCACATCGCGCCGACCGCGAGCAGCGCGCACTCGCGCCCCTTGCGCAACAGCTCCCAGGTGCCGTAGGGGATGGGCGCCACTTCGGCGGCTGGGGGCGCCTCGCCCGGCGCCCGGTCGCGCGGGTAGCGGATCGAGAAGGGCCCGTCGGCATGCTGCAGGGCGCAGCGCAGCAGCCCGATCAGTTCGGCGCTGTCCTTGGGCGCCGTTACCGTCATGTTCGGGACGGCGAGCAGGTACGCGATGTCGTACAGGCCCATATGCGTCTGCCCGTCTTCGCCGACCATACCGGCGCGGTCGAGGCAGAAGATCACGGGGAGCCGCTGGATCGCCACGTCGTGGATGATGCTGTCGTACGCGCGCTGCAGGAACGTCGAATAAATCGCGACGACCGGGCGGATGCCCTGCGTGGCGAGCCCTGCGGCGAAGGTGACGGCGTGCGCCTCCGCGATGCCGACGTCGAAGAAGCGATCGGGCCACTTTTTCTGGAAGACGCCAGTCCCCGTGCCCGATGGCATGGCGGCGGTGATCGCCACGAGCTTGGGGTATTCGCCGGCGAGCTGGGCCAGCGCTTCGCCGAACACCGCGGTCCACTGCGGCGGCCCCGCCTTGACAGGCCGGAGCTCGCCCGTGACGGGGTCGTAGGGCGCGCGGGCGTGGTACTTCTCCGTGTCGGGCTGCGGCAGGGGAAAACCTTTGCCTTTTTCGGTAATGACGTGCACCACGCGCGGGCCCTTGAGCGTTTTCACGATCTCCAGGGTCTGGACTATCTGCGCGATGTTGTGACCGTCGATCGGCCCGAAGTAGCGGAATCCGAGCTCTTCGAACAGCATCCCGGGGGACCAGAAGTTCTTGATGCTCTCCTCCATCGTTTTCGCGAAATCGACGAGCTTCTGACCGCCCACGACGTGGGACACGGACGAGATCAGCCCCTTCATGCGCTCGCGGATGCGCACCGTGATCGGACTGGCGATGATGGAGCCCAAGTACTTGTTGATGGCACCGACGTTGGGCGCGATCGACATGCCGTTGTCGTTCAAGATCATGATGATGTCGCGACCCGAGTGACCCGCGTTGTTCATCGCCTCGTACGGCAGGCCGCAGGTGAGCGCGCCGTCGCCTACCACCGCGACGACCTTGAACTGCTCGCCCTTCAAGTCCCGCGCCGTGGCGATCCCGAACGCCGCCGAGAGCCCCGTGCCGGCGTGACCCGCGCCGAACTGGTCGTGGGGACTTTCGTCGCGGCGCAGGAAGCCCGACAGGCCGCCCGGCTGCCGCAGAGTGGGCAGACGGTCGTTGCGGCCGGTGAGGATCTTCCACGGGTACCCCTGGTGGCCGACGTCCCACACGATCCGGTCGCGGGGGGAGTCGAAGCAGTAGCACAGCGCCACCGTCAGCTCGACCACGCCCAGCCCCGCGCCGATATGGCCGCCGGTCTGGGACACGACCTCGATCAGCCGGTGGCGCACCTCGTCGGCGAGGGGTTGGAGCTGGTCGCGTGACAGGCGCCTGACATCCTCGGGACCACGAATGGACTGAAGTAGCGCCATCAAACCTCGTGTAACGCGGAAGTCGGAAGTCGGAACGCGGAACGCGGAACAGCCCTAGCGGAGTCCGGCTCGCATGTTCCGCGTTCCGAGTTCCGCGTTCCGCGTTCGCTCGCGCACTTCAGTTCGGCCTGGTAACAATGTAGTGCGCCAGCCCCTCGAGCGTAGCAGAAACTAACCCCGCCTGCCGCAGCCGGTCCACCGCCCGCGTCGCCAGGCGCTCCGCCTCGGCCCGCGCGGCGCTTGCGCCCAACAGGGTCACGAACGTCGACTTGCCGTCGGCCGCGTCCTTGCCCGCCGTCTTGCCCAGCTGGTCCGAGGTCGCAGTCGCGTCGAGCACGTCGTCGTAGATCTGGAAGGCGAGCCCCACGTCCGCGCCGTAGCCCCGCAGCGCCTCGCACGTGGCCTGCGGCGCCCCCGCGGCCATGGCGCCGATGACGCAGGCGGCGGAGATGAGCGCGCCCGTCTTGCGCCGATGGACGTCTTCGAGCTCCGTCGCGGGCAGCCGCCGGCCCTCGGCTGCGAGGTCCAGCGCCTGCCCGCCGATCATGCCGCCGGCCCCGGCCGCGCGAAACAGCTCGAGCGCGATGCTCCGGCGCGCCTCGGGCGCGAGCGCCAGCGCCGCCAGCCCGGCGTCGAGCACGCGCGCGCCCAGGGCGACCATGTGATAGCCGGCCACGACCGCCGTCGCCACGTCGAAGGCGCGGTGCGTGGTGGCCCGGCCACGGCGCAGATCGTCGTTGTCCATGCAGGGAAGATCGTCGTGCACGAGCGAGTAGGCATGTACCACCTCGACCGCGGCCGCAAGGTCGGCCACGCGCTCCGCCGCCACGCCGCCCACCGCCTCGGCCGCGGCGAAGACGAGCGTGGGCCGCAGCCGCTTGCCGGTGGAGAGCAGACTGTAACGCATGGCCGCGGGCACCGGGGCCTGCCACCACTCCCCCGCCCGCACGCCCCAGGACTCGAGCACGGCGTCCACCCGGGCCCGGGCGTCCGCGAGGTACGCCACCACTGCGCCGTCAGGCGTCGAGGTCTTCGACCCGGACATTGCCCGCCTGATCGGCGAGGACCTGCTTGACCTGCGCCTCGGCGGCGGTGAGGCGCTCGCGCGCCTGGCGCAGCCGCTCCACCCCTTCCTCGAACAGCTTGAGTGCGGCGTCGAGATCGAGGTCCTCGCCCTCGAGCCGGCGCACGATCTCCTCGAGCCGCTCGAGCTGCTCCGCGAAGTTGAGGGGGTCGCGGGCGCGCGCCATCAGGCCTCCGTCACCCGGGCGCCTACGGTGCCGTCCGTGACCCGCAGGCGGAACGGCAACGCGGGGGTGAACTGCGCCACCCGCTTCAACACGCGGCCCTGCTCGTCACGCGCCAAGGCATAGCCGCGCTCGAGAATGCGCAGCGGCGACAGCGCGTCGAGACGGCCGGCGAGACCGGCGAGCGTCTGCCGGTCACGCTCGAGCCGCCGTTCCAGCACGGCCATGAGGCGCTCCCAGCCGCGGTCGAGCCGCACGGCCGCGCGTCCCGACCGCGCGGTGAGACCGCGCACCAGCCGCGCGCCCAGGTGGTCCAGCTCGACCAGCACATCGACCGCGTCCGGGGTGGCGGCCTCGGCGGCCGCGGAGGGGGTGGGCGCCCGCAGATCGGCCACCAGATCGCACAGCGTGACGTCGGTCTCGTGACCGACGGCGGAGATCACCGGTACGGGAAGCGCCGCCACGGCGCGGGCGACGCGCTCGTGATTGAAGGTCCAGAGGTCCTCGCGCGAGCCGCCGCCCCGCCCGATGATGACGAGGTCGAGCCCCGCGAGCCGCGTCACCAGAGCGAGCGCCGCGCGGATCTCGCCCTCCGCGCCGTCGCCCTGCACGCGCGTGGGAACCACGAGCAGCTCGGCGACGGGCCAGCGGCGCGTGGCCACGGCGATGATATCGCGCAACGCGGCGCCGTCGGGGCTCGTGACGACCGCGATGCGCCGCGGATAGGGAGGCAGACGCCGCTTGCGCGCCGGGTCGAGCAACCCGTCCTTCGTGAGCGCCGCCTTGGCCTTCTCGAACGCCACCTGCCACAGCCCGCCGGCTTCGGTCGACAGCAGGTCGAGCACGGTGAGCCGGAACTCCCCCTTCTCCTCCCACATCGTCGGCCGGGCGAACACGAACACCTGCATGCCGTCGGTGGGGGGCGCGGGGAGCCGGTGATTGTCCTTCTGGAACATGACGCAGCGCACCTGGGCGGCGCGGTCGCGCAGCCCGAAGTACCAATGCCCGCTCTGCCACGCCTTGAATCCACTCACCTCGCCCCGCACCCACAGCGGGGCCAGGCCCGCCTCGATGGCAGCCCGCGCGCGCCGCGTCAGCTGCGTCACCGTCCAGGCACCCTCGGGCGAGACGGCCGCAAACAGATCTAGGGTTTGGCCCACTGGCGCGCCGCCTGGACGGTGTTGTACAGCAACATCGTGATGGTCATCGGCCCGACTCCTCCCGGCACGGGGGTGATGGCCCCCGCGACCTGTTTGGCGTCCGCGAACTGCACGTCCCCCACCAGGCGATAGCCCTGCTTCGCGGAGGGATCCTCAATGCGGTTCACGCCCACGTCGATCACCACGGCTCCGGGCTTGATCATGTCGCCGGTCACGAACTCGGGTTTCCCGATCGCCACGATCAGGATGTCGGCGAGCCGCGTCACCGACTTGATGTCCCGGGTGCGAGAGTGGCACACGGTGACCGTCGCGTTGCCGCCCGGGCCGTCCTGGAGCAGGAGCGCCGCCATGGGCCGGCCGACGATGTTGGAACGACCGACGATCACAGCGTGATGGCCCTTGGTCTCGATCTCGCTCTTGACGAGCAACTGCTGGACGCCGTAGGGCGTTGCAGGACGAAAGCCGCTCGGGTCGCCGATCGAGACCTTTCCCACGTTCTCCGGGTGAAAGCCGTCTACATCCTTCCCCGGTGACACGCGGTGCAGTACACGTGCCTCGTCGATGTGCTTCGGCAACGGCAATTGCACGAGGATACCGTGAATCTTGTGGTCCGCGTTCAGCCGCTCGATCAGCTCGAGCAGCTCGGCCTCGGTGGTCTCGTGCTTGAGCCGGATCGTCTCGTGGTACAGGCCCGCCTGGTCACACGCCTTTCCCTTCATGCGCACGTAGGTAGCCGACGCGGCGTTGTCTCCCACCAGGACCGCCGCGAGCCCGGGCGTGATCCCGCGCGAGCGGAGCCGGCGGATCTCTCCCTCGAGCTCCGCGCGCATCGCCTGACCGACGGCGCTGCCGTCGATCAGCCTAGCGGGCAAAGTCCACCGCGCGGGTCTCGCGGATGACGACCACCTTGATCTGTCCCGGGTACTGCAGCTCGCGCTCGATCTTGCGCGCGATCTGATCGGAGAGCTCGCCGGCCTTGCCGTCGTCGATCGTGCCCGGCGTCACCACCACACGCACTTCCCGGCCCGCCTGAATCGCGAACACTTTCTCCACGCCCGGGAAGTCGCCGGCGAGCTGCTCGAGCTGCGTGAGGCGCTTAACGTAGGTCTCGAACGCCTCGCGCCGGGCTCCCGGGCGCGACCCCGAGACGGCGTCCGCCGCCTGCACGATCACGCTGATGGGCGACTCGTGCGCCACGTCGTCGTGGTGGGCCGCGATACAGTTGATCACGATGGGATGCTCCCCGTGCTTGGTCGCCACCTCCACGCCCAGCTGCACGTGGGTGCCGTCGTGCTCGTGCGTGAGCACTTTGCCGACGTCGTGCAGCAGCGCGCCCCGTTTGGCGAGCTGCACGTCGAGCTTCAGCTCGGTGGCGATGATCCCGGCGAGCCAGGCGACTTCCTTCGAGTGCTCGAGGATGTTCTGGCCGTACGACGTGCGGTAGCGCATCCGGCCCACCAGCTTGACCAGCTCCGGGTGCATGCCCTTGATGCCGGTCTCGTACACCGCCTGCTCCCCCGCCTCCACGATCGAGGCCTCGACCTCCGCTCGCGCCTTGTCGACGACCTCCTCGATGCGACCCGGATGGATGCGCCCGTCGGCGATCAGGCGCTCGAGCGCGAGGCGTCCCACTTCGCGCCGCACCGGATCGAAGCACGACACGACGACGGTGTCCGGAGTGTCGTCGATGATCACGTCCACGCCGGTCGCGGCCTCGAACGCCCGGATGTTGCGGCCTTCGCGACCGATGATCCGACCTTTCATCTCGTCGGAGGGCAGCGCCACGGTGGAGACAGTGGTTTCTGCCGTCGATTCCGGGGCGAGCCGCTGGATCGCGAGGGCGAGGATCTTCTTCGCTTCCTTGTCCGCGTTGCGGCGCGCCTGCTCTTTCAGGTCGCGCGCCAGGGCAGCCGCTTCGTTGCGGGCCTCGTCTTCGAGGTGGCGCAACAACTCCTGCTTGGCCTCCTGCGCCGTCAGCCCGGCGACTTGCTCGAGCCGGGCACGCACCGCGAGCTCCCGGGCGGCGAGGGCCTGCTCGCGCTCGTCCAGCGCGCGACCTCGCTGCTCCAGCCCGCGGGCACGCTCCTCCAGGCCCGTCAACCGCTGTTCGACGAGCTGCTCGCGCCGCTCGCTCTCCCGGCGGTGGCGCGCGGCTTCCTGCTCGAACGTCTCGCGCGCCTGCATCAGCTCTTCGCGCGCCGCCAGCACCACCCGCTGGCGCGCGTCGGCCAGGAGCCGCTCGCTCTCCGCCGCCGTGGCCCGCGCCGCGGCTTCCGCCGTGCGCCGCTCGACCCGGCGCCCCAGCAGGTAGAACGCCACGCCGCCGGCGATGCCTCCGCCGAGGAGGCCTGCGACGATCCCCAGCACGTCCGTCATAGGATCTATCTCCAGCACCGCTCCGCGTGGCAGGCGGAGCGAGACTCGTCTACAACTGCCCCACGACCGCCTTGCGCTTCCCGGGGGGCAAGAGCTTCGCCAGGTCGTCCGCGAGCGCCGCCAGCCGGGCGGCGACCTCGCGCTCGCCCTTCCTCGCCTGGAACAGCTCGTTCGTGATGTCGAGCGCGGCCAGAATCGCCGCCTTGTGCGTCTCCACGATGGGACCCTGCGACAGCACCTTCTTGAGCGCCTGGTCCACGTAGGCCGCGACGTCCCGGGTGTACTCGGGCGGCAGATCGGACCGCACCGTGTACTCGTCGCCTCCGATCATCACCTTGACCGCGTGTTTCTTGGTGCTCATGGCGCGGCTCCCGCGCCCGAAGCGCCCGCCGCCCGTCCGCCGCCGTTAGCGCCCGAGTCGCGCGCCTGCTCCTCGACGAACGTCAGCCGCGACAGGAGATCGTGCACCCGCAGGCGCGCCGCCTCCACGCGCTGCCGCAGCGTCTTGTTCTCCTGTTCCAGGTCCGATAGACGGCCGCGCGCGTCGAGATCCGCCTTGACGCTGCCCGCGCCTGCCCGAGCGCCACTCTCCTTCAATTCGGCTTCGGCTTTGAGGGCGCGCGTGCGCCAGCCCGTGAGCTCCTCCGCTACGTGCCGGAGGATCGTCTCGAGCTGGTCCAGCACCGGTCCATCAACCCTCTCGCCGTCGTACGCCAAGCTCGTCCTCCAGGGCCGCGAGCCCTCGTGCCAACGCCTCCTTCACTTCCGCCTCGCGCAGCGTGCGCTCCGGGTCGCGGAACGTGCAATGCCACGCCACGCCGCGATGGCCGGCCGGGATCCCAGGCCCGCGATACTCGTCGAACACCTCGAGGCGCTCGAGCAGCGGCCTCACGGCCCGCCCCAGCACCTCCGCTACCTGCGCGGCGCTCACTCCCGGCGGCAGCACCAGCGCCACATCCTGCTCGACCGCCGGTTGTACCGGGAGCGGACGATACACCACGGGAGCCCGGCTCGTCAGCGCCAAGCGGACCTCGAGCCCGAACAAGGGGGCAGCCCACACGGGCGCGTCCGCCTCGAGCGGGCCGGCCCGCCCCACCACCTCTCCTCCCCGTTGCACCGCCACCCACCCCGACTCCCCCCCCGTTGCAGGGTCGACGTTACAGCCCGGGGCGGCGAGCTCTACCGCTAACTCAAAGTGGTACTTCAAGTCCCATATGTCCATATCAGGTAGTTTCGCACCCTCGGACCAGTGCGGCGGCCGCCGGGCACCGGTGAGGACGGCGGCGACCGATGTCCATTCCTCGACCGGAGACCCGGATCCCCGGCGAAACACGGTCCCAACCTCGAACAGCCGGATATCGCGGTTGTGGTTGGCCCAATTGTGCTCGACCCGTCGCACCAGGCCGGGCAACAGCCGACGCCGCAGGTGCGCTTCCTCGGCCGAGAGCGGGTTGAGAATCGTCATCGAGTCCGGCCCGTCCGGTGGACCGAGGGGCAGCGTGCGGGCCTCGAGCAGGCCGACGCGGACCAGGCCTTCGCGCACCCGGGCGCGGGCCTGTTCCTCGGGAGCATCGGGGACGGTCCCTGGGCGATAGGGACGCAGCTCATCCGGGAAGGCGTCGTACCCCTTCAGCCGGGCGACCTCCTCGATCAGGTCTACCTCCCGGGTCACGTCGGGGCGCCACCCCGGGACCTGTACCGCAAGTCGCCCGTCCTTGGGCGCAACGAAGAACCCCACTGCCGTGAGCCGCCGCTCGATCTCGGCATGCTCGACGGGCATGCCCAGCAGGTGCGCGACGCGCTCAGGCCGCAAGAATATGGTCTTCTCGTGCTGCGGCTCGGGCCAGAGGTCGAGCGGCGGCTCGCGCAGCTCGCCGCCCGCCACGGCGACGATCAGCTCGATGGCGCGGCGTAAGGCGTCCGGCATGCCCAGCATGTCGATCCCGCGCTCGAACCGGTAGCTCGACTCGCTCGACAGCTCGAGGGCGCGGCGGGTGCGCCGGATACGGGTGGGTTGGAAATAGGCGCACTCGAGCACGAGGTCAGTGGTCGCAGTGCTCACCTCCGAATCGGCACTCCCCATCACGCCCGCGATGATCGTGGGCCGCTTGGCGTCGCAGATGGCCGTCATGTCCGGAGTGAGCGTCCGGGTCAGCCCGTCGAGCGTGACGATCTTTTCCCCGGGCTTGGCCCGGCGCACGACCACCGCCGGCCCGTTGAGCTTCGCCAGATCGAACGCGTGCAGCGGCTGGTTGAGCTCGAACAGGATGTAGTTCGTGGCGTCGACGACGTTGTTGATGGACCGCTGGCCGATCGATGTCAGGCGATCGGTGAGCCAGTGGGGGCTGGACGCGACTTTCACGCCGCGGATCACCGCGATCATGTAGCGGGGCGCGCCCTCCGGGTCCTCGAGGCGAACCTCGACGCCATCGACAGCGCCGGAGGTGGCGGGGCCGCGAGGGCCGCCGAGCCCGGCGCGGCCGCCGGCCCGAGCGGCCTCGCCGCCTCCGGCGCTGGAAGCGCGGCTCCGGCCGGCGGGGACGCCGCCCTCGGCGGCCGTCGCCGCGCTCCCGGCGCCGGAGATCGCCGGGAGCTTCACCGTCCCGCCGAGCACGGCCGCCAGCTCGCGGGCGACGCCCTTGTGGCACAGCAGGTCGGGGCGGTTCGCGGGGACGTCGATGACGATCTGATGATCCGCCACGGGCATTACGTCCAGGAACCGGCTTCCCGGCGGCGCCGTGGTGTCGAGCTCGAGGATGCCCGCGTGATCTTCGCCGAGACCGAGCTCTTTGGCCGAGCAGAGCATGCCGTTGGACTCGACGCCGCGGATCTTGCGGCGCTCGAGCTTCACGCCACCCGGCAGCGTGGCGCCGATCGGGGCGTACGGGTAGGTCTTGCCTGCCTGCACGTTGGGAGCACCGCAGACCACATCGACGGGCTCGGCCCCGCCCGCGTCGACGCGACACAGCGACAGGCGATCGGCGTTGGGATGCTTCTTGACCTCGAGCACGCGTCCGATCAGGACGTCGCCCAGGTCCTGGTGCAGCGGCACGACGGCGTCCACCGCCGCGACGTGCATGGTGAGCTGCTCGGCGACCTCGCGCGGGTCGAGCGGGCGGCCCAGCAGCGCCTCGAGCCAGCGGCATGAGACGATCACCGCACGCCACCCGCGAACTGCGCCAGGAAGCGCACGTCGCTCTCGTACAGCAGTCGGATGTCGGCGATACCGTGGCGCGTCATGGCGATGCGCGCGGGGCCCATGCCCCAGGCGAAGCCGGAGTAGCGCTCGCTCGAGACGCCGCAGTTCTCGAGCACGGCGGGATGCACCATTCCCGAGCCGAGGATCTCCATCCAGCCGGTCTGCTTGCAGGTGGCACACCCCGCCCCCCCGCAGATCTGACACTGCACGTCCATCTCGGCGGACGGCTCCGTGAACGGAAAGAACGACGGACGAAACCGCACGCGTGTGTCGGCGGTGAAGAAGCGACGCGCGAAAGTGGCGAGCGTGGCCTTGAAGTCGACGAAGCTGATCCCCTCGTCGACGGCCAGGCCCTCGATCTGCTCGAACACGGGCGAGTGCGACGCATCGAACGGGTCGCGGCGGTACACCTGGCCCGGAATGACGACGCGGATGGGCGGCGGGTAGCGCTCCAGCGTGCGGATCTGCACCGGGGACGTGTGGGTGCGCAGCAGCAGGCCGTCGCCCAGGTAGAAGGAATCCTGTGCGTCGAGCGCGGGGTGGTCCTTGGGGAAGTTGAGCGCGAAAAAGTTGTAGCGCTCGGTCTCGGCTTCCGGTCCGATCGCGCGTGTGAAGCCCAGCTCACGGAAGATGTCGCAGATCTCGTCCACGACTTGTGTGACGAGGTGGAGGCCGCCGCGCCAGACGGCGCGCCCGGGCATGGTCAGGTCCAGGCCAGTCGCGGCCCCCGCGGCGCGCTTGAGCTCGCGCTCGCGCGCCGCGAACGCGGCCTCGAACTCGCGCTTCAGTGCATTTGCCGCCGCCCCGACCTCCTTCCGGGAGGACGGATCGAGCTTGGGCAAGCGCCCGAGTATCTGGGTGAGTGCGCCGGCCTTGCGTCCGAGGATCTCGGTCTTAAGATCCTGGAGCCGGCGCTCGTCCGCCTGCGGAATCTCCTGCAGACGCTCCCGCAGCTCGGCGAGGGCCGCCAGGAGGTCGCGCATGGTCAGAGTGCCTGCTTGGCGACCTCCGCGAGCTGCTCGAACGCCACGGGATCACGCACGGCGAGGTCGGCGAGCACCTTGCGGTTGATCTCGACGCCCGCCTTGCGCAGCCCGTTCATCAGGCGGCTGTAGGACAGCTGGTGCTGCCGCGCGGCGGCGTTGATGACGACGGCGATCGCGGTAGGCGTACTTCTGGGCGCGCTCGACCGATTCCTTCGCCGCCTTCCACAGCTTGGACCGCCCGCCGAAATAGCCCTTGGCGAGCTTCATGATCTTGTTCTTGCGCTTCAGACGCGCGACGTTGCTCTTGACGCGGGGCATGAGTCGCTCCTTACGCCATCAACAGGCGCTTGAGGCGTCGTTCGTCGGCGTGCGAGACCAGCGTCGCCTTGCGCAGGTGTCGCTTCCGCTTGGGATGCTTCTTGGTCAGGATGTGGCTCTTGTACGCGTGGTGCCGGCGCAACCGGCCCGTCCCCGTCAGCCGGACGCGTTTGCGCAATGCGCGCTTGGATTTCTGTTTGGGCATACCCGGTCCAGCACCGCTCGCCCCAGGTCGATGTGGGCCATCTGGCGGCCCCGGTACATCATGGTCACCTTGACCTTGTTGCCGTCCTGCAAGAACTCACGCGCGTGCCGAGTCTTGAAGGCGAAGTCGTGATCGTCGATCCCCGGCCGGTACTTCACTTCCTTCAAGTGGATGATGTGCTGCTTTTTCTTGGCCGCCCGTGCCGCCTTCGCCTCCTCGAACTTGAATTTCCCATAGTCCATGATCTTCGCGACCGGGGGTCGCGCGAGCGGGGCCACCTCGACCAGGTCGAGGCCCCGCTCCTGGGCCGCCGCCAACGCCTCTTCGACGGTCAGCACGCCGAGTTGCGCTCCGTCGGGGGCGATCACGCGGATCGGGCTGATCCGGATCTGCCGGTTGACGCGGATGCGCGGCGCTTTGTTGTTCGGGCTTTCGATGGCCAGGTGCCGTTCTCCTCCTCAAGAAAGAAAAAGCGGACTCCGCTTGCCCCGGAATCCGCTTCGCGTCGTCCGTCGTCCGTTTTCCGTCGTCCGTGGTTACGGAGGACGGATGGCGGATTACGGATCACGTCGTCTCGGAAACCCTAGAGCACTCTCCCTTTGGAGAGGCGGCGGGTGAGGCGCGCGCGGCGCCCGCTTGCCGTTTTGTCGCGGGCAAGTTAGCCCGCGACGAGCGGCTCCACAAGGCCGAATCCCTTCCCCTCACGCCCCAACCGCCCCGCGATCACGGTGGGGTCATGCTCGAAGAACAGCAGCCACCCCTCCGCCTCCGCCCGCTGGTACAAGCGGCGTTTCGACTCGAGCGTCACCAGGGGCTCCAGATCGTAGCCCATGATCCACGGCAGCGGCAAATGGGCGGCGGTCGGCACCAGGTCCGCCACGAAGCAGACCCGCTCCCCTGCGCTCTCGACCAGGACCGATTGGTGAAACGGCACGTGCCCCGGCGTGGGCAGACAGCGGATCCCGGGCAGCGGGTCCGCTTCCCCGGACACGAGCGTGAACGTCACCGGCTCGAAATTGGGCGGCAGGTAGCTCGCCGCCGTGCGCTCGTTGGTGTGCCGGGCGAACTCGAGCTCACCCTTTTGCACGACGTACGTCGCGCGTGGAAAGGCGAGGCGAACGGCGCCTCCCGCCTCTCGATAGGTATTGCCGCCGGCGTGATCGAAGTGGAGGTGGGTATTGATCACCCAGCGCACGTCCTCCGGCGCATGGCCCAGCTCCGCCAGGGCATCCTCCAGGCCGGTGCGGCCGCCCTTCCCTTCGTTCACGACCCCGTAGATGTCCTTGAACTTGGCGTCCTCCTTGTTGCCCAGGCCGGTGTCCACGAGCGCCAGGCCGTCGTCATGCTCGACGAGGAGACAGCGCAAAGCGAGGGGGATGCGGTTGCGGTCATCGGCGGCGATGCGCCGCTGCCACAGCGGCTTGGGCACGACGCCGAACATGGCGCCGCCGTCGAGGCGCTGGCGGCCGGCCTCGAGGGCGTGGCAGGTGAGGCGGCCGACTTTGAAAGACGTGTGAGGCATCAGAAGTCGGAACGCGGAACGCGGAACGCGGAACAGGCGTGGGTGCTAGGTCGCGCTGTGACGCCTTCGCTTCTGTTCCGCGTTCCCACTTCCGCGTTCCGCGTTTTCCTGTACCGCGTCCGGTCGTGCAGCTCGACCAGCTGCTCCAGCGTCTCCACGCCCCGCTCCGCCGCGCGGCCCAGCAGGGCGCGCAGGATGTAGGCCGTGGCGAGCGCGTCGCCGAAGGCGCGGTGGCGTGCCGGATTCTCCACGCCGAAGAACGCCGCCACGTGTTCCAGCCGGCGATGCCGCAGCTCCGGCACGAGCCGGCGAGTCAGCCGGATGGTGCACAGCGGTGCACCCTGCGGCGCCGGGACCCCCGCGGCGGCGCATTCCCTCGCGAGAAAGCCCCAGTCGAAGCGGGCGTTGTGGGCGACGAAGATGGCGTCCTCGAGCACGCGCCCGAGGCGCGGCGCCACGTCGGCGAACCGCGGGCAGCCGGCCACCATCTGGTCGGTGATCCCCGTCAGTCGCGCCACCGCGGCGGGAACGGGAATGCCGGGATCGAGCAGCGCGTCGAAGGCGAGGTGGACGGTTCCGCCCTCGAGCATCGCCACCGCGACTTCGAGCACCCGCCCGCCGGGCGGGGTGCTCCCGGTCGCCTCCACGTCCACGACGGCGAAGCGGCAGCGATCAAGCGGGAGCGGCACCGCGCTACAGGTCATCCCGTCGCAACGGCAGCGTCATGCAGCGCGGACCGCCGCCGCCCCGGACCAGCTCGCTCCCCTCGATGGAGATCACGGCCCGGTCCCCGTCCCCCAGGGGCTCCGCTCCGTCGAGCAGGTTCGCGGCCGAGATTGTCTTGAACCCCGTGTGCTCGAGCTCGCGCAGCGTGGCCTCGTTGCGGGCGTAGGTGACCACCACGCCCGGCCGCACGGCGATGAAGTTGCAGGCCGACGCCCACTGCTCCCGCTCCTGGAGCGCGCGATCGGACCCGCCGCAGAACACCGGCTCGAGCGGCTGATCCACCGCCTGCATGGCGGCGAAAAAGTTCGGCATCTCTTTCACGCCCTTGGATTTCTTGCGCCGGTGCAACACCGCGAGCCGCTCCGGTCCGACGAAATGCGGCGGATAGATGCCGCACAGCTCGCGGTCGAGCTGCGTGAAGATCATGTCCAGGTGGATCGCGGTCCGCTCGTTGGGCATCACCACGACGATCACATCCTTTACGCCGCAGTGCTCGAACACCAGGTCGCACAGATGGTCGAGGGCGGCGGGGCTGGAGCGCTCGCTGAAGCCGAGCAGCAACAGATCGGGACGCAGCGGGTGCACGTCCCCGCCTTCCAGCGTGTAGTTGTTGCGCTTCTCCTCCGAGCCGTCGTACAGAATGCCGGCGTTCTCGAGGCAGGGGTGATAGCGGAACAGCGCCTTGACGAGCAGCTCCTCCGTCCAGCGGACGCCGTAGCGCATCGAGCCGATAATGGAGTGCTCGCCGATCACAATGCCCACGTCGCGCGTGAAGAACAGGTTGGGGAGCGGGGGGAGGGCGTAGCCGGTCTCGTTCAGGGCGCGGGCGATCGGCCCTGCCTCTTCCAGCGCGCCCTCGACCATGCGGCCGACGAGGGCCTCGGGCGACAGGGTCGCGAGCTGCTTGGCGAGCGCGTCGGACGGCACCACCTCGAGCGCCCGGGTCACCAGGAACTCGCGCACGTCGGGGCGGGCCACCAGCTCGGTGAGGAGCGTGCGCACTTCGTAGACCTGGGCGAAGCGCTCCAGCACGGTGACAAAGCGCCGATGCTCGCGCTGCGCGAGCTCCAGGTCGATGATGTCGTCGTACAGGTAGTCTTCCCGGCTGCCGGGCGTGACAGCCACCAGCTCGCGCCCGGGGGTGTGGACCAGGACGGCCCGCAGCGGACCGATTTCCGAGGTGACGTGGACGCGGGCCATGGGCAGAATCTAACGCGGAACGCGGAAGGCGGAGCCGAAGTCGGAACGCGGAACGCGGAACAGCAAGGCAAGGTCGCTCGGCTTGCCGCGCTCGCGGTCATTGTTCCGCGTTCCGCGTTCCGACTTCCGCGTTTCAGCGGTTCGCCAGCGCGAAGCTCAGGGTCTCGAGCTCGAGCGCCATGTTCACCGACTTCACGACCACATCGGCCGGGACGGTGAGCTGGGCCGGCGCGAAGTTGAGGATCGCCTTGACGCCGGCGCGCACCAGCCGATCCACCACCTCCTGCGCCGCCTCCGCGGGCGTGACGACGATGGCGATGTCGGTGGGCTCCCGGCCGAGGTCGGCTTCGAGATGACGCACGTCGCGCACCACGAGACCGTTCCAGCGGGAGCCGATTTTCTTGGGATCGCGGTCGTAGATGGCGCCGACGTGAAAGCCGCGCTGCCGAAAGCCGGGATACTGAATCAGCGCCCCGCCGATGCGGCCGGCGCCCACCAGCACGACGCGGTAGGTGCGTCGCAAGCCCAGAATGTCGCGGATCTTGGCCGCGAGTTCGGGCACCGAGTAGCCGAGACCGCGCTTGCCGAACGAGCCGAAAAACGACAGGTCCTTGCGGACCTGGGCCGACGTCGTCCCGCCCCGGCGGGCCAGCTCGGCGGAGGAGATGGTGGCCTGGCCTTGCGCGGCGAACTGCTCGAGGAACCGCAGGTACAGGGAGAGCCGCCGCACCGTGCTCTCGGAAATCTTCCGCATATTGTGAATAATTTCACAATCGCGCACTCCAACGCAAGAGCCGCGCGAACTCGGAAGCCGCGAGCGTCTCGGGCCGCGCCGCCACATCGAGCCCGAGCTCGCTCAGCCCCGCGAGCACCACCGCCGCCGGTCGCCCCGTCGCCGCCATCACCACATTGCGCAGCTGCTTGCGCCGCCGGGTGAAGCACGCCGTGACGAACGCACGGAACGCCGCCAGCTCCGTCGGCGCCACCGCCGGCTGGGCGAGCGGCGTGAGCCGCACCAGCGCGCTGTCCACTCGCGGCCGCGGGTGGAACGCGCCGGCCCGCACCGCGAACAGCCGCTCCACGCGACACACCGCCTGCACCCCGACCGACAGGGCGCCATACGTCTTCGACCCCGGCGCCGCCGCGATGCGCGCGGCGACCTCGGCCTGGACGAGAAACACGATGCGCGTCGGGAGCGGCGGGGTGAGAGCTTTGTCGATCAGCGGCGAGGTGATGGCGTAGGGGATGTTGCCGAGAACCTTGAAGTGCGGAACGCGGAACGCGGAACGCGGAACAGAAGACCGAGAGTCGATGAGAGAATGCCAGTCTAGGTCCAGCGCGTCCCCCTGCACGACAGTCAATCCCTCTGCTCCGCGTTCCGCGTTCCGCGTTCCGAGTTCCGCAACCAACCGGCGATCCTTCTCTATAGCAATCACCGACCGCACGCGAGGCGCCAGGACCTCCGTGAGGCTCCCCGTCCCCGCCCCGATCTCGAGCACGACGTCGTCGGGCGCGGGGTCGAGCGCGTCGACGATGCTCTCGAGAATGGTGCGATCGGTGAGGAAGTGCTGGCCGAGTCGCTTGTCGGGAATCACGCCTTGAGGATGACCACGGTGCGGTCGTCGGTGGGCACGGCACCGCCGGTGAAACCGGCCAGGTCGGCGTGCACCGACTCGAGGATTTCGAGCGCGGGGCGGTCCCGCAACCGCGCGATGTGGCCGAGCACGCGCTCTTCCCCGAACCGCTCGCCCCGCCCACCCAGTGCCTCGGTCACGCCGTCGGTGAAGAGGCACAGGATCCCGTCCTTGCGGATCCACGGCTGGGTCGTGTCGGCGCCCGGGGCGGTGGCGAGGCCGAGCGGGGGCCGCGTGGCCTCGAGCCGGGTGGCCTCCCCGGTGCGGGCGGACACGAGAAACGCGTGGGGGTGGCCCGCGTTGGCGAACGTGATGCGCCCGGCCTTCGGGTCCACCACGGCGTAGAACACGGTGAGGAACATCTCCGTGTTGGCGAGCTCTTCGGTGAGCGACTCCTCCAGCCGTCGCAACACTTCGGTGGGCGTCTCCGCCGCTTCGGCGTGGATGCCCGACGCGGCCATCACGAGCGCCATGATCAGCGCGGCGCTGAAACCATGGCTCGTCACATCGCCGATCATGACGCCGATCCGGCCGGCGCGCAGGTTCAGCAGGTTGTAGAAGTCGCCGCCGACCGAGTCCGCCTGGCGGCAGCGGGCCGCCACGTCGACGCGCGCCGCGAGCACGAGGGGCGACGGCAAGAGCTTCAGCTGCAGGTCGCGCGCCAGCTCCACCTCGCGGCGCACGCGCTGTTGCCCCAGGTCCTTCGCGACGAGGCGCGCGTTCTCGATGGCGGCGCCGATCTGGTTCGCGATCGCGGCGACGAGCTTGCGATCGCCCGCCGTGAACGCGTCCTCGCCCACCCGATCCGTCAGGTTGATCACCCCGATCGGCTTGCCGCGCGCTCCAGGCGCCGCGTACAGCACGGGCACCGACAGGAACGCTTGGCCGCGGTAATTCCGGCCCTCGGGGCAGCCGGGATTGACGGCCTTGGGATCGGTGGGGTCGTAGCTGACGATGCGCATCTCGCGGAACACACGGGCCGCCACCGAGCACAGATCGTCGACCTCGATCGGCTCGGCGTCGCCCGGCTGCATGCCGCGCGCGGCCACGATGCGCAGCAGGTGCGCCTCGGGGTCGTGCACCAGCAGCGTGGCGCGACGCGCCCCCACCACCGCCGACACCTCGCGCAGAATCCGCTCCGCCGCCTCGTCGAGCCGGATCGTGTGGCCGAGGATCTCGCTGATCGTGTAGATCAGATCGATCTCTTCGTACCGGTCCGACAGCTCGGCCGCGACCTGGGCGGCGTCGCGCTCAGCGGACAGCACGGCGCCCACGATCTGCGCCAGGTCCTTTGCGAACCCCGGGCTGGCGCCCGGGGTCAGTTGGTTCCCGCGTGTCCCGTTCGCGATCTCGAGCCACACTCCCTCGAGCTCCGGGATCGGCTCCAGCCGGGCCGCGGGGTCGGCGGCCGTGGTGTCCGCCGTCTGCCGCAGCCGCAAGCCTGCCCCGGCGAGCCGCTCCAGCACCAGGAGCAGCCGCTCGAGACGCTCGCTGCTCAGCCCGCCCGCAGCGTCAGGCACACCGAATTCCCCTTCGCGTTGAACGCCACGTGGTCAACCAGGCTCTTCAGCACGAACAACCCGCGCCCGTCCTCCAGCGCCAGACGCTCGGGGAGCGTGGGGTCCGGCACCGTGTCCGGGTCGAAGCCGTCGCCCTCGTCGGTGACGTGCAGGTGGACGACGTCGTGCCCGACCTGGACCAGGACGCGCACGACGCGGGCGGGGTCGTGGTGGTTGCCGTACGCGATGGCGTTGGCGAGGGCTTCGGCGAGGGCGGTGCGGAAGTTGAACCGGATGCGGCGCGGCGAGAGGGGCCCGGACGGGAGGCGGCCCGCGATCAACTCCACCGCCGGACCGACGTACTGCAGGTCGCTCGGCACATCGAGCGACAGCTCGGTTTCGGTCCCTCCTCCCGCCGCGTGCCGGCGGACGTCGAGGTGCAACGGTGTGGTCACGGCTAGAAAGCGGCGAGCGCCTCCTCGGACGTCTTGGTGATGGCGAAGAGGGTGTCCAGCTTGGTCAGCTCGAACAACGTTTGCAGGTCCTCGTTCAGGCCGCACAGCCGCAGATCGCCGCCCTGTTCCCTGATCTTCTTCGAGAGCGACACGAGCACGCCGAGGCCGGAGGAGTCGATGTAGCCGGTCTTGGTGAAGTCGACCACGAACTTGCGGCCGCCGCCCTCCAGGGAGTCGAGCACCTTCTGCTTCAGCTCCTGGCGATTGCCGACGATCAGCTGACCGTCGACACCGACGACGACGACGCCGTGCTTGTCTTTGCGCAACGTAAAGCTCATGGCTGCTCCCCGGCTTGAAGGACGGCGACCGCGACCGTGTCCACAATATCGTCGGCGGTGGCGCCGCGCGACAGGTCGGCGATGGGGCGCGCCACTCCCTGGAGGATCGGTCCGATCGCCTCCCACCCGCCCAACCGCTGGACCAGTTTGTAGCCGATGTTCCCGCTGTCAAGATCGGGGAACACGAGCACGTTGGCGCGGCCCGCCACCGCGGAGCCTGGTGCCTTGCGCGCCGCGACGTCCGGCGCGAGGGCCGCGTCGGTCTGCAGCTCGCCGTCGAACGCGAAGTCGGGGCGCCGGGCGGCCAGCAGCTCGAGCGCCCGGCGCACGCGCTCCACGCGCGGGCCGGCGGCACTACCCCGGGTGCTGTAGGAGAGGAACGCCACCACCGGCTCGTCGCCCACGATGCGACGGCGGTCGCGCGCGGCCGCGAGGGCCGCCTCGGCGAGCTGCTCCGGGGTCGGCTCGGGGACCACCGCGCAGTCGGTGAACGTGAGCACCGCGTCGTCCTTGACCATGTAGAACGCCCCGCTCACGGTCGTGATCCCGGGCGCCATCCCGACCGTCCAGAGCGCCGCGCGGATCGTGTCGCCGCTCGGAAAGGTGGCGCCTCCGACCATCACGTCGGCGCGGCCCAGCGCCACGAGCGCGGCGCCGTACGTGAGGGGATGCGCCAGAGCGGCGGCGGCGGTTGCGTCGTCGGGAAACTTGCTGGGGTGACGATCGCGCAACAGGTGCAGCATCTCGGGGAGCGGGGAGCGGGGAGCGGTCCCCTCCAGCAGCTCGACCGACCCCAGTCCCGACCCCTCGATCCGCGCGGCGGCGGCACGCACGCGGCCGTCTGCGCCCTCGGGCAGCACGACGCGGCGGCGCGTGCGGCGGGCCCGCTCGTGCAGTGCGTCGCGGAACGTCACTTCGCGAACTTTTGCTTGAGCGCCTGACCCACCGCGGGGTGGACCAGCTGCGACACATCGCCTCCGAAGCGGGCCACCTCGCGCACCAGGCTGGAGCTCAGGTAGGTGAGGTCGAAAGCCGGTACCAGGAACACGGTTTCGACCCCGGGGGCGAGATTGCGGTTCATGAGCGCCATCTGGAACTCGTACTCGAAGTCGCTCACCGCCCGCAGCCCGCGCACGATCAGGGTGGCGCCGGCGGCGCGCACGAAGTCGGCCAGCAGGCCGTCGAACGAACGGACTTCGACCCGCGGATCCGCCGCGGCTTTCTGGATCAGCGCGACGCGCTGCTCCAGCGTGAACAGCGGCTGCTTCGCCACGTTGACGGCGACCGCGACGATCACGCGGTCGGCGAAGGTGAGGGCGCGCCGGATGAGGTCTTCGTGCCCCCGCGTGATCGGGTCGAACGAGCCGGGGTAGACCGCGATGCGCGTCACGGGGCGTAAATGAAGGTGACGGCCGTGTCGCCATAGCGGCGCGTGTCGTCGCCCGGGATGGGCTGGTCCGCGGGGTGCTCGATCGAGAAGATGCGCGCGAACGCGTTGAGACGGAACATGGCGACCAGGCGGGCGGCCTCCTGCCCCGCGTACGGGGGATCGGCGAACGCCACGTCGTACTGGCCCGGATGCAGACGCTCGGCGAAGCGGAGCGCGTCCGCGCGGTGAATCGCGGCGCGGTCGTCCACCTTGAGCGTCTTCACGTTGGCTTTGAGCGTGGCGAGGGCAAACCCGTGCAGCTCCACGAAGTCGGCGCTCACGGCCCCACGCGACAGCGCTTCGAACCCGAGCGCCCCCGAGCCCGCGAACAGGTCGAGCACGCGTGCGCCGCGGATCGAGCGCTGCAGGATCGAGAACCACGCCTCCCGCACGCGGTCCGCGGTGGGGCGCACCTTGTCCGTCGCCGGCGTCTTGAGGCGCCGCCCCTTGAACTCGCCGGCGATGATGCGGATCATCCCCTGCCCCACCCCCTCCCCAACGCGGAACGCCGAAGGCGGAACGCGGAACAGACACGCGACCTGCTGTTCCGCGTTCCGCGCTCCGCGTTCCGCGTTCATGTGCTCGGCGCCATCGCCGCCACCCGCGCCTGCAGTGTCGTCCGCCCCTGCCACTCGTCGCGCTCCAGTCGGAACGCCACGTCCAGCCGCTCGGCGAGCCACTGATCGGGAATCGCGTCGGCCCACTGGAACGCGATGGCCGGCAGCGCACCCGACTCGTCGTCCAGCGTGAAGCGCAGGTGGTTCGTGCCGACCCGGCGCGCGCCTACTGCGCGGGCACCGCGCACCCCGAACACGGGCGCCGGATTGCCGGCGCCGCACGGCTCGAGATAGCGGATCAGCTTCTCCAGCTCGTCGCTCACGAGGCCCAGCGGCAGCTCCAGGTCCACCCGCTGCGCCGGCACCAGGTCGTCGGGGCGCAGAAGCTCGCCTGCGACGCCGAGAAACGCAACACGAAACGCCTCGTAGCGCTCCCGGCGGATCGTGAGGCCCGCCGCCATGGTGTGCCCGCCGTATTTCTCGAGATGGGGCGCCACGCGCTGCAGCGCGGCGTGGAGGTCGAAGCCCGCGATGCTCCGCCCCGAGCCGCGTCCCGTGCTGCCGCCCTCGTCCCACGCGATGAGAAACGTGGGCCGCCCGTAGCGCTCCACCAGCCGCGACGCGACGATCCCGATCACCCCGGGATGCCACGCGTCCGCCGCGAGCACCAGCGCCCGGTCCTCCGGCCCGAGCACCCGCTCGGCCAGCTCGACCGCCTCGTCCAGGATGCGCTGGTCCAGCTCCTGGCGCCGCGCGTTGAGCGTTTCGAGCTCCCGCGCGATGGCGGCCGCCTCGGTGGGATCGTCGGAGAGCAGCAGCCGCAGCCCCAGGTTCGCGTCGGCGATGCGGCCGGCGGCGTTGAGCCGCGGCGCCAGGATGAAACCCACGTGGCCGGACTTGATCGGCTTCCCCGCCAGGCCCGCCGCCTCGATCAGCGCGCGCACACCGGTCCAGCGCGAGTCGGCCAGCATCTTGAGCCCGTGGCGCACGAGGATGCGGTTCTCGCCGGTGAGGGGGACGACATCCGCCACGGTCGCCAGGGCCACGAGGTCGAGAAAATGGAGCGGCAAGTTGGGCGACAAGCCGAGCGCGGGCACGAGCGCCTGCGCCAGCTTGAACACCACCCCCGTGCCGCAGAGGTGCTTGTCCTCCGAGGCGCAGTCGGCCCGGCGCGGGTCGAGCACCGCCGTGGCGGGCGGGAGCACGTCGCCGGGGAGGTGGTGATCGGTTACGATCACGTCGATGCCCGCCGCCCGGGCGGCGCCGACGGTCTCGACGGCGGTGATGCCGCAGTCGCACGTGATGACGAGCCGCGCGCCCACGCGCTGGGCTTCCGCGAGGCCCGCCGGCCCGAAATCGTAACCGTCGCGCAGCCGGTGAGGCACGAACGCCCGGACGTTGCCGCCCACACTCGACAGCACGCGGGTGAGCAGCGCCGCGCCGCATTGCCCGTCCACGTCGTAGTCGCCGTGCACCAGGATCGGAGCGCGCGCGCGCACTGCCGCGACGATCAGGTCCACGGCGCGGGCCATGTCGGCCCAGGCGAGCGGATCGGACAGCCGCTCGAGCTCGGGGCGGAGAAACGCCTTGGCCACGTCCGGCGCCGCGAGGCCACGCTGCACCAGGATCGCGGCCAGCGGCTCGGGAATGTGGAGGTCGGCGGCGAGGGTCGAGGTGAGACCCGGGTCGGGCGGCGCCGCGACCGTCCAGCGGGCGGGGATCATTCCCGCGCGTACAGCAGCACGCCGCAGGCCTCGCAGCCTTCGATCGACGCGCCGCGCTGGATCAGTGCCCGCCGCTGGGTGGGGACCGCGGTGAAGCAATGCCCGCAGGCGTCGCCGTGCAGCGAATAGAGCGCGAGCGGCGCCTTACCGCGGCGGATGCGCTCGTAGCGCGACAGCAGACCGGCCCCGACCCGGGTCGCGGCGCGCTCGCGCTCCGCGACCGCCTGTTCGCGCTGCGCCGCGATGGCGTCGCGCCTGCCCGCGAGCGCTTCGCGCAGCGGCGCCTGCTGCGCCCGCACCTCCTGAAGCCCCTTCTCGGCCTCCGCCGCCTTGCGCTCCGCCTCCGTCACGGCGTCGCCCGAGCGCATGAACTCGGCTTCTTCTTTGGCGAGCACCGAGCGGGCGAGGTCCAGCTCCGCCATGAGGGTCGAGGCTTCCTTGGCGCCCCGCACCCACTCGAGCCGTTGGCGCCGCTGCTCCTGCATCGTGCGATAGTTGGCGATCTTGCCTTCGAGCTCGTCGCGCCGATCGATCGCGGCCTGAATCGCCGCCTGGGCGCCGGCGAGCGCCCGCTCGGCCGCCGCCTGCGCCTCGTCCAGGGCCTGGAGCTCCGGGGCGAGGGCCGCCAGGCTCTCGTCCGTCGCCGTGACCGCCTGATCCTTCTCCTGCAGCGCCAACAACGCTTCAAGTTCCGGGTGCACCTCTCCTCCTCGCGGCGATTTTGTAACGCGGGTAACGTTTGCGGAGCTCGTCGAACACCCGTCGCTTCTCCGCAATCAGGGACGCCTGGCGCTCGGGACTCTCGAACGGCAATTGGTCGTCGAGCTGCTGCAGCTGCCGCTCCAGTCGCCGTGCTTCCATCCAGCTCACGGCCAATTCATACATCTCGTTGGGATCGCGCTCGCCGAGGCCCTCTTCCTTGAGCTGCTCGTAGGTGCGCGCCGACGTGTCGTCCAGGGCGAGCACCGCATCGTCCGCTATGGCCTCGAACACGGCGCGATACGGGGCAAACTCGAGCTCCTCGGCGTCGACGGCTTCGACGACGCGCGACTTCCACGGCTCGCCCTCCAGCATCAGAAGCAGCAGGGCCTTCTCAGCGCTGGCAGGCAGCGGGGACGAGGGACGGGGGACGAGGGAGGGGGCCGCGCCCCCCGTCCCCCGTCCCCCGTCCCCCGTCACCTCTCGCTCGAGCACGTCCTTCCGCACTCCCGCCGCCTCAGCTGCACGCGAGATGTACAGCTCCCGCGTAATCGGATCTTTCGCCGCGCGGATCGTGGGGAGCAGTCGGTCGAGCGCCCGGCGCCGCCCGGGGAGGCTCGCGAAGAAGGCCTTGCGGTCGAGGATCTGGATCTTCCGCTCCAGCGGATCGACGGCGTCCTTGAGGATGGCTTCGAGGCCCGCGGCGCCCTGTTTCTGGACGAGGGTGTCCGGATCCTCCCCCGGGGGGAGCGTGGCCACGCTCACGCGCAGGCCCTGACGCAGCAGCTCGTCGCCGGCGCGGAAGGTGGCGCGCAGTCCGGCGTCGTCCGAGTCGTACAACAACGTCACGTGCGGCGCATGCCGCGCCAACAGCTGCGCCTGATCCGGCGTGAGGCCGGTGCCGAGCGGGGCGACTACTTCTTCGATGCCGGCAAGCGACAGGCGCAGCACGTCGAAATACCCTTCCACGAGGATGGCGCGCTCCGCCTTGCGCATCGCGTGCTTCGCGACGTGCAGGTTGTAGAGCAGCTTGCCCTTGTGGAACACGGGCGAGTCGGGCGAGTTGAGATACTTCGGCTCTCCTTCGCCGAGGATGCGACCCCCGAACGCGACCACACGCGCGCGCAGGTCGTGGATCGGAAACAGCAGGCGCCCGCGGAACCGGGGCAGCAGCGTCCCGTCCTCTCGTTTAACGAGGAGCCCCGCCTCGAGCAACACCTCCTCACGCACGCCCAATCCTTTCATTGCGTCGAGCAACGCCTTGCTCCTGGGCGCGTAGCCCAGCCCCAGCGGCAGCACGACCTCGAGCTCGAGGTGCCGCGAGGCGAGGTAGTCCCGGGCCACCTGGGCCTCGGGGCTCTCGCGCAGCTGGCGCGCGAACCAGTCGGCGGCCGCGGCCACGGCGCCGTACAGCGGCTCGCGCGGGTCCGGCCCGGTGGGCCCCCGCTCGGGAATGGCGATGCCGACGCGGCGCGCGACCTCGCGCACCGCGGTGGGATAGTCCATGCCGAGCTTCTTCATGAAGAAGGTGAAGACGTCACCGCCCTCGTGGCACACGAAGCAGTAGAACATCCCCTTCCTCGGGATGACGGCGAAGTTGCGGTGGGTGCCGCCGTGAAACGGGCACGCGGCGCGAAAGTCCGCCCCGGTGCGCCTGAGCTCCACGTGCTCGCCGATGATCCCCACGATGTCCGCCGCTTCCCGGACCTGCTCGATCACGTCGTCGGGAATGAGACTCACGCCGTGAACTCCACGATCGTGACCCCGTGCCCGCCCTGGTTCGGCGGGGCGAAGCCGAAGCGCGCCACCCGGGTGTCGGCGGACAGGAGATCGTGCACCAGCTGGCGCAGCGCGCCGGTGCCTTTGCCGTGGATGACGCGCAGATAGGGCAGTTCGGCGAGCACGGCGTCGTCGAGCGCTTTGACGAGCCGGCCCTCGGCTTCCTCCGCCCGTAGCCCACGCAGGGAGATCTCGCTCGTCGCAGTCGCCGTCGCCGGCAGACGCGCTCCTCCGCGTGCCGGCCGCGCCGGGCTCGGCACGCGTCGGGGCGCGTCCGTCGGCGACGCCTGCTTGAGACTCCGCAGCTCGTCTAGCGACAGCCACCTTTCCCCTTTCCCCTTTCCCGTTTCCCGAGTGTCTGCTGCTTCTCGGGTCTCCGCCTCTTCGAGCGCTTGCTCGAGCAGCCGGCGCGCCTCTTTCGCCGTCGCCTCGTCCACCGCCGCCCGCGCCCGGCCCAGCGCCTCTTCGACCTTCTTGCGCGCCTCGAGCAGGTATGCTCGGGTCTGGTCGCGGGCCGCCTGCTCCAGGCCCCGGGCCCGGGCCGTCACCTCCCGCTCCCGCCCGGCCACTTCCTCGCCGCGCGCGTCGACCCGCGCGGCGTCGTCCCGCACGCGTTGCTCGCCGGCCGCGAGCTCCCGCTCCCGGGCCTCGAGCTCCCGTGCCCGTGCTTCGACGGTCGCGAGCAGCGCGTCGAGCGTCCGCTCGCGGTCGGGCACGGCGCGCTCGGCGATGTCCAGCACCTCGCCCGCGATCCCCAGGCGCCGGGCGATGGCGAGCCCGTAGGAGCGCCCCGGGACGCCCTTGAGCAGCCGGAACGTGGGCGTCAGCGTCTCGGCGTCGAATTGGAGCGACGCGTTCACGATGCCCACCGTTTCCGCGGCGAGCTGCTTCAGCGCTCCCAGGTGCGTGGTCACGAGGGTGACGGCTCGACGGCGGGTGAGCGTCTTGAGCACGGCGGCCGCGAGCGCGGCGCCTTCCGCCGGATCGGTGCCGCTCCCGATCTCGTCCAGCAGGACGAGCGAACCCGATCCGGCGCGCTCCAGAATGTCGCGCAGCACCGCGACGTGGGCGGAGAAGGTGGAGAGGCTGGCGGCGATGGACTGGCGATCGCCGATGTCCGCGAACACACCGTCGAACACCGGCAGCGTCGAGCGCGGCCCGATGGGCGGAACGATGCCGCTCTGCGCCATGAGGCAGAGCAATCCCACGGCCTTGATCAGCACCGTCTTGCCGCCGGTGTTCGGGCCCGAAACGAGCACGGTGGATTCGTCGGGGGCGAGCAGCAGGTCGAAGGGCACGACCGCACCACCTTTCCCCCTCTCCACCTCGACGTCCTCACCTGACCCCCTCTCCACTTCGTGGAGAGGGGGAACGAGAGGAGAGATGAGAAGCGGATGGCGGCCGTCGTGGATCTCGAGCCGCCCGGTGCCGACCGCGGGGGCGAAGCCGTTGACGAGCACGGCGTAGCGGGCGCGGGCGCACAGGTCGTCGAACGCGATGCACATCTCCCACGCGGCGGCGATCGTCTCGCGGGCGGGGCGGAGCAGCTCGGTCAGGTCCCGCAACACCTGCAGCACTTCGCGCTGCTGCTCGGCCTCGTGCTCGCGCAGCGCATTGCCGAGCTCGATCGCCTCGGGCGGCTCCACGAACACGGTGGAGCGCGTGGCCGACTCGTCGTGCACGATGCCGCCGACCTTGGCGCGGGCGGTGCCGCGCACCGGGATGACGTAGCGACCGCCCCGCACGGTGACGGCCGCGTCGGGGGCGCGTTCCGACGGATCGAGCGCGCCGAGGATCGTCTCGAGCCGCTGCACCAGCCGCTGGCGCGCCTCGCGCACGGCGCGGCGGGCGCGGGCGACGCCGCGCGACGCGCCGTCGAGCACCTGCCCTTCGGGGTCGAGGGATTGGGACAGCCGCGTCTCGAGCTCTCTCGCCGGTAGGGCGGCGCGCAGCGCCGCGGTGCGCGGGGCCTGTGCGGTCAGCCGGCCCAAATCGGCCGCGACGATGCGGGCCGCGGCGAGGGCCCGGCCCAGACCGGCCAGCGCCGGGCCATCGAGCGCGCTGCCGGGCACGGCGAGCAGCTCGAGCGCCGGCGCGATGTCGGGCACGGGCTCGGCGCGGACGGTGTCGTCGCGCAGCAACAGCGCGGCGAGCTCGGCAACCTGCGCCAGGGCGGCGCGGATCATGTCGGGGTCGGCGACCGGGGTGCGCCCGCGCACCCGCGCCGCGCCCAACGGCCCGACGGCGTGCGCCGCCACCCGCTCCAGCGCGGCCGGGAATTCGAGTGTCTCGAGCACCGCGGACGCGACCCCACGAGGGGCACGAGGGGCGCTCATGCAGCCGACAGCTCGTCTCGGACGATCTGGTTCACGACCTTGCCGTCCGCCCGGCCCTTGAACTGGGGCATCACCTGTCCCATGACCTTGCCCACATCCCGGGCCCCGCCGGCGATGGCCTCGCGCACGGCGCGGCGGATTTCTTCCGGATCCACCGCCGCGGGGAGGAACTCCTCGAGCGCCTTCACCTCGGCCAGCTCGGCGTCGGCCCGATCGCGCCGTCCCGCGGCGGCGTACTGGTCGGCCGCCTCGCGGCGGCGCTTGATACCGCGTCGCAGAACCTCCGTCGTCTCGTCGTCCGAAGGGGGGTGCTGGAGCTCGAATTCGCGGTTCTTGAGGTCTGCGAGGATCGTGGAGAGGAGGAGGGTACGCGCCTGATCGCGGTGTTTCCGGGCCTGGTTCATCGCGGCACGCAGCCGCTCGGGCAAGCTCACCACGTCACGCGGCTCGCGGGCGGCGGCCCTTGCGGCGCGCCGCGTTCATCTTGCGCTTGCGCCGCTCGCTCGGCTTCTCGTAATGACGGTGCTTCCGCAGGTCGGAAAGGATCGCCGCTTTCTCGCATTTCTTCGTGGAGCGCTTCAGCGCGCGCTCAAAGCTCTCGTCATCATGAATGATGACTTCCGGCATACCCTTCTCGCTAACTGTGATAGTCCCAAAAACTTAGCCGTGCTCATCGAGCGGTGCAACCCTTCAGCCCGGCGGCCACTTCATCGGCCGTCCGCCCAACAGGTGCAGGTGCAAATGGAACACCGTCTGCCCGCCGTCCGGATTGGTGTTCATCACGACGCGGTAGCCGCGCTCCGCAATCCCCTCGGCCCGGGCCACCTCGCGCGCGAACCCGAGCAGGGCGCCGAGCAGGCGCGGGTCCTTGGCGTCGTTGAGCGACGCGAGGTGATCGGTGGGGATCACGAGCACGTGCGTCGGCGCCTGGGGGTTCAGGTCGCGGAACGCGAGCATGCCGTCGCCACGCTTCACCACGGTCGCCGGGATTTCGCCGGCGGCGATCTTGCAGAACACACAGGCTCCGGGCATGGTCCCTCGCTACCCCGGGGTCGCGCCCGGGGTCAGTTAACGTCCGAACGCCTGGCGCAGCTGCTCCCAGAACTTTTTGCCGGTGTGCTCGTCGGCGGAGGGCGAGCCCTCGACCTTGGCGAGCTGCTCCAGCAGCGCGCGCTGCTCCTCCGTCAGCTTGGTGGGCGTCCACACGTGCACGCGCACGTGGAGATCGCCGCGTCCGCCCTCGCCCACGCGTGGCAAACCCTTGCCGCGCAGGCGGTGCACCGCGCCGGTCTGGGTGCCGGCCGGCACCTTCAGCGTCGCGGCCCCATAGGGGGTGGGCACGCTCAGCTCGGCGCCCAGGGCGGCCTGCGTGAAGGACAGCGGCAGGTCGTAGATCAGATCGTCGCCCTGACGCTCGAAGCGCGGGTCCTCGGCAATGTCGAGCACCGCGATCAAGTCGCCCGGCGGCCCGTTGCGCGGGCCCGGAGCGCCGGCCCCGCGCATCGTGAGGTAATGATGATCGGCGACACCGGCGGGGACGTTGATCTCCATGGTCTTCTCGGCGCGCACCCGGCCTTCCCCCTGGCACTTCCCGCACGGCTGGGCGATCACGCTGCCCTCGCCGCCACAGGTGGGACAGGGCGACACCGAGACGAACTGACCGAACATGGAGCGCGCGGCCCGCCGGACCTCGCCCGAGCCTCCGCACGTGCCGCAGGTCGTGGGGCGCGAGCCCGGCGCGGCGCCGCTGCCGCCACATTCCGCGCAGCGCTCGTAGGTGCGCACCTTGAGCTTCTTGGTGGTGCCGCTCGCCACCTCGGCGAGATCGAGCTTGAGCGTCACCTTCAGGTCCTGGCCGCGCTGCTGCTCCGGCCGGCCCCGCCCGCCTCCAAACAGTGCGTCGAAGCCGCCCAGCCCGCCGAAGTCGCGCATGAACACGTTGAGTGCTTCGGACAGGTCGAAGTGCGCGAACCCGAAGTCTCCCGCCCCGGCTCCGCGGCGCAGGCCGGCCGCACCATAGCGGTCGTACGTGGCGCGCTTCTCGGGATCCCGCAGGACCTCGTACGCCTCCGTGATCTCCTTGAACTTCGCTTCCGCCGCCTGCTTCTGATCCGGGCCCACGCGATCGGGATGGTGCTGCATCGCGAGGCGGCGGTAGGCCTTTTTGATCTCGGCTTCGTCCGCGTCGCGCTTGACTCCGAGCAGGGCGTAATAGTCGTGCGTCACTCGAGCAGCTCCCCCACCAGACGGCTCGTGTGATCCACGAGCGCGACGATCTTGTCGTACGGCATGCGCGTCGGACCCATCACCCCGATGACGCCGGCGAGCGCGCCGAGCCGATACGAGGCCGTGACGAGCGTGAAGGGGGCGAGCTTCGGATCCTGATGCTCGCTGCCGATCGTGATCGTGAGTCCCTGGCCGAGCCGTTGGGCGAGCGCTTCACGCAGCAGGTCGCGTCGCTCGGTGACCTCCATGAGCCCCTGCAGCCGCTCCTTGGTGGCGAACTCCGGCTGGCCGGCGAGGAGCTGCGCGCTCCCCAGCACGACCCCGACTCCCGCGTTCCCCGCTGTCGGCATGTCGAACAGCTCGTCGGCTTCCTGGATGAAGATGTTCAGCAGCTCGCTCGAGCCCGGGTCCGGCGTGGCGTCGCGCAGCCGCTCGGGGAGCGTGCCGCGGATGTCGCGCAACGTGAGTCCCGCGAGCCGTTCGTTCAACACCACGCCGACTTGGGCCACCGCTTCCGGCGCCAACCGCGCGGGCACTTCGACGAAGATCGACCGCACCACGCCGCTCTTGAGGGTGAGCACCAACAACAGCCGGTCCGATGACGCCTGCAGCAGCTCGAGCCGCTCGAGCACCGCCGCATCGAGCGTCGGACCGACGGCGACGCCGAGCTCCTTCGTCAGCACCCCCAGCACCTGGGCCGCGCGCTCGAGGATCTGGTCCACCGCATTGCGCTCGCCCAGCCCCTCGCGGATCTGGTGCGACTCCGACGCCGTTACGGGCGGCAGGCGCATCAACGAGTTGACGTACACTCGATACGCGAGATCGGTGGGGATCCGGCCGGCGGAGGTGTGGGGGTGGTACAGGTACCCCTTCTCCTCCAGGTCGCTCATGGTGTTGCGGATGGAGGCGGGGGACAGGGAGAGCCCGAAGCGCTTCGAGACAGTGCGACTCCCCGCCGGCTCGGCGGTCTCCACGTAGGTCTCGATGACGGCCTCGAGGACCTGGCGCTCGCGCTCGTTCAGAGATGCTGCCATATCAGCCAAGCTCTTAATTGCTAACAATTTAGCCCGTTATGCCGCAGCCGGTCAAGTCACGCACCAGCGCGTCGAGCCGGAGCCAGCCCTCCGGCGCGCAGACCAGGCGTTGGTTGCGGACCTCGGCCCAACCCCGCTCCAGCCATCGGGCGGCAGAGGGCGGCAACGGGCGGCAGAGGGCGGCAACCGGCAGGCCCGCATCGGTGCGCATTGCGAGATATACCCGCTCGAGTTCCCGTTGCTCATCGGTCAGAACTTCTTGGGACGCGACGGGAGATCGACCTGCGGCGACGGCGCGACGGTACGCCTCCCACGCGGAGATGTTCCAGCGCCGTACCGCGCCGTCGAACGAGTGGGCCGCGGGCCCCAAGCCTCCGTAGGAGCGTCCCGACCAGTAGGCCGAGTTGTGACGTGAGCGGCGACCATCGCGTGCGGCGTTCGAGACCTCGTAGAACTGATAGCCGCAAGCACCGAGCCGCGAGTGCGCGAGCAAGTACTCATCGGCGTAGAGATCGTCAGTTGGGGCCGCCGCCGCGCCGCGCGAGATCCAGCGGGCAAGCGGCGTGCGCTCCTCCACGGTGAGACCGTAGACCGAGAGGTGAGCAGGGCGCAGGGCGAGCGCCTGGTCCAGGTCACGCGCCCAATCGCGCCCGAGATCGGCGGGCAGGGCAAAGATCAGGTCGAGCGAGATGTTGTCGATCCCCGCGTCGCGCAGCGTCCGGACGGCGGCGGCAATGCGTGCCGCATCGTGGGATTCGGGATTGGCCTCCAACGTTACTTCAACGTCGTCACGGAACGACGTCGCGGGAAAGGCGTCGCGGAGGGACGTGAGCAGCGTCCCGAGAGCGTCCGGGGGGAGGAGCGACGGAGTGCCGCCGCCGAAGTAGATGGTCTCCAGACCATCTTTGGCATCCCCGGGCTCGCGCCCGGGGTCAGTCATGCCGAGAAACCGCAACTCCTGCAGCACCGCATCCACGTACTCCCGTGCCGGGATGCGCTTGCGGACCGCGATCGAGAAGTCGCAGTACGAGCAGCGGCGGGCGCAGAAAGGGACGTGGACATACACGTGACGCATGGAACCAAGGATAACGCGGAACGCGGAAGTCGGAACGCGGAACAGGTCGGGAAGCCCAGCACTGTCGAGCGACCTTACCACGCCTGTTCCGCGTTCCGCGTTCCCACTTCCCCGTTCAGGTGAGCCCGAACACCATCCCCGGCTGCTGCCGCACCAGGCCCCGCATTTCGAGCTCGGTGAGCGCGGTCAAGACCGCACCCGTCTCGGCTCCGGCGGTGGCGACCAGCACGTCCACGTGCTTCGGCTCCGTGACCAGGGCATCCCAGAGCGAGCGCTGCAGGTCGCTCAGGTCCGCTGGTTGACTGCGGGGGGCCTGGTCGCCCCGGGCCGCCGGCCCGGGGTCAGCCACGCCAGGCAACCCCAACTCCTCCAGGATATCCGCCGCCGAGAGCGCGGGCTTCGCGCCCTGCTGGATGAGGCGGTTGCAGCCGAGCGAGGTGGGGCTCGTGATGGGACCGGGCACGGCGAGCACGGTGCGGCCTTGATCGAGCGCGCAGTCGCTGGTGATCAAGGCGCCCGAGCCCGGGGCGGCTTCCACCACCACGGTCGCACCGGCCAGCCCCGAGATCAGGCGATTGCGGCGCGGGAACGCGCCGG
>WNFX01000206.1_pt1 | contig 52480 bp, 43 predicted proteins | sample 5400111 | NCBI WGS metagenome assembly WNFX01 (sample SAMN13153363, study PRJNA577476) | soil metagenome | isolation source: 40 cm soil or saprolite under grassland replicate 1 | place: USA:California | collected 2016-06-15
GGACGGGAGACCGAATGAACTACAATCCGCGTCGTCGTGAGAGCCCATTGTTTCGCCGGTTTAGGCGTCTTGTTCGGTTTGATTTTCGTAAGCGGCGCCTACGCGGGCGGGACCTATCAGCGCACCGATGACCGCAAGAAGGTGCTCGTTTCGAACAACGATCCCAAACCCGGAGACGTCGCGACCTGGTCTGGCGATCGCGATGCAAATGATTACGCGATAGGCGCCGGCACGCTCCAGTGGTTCCGGGTTGAGGCTGAGCCAGGATCCTTGACCGGGTCCAATATCGCAGTCGCAGCCCGAAAGCGAACTCCGATCAGCAGTTATTCCGGGACGATGCTGCGCGGGAAATTCAACGGCGGTGTCATGATCGTTGACCACGGAAAACCGTATCACGCGACGTTTGCCGAGGGTCAGAAGAAAGGGCAATGGACTGCCGGGCCGTTAATTGCGAAAGCAGAAAGTGGCGAATCCGTACCATCGCCAGAGGCCGCGAGCGAGGCGCCCAGCATGGAAAAAGTTTCAGAAGAAGAGACGCAAGCTCGCGTCGCAGAAGAAGCAACGGCGGATGTTCCAGCAGAAGGTCCCGCCTCCGCTCAAGATGAGCTACGGCGTGGCGAGCCGGCGCAAATTCCAACTTCAAGTTCCAAAGCGACAAACGAAGAATCTTCCTCGAAGGGAACAGAGAAAGTTTCTCAACTGCTGATCGCTCAAACTTCGGCAGTGGAACCGGACCAATCGCCTACGCCGCGAGAACCAGTGACCAGAAAATCGGCGCTCGCGCCGGGCCCGGTCCGCGCGATGGAACGACCGACTCGCACCGTCACCATAAAGCCAGAGGCCGAGCCGGCCAGGCAGTCGGAGCGCGCGAAGCCGGAAAAAACAGAAAAGCCGTCGAAGATCGCGAAACCCGCCTCCTCTCAATCGCCCGAAGCGGACACACAGGGACGTGAAGATATCCCAGCAGAAGGTCACGTCTCCGCTCGAGATGAGCTACGGCGTGGCGAGGTCGAGAAAACCCAAAGCCCAAGTTCCGAATCCGAAAACACCGAGTCTTCTTCAATTAAAGAAAATCCGGTGGACGATTCGCTCCGCACATTGACCGGGCCGCCCTCGTCGCTGCATATCAACGCGCCGCCGAAAACAAACCCGTCAACTCAAATTTCGACGCCTTCAACCACAGCCGTTTCGCCGTCTCCACCGCCGACTGGCGCGAAGCTGACTGCCGTGCAGGCAATGGACATTGCCGACATCGAAGCGCGCACAAAAGGTCACGATCTGGGCGAGTATCAATTGCCGAAAGCCGAATACAATGCAGCCAACGGCACCTGGTTGGTCGCGTACGTCGCGCGCGGCGCCGACAAAGACACGAAGAAGCTGACCGTCACGATCCAGGACAAAACCGGCAAAGCGGAAGTGAAGAAATAGGTCCGAAGCCGGAGGTCACAGATCAGACTTCGTCGCCCGCCTTCGTTAAAACTTCGGCGTGGCAAGCAAGAATCGGGTGGGACGCGCCCCGCCGCGAGGTAAGCTGACTTGGAAAAATCCATGAGTCAGTCAAACGAGCGCGATTACGTTCTCGGAACCCACGACGAAGAACTGGAGCGATTGGGCGTGCAGCATCGCGCCTGGCGTCCGGTGGTTTTGGACTGCTGGAAAAAGGCGGGCATCACGGTTGGAAGCCGCGTGCTCGATCTCGGCGCCGGCCCCGGCTATGCGACTGTCGATCTTGCGGGAATTGTTGGACGCAGCGGACGAGTCGTCGCAGTCGAGCGCTCGAGTAATTTTGTCAACGCGCTCAAGAGCGCGATTCAGGCACAATCGCTTTCGAATGTCGATGCTCACGAGCTCGACTTGATCAATGACGATTTGCCCGCTGGGCCTTTCGATTTCGCATGGTGCCGATGGGTCCTTTGTTTTGTCTCCGATCCGGACCTCTTAGTTGAAAAACTTGCGCACGTCATGCGCGAAGGTGGTCGCGCCATTTTTCACGAGTACGGTCATTACAAGACATGGCGTTTTTTCCCGCACCGAGAGAGTCTGGAAGAATTCAGAGCTCACGTGATCGCCACCTGGCGCGAAGCCGGGGGCGAACCGGACACCGGACTGCAATTGCCGCCGTGGTTAACGAAGAACGGATTTGCCGTGCGTTCGATAGTGCCGCGAATTTTTTGTCTGCGGCCAAACGATTACATGTGGCAGTGGCCGGCGCGGTTCATTCATGTCCATCTTTTGCGATTGCAAGAGCTCGGCCGAATCAATGCGACGTTTGCAGACAAAGTCCGGGCCGACCTAGCCGCGGCCGAAAAAGAAGAAGCTTCGTTCATGTTGACACCGCTCGTGCTTGAGATCGTGGCGGAAAAAGTGTAGCCACAGTTCCGAAGCCGCATCGAAATTTCGCATGAAAGATCTGACCCAGGGTTCAGTGACCAAGCACCTGCTGCACATGTCGGCGTTTATGGCGGTGAGCATGGTGGTGCAGACGCTTTATTTGCTGGCCGATCTCTTTTGGGTGGGACGTCTCGGCAAGGAAGCGATTGCAGCCGTCGGCGTGGCCGGCAATCTGACGATGATCGTGCTGGCGCTGACCCAAATGCTCGGTGTCGGAACAACGGCGTTGATCTCGCAGGCCGCAGGTCGAAAGGATCAGCCACACGCGGAGCTCGTCTTCAATCAATCCTGCGCGATGTCGATCCTGATTGCGCTCGCGCTCGGCATCGTCGGGTTTCTCTCGATGGATGCCTACGCCAACTCACTGAGCGCGGACGCGAATACGGCGGCGCTGGCGAAAGCTTATCTGCACTGGTTTCTTCCAGCGATGTTGCTTCAATTCCCACTCGTCTCGATGGGCTCAGCGTTGCGCGCGACCGGAATCGTTCAGGCGCCGGTGATTTTTCAAGTGCTTAGCGTTGTTCTCAACATGGTGCTGGCGCCGTTCCTCATTTTTGGCTGGGTCGGATTTCCAAAACTCGGCGTAACTGGCGCCGCGCTCGCGACTTTCATCTCCATTCTCGTCGCTGACTTGTTGATCATTATTTATTTCGAAAAAAAATATCGGTACCTGCGTTTTCGATTTCCGCTGTGGCGCGCACAAATGAAAATCTGGAGCGCGATGCTGCGTATCGGCGTCCCGGCCGGCGCTGAATTTGTTCTGCTCTTTGTCTACATCATCATCGTCTATTGGATCATCCGAAATTTCGGTCCGGCGGCGCAGGCAGGATTCGGCGTCGGCGCGCGGGTGATGCAGGCGCTCTTTTTGCCGGTGGTCGCGCTGAGTTTCGCGGTGTCGCCTGTGGTCGGACAAAACTTTGGCGGTCGCAAGGCCGATCGGGTTCGGCATTCGGTTAAGTCGGGACTTGGGATTGCGGCTGCGATGATGCTAGTGCTGGCTGTGATCAGCGAGATCATTCCGGGAACGATGATCCGCTTTTTCTCAAAGGACGCCGCCGTGATTCAGTTCGGCAGCGATTACCTCCGGATTGTCGCTTTCAATTTCGTCGCGGCCGGAATTGTGTTTACCAGCTCGAGCATGTTTCAAGGATTGGGTAATACGATGCCGCCATTAATGAGCTCGGCCTCACGACTGATTCTCTTTGCTTTGCCGGCGCTGTTGTTGTCGCAGAGACCGGGATTCGACATCAAGTTTGTTTGGTACCTGTCGGTCGGATCGCAGACCCTTCAGGCCGGTATCAATCTCTGGCTGCTCCGGCGCGAGCTGAACAAAAAATTAAGGTTCGAAGATGGCGCAGATTTCATCCCGGCGAGCGCGACGGCTTCGTGAACAAAATAAGCAGCGAATGAACGGTCGATGTTTTATGCGGCGCATTCACTGGTTGCTCGTGATTGCCTTCTTCTCGGGGCACCAATTGTCTGTTCGTGAAAGCGAGGCGGCCACACTCGCCGGGCAAAACGTTCCGGCAGGCGGAAAGTGCGAGGTTCAGTTTCCGATCAGCAAATATTATCAGGACTACACGGCTGGAGGCGGCAATCCGCGACCCAGCACCGGCCGCGCACTGTTGATGTTTCCAAAGGGCTTTGATCCTTCGCGGCCGTGGCCGATTCTAATTGTCACTTCGACCAGCGATTTCGACCGCACAAGTCCGATGGACGCCCCGTGGTATCAAGATGCGGCGATCAAAGAAGGTTGGATCGTTCTTGCGACCGACGCGACAATTCGTCCACGCGCTGACTCACCCGCTTGGCGATTTGCGATCCTGGCAGCGGCGCTGCAAACGATCCGGCATGACTGGCCACAATCAGCGCAATGGCCGGTCGCTTTGGCTGGATTTTCCGGAGGCGCAAAAACAAGCGGCGAGCTCGGAGCGATGCTGGCGAAGAGTGGGCCGATAAGAATCTGCGGTTTTTTGCTGATCGGAATTAATTCGGACCGTTTAAGCGCAGCTTACAAAAATTTGCAGCCGGCGCCGGGATTTCTCAGCGCTCCGGTCTGGATTAGCAGCGGCGCGAGCGACCGAATCGCACCACCAGCGTCGGAAGAACTCGTCTATTATTCTTTAAAGCGCACCGGGTTTCAGCAAGTTCGATTGGAACAGTTCTCCGGCGGTCACGCCGTGAAGAGTGCAGAGGTTCAACGCGCTCTGCATTGGTTTCGAGATGTTGGAAAATTCTAGGCCAATCGCAAAGGGGCCACGACTCGCGAAGCGAATTCGACCTTGCACTTTAGCGCACGGACAACCAGCTTTCTGGCTTCCGTTTTCAACCTGCATTTTATGCGCTCTCGAATTATTCTTTTTGCATCGGTCTATTGTTCGTTGTCGATCTTAGCAGCGTCGGCCCAGTCACTACCAAACACGACGCGATTGCTCCGTTTTCCGACGACGAACGATCGTGACATTGTTTTTTGTTACGCAGGCGAACTTTATACCGTCGGCAAAGATGGCGGCATCGCCCGCCGCCTAACGAGCGGCCCGGGTTACACTTCTTTCCCGCGCTTCTCGCCGGACGGGAAACAGGCCGCGTTCACTTCGGAATACGATGGCAACCGCGAAGTGTACGTGATGCCGGCGGAAGGCGGCACACCGAAGCGACTGACGATTTCGGCCACGCTCGGACGCGATGACATCTCGGATCGAATGGGACCGAACAACATCGTGATGGCGTGGGAAAATACGAAGCCGCTGATTGTGTTTCGCTCGCGGATGAAATCGTTCAATGATTTCATCGGTTCGCTTTTCACCGTCGGCCTTGATGGCGAACTGCCGCAGCAAGTGCCGGTGCCGCGCGGCGGATTCACTTCTTTTTCACCGGACGATTCGAAAATGGCGTTCAACCGCGTTTTCCGCGAGTTCCGCACCTGGAAGCATTATCGCGGCGGAATGGCCGATGACATTTGGATCCACGATTTCAAGACCGGCGCAACCGAGAACCTGACCAACAATCCGGCGCAGGACATTTGCCCGATGTGGGGACCGGACAACAAAATCTATTTTATCTCCGATCGCGACGGCCGAATGAACTTGTTCGTTGTCGATCTTGCCTCAAAGGAAACGAAACAACTCACGACTTTCAAAGATTTCGACATCAAATTTCCGTCCATCGGCAAGGAATCGATCGTTTTCGAAGAAGCTGGCTACATCTGGCGATACGATTTGAAGCGTGGCCAGGCGACGCCGCTGCCGATCGAGATCAAGGAAGATCTCGCGATTGGGCGCTCGGCTCTGGTTGATGCATCGAAACACATCGAGTCGGTGAACCTGGCGCCCGATGGCGAGCGAACAATCGTCGTCGCGCGCGGGGATCTTTTTTCAGTGCCGGCCAAGGACGGTACGCCGCGCAATTTGACCAAAACATCGAACGCGCACGAGCGTGATGCGGTCTGGTCGCCGGATGGAAAATGGATTGCCTACGACTCGGACGTCACCGGCGAAAACGAATTGTATGTGCGCGCGCAGGACGGCAAAGGCGATGCCGTTCAGCTGACGAGCGGCGCCGACACTTATTATTACGCGGCGAAATGGTCTCCCGACAGCAAGAAGCTGCTTTGGAGCGATCGTTTGCAGCGGCTGCGTTATGTCGATGTTACGACCAAAACGGTGACACAGGTTGATCAGGACAAATACGGCGAGATCGAAATTTTCAATTGGTCGCCGGACAGTCAGTGGATCGCGTGGGGCCGGCCGGAAGAAAACGGATTGCCGCGGGTTTATCTTTATTCGCTCGCGAACAAACAACAGACCGCGGTAACGGACAATTGGTACAGTTCGGGCGAACCCATTTTCAGCGACGACGGTAAATATTTGCTCCTCACCTCAGCGCGCGATTTCAAGCCGGCATTCGGCGACGAAGAGTTTGCGAACATCTACCGCGATATGGAACGCGTTTACTTGGTCACGCTGGCCAAAGAAACTGAGAACCCGCTCGGACCGAAAAGTGATGAAGTAGGAAAGGCGGAAGAGAAACGCGAGAAAGAGAAGGCCAAGGAAGCCGAAGAAAAAAAACCGGAAGAAAAAGCGGCCGGCACAAAAAAGCCCGAGGAAAAGAAACCGGAACCCGCCAAGCCGAAGAAACCGGTGGTCGTTAAAGTCGACACCGACGGAATTCAAAACCGGATTGTCGGTCTCGAGATCACGCCTGGAAATTACCGGAACATCCGAATGGTGGACGATCGCATTTTTTATCTCCGCCGCACCGCTGGCGATGACGTTGGCGAAGACGACGACAATGACGGCGATGGCCGCGACCGAAAATCCCATCTCTGCTCTTACAGTCTGGAAGATCGCAAAGAAACAGTGCTCGGCGATGCCAACGATTACCAGATCACGTTCGACGGAAAAAAGATGCTCCTAAAAATCAAAAAGGATTACGCGATCATCGATCTGCCGAAGGACAAGATCGAGACCAAGGACCACGAGCACAAGATCGAAGGCCTGGACATGCAGCTCGACCGCCACGCCGAGTGGAACCAAATCTACTTCGAATGCTGGCGGCACATGCGCGATTTCTTCTACTCGCCGACGATGAATGGCGTCGATTGGAAAGCGATGCGGGATAAATACGCCGCGCTCGTTCCGTTCGTGAACCATCGGAACGATCTTACCTATTTAGTCGGCGAGTTGATCGCCGAATTGAACAGCGGCCACACCTACGTCGCCGGTGGCGAACGCCCGGACACGCCGCGAGTGAAGCTTGGTTTGCTCGGCGCGGAACTTTCGCGCGACCCGGCGACGCGCGCTTACCGGATCGATCGTATCCTGCCGGGAGAAAACTGGGACAAGCACACGCGCTCGCCGCTCACTGCCGTGGGCGTGAATGTGAAAGCCGGCGATTACATTCTCGCGATTAACGGCACGCAGGTCTCGTCGCTTGCGAATCTTTATCAGGGGCTGATCGGCACGGCCGACAAACAGGTGATCCTGCGCGTGAACTCGAAGCCGTCGGATGCCGGCGCGCGCGATGTGACCGTGGTCCCAACCGCAAACGAAGGGCCGCTTTATTATTTAGATTGGGTGCAAAAAAATATCGATTACGTGACTAAGAACACCGCCGGCGACGTCGGCTATCTCCACATTCCGGACATGGGCCGCCCCGGTCTAAACGAATTCACCAAGCTTTATTTCCCTCAAATCCGCAAACACGCATTGATCGTCGATGTTCGGGGAAACGGCGGCGGATTCGTTTCACCGCTGGTGATCGAGCGATTGCGGCGCGCGTTCGTGATGGTCGGGATCGCGCGTAACGGAATGCCGCAACCTGATCCAGCGCAGGCCTTCATGGGCCCAATGGTCACGTTGATCAACGAATTCTCCGCCTCGGATGGCGATATTTTTCCGTTCCGCTTCAAAACGCTTGGTCTCGGCAAATTAATCGGCAAGCGGACCTGGGGCGGCGTGGTTGGAATTCGCGATTCCCTTCCGCTGGTGGATGGGGGCCAGTTTTTCAAACCGGAGTTCGCGCTTTACTCGAAGGACGGAAAGGAATGGATCATCGAAGGCCACGGCGTCGATCCCGATATCGTGGTCGACAACGATCCGGCGAAAGAATTTCATGGCGAAGACCAACAGCTCGACCGCGCGATCCAGCAAATCGAGGAAGAGTTGAAGACGAAACGTTACGAGCTGCCGCCGGTGCCGCCTTATCCGGACAGAAAGCCGGCCAAAGCGACACCGTGAGCGGTCATCCTGACCGGAGTGAAGGATCTCTCAAAAGGTGATCGATCACGCAATGTAGTCTGTGTGATCCGCACTTCGAATGTGAGATCCTCGCTTGCGCTCGGGATGACGGAAATGTTCATTTGAACTTGCATCGACGCGCGAGTCCGCCGATGCTGAGTTCATGCTGACGGAGCGGCCCGCCTTCGCCAAGGCTTCGGCGTGGCAGGCAACTTCGAACAGCGCGAAAGCCATAAGAAAAAATGTTAACTGATCGACAAAGAAGCGTTTTGGATTTCATCCAGCGCGAGCAGCGCGACACAGGAATCACCCCGAGCACGCGCGAAATCCAAAGTCATTTTCGATTCGCCAGCCAAACGTCGGTGATGCAATACATCGCCGCGCTCGAGCGGAAAGGATTTCTGCAACGGCATGCCGGCAAAGCGCGCGCGTTGATCACGCCCGTCCAGAAAGTCCGCATCACCGATGTGCCGATCTACGGCCAAATTCCGGCGGGCATGGCGGCGTTAACTGAGCAGGACATCGAAGGCCAAGTCTCGCTCGACACGCGCTCGGCCAATGTTTCAAAAAATCACGGCCCGTTCGCACTGCGAGTGCGCGGCGATTCGATGATCGGCGCGCACATTCTGGACGGCGACATTGTGATTTTGGAACAAGGCAAAGAAGTTCGTAATGGCGACATCGTGGCAGCGTTGATCGACGGTGAGACGACTTTGAAGCGATATGTGGTCGATCATGGCCGTCCTTATCTGAAAGCGGAAAATTCGCGCTATCCGAATCTGATCCCCGCCCGCGAATTACGAATTCAAGGCGTCATGGTTTCGCTCGTGCGCAAGCACGAACGGCGGAAGAAACACTAGAACGAAGTCATTTTTCATGGAGGACGCCGCGCTGTCGGCGCCTTTATTTTTGGTCCAGGAGAGCCTGGGTTCTTTAGTTAAATGTTCGCTTGAACATATCTTTCCTTATGCCATTGTTAGGCCATGGCGACGCCTGCCGTTATTATCGATCTTCGGAAAGCACTGTCCGAACGATTTCCACAGCGGCCAGCGCCGGCCGCATCGGTTTTAACCACTGGCCTCTCTTTTCTCGATCAAACGTGCGGGGGTGGTTTGCCCAGGAGTGCGATTACAGAATTGATTACACCTCGAGCAAGCGCGGGCAGCGCTTCCCTCGTTCACGCGCTTCTGCGATCAGCCCAATGCGATCGCCACTTCGTCGCGCTGATTGACGGCTCTGATTCGTTCGACCCCGGCTCATCGGATAATTCCGCTTTGCGGCATTTACTTTGGATCCGCTCTCGAAAAGCATTCGACGCTGTCAAAGCGGCCGATCTCCTTTTACGCGACGGCAATTTCCCGCTGGTGATTGTCGATCTTGTTCTGAATACGGCGGACGAGCTTCGAAAAATTCCCCAGACAAGCTGGTATCGTTTGCAACGGCTCGTCGAAGCTGTGCCGACGGCATGTCTCGTCATCAATCGACAAGGGATCGTCAGCAGCGCCCAATTAAAGATCGTTCTCGAAAATTCGTGGACGCTTGAAACTTTGGAAAGACAAAATGCGATTTCGCGTTTGCGATTTCGAATCCAACGCTTGCACCTAAAATCAAAGATCAGCGGTCAGAGATCAACCGTCAGTTATTGATGTTCGCGACGATCTATTTACCCAATTTTTATTTGCAGGCCGCGATCCGGCACCGTCCCAAATTGCGCGCCCAACCGGTGGCGTTAATCGACGCTTCCAAATCAAAAGTGTCGATCATTCAACTAAATGAGCTCGCCGAAAAAGTGGGGGTTACAGAAGGCATGACTCCCAGTCAGGCCCTGGCGCGATGTTTGCAGGTTGTGATCCGAACCCGCGAGCACGCTCAAGAAAATGTGATCGACGAAATTGTATTGCAACACGCGTTTATGCTTTCGCCGTTTGTCGCAGCAAGCGCCCCCGGGGGTTGCACGGTTCAATTTACGGACAATCGCGATCTGACCCCGAAACTCTCACGTATTGTTGCAAAACTCGCGAAATGCGAAATTCACGCTCAAGCCGGAATCGCACCATCGCCCGACACCAGTTTTCTCGCGGCGCATCTGGCCCGACCCGTGTTGCAAATCCAAGAGCCAAAAGAATTTCTGGCGCCGCTGCCGATTGAAACACTGGCGATGGTGTAATCCGGGGGATCGGCCGCTCCGCGGGCGATGCTAAAGATATGTGGCCTGGCCGCGTTGATTAAGATCGAGCAAGGGACTGCTCGATCCACCTAAGTCGCGACTGGCTTACGTTCGTATAATAACCCATAAACCAAACCGCCGAGCGCGCCGCCGATCAATGGTCCGATCCAGTAAACATAATGATCGTGCCAGAACCACGAAGCGAGTGCCGGCCCGAACACGCGGGCGGGATTCATTGCCGCACCGGTCAACGGGCCTCCGAATAAAATGTCGAGTGTGATCGTCGCGCCAATGGCGAATCCGGCGAGCGTCCGGCTGCGTTTGTCCACGGCCGTACCGTAAACGACAAAGACCAGAAAAAATGTGAGGATGGCCTCGACCAAAATTCCCTGCATCGCGTTCAGATTAATCGCGAGCTGGGGCGTTCCCATCACAACGACGTCGCGTCCAAAAAGCCCGAGACAAATGAGCGCCGCGATGAAGCCGCCAAGAAGTTGCGCGCTCCAATAACGAATTGCAGTCGCCAGCGTCATGTGACCGCCGCAAAGCAAACCGAACGTGACAGCCGGATTCAAGTTGCCCCCTGATATGTGTAACGTGGCGGAAACAAACGCAGCGATGGTCAGACCATGTGCCAGGGCGACGCCAAGCACGTCGTGTCCGGCGGTCTTGATTGCGCCGATGCCGACGAAGATGAGAGCAAATGTTCCGACAAATTCCGCGAGCCAGGGACGAAATTTTTCCATAGCGCAATGAGATCAGATCGTGCGCGCCCTGACAATATGCTTCTGGAAACGGAAGCAAGCGTCGCTACCCGCCGGCGTAATTTGGGTATTTCTCGCGCAGTTGCCGCGCAACCTTGTCGGCCTCGGCTGTTTTTCCAGCGCGCTGATAAGCGGTCGCGGCTTTCTTCAACGCTCGCGGCGTGATCGCCGGATCGTCGTAAAGCAACGCAACGCCCATGAATGCTTTGCTCGCTTCTTCAAAATTGCCGCGTTCGAGTTGAGCATCGCCGGCCAGCAAACGCGCCTGCGCATTCACCTGCCCTTCCGGTTGAAGCACCATGATCTGCTCCGCGATTTTTTGTGCTTCGTCCGGTTTATGAGCCGCGATCTTCACGTCGCCAAGCTTTAACAGCACTTTTGCTTTACCCGCCGGGTCGGTCGCGACCTCCAAATATTTGCCGAGCGCGTTCTCGGACTCGTCGAACTTCTGTTGCCTGGCCGCGGCGTCGCCCAGATAAAACCAGAAATCCGGTTTGACCGGTGGATTGTCGATCTTTCCGAGCACCCCGAGATATTTCTCGGCGGCGGCATAATTTTTCTCGTTGTAATATTCAATACCCATCCACTCGAGGATTTCGGCGGGGATCGTTCCGGCGGCGTTGGCCGCGAGAAAACCATCGACCTCTCGCGTGACTGCGGCGCGATCGTGCAAACCGAAGTAGGATGAGATGATGCGCATGGTCGCGGGGACGTAATAGTGATCCTTGTCGATCTGACGGGCCGTGTTCAGCTCGGCGAGCGCAGTTTTGTAATCTTTCATCTCAAACGCGGACTTGCCGATGTAGTAATGCGCCATCGACGCGGCCGGGCTTTTCGGAAATTCTTTCAATAGCTGACGAAACGTTTCACTCATCCCCTTTGGATTTTGCTGCTGACCAAGAATGAGCGCTTTGTGTTGCAATGCTTCTTCGCGGTCGCGCGCTCCGGGATATTTCACCAGCACCGCATTCCAATCGGAGAGAGCCGCGTCATAATTCTTGTCGCTCTCGTAGGTTTCGGCGCGACGGGCAAAGGCACCGGGCGCGAGCGGATTGTCCGGAAAAGCTTGGACGAAAAATCCAAACGCCTCGACGATCCCCGTGACGTCCTTCATTTGCAGATAACAAGAGCCGAGCTGATACGCCGCTTCGGCGCGAAGTTTGGGCGAGAGCTGAGAAGCGCGCAGCTCGGAAAAGATCGGGGCCGCCCGCGGATAGTTTTGTTGTTTGTAAAGCGCCTCGGCTTTGAACAGTTTCGCCTGATCAGCCCGTTCGACCGGAGGATTGGTAGCCAGAAATTGATCGACATCGGGCGGAAGCGTGGAGGGATCCGAATTATAAATATTAATGAGACGCTCGAACGCCGCATCTTTCGCTTCTTCGCGATTTGGATATTTGTCGATGATTTCGCGATAAAGCGCTTCCGCTTCCTTGGCGTGTCCGAGCTGACGCTGGCTGTTCGCCGCGAGCAACATTACTTCCGCGCGCATTTCTTCCGGAAGTTGTTGCTGCGTTTTTTTGTAATCGCTCAAGAGCTGCGCGAATTGACCCGTCTGATATTGCACTTTCACGACGCCAAGCTGAGCCAGTGGATGCCAGCGGCCCGCCTCGGGCAGCGACCGGCCTTTTTGAAACAACGCCATCGCTTTGTCAGCCATGCCCTTGTCGATCTTGCCCCTGTCAGATTGCAGAAGATCCAACGCGATCAGACCGGCGCGGACAGTCGTTTCGGCTTTCAATGCCGGTTTCTGTGCTTCGTTGGAGAGCGCCTCGTACTGCTTCAACGCGTCTGCTTTTCGTCCGCGCGCGAGCGCGATGCGGGCCGCGGTTTCACGCGCATCCTCGCGATACGGATTCGGATTTTTCGCCTCGGCGACCTGCTGATAAATGTCGCAAGCCTCGTCCTTGTGATCGAGCGCTTCGAGACAACGCGCTTCGAAATAATGCGCGGAAAGCGCAACTGCGGCGTCTCTTGATTTCGTGGCGGAGCGATGAAAGAGGGGCAGCGCGGTCGCGTAATCTTTTTGGGTAAACGCCATTTCGGCCAAGGCATAGGCGGCAGGTCCGGCAAACTCGCTTTCCCCATAATCGTTCAACACTCTCTGAAAATTCGTCCGTGCCGTGGACGATTTATTAAGATTGCGATAACACTCGCCTAACGAGAAATAGGCGTTCGGACGACCCGACGCCCCCGGATAATCATCCAGATATTTTTGATACTCGGGAATGGCGAGATCGTAGAGTTTTCGGGTGAAGAGCGCATTGGCGTACTCGAGTTGGCGTTTTTCGGGTTGTTCCGTCTCCGCCGCGGGCGGTCGCTCGGCTGTTTCGTCAACCGGCAACGCGCGCGTCACCGGTGGCTGAGGCGGCAGACCGGGAGGCGGTTGGGCAAGAGCTAGATCGACAATCCAAAACAGCATCGCCAGTCCGAGAAGACCGGCCGCGCTGCGCGCACTTTTCATTTTGCAGTCGCGAAGGCGACGTTGGTTATTCCCGCTTCAGTGCAAATGTTGAGGACACCGATGATATTTTTGTAAGCGCCTGCTTCATCGCCGCGAATAATCACTGCTTGTTCGGAATTAAGTTGGACAAGGCTCTTGAGCAGGTCGGTTAGCTCCGCGCCGGTGAGCATTCGTCTATTTACGACGACGTTGCCATCTGCTCTCACGTTGACGACCACGTCGCCGATTGGGGCGCTCTTTTCCTTGGCGGACGACGCTTTCGGCACTTTCACATCCAACTCGTTTTCATTTCGAGCCGCGTTCCATGTCAGCAAAAAGAAAATCAGAAGCAGCAGCAACACGTCGACCAATGGGGCGAGCTGAATGCCGGGATGTTGCAGCGGCGCGTGGCTACGCAAATTCATGAAGGGAAGATGTCGATCTTGCGAAGGGTGCTGCGGTTATAATTCGTCTTCAATAAGCACGGGGGTACGCTCGGTCCGGCTGCCGTATTGAAGCGAGAGCAAAGCCAGCACGTGCGTGGTAGCAGATTCCAATTCGGAAATAAGTTTTTGCGCTTTACCGCGGAAGAACGCGTAGAAAATCATCGCTGGAATTCCTATCGCGAGTCCAGCGCAGGTATTGACCAAGGCCTCGCTGATTCCTTTCGACAACAAGACATAACGAGCCGTCCCCAGGTCCGCGCCGAGCGCGCCGAACGAGCGAATGATTCCAAGAACTGTGCCGAGCAATCCGAGGAGAGGCGCAATCATTCCGATGTCGGCCAGATAAGTTACGCGGTTGTTCAGACTCGCAGCCACTCGAGTCCCTTCGGTCTCGGCGATCTCGCGCACCTGCGCGAGATCGGCGTTCGGGTTTTTGGTGATGAAATCGAGCATTTTTTGCACGACGCGGGCAATCGCCTCGCCGTGGCGATTCGAAACCGCAAGCAATCCGAGATAATCGCGTTTCCGCAAGAGTGCGTCCGCTGTCGCCATGTAACCGCTCGACACAACCGCACCGCGGCGAATCGTCATCAAATACACGATGACGAGCATGACAAAGAAGACTGAGAGCGCGAAAAGCACGATCATCACCGGGCCGGCGGCGACCAGCGTTTCCATGATTGTCTTGGAATGAATGTCGGGGACCAATGATGGTGTGGCAGCAGGCGCCGCGGCCGGCGGTGGCGTGGCGCTCGGCGTCACGGTTTGCGCGAATAATGGAATTCCGATCGCGAGAGCGATCAGCGGGAGCAAAATCTTCATGCCAAAAGTGTTCTAATCATAGACGGCAGCGGGCCGGATGCAAATAGACGGCTACCGGGTTTAAACCACCTTTAGACACGCGAGTTGCTCAGGCGAATCGATCTCCTTCGATCCAGCGGCGGACACGAAAAACGTGGGCCGGCTGAATCTCGGGATCGAGCTCCACGTAATTACGGCGGCCATGCCAGATGTAACGCGCCTCGCTCAAAAGATCGTGCACCTGATAAGCGTCACCCTCCATCGTCCCAAATTGATCGATTGGAACCTCGACAAACGAATGTTGCTTACGGTGCGGGTCGAGATTCACCACAACCAAAATAATATTGTCACGCGCCGCGGTCATTTTTCCGTAGCAAAGAATCGCGTCGTTATCGGCCTGATAGAAACGCAGGTTATCTTGAAAATGGAGCGCGCGATTTGTCCGGCGGATTTCGTTCAAGCGCGTGATCCAATCTTTAATGTTACCCGGTGCGTCCCAATCGCGTTCTTTAAATTGGTATTTTTCCGAATCGAGATATTCCTCGCGCCCGGGCAACGCTTCATTCTCGCAAAGCTCGTATCCGCTGTAGATGCCGTAGAGAGGCAAGAGGGTCGCGGCCAGAACAGCGCGAATGATAAAGGCGGGGCGTCCCCCATCCTGCAAGAAAAACGGCAAAATGTCCGGGGTGTTCGGCCACAAGTTGCCGCGGAAATATTCGGGCATGTCTGTTTGCGTTAGCTCGGTCAAATACTCCGTCAGCTCCTGCTTCGTATTTCGCCACGTAAAGTAGGTGTAACTTTGACCAAACCCAGCCTCGGCCAGCTCTTTCATCATCTTCGGCCGGGTAAACGCTTCGGCAAGAAAGATCGTGTCCGGATATTTTTCGCGCACGCGTGTGATCAAGTATTCCCAAAATGCGACTGGCTTAGTGTGCGGGTTATCGACCCGGAACGTGCGCACGCCGCGATCGGCCCAGAAAAGAACGATGCTGACCATTTCTGCCCAAAGCTCGGCCCATTTTTCGCACCGAAAATTAAGCGGAAAAATGTCCTCGTATTTTTTGGGGGGATTCTCGGCGAATTTTATCGAACCGTCCGGCCGCTGATAGAACCAATCGGGATGGTCGCGAACGTAAGGATGGTCCGGCGAACAATTGATGGCGAAATCGAGCGCAATCTCCATTCCGCGCTTTCGTACTTCCACTTGGAGCCAATCGAAATCCTCCAGAGAACCGAGCGCCGGTTCGACTGCTTTGTGACCACCGGCTTCGCTTCCGATCGCCCACGGCACGCCAGGATCGCCCGGCTCAGCAGTGACGAAATTGTTTCGCCCCTTGCGATTGGTGTGGCCGATCGGATGAATCGGTGGAAAATAAATCACGTTGAAGCCCATGGCCCGCGCGTCATCGACTCGCGGCAAACAATCGCGAAATGTCGATCCACGATCGCCGCGACCTTCGGCCGAGCGCGGAAAAAACTCGTACCAAGCGGCGATTTGTGCGGCCTGGCGCTCCACAATCACGCGCGGCGGCGGCACGTACTGCGTCGCCCACGATCGGTCGGGATAAGTCGCCATCAAAACTTCGAGTTCTCCGGAATGAACAATGTTATTGATTTGGGTGTTGTCGGCGCTGAGAACGCATTCTGACAATTCGCAGAGCCGGGTTGAGTCCTCCGCGACATGTGCGCGCTTTCCCGCCGAATTAATCAGGACCGCGCCTTCAAGGGCTTCGACCGTGAGATCGGAAATGCCGGCTTCGAATTTTTTCGTGAACTCATCCCGCCAGCTCCGAAAAGTGTCCGTCCAGGCTTCGATCGTGTACTCGTAAACGCCGACTGCATTCAGCGAACAAATCCCGCGCCAGCGGTCATTGTCGACAAAACTCATCGCGGTCTCATGCCAGCGAGGTTCACCAACAAGGCGCCACTTTAAAGCCGCGGCAACGACGTCATGTCCGTCCTTGAAAACGTCGGCTTCGACGGCGAGATCATCTCCAGCAATGCGCTTGATCGGATAGCGTCCGCCGTTAATCAACGGCCGCAGATTCTCGATAACCGCGGTGGGAAAGGCCCGAGCCATGGGCCTTCAATCAACTGAAATTAATTGGATGCGAAAGAAGAAATCGCGCCCCGCAGGATCGACAATCGGGATCAGGCGGCGAAATAAAACGCGCACTCGTAGAGTCCGCTGGTGCGCGTTTCTTCGCGCCGGACGCTCGTTCCGAGAACGGCTTCAAAGATGTCCTGCTCGAGCCGTCCGATGATCGGATATTTTTCGAGCAAATTAAAAATGGGTGAATGGCATTCGAGGATTTGGGGACCATCTTTTTCAGAAGGAAGAAATTGGGCCATGTAACCTTCGCTATCGCGCACTTTCGCCAGCCATTTTGCGCGTTCGACCACGTTATCCCCTTTGACTTTCGCCTTTAGCTCCGCCGTCCGCCTTTCAAACACATTGTAAAGAAGCTTTTCCGGCGCGTTCACTCCGTAGATGTCGCGAACCGATTTGAGCAATTCGAGAGTAAACTGATTGCTGTCGATCGGAAAAAGGTCGTGGCTGCGCCGAGTGAGCCGATAAACCATTTCCGGCCGGCCCATCTTCTGCGGTCGTCGCCAGGTGTCGAGATAGCCGTCGCGCTGGAGGGTGAGGCAATGCTGCTTGATCCCCATGTAGCTCATCCCCATTTTTTCGACGAGCTCGTTGACCGACATTCCTTTGGTGCGTTTGAGTGAATTGACAATTTCCAGCCGCTGGGTGCGGCCGATCTCGGCAAGCAATCGCTGGTTCATGGGTGATATCATAGTGTCGCGCCGACTTTACACGCCTCGATCTTCAAAAGGCAACACTTAAAATCGCGCAAATTACAGGGGCAAAAGAAATTATGTTGCCCGCCAGCACACGAACGGAAGATCGACAACTTCCGTAGGAATAGCAGGATGTTCCGCCGATGTCGCTTCGAGTCGGGATCCGACGGAATTAAATCCGCGTTTTATATAGGCGAGCGCGATTTCGCGCTCGCCACTCCGAGTGGCGCTGGTGATCCAGCCGATTTCCTTTCCTTCGCGCCCAGTCAAGCGCATGCCAGAAGCCAGCGGAATATTCTTTAGCGAAACCACTCCACAGAGTTGCTTATTTCGCTGGCCCGACATTTTCATGCGAGAAATGGTTTCCTGACCGATGTAGCAGCCTTTTTCATAGTCGATGCAACGCTGCTCAAGGTTAGCTTCGACCGGAATAATTTCGCTGGTCAATTCACGTCCCCACTGTGGAATTCCTTGTTCGATCCGCAAAACTTGCGCGCAATTTTCGTCGCAAGGCTCAAACTCTTTCGATAATTCGGCTGCGAGTTGATCGCGTTGAACTGATTCACTCCAAATATCGTGACCTGCTGGGCCGAAGCGATTTATCGAGACCAGGCGTGTCGCAACCGAAGAATTCGGAGGAGATGCGCCAATCACATGAAAGATCGACAATCGTGCGGTCATATCCTCGATCTGGACATCATCGGCGATGATGTAGCGCTCGAGCCGCGGCTGAAGCGACGGTTGAAGTGCCGGATCGGCATCGAGCACAAAGGACTCCGCTGGCGCGTGCAAAAAGAGATGGGCTTCCATTTTGCCCTTCGCGTTTAAGACGCACGCTTCGATGGCATTCGTCTCTGTCGCCTTGCGAACGTCGTTCGTTAGTTGCCCGTTGAGAAATCGCAAACGATCCGCTCCGCTGACACGCAACTTCATTCGCGTCGAGAGATCGAAAAATTTGCGCTCGGGTGAACGAACTTGCGCCGTCATTCGCTGGCGCAGTTTTTAAGATTCGTCCGGACGCTCGCTTTCACCGCGGAGCAATTTCGTAAGCAGGTCCATCGGCGACTTGGCTGCAGCGGACTGTTCGGCCTGCGGCTCGGGCGTTCCTTCGGGCAAAACGACATCCTGCGGCGGCGTCTCGGGCGGCTGATTTGTTTCAATCGCGGCGGGCGCAATTAATTCGCCAGTCGATTCAGCCGAAACTGGTTGCTCGGCTGACGGCTGTGGCTGCAGCACTGGCTCTGGAAGCGGCGTAAGATCTACATCCTGCACCGCGGCGGCCAGTTCGCCCATGCTGGAAATCGTCGCGGCGGGCTCAATCGGCGGCGGTTTCTCGAAAAGCTCCAAGTCCTGTTCGACGATCGGGAGCGGTGTTTCTGGAAAATATTTGCGCGCAATCACCGAAAAATCTTCCTCGGCATAACCCCGTTGCTCCTGCTCAAGAAGCCGATCCCGCGCAGCAGTAGCAACGGCTAGCTCGAGGTGATACGACAATCCAAGCCGGCCGGCGATGAGCATGTCTTTGAGCATGTGTTTGAGCGCGAAGTGCGGCTCGAAATTGCCATCGATCATCTTTGGCAATTTCATCGACAATGTTTTGGAATAACTGGCGTTGTTCTGGAGCGCGGCTACAAACTTGTCGGAGGAAACGCCGGCATGGCTGATGAGCGCGAGCGCTTCGGCCAAGGCCTGGACACTCGCGCTGGTGACGATGTTGGTGGCTAGTTTGACCACCGTGGCCTGCCCGATTTCACCGATTTCGATGATTTCCTTCGAGCTTGCCTCCAAAATGGGACGCGCCTCTTTCAACGCGACTTCATCGCCGGCAACATAAAAAACGAGTTCACCTTTTTCCGCGCCCATTTTGCTGCCGGTGAACGGCGCTTCAACAAAACGCGCCCCACGCCGCTCTACCAAATCGGCGGCACTTCGCATGGAATGAGGCGCGACTGTCGGGTGCGCAATGACGATGTGCCGCGGCGCCAACGCCGGCGCCAGTTGCCGGACGACATCCAAAAGAGCGTCGTCGTCCGACACAAAAATTTGAATGTAGTCGCACATCTCAGCCAGCTCGGCCGGTGCGCCCACAAAGTTCTGGACGGGTCGCGGGTTTCGATTCCAGACAAACACGGGAAAACCAAGACGACGCAGATTGTCCGCAACCCGGCTTCCGATAATGCCGAGTCCGACTACGCCAACATTTTTCTTGGTTCGACGCGCCATTGGGGTTTGCGCGGCCTTTTCGCAGCTTTGGCCGCCTGTTCAGCCTGCGGCGGAAAGCGCCATCGTGCAATCGAGAAGTTGGCGCAGATCGAGGCTAGAGGGGCCGCAGGTAGTCGGCTTGAGAGCTAAGATTGACAATCCACTTGGGGACGACCGCCGCACGCTTCTGATTTGCCAGCTCGACGGCGATGTCACCACGCGCTTCGTCGAATGTCTTTTGTCGCGCCGGCTGGACATCGATTAATTTGAGAATGTGAAAGCCGAGGCGCGTCCGGACGGACCGGCTGATTTCTCCTGGGCGAAGTTTCACCGCTGCCGCGACAAGATCGGGAGGCATTCGAGCAACGGAAAAATAGCCCAGATCGCCGCCGCGGAGCTTTGTCGCTTCATCTTCCGAATTCTGCGCTGCGAGCGTGGCAAAATCTTCACCTGTCGCCAGCCGAAGAGAAAGTGCTTCGATCGCAGTTCGTTTGCCCTCAACAATCTGGGGCGCAGTCTCGGGCGGCGCCGCCAAAAATACATGACTGACGCGATGCCGCTCCGGCACGAAGAAATTTTCCAGATGCGAATCGTAAAAGCGCCGACACTCATCCTCGCTAATGTCGAGTTCGTGTGCGATCCGCTTTGAAATCCATTGCCGGGAACGCAAATCATCTCTGAGCATTCGCCAAAGCGATGACCCTGAAAGATCGCTCGCATTCAATGCCAGTCTCCAGGTTCTATCGTCGCGAAATTGCGACCGGAGCAGGTTGAGTTCGTGCTCCATCTCCGTCCGCGGAATTTGTTCCCAGGTCGCGCGCGATTGCACCGCGATGTTCGTGACAAGATCGGTCAAGGCTGACTGTCTCTCGATCTTCGTTCCCTCGACCGCTGCCGTCCCTGAAACGTAGCGCGCCTCGGCCAGCGTTCGGTCAAGATCCGTTTCATAAATCCCGTGGCCATGAACCTGCGCCAGCAAATGACCATGACCGCAGATAGTTCCGAGTTTGTCGCGGAGAATAATTGAGCGCGCGGCCAATTCAGCACAGCAGATTCCGCCGACGCAACTAACTGCGACCGAAATCCAGAGTGCGGCGGCACGTTTCATTTCAATGCAAATTGTGAGAGACAGTAAGCCGCGACCGAGCCGACAATCTGAAGACTCTGGGGACTGAGCTTATCGATCGTGTCCTCGGCGGTATGCCACGGAGGGTAATGAAAATCGATCACGTCCACGACTGGAATTCCGATAGCGTTCAATGGGGTGTGATCATCCGTGATGTCCTGATCGAAATAAGTGAAGTAATTGCGCAACTTTAGTGCGTCAGCCGAAGCAAAAATGTCGCGAGCGATCTTTGTCGGTGAGTCGGGTGGAAGCGTGATATCCAACGAGCGATCGCCAACCATGTCGAAAAGGATTCCGCCACGGAACTGCTGGATGCTTTTGTCATTAATACTCTTATCTAGTGCGAGCTGCCTCGCAAAATAACGGCTCCCGTAAAGCCCATCACTTTCAGAAAAGCTTTCATAGGCCTCTTCGCCGTCGAAAAAGACCAGCTCGAAATTTATGGCAAGATTGGGGTGCAGAGCGAGCACCCTGGCCATTTCCAAGAGCAAGCCTGTGCTCGAGCCTCCGTCATTCGCGCCAACGAACCGGAAGGTCTCGAAAATTTTCGTGTCGTAATGGGAACATAAAAGGAACGAAGTAACTATCTGGATATCATCTCGCGCCGCAGGGAATCGAGCGATCAAATTGACGAAACGGACTTTCCCACGAGGTGTTTCATCTTCAAAAGCTTGGCGGGTTACCCGCCATCCGAATGACTTGAGTTGATTCTCGATGTAAGTGCGGGACTTTTCGATCGCCTCGGATCCCGGTGGTCGTGGACCGAAATCGACCAGCTTTTGCACGTGAGCTAACGCTTTCTCGCCCGAAAATTCCGTCCAAATATTTTGGACTGCCCCCGCGTTGGCGCTGGAAATGGTGACTACAACCGAGATCCCACTCCAAAACCAGTTCGGTTTAAGGAACGAAAACAGCATCCCAACAACTATTTCGACTCCTCACCCTGCCCTTTGCCCTTACCAAGGGGAGAGGATGAAGGTGAGGGGTTGGGCACCAGTGTGTCTGCGAACATTGGCCACTCAGCGATCGCTGGAATTTAAACCAACGATGCTCAAAATGCGCTGGAGATCGTCGTCGCCGTAATATTCAATCTCGATCCGGCCGCGTTTCGGTCCGTGATGAATCCCGACGTTCGTGCCCAGATGTTGACGCAATTTGTCCTGTAAATCAGCGATCATCGCCGACGTGACCGTGATTTCCGCAGCCCGACGCGCTCGCCTTTTCCAGCCTCCGAGATGTCGCGCAACGAGACGCTCGGTTTGGCGCACACTCGCGTTGCGGCGCAAAATCGTCTCGGCCAGCCGTAATTGTTCCTCGGCCGCTTTGACTCCGAGCAGAACTTTGGCGTGTCCAACCGAGAGCAAATTCTGCGCAACCCAGGTTTGGATTTGCGGATGCAAATCGAGCAGGCGAATCGCATTTGCGACCGCGGCCCGGCTGCGGCCGACCTTGAGCGCGATGTCCTCCTGTCGCATTTCGAATTCATCCGCCAGTCGGAAATAACCTTGCGCCTCCTCAATTGGATTCAGATCGGTTCGCTGGAGGTTCTCGATCAAAGAAAGCTCGAGCACTTCCAAATCGCTCGCCGTCCGGACGATGACCGGAACTTCGGCAAGTCCGACTTCCTGCGCTGCGCGCCAGCGTCGTTCACCGGCAATCAGTTCGTGGCGTCCGTCGATGCGCCGGACAATCAGCGGCTGAATGATTCCGTGTTGTCGAATTGAATCGACCAATTCCTGCAACGCTTCGGGTGCGAAATTTTTCCGCGGCTGCAACGGACTTGGAACAATCGTCGCCAGCCGCACTTGGTGGACCGACTCGCCAAGATCGACATCTTGCCGAACAGGCGCGGGTCGACTCCCGATGAGCGCGCCCAGTCCTTTGCCGAGACCGGTCTTCGCCATCTTCGCCATGTGTGTGAGGCTATCGGAAGCGCTTCGATAACGCAAATGGCAATCAGAAACGCGCGAGTGTTGCGCGGCTTTTAGCTGACGGATAGCATGCGGCAATGTGGTGCGCGCCCGAAGCCTTCACTCTTGGACATTCTCCAGACCCGGACGACGCTTTCATGTTTTACGCGATCGCGAAAAGCAAAATCAATCTGCGCGGTTACCGTTTCGAGCACCGGCTGGAAGACATTCAAACGTTGAACGAACGAGCAATTCGCGGCGAATTGCACATCTCGGCGATTTCCATTCACGCCTACGCCTACGTTGCCGACAAATATGCGCTGCTGCCGTGCGGCGCGAGCATGGGCGATGGCTACGGACCGATTGTCATCAGAAAACGTTCGACCGGGAATGAAGATGTCGATCTTCGGAAGCAATTAAGAAATCTTGTGATTGCAGTGCCTGGGAAAATGACGAGCGCGTACCTCGCGCTGCAACTTTATCTCGGCAATTTCAAACACATCGTTGTTCCTTTTGATCGGATATTCGACGCAGTGAGCGAGGGCCGTGCGGATGCCGGTTTAATTATTCACGAAGGCCAGCTGACTTACGCAACGTCCGGATTTCAGAAGATTGTCGATCTTGGCGAGTGGTGGAAGCAAGAAACCGGACTGCCATTGCCACTCGGCGGAAACGTTATTCGGAAAGATATCCCAGAGAATGTGCGACACGATCTGCTCGAAATCGTGCGCGAAAGTATCGGCTTCGGTCTGGCTCATCGCGACGAAGGTGTGCAACACGCTTTGCCTTACGCGCGCGACATGAACGAAAAGCTGGCGAGCAAGTTCATCGGCCTGTACGTGAACGATTTCACTCGCGACTACGGCGAAACTGGGCGCGCTGCGATCCGCAGGTTTCTGGGCGACGCGCGCCGCGCAGGCTACATCGACAATCTGGCCGAGATCGAATTCGTCCAGTAAGTAAGGAAGATTATTTCTTCGGCTTCTCCGCTTTGCCGACCTGCTTCAGAACAAATGTCTTCACCCGACTGAATTCTTTTTGAAACCCGTTGGTGAAGTCGTGCGTGCCGTATTCGAAGAGAACGACAAAGCAAAAGGTGAAGAAAACGAACAGAGCGATCCAAAATATTCCGCGCAACAAAGCCATGGCCGCAACCCTAACCGAGGCCGAGTTTTAGGTCAATCTGGGCTACGTGCGCCAAACTTCGCATTGATCGGCCTCGGAGAACTGCCAAGCTAATCGGTCATGCGCGTTCCCTTATTGGACCTGAGCGAGCAATATCACGCGCTGTCGGAAGAAATTCGCCTAGCAACCGACGAGGTATTGGCCAGCCAACGATTTATTCTGGGCCCAAAGCTCGTAGAATTCGAAAAAGCAACGGCGCAGTATTGCGGCGTGCCTTACGCCATTGGCGTTTCGTCCGGAACAGACGCACTCCTTAGTGTTTTAATGACGCTTGAGATCGGGCTCGGCGACGCGGTAATCACTACGGCCTACTCTTTTTTTGCGACCGGCGGTTGCATTGCACGCGTCGGCGCAACTCCGGTCTTCATCGACATCGACCCAGACACCTACAACATTTCGGCACTAGAACTGAAGCGCTACATCGACAAGTGCTGCCACCGAGTCGAAGGGAAATTGGTCAACGAAAATCGACAAACGATTTGCGCCCTCGTTCCAGTCCACCTCTTTGGTTTGTGTTGTGAGATGATTGGAATAGGCCACGTCGCGCGCGAGCACGATTTGCTCGTGATCGAGGATGCAGCCCAGGCCATGGGGGCCGAGTGCCCGCTCGAGAACGGGCCGATAAAAGCCGGGACAATGGGCGATGCCGGCTGCTTCAGTTTTTATCCGTCGAAAAATCTCGGCGCCGCGGGAGACGCGGGAATGGTCGTGTGTCAGAACGAACGATTCGCCAATCGAATGCGCATTTGCAGGCAGCACGGCATGGAAGCGCGTTACCAACATCAATTTATTGGCGGCAATTTTCGACTCGACGAACTGCAAGCTGCGATCCTGAAAGTAAAATTGCCGCATCTGGACGGATGGTCGGCTGCGAGACGCGAAGCCGCGAAGTTTTACACGAATGAGTTCCGGCGGGTTGGATTAGACGAAAAAATCAAATTGCCGGTCGAGCCTTATGGGGAGAGTGGGCTCACCAACCATCACATTTATCATCAGTATGTGATCTGTTCGAGGCGGCGCGATGAGTTGCGGCGACATCTTGCCGACCACGAAATTGAAACGGCAATTTACTATCCGCTCGCCTTGCACGAGCAACAATGTTTCGCGTATCTTGGCTACAAGCCCGGTGATTTTCCGGAAGCGGAGCGAGCCGCGCGCGAAAGTCTCGCGCTTCCGATCTATCCGGAAATCTCGCGTGAAGCGCAGCAATACGTGTTAAATTGCGTCGCCGAGTTTTTTGGATAAGGCGACAAAATTCCCGCTGCGCGACTCGCTCGCTTCCGCGACACTTGCCAGCGGCAGAGCGTGAGTTATATCAAAACGCGCGAGGGTAGGTACCGAAGTGGCCAAACGGGGCAGACTGTAAATCTGCTGGCTTTACGCCTTCGCTGGTTCGAATCCAGCCCTGCCCATTTTCCTTTTCTTCTCTTAGCGACGGCGTCTTCGCGCTTTGCCACGTGAAGATGCCGATCTTCGGCGTGGTTTGGCTTTCGTGCGTTTGCGCGACTTGATCGCTCTTCCTGTCGGTTTTCTTTTGGCCGCTTTGCCGCGCGAAGTTTTCTTCGTTCGCGGTCGGGCAGGTGCGGGTTTAACTATGCGCGCGACTGCTTTTTTTGCGGCGGGACCAAGACGACGTTCACTCGCTGCTTTTCCAGCCATCGCACCAACAATTCCTCCGACAACGGCACCGGCCGGACCTACCATGCTGCCGAGCGCAGCGCCGGCGACGGCTCCGGCGGTTTCTTTGGGTATTGGCGGAATTTCAATCTTTTCTTGCGCGTTTGGATCATCGGCCATAATCGGAACTCCTTCTTTAGAGCGTTGTCGTTTTAGGTAGTTCGCTCCTCGGGTTGGACATAGCCGTGATGAAACAAAAAAGCTGTCGCTCGCGGCGACCGCTTTCAGCAAATATCTGGACTAATCGAGCCGATTAACGGCCGCGGCGTTGCCCGCCATCACGACGGCGATCGCCGCCACCACCATAGCCACCGCCGCCCCCACCTGGCGGCCGCGGTTCGCGCGGACGCGCTTCATTAACGGTCAGCGCTCGTCCTTCGAGAGTCTTGCCGTTAATTTCCGCGATTGCCTTCTGGGCGTCTTGGTCGGAGCCCATGGTGACAAAAGCGAAGCCGCGGGATTTGCCGGTGAATTTGTCCTGCATGAGCATGACTTCCTGCACCGCGCCAGCTTGCGAAAAAAGCTCCTGTAGTTCGTTTTCGGTAGTGTTAAATGGGAGATTCCCCACGTATAGTTTAGTTGCCATTGAGTCTAATCTGGAAAACGCCGCCAGGACACTGTTCCCGTTTAAAATCGCCGCTGAATGAATTTCAGGTGACAATCGGCGGACTTCCGAGCTGCTGTTTTCTCCTTTCGGGCACATTGTGTAAGGTGCTTCGGTTTGGAAAGCAACCAAAATCGCGGGGCAATTTATCGAGGAGAACGTGATATTTAACGAGTTAAGCGGAAAAACACCGGCGTCCCGGGTCGCGGTGGTGGCCGCCGGAGTCATTAGCCCCCTCGGGTTCGGCTTAAATGAGACCCTCACGTCGCTCAGGACCAGCAAGGATTGCATCTCGCCCGTCACCCGGTTCGACGTCGAGAAATGTCGATGTAAGACGGCTGGTCAAATCTCAGACGAACGCCTCCTCGGCCAGCCGCGAAGTGGGCGTAAAAACGAGCGGCTACATCGCGCGACTCGCATGATGATCGCCGTTTTCGAAGAAGCCTTCGGGCAAGATCCTGGATTCACGCCGCAACTGACGGTCATCGGTACCACGAGCGGCGGGATGTCTTTTGGAGAAGACTATTACCGCGCGTTATATCGACATGCGGGCTTGCGCCATTCAGCGAGATGGATCGCCAATTATCCGCCGCAAAAACCCGTGATCGATGCGCAACACGCATGTGGGATTTCTGCGCCTTGTCAAGTCATCGCCAATGCCTGCGCTTCGGGCACGAACGCAATCGGACATGCGTTCGAGTGCGTGCGTTCAGGAAAATATCAGCGAGTGCTGACCGGCGGCTACGACGCGCTGTCCGAGCTGGTCTTTGTCGGATTCGATTCTTTACAAGCAGCAACGCCGGAAAAATGTCGACCCTTCGATCGCGACCGCTCAGGTATGGTCCTTGGCGAGGGCGCGGCTGTGCTCGCACTCGAGAATTTGGAGAGTGCGCGGGCGCGACGCGCCCATGTTCTGGCCGAAATCATCGGGTACGGAATCTCCACGGACAATCATCATCTAACCCAGCCCGATCCGTCCGGAAGCGGTCCGCGGCGTGCGATGGAGCAGGCGTTAGAGAGCGCAAATCGTTCCGCGGAAGAAGTGGATTACATCAATGCTCACGGAACAGCCACAACGTTCAACGACGCCGCGGAAGGAAAAGCGATTGCACAGTTATTCGCAGAAGTTCCAGTGAGCTCGACCAAAAGTATGATTGGTCATTCGTTAGGCGCAGCCGGTGCCATCGAAGCCGTCATCTGTTTGGCTGCGCTGAAAGCGCAATTCCTGCCACCGAACATTAACTTTCGTAGTCCGGATCCAGATCTCGATCTTAATATCGTCGCGAACAAGGCACGCGACGCGAAGATCGATATCATTCTTTCAAACTCGTTTGGATTCGGCGGAACTAACGCTTCCATTTTGATCCAGAAACTTGCCGCATGAACCTGCGGATCGCAGGTATGGGCTGGGTTACGCCGCTTGGCCGCGGCATCGATCCAGTCTGGGATCGTTTAATCCGCGGAGAGGAAGCAACCGCGCAACCGATCTCAGATCGCATTGCTGACAAGATATACTGCGCCTTCCGAATTCCAACTGAGGCGCTGAAAGATCTGCCACCGCATCCTCGTCTTCGTCGCGCCAGCGCAATCTCACGCTTCGCCGCGGCCGCAGGATTGGACGCCCTCGCGCAGGCAAGATCGACAATCGGCGAGATCGACGTGCAGCGAATGGCCCTGGTGTTTGCCGTTTCCAACGGCGGCGTTGTTTACACAAAACGTTTTTATCACGACGTGGTCGAATCCGGCGCACAATCGGCGAGTCCTTTGCTTTTCCCGGAAACAGTTTTCAACGCGCCCGCCAGTCATTTAGCCGCGATCCTCGAGATTGCGGGCGCAAGTTACACACTAATCGGGGATGGCGCCGTTGGTGTGCTCGCGATCAAAATGGCGAGCGATCTACTTGACAATGAAGCGCTCGATTTTTGTCTCGTGGTAGGAGCGGAAGAAGCGGACTGGTTGCTTTGCGATGCCTATCACAAATGGCGCCTTCTCAAAAAAGAGCCGCCGATTGAACCGTTCCACGAGCCGCCACGCGGCATGATTTTGAGCGAAGGAGCCGGCGCAGTGTTGCTCGCGCGTGAAGGTACCGTGCAAATCGACGCGATTGATGCCGGCGGGAGTTTTTCGGAGCGTCGAAAAGCGAACGAGATCGTGTGTCGAATTCTGCACGGCCTCGCGGATGAAGGTGCCTGCATCATCGCGAGCGCAAATGGCACCTTTGTCGATCTTGCCGAACGCGCAGCCATAGAAAAAGAACTGCCGAAAGCAATAGTTTACGGCCCAAAGCCGGCGCTTGGCGAAAGTGTGGGCGCGAGCGCGGTTTGGCAGATAATCGTGGCTGCGGAGGCGTTACGAACAAAGCGCCTCCCGCAAATGCTGCGTTCGGGCGGACAGGTGGGGCTCAGCTTTCTAGCGGTTGACGGGGGATCCTGGTCGAAAGCGATCGTCTTAAGCTGCGGCCTTAATCAACAGGTCGCCGGATTGCGGTTGTCGATCTAGGCAGGCACCGCCCTACTGCTTTTACCTTTGCAACTGGGGCCGCCTAAGGTACCTTCGGCGTCCGCCATGCGAACGCTGGTCTGGGGGATTATTTTTATGTTTTTGGTGACCGGCATGGCTGGCGCGGCGACCAATGTTTCCGACCACGAGCCAGTGGAGATTACTTCGACCGGAGAAACGACCTACGAAAACGGCGTGGCCACGGCGCGAGACAATGTAGCGATTCACATTGGGGACACAGATATCTATGGGGACTTTGCTCAGTACAACTCCCGCACCCACGAAGTCTCAGTAGAAGGACACGTGCGCATCTATCGTGACGTTAACGTTTACGTCGCCGAACGAGGCGTCTACAACATCGACACCAAACAAATCCGCACGAGCAATGTGCGCACCGATTATCATCCTTATTTCTTGACCGGACAAACCGTAACTGAAACCTCCGCCAACGTTTATCGCGTGGAAGATGCCACTTTCACTACCGACGATTCCCCCCACCCGGACTTTCACCTGCGCGCGCGAACGGTGCGCGTTTACGAAAACGACCACGTCGTTTTTCAAAACGTGACGTTGTACATCGGCAGGGTTCCGGTGTTCTGGTGGCCTTACATGTACCAATCGCTGACGGATGCGTTCAGCTTTTCGATTTCGCCGGCCGATTTAAGTTCGTGGGGGCCGTCGCTCCTCACGCAAGTCACGTTTCCGATCACGGAGGACATCAAAGGCAGGATCAGACTCGACTATCGTGGGCGTCGCGGCGTTGCGATCGGTTTCGAATCGGATGTTGACTACGGCAAAGACAAATCGAGCAATCTCAAGATCAAGACCTATTACGTCGACGACCAAAACCCGGACATTAATCCGACCGCCATTCCACGCGGTGAGGTACTGCCTAACCGATACCGCTTGACCCTGCAAGACACGACCGATTTCACGAAAGACATCTCCGGAATCGTGAATGTGACCAAATTAAGTGACGCGTATGTGATGCAAGATTTTTACCAGAGTGAATTTCGAGTCGATCCCAATCCGGACAACGTGATTGCGGTGGCTAAGACCGACCCGTTTTACACGCTCACCGCGATCGCTCGTTTCCAGGCAAATGATTTCTTTCAAACAACGGAGCGCTTGCCTGAGGTCGTGCTCGACATCAAACGTCATGCCTTATTTGGGGGGCCAATCTATTATGAAGGCGAGAGTGGTTTCGCCGACTTGCATCGGAGTTTCGCAGAGGGCTCCGGTTTCGAAGATTACGGGACCACTCGACTCGATACGTTTCACCAACTGCTTTATCCGAACACCTATTTCGGCTGGCTTTCCATTGTGCCCCGAGCGGGCTTTCGAGCGACCTATTACGACAAAACTCGCGACCTCGGGAACACACTGTTCGCCAACATCGAAGACCCATTAATTCCCAGCTTTATCCCAGAGGATCCCACTCCGGCAAATCCAGTCGTGAACGCGGGCAGCGGCGTTCGGACTATAGTCGATTCGGGGGTCGAGGCCTCTTTTAAGTTATCTCGCTCGTGGGAAGACGCGGAAAGCCGCGCGCTCGGTTTGGATGGATTGCTTCACGTCATCCAGCCGTACAGCAATTTCTCATACGTCCATGAGAATGGGATCAATCCGGCGGCAGTGTTGGAGTTCGATCGATTTGAACCATCGACGCAGTTGCGTCCGATCGATTTTCCCCAATTTACCACCATTGATTCGATCGCCAGTTGGACGATCTGGCGCAATGGGATTCGGAACCGCTTGGAAACCCGGCGCGACGATTTGACTGTGACCTGGCTGGAGCTGGACACATTTTTTGACGTGAACTTCGACAACCCCTACGACCGCCGGTCCTACTCGAACTTCTTCAACAAACTGCGCCTTACCCCGCTGCCGTGGGCGTCGCTCTCAATTGATTCGCAGATTCCCGCATTCAGTTCGGGTTTTACTGAAGTCAACACAACGATTTCTGTGCAACCAATCGCGAATCTTCAGCTCAGCGCGGGACATCGCTACCTCAACGACAACCCGTTTTTCGAACACAGCAGCCTTTTCGTGGCTGGCGGATACTACCGAATCAGCGACAACTGGGCTTTTGGATTTCAAGAGCAATACGAAGGCACAGTCGGCATTTTCCAAGAACAACGCTACGCCATCTACCGTGACTTGACGAACTGGGTTGCCTCGGTTGGTGCGGTGATGCGGGACAACACCGGTAACAAGAAAGAGTATGGAATTCTCCTCACCTTTACACTTAAAGCGTTTCCAAAGTTTGGTTTCGATTTGAATTTTGATCCGGGAAATCAAGGGCAATGATCCGGTTGCAATCAACGTTCGTGATTCGTCATGGTGAATCGCGATTTTGGCGCAGCGGATAGCCAGCGCCATTAACTAATCATGGATATTTCAATCATCGGTTCCGGCTACGTGGGGCTTGTCACTGGGGCCTGTTTTGCCGATGTCGGTCACAATGTCATTTGCGTGGACAACGACGAGGGAAAAATTAAGACGCTCCAGGCTGGACGCATTCCAATCTACGAACCCGGTTTGGAAGAAATCGTTCATCGCAACGTTTCCGCTCACCGTTTGCATTTCAGCAGCAGCATTCGTGAAGGTGTGGAGAAGTCTCAAATCATTTTCATCGCGGTGCCAACGCCGCCACAGTCAAATGGAGATGTCGATCTTAGCTTTATCGAAAAAGTTTCGCGCGAAATCGCCGACATCCTCACTGATTATCGGGTTATCGTCGATAAGAGCACCGTCCCCGTGAAAACTGGCGAGCGCGTCGCCGAGACAATCAAGCGCTACAATCGGCACGGAGCGAAGTTTGACGTTGTCAGTAATCCGGAATTTCTGCGCGAGGGCTGCGCGATTCGCGACTTAATGCATCCAGATCGCATTGTCATTGGGGCCCAGAGTCAGCACGCTGTTGATTTGATGAAAAAGGTTTACGAGCCTTTCATGGCACCCGTTCTGGTCACCGGGATTAACAGCGCCGAGCTGATCAAACACGCAGCAAATTCGTTCCTCGCCCTAAAAATTTCCTATATCAACGCCATTTCCGCGATCTGTGACGCCAGCGGAGCCGACGTGGAGAAAGTCGCGGACGGAATTGGAATGGACCGCCGCATCGGCCGCCAATTTCTCAATGCCGGAATCGGATATGGCGGTTCTTGCTTTCCAAAAGACGTCGCCGCTTTCATTCATATCAGCGAACAGCTCGGTGTTCCGTTTACTCTTTTGAACGAAGTGCAGCGGATTAACGCCGGGCAAAAAGAGCGCTTTCTGAAACTTATTCGCGACACACTTTGGGTATTGCGCGAAAAGGAGATCGCGGTCTGGGGGTTGGCCTTTAAGCCGGACACCGACGACGTTCGCTCGTCGGTCGCGATCGAATTAGTGGATGCCATGCTGCGCGAAGGCGCACACGTGAGTGTTTACGATCCGAAAGGAATGGAGAAAGCGCGCGAGCTGAAGGCAATCGCCGACGCGAAATTCGCGGCATCCGCACTGGAAGCGGCTGACGGCGCCGAAGCGCTCGTCATCGCCACCGAATGGGCGGAGTTTGCCAATGTCGATTTTGCCGCGGTTAAACAGCGGATGACAACGCCGATCGTGTTCGACGGCAGAAACCTGTTGAATCCAGAGACAATGGGCGAACTCGGTTTCCATTATCATTCCATCGGCCGCGCGAGCGTTATTCCGCGCTAGAACGATTGTGCCGCAGACCTCTGCTCGCCGAGTCGCTCTCGCCGCGCTGAGAACCTGGCGCAGAAAAAGGCAATTTGCTGATTCGATCATTTCCAGCTTGCTCGCGAAGAATGCGCTCCAACCGGCTGATCGAGCATTCGCCGTCGAACTTTTTTATGGTGTTTTGCGAAATCTGACGCTGCTCGACTTTTGGATCGGCGCGTTTCGACGGGCACACGTAGAGGTCGATCTTCGCGATCTTTTGCGTCTCGGCCTGTATCAGCTCTTCATCGCCAAAACGGCTGAACATGCCGCGGTCCATGAAACCGTCGAGATCGCTCCGAAACGCCAGCGCGCAATCGTCAATGCGATACTGCGCTCCGCAGCGCGCGACCGGCAAGAGTTGCAAAGAAAAGCGGACTCAGAGTCACTCGATGTCCGAGTTTCGCATCCGAAGTTCTTAATTGAGCGCTGGGAGAAGCAATTCGGAACCGATGCGGCCGAAGCTTTGTGCCACTGGAATAACCGGCCGCCGCCAATTTACGCGCGAATTAACCAATTGAAGATCGATCGCCAGACTTTCCTCGAGCGCTATCGCAACGCGAGAACGCTGCCGAATGTTTCGAATTTTGTCGAACTCCCGTCACCTGCAGACGCGCTCGAAGCGGGAGATGCCTATGTTCAGGACCCGAGCACCTCGCTCGCCTGCGAATTGTTGCATGCGAAGCCGGGCGAAAAGATTCTGGACGCCTGCGCAGCTCCCGGTGGCAAGACTGGGCAGATCACTGAGCTGATGGGAAATCAAGGCTTGCTTGTGGCAGTCGATCGCGAACCGGAACGAATGCGCTTGCTCGATGAAAATCTTGCGCGTCTTGGTGTTCGGATTGGAAAAGTCGTTTGCCACGATTGGACGAAACCTCCAATCCCGGATGACGTCCGTTCGGAAGCACCGTTCGATCGAATCCTAACTGATGCCCCCTGTAGCAACACTGGCGTGATGCGACGCCGTGTCGATGTCCGCTGGCGACTGAAGTCGGCAGATTTTGCCCGGATGCAGAGGAGACAAATTGAAATTGTGCGCGCCGTGGCGCCATTGTTGAAGGCCGGTGGCACGCTCGTCTACAGCACGTGCAGCCTTGAATTAGAAGAAAACGAAGACGTTGTTCAACAGCTCGTCCAGACAACGTCGATCTTGCAGCTGGAGGAAGAAAAATCCTCGCTTCCCTTTCGAGACAATTTCGACGGCGCGTTCGCCGCAAGATTCCGTCGAAGGGATTAATCGGATTATTCGCGAGCGGTTGCATCCCGCGGACTCGATGGAATCGTAGCGTCCTATGCACGACGCGCGTTTCGACAAGCTCGCCAAACTTTTGGTGAAGTATTCGACCAGACTCAAACGGAACCAGAATGTCTTGATTGAGGCTTTCGACGTTCCCGATGAAATGACGATCGCTCTCATCCGCGCGGCGCGAAAAGCAGGCGCGATTCCGTTTGTCCAAGTCCAGCGCGCCCGCATCGGGCGCGAGCTTGCATTGGAAGCGTCGGATCGACAATTGACGCTGGCCGGGCGCCATGAGCTGGCACGCATGAAGAAAATGCACGCTTACATTGCGTTGCGCGGAAGCAACAACATCACCGAACTATCCGACGTGCCCGTGGCCAAAATGCAGCTAGTCGCCAAGAAAATGCGGCCCGTTCAAGATCAACGAGTCAAAAAAACCAAATGGGTCGTGTTGCGATGGCCGACTCCGTCAATGGCGCAGCTCGCGGGGATGAGCACGCAAGCGTTTGAGGATTTTTACTTTGAAGTATGCACGCTGGATTACCGCAAACTGCAACCGGGAATGAAAGCGCTGAAGGCACTAATGGAAAAAACGGACCGGGTCGAAATTAAAGGGCCGGGGACCGATCTGCGATTTAGCATCAAAGGAATTCCAGCGGTCATTTGCGGCGGCGACCGGAATATTCCGGACGGCGAAGTTTTCACGGCACCGGTAAAAAACTCGGTCGAAGGCCATATCACGTTCAACACGCCGACAATTTACCAGAGCATTGCCTTCGACGGAATTCGTCTCGATTTTCGGCAAGGCAAAATCGTTGAGGCCGCAAGCAATCAAACCGAAAAGCTAAACAAGATCCTGGATTCCGACGCCGGAGCGCGCTACATCGGCGAGTTTTCCCTCGGATTTAATCCGTACGTTCTCGAGCCGATGCGAGATATTCTTTTCGATGAAAAGATCGCCGGTTCATTTCATCTCACTCCCGGTCAGGCTTACGAAGAAGCAGACAACACGAACCGCAGCCAGGTGCACTGGGACATGGTCAATATCCAACGGCCGAGCTATGGCGGCGGCGAGATCTACTTCGACGGGAAATTAATCCGCCGGGACGGCGAATTTCTGCCCAAGCCGCTGCGTTCGTTAAGCCGCAGCAACTTCGTTAAACGGGGGTAATCCGCGAAACAAGCAGGCCGATTCGTCGAATCGCTCGAAAGATGTCGATCTTGTGGGCCGGATCTCAAGCGGCGCGCTTGGGACCGTGCCCGACCAGGTTCAGTTGCATCATTCCGATTTCGCCGCCGCCAGTCAGCTGCAAATTCGCAATTTCGAACACGGGAGCACCCTCCACTGGTGCACCGCCAGCGGTCGGCATTTGCACCGACACTTGCTTAGAATTCGAATTGAGGACAATCGATGAAATCTCGAACGATGGCGAGAATTCCACAGTCGCAATCTGGAACGGAGCAACCACGTGCACCGCGGCTTGTCCCTGCTGCGATGGCGTCAGTTGAAGTGGTGCGGCCGCGAAATCCGAGACCAGATGCAAACCCCCAACGGTGAACGAAGGCGATCCAACAACGGTTGGACGCTGTTGTTGTGAAGGCGTAAGACGCACGCTTCCGAGTGTTCCTCCGGCAGGCTGAATCCTGGCGATCTCAAAAGTCACTTGGAGGTTCATCGCTGGCTGCGGGGCCGACCCAGCCAGGCGCATCGTCACGACCTTTGAAGCCGGTCGCAACTGCAACGCACCCATCTTGAACGTTGGGGTCAGCTGCATTGACGCAATCTCGAAGGCGAAACTGAGTTGGACGGAAGTTTGCATCGCCCCTGCTTGAGGTGCGCCACCTCGATTTGCTTGAGCGGTTGGGATTTGGATCGGTTCAGGCATGTTTACTGGTGTGGTTGGTTCGTAAATTCGTGATTCAAAAACCGGTTCCGGAGCAATAGGCGGCTCGCTAGGACGACGAAGGGCGTCAAATCCGACCGGCTCAGGTTCAGTGACTTCAATAATCGACGGTCCCTCCACAGGCGTCAACTGAGGAATGGGTTGACCCTGACCGACGGGCTCGATTTCTGGTTCGATAATCGCTGCAGCTTCGGCAAAGACAGGCTCGATTTCCGGTTCGGCAATCGTTGCAGCCTGGGCAAAGACAGGTTCGATTTCAGGAATCGTAATTTCTTCGGCTTGAGTGACGACCGGCTGCGGAATTTCAACTGCCGGCAACTCGGGCTGAGGCGCGAACCATTCGGGTTGCGCGACTGTTTCGGCAATCTCTGCTGTCGGCAACGCCCCCTGCTCAACGACCGGTCCTACTGCTTCGAAGGTCTCCACGGCTGGCTCCAGCTCGAACTGGTGTTCACCATTGCCCTCAACTGCCGGTTCTAAAACCGTTCCACGACCAAAAGCACGACCTGGCTTACTGAGCGGAACGACGGCACGGCGGAGTGAAGGTTCGGATGCTTTCAACTTAAGCGACACCTGTCGCGGACCGCCTCTCAATCGCGGCATAACTTTCATCTCTCTTTGTGCCGGAGCCGCAGCTGCATATTCCATACTTTCCAGCTGCGGACCAGTCGCTGGCGCGGCACGCCCGAAACTTGGGAAATGGATTCCGCGGCGACGAATCTCGAACACAATCACCCACCCGATCACCCCAATGCCCGCCAAGACCAAAATGGCAGCGAGCAAATTTCCAGTTTCGAATTTTCCCCGGGAGACCTCGCCAACACGCGCGGGAGCAAGCGCGGTCGCGGGTGTAGTCGATACCGCGGCGACTGCTGGCGCTTTCGCCGCGGCAACCGGAGGCGCCTGCTGAACAGGCGCTTTGCCGGGCTGCGCTTGCGTAACTGCCGGTTGCTCGCGCACAGCTGGAGCTGCAGCTGAAGCGGGCGCAGCGGCGGCTGCAACCGGAGTTTCTACTACCGGCGAGAAATTCGGTGCGGGCGAAGTCGGAATCTCTTCCGGCTTGGCCGGACTTCCAGCGGCCGACGATCCCGGCGGGAAAGCCGCGGATTGCGTAACGGCGGTACTGGCCGCTGCCTCTTCCGGTTTGGGCGCAGTTGCCTGCATTCCTGCAATCGCGGGCGCACTGGTCTTCGTCTTAGCTTCGGCTACCCTGCCCTTAGCGGCCGCTGCTCCAGGAATTGGGCTCGGTTCTATTGCCGGACTCGATTCGGTCTGCCCTTCGGTCAAAGCAGTCGCTGCTTCCGCGGCCGGCGCCGGCGATGTCGCGAGTGCTGGGCTTTGCATCCAGCCGAGATCGTAAAAAGAATCCGCGAAAACAACATTCAGCGCGGGCGAGTAAATTTTCTTGGCAGAAGTGATCCAGTCAGTCGCCTTGGTTGGATTGTTATGCTTAAACTCCCACCCGGCCTGCGCATAATAAAGAGCCGGCGTGTCGCCGGTAAACTGGAACTGCTCCATCAACTTCAGCGCACGACTATCTTTGCCTTCCAGCAACCACGTCATGTAGATGTTGAACTTGATGAGCTGCGCGGCTTCGCTCTTGTCTCCGGCCGCTGTCTTGTTCAAAAGCGCTTCAAATCGATCTCGCGCTGTGGGGTAATCCTTCTGCTTCAACGGCACCAACGCCAGATTGAATTGCGCCTGGCGGAATTTTGAATCGGCTTTCAACGCCTTTTGGAATTCGGCCTCGGCCTGATCGAATTGTTTTTGCTCGAGCAAAATTTCGCCGCGCAAGTTCAGCGTCGCTGCCTGGTTCGGGCCGGCCGCGTCTGCGTCATCGATAAATTTGCGCGCCGCGACAAAATCGCGTTGCTGATAAGCCTGCCGCGCCTGCTCGACGCGTGAGCGAGCAAACGCCTTGCTCTTGGCCGCGCGCTCAACTGCCGTGGTCAGCTCAAGAGCGGCGCGTGTTTGTCCGGCCTGTTTTTGCAGCCAGCCCACTTCATAGAGTGATTCGGCAAAAAGCTTGTTCAACTGCGGCGAAAAACTCTTTTCCGCTTGCGCCATCCAATCCTTCGCTTCCTTCGTCTTATTTTGCTGCAATGCGATGGCCGCGTTTGCGTAGTGGACCGCTGGCGTGTCCGGAGAAAGCTCGAACTTGGCCAGAATCGAATCGACCATATTCTCTTTGCCCTCGAGCAAATACGTTAACAGGATTTTGTATTGAATAAGTTGGGTCGCTTCGCCCTGCAGCTCGGACGCGTTACTCGAAATTAATTCCTGAAAACGATTGCGCGCCTCAGCCCAATCTTTTTTTAGAAATGGAATCTCGGCCAGATTGAAGCGCGCATTCCAAAATCTCGAATCGATGCGCAATGCTTCGTGCAGCGCGGCTTCCGCCTTGTCGTAAATGCCTTGCCGCATCATGATCACGCCGCGCAAATTCTGCGATTCGGCGAGGTCCGGCTGACGCGCGTCGAGCGCGTCCAGTTCTTTCAATGCTTCCGGAAAATCATTCGAGTCGAAAGCTCGAAAGGCTTTGTCGTACATTGCTTCGAGTTCCGCTTTCGAGGGGGCAACGTTATCCGCTGCCAAGGAACCAAGCACCAACACTGCGACTGCCGCGATCTTGCGAATCTTCATGGCCTCCCCCACATGAAACCCTTCCGTGAGCCCGATGACAAGCCTAAATTCTGACGCTCGAGGAAGACTTTTCCGGTCGCACGGAGCAAGAATCGCGTCGGCTTAAAGGTTGAGATTGGCGACAATTCGCAGGCCTTCCATGGTCAAATTTGGATGCACGGCGTCAATCTCGCGCAGACCTGCCGCGATCAAATCCGCGTATCCGCCCGTCGCAATTACGTGCACTTTCTCCCGAGGGAAACGCTCGGCTTTAATCCTGGCAATGATCTCGCGCACCAGGCCGCGATAACCGATCACCGCACCGGAGCGCATCGCGTCGATTGTCGATCTTCCAACTGTCGACCGCGGCTCCTTTAGAGAAAGCTTCGGCAAAAGCGCCGTGCGTTGATAAAGAAAGTTCGTCATTGACTCCAAACCCGGTGCAATCACCCCACCGATGTATTTTCGTTGCGCCGAGACGATATCGAAAGTGACTGCCGTCCCAAAGTCGACCACGATGGCCGGACAGCCACAAAGTGCCGCGACTGCCGCTGCGTTCGCCAGCCGGTCGGCCCCAATTGTTTTCGGACTTGGATAATCGATTCCAACGCCGAGTTGCAGCCGCGGCGTTAACCACAAAACCCTGCTTCGTCGTGCCGCTTTCCGGATTACGCCGTTTTTCTTCGGCACGACCGAGCAAACAACGAAGATGTCGATCTTGCGCTGCTTCACAAATCGCTGGAGCGCCGCGCTGACAAATCTTTCAGTCGGTATTCGAACAGGCTTTGAAATCCGTCGCCGCGTCGCGAACGCAAGCTTGGTGAATGAATTGCTGATATCGATCAGCAAATAACTTGTTACACCCACGATGTGCGACTTCACTGCGAAGACGCACCAAGGTCAAGTAGCGAACTTGCGGGGCAATCTTCAAACGCGTAGCCTCGCTGCGTGCGAAAATTGGTTCATCGTCCACGGCGCTTGCGGCGATCCCCAGCCCTGCGCAACCTCGTTCGCGAGACCAATCTCACTGCGCACGATTTCGTTTTGCCTCTTTTCGTCAGCGAAAAGATTAGCAAACGGCGTCCGATCGCGAGCATGCCGGGTGTTTTTCAACTCCCGCTCGGTGAAATTGTCGATGAAGCACGACAGGCAGAAGACGCCGGACTCCAAGCCGTCCTCCTTTTTGGAATTCCCCAAACAAAGGATGAACAAGCGAGCGGCGCTTATGCCGAGAATGGCGTAGTGCAAAAAGCGTTGCGCGCGCTTAAGAACAAATGTCCGGAAGTGGTCGCGATCACCGACGTTTGTCTCTGTGAATACATGAGTCATGGCCATTGCGGTGTAACTCGCATTGACGGTGACCATTTCCACGTGCTGAACGACCAGAGTGTCGATCTTTTGGTGAAAACGGCGCTCTCGCACGCGCAAGCCGGCGCGGACATGGTCGCGCCCAGCGACATGATGGACGGCCGCATCGGCGCAATTCGCGAAGCCCTCGATGCCAATGGGTTCACTGAAACCGGAATCATGAGTTACGCGGCGAAGTTCGCGTCTGTTTTTTACGGTCCGTTCCGCGACGCTGCGGAAAGTCCGCCGCAATTTGGAGATCGCCGTTCTTATCAAATGGATTCGGCGAACGCGGACGAAGCACTCCGCGAGGTCGGGCTCGACATTGATGAGGGCGCAGACATCATTATGATCAAACCGGCGTTGCCGTACATCGACATTCTTTGGCGCGTGCGCGAGCGCTTCCGCAAACCGACCGCCGTGTATCACGTGAGCGGCGAGTACGCAATGATCAAAGCCGCCGCCGAAAAAGGAATTGTAGAAGAACGCGCCGCGGTTCTTGAGATCATGACTTCGCTCAAGCGCGCCGGCGCAGACATCATCGTGACCTACTGGGCGCGCGAACTGGCCGAATGGATAAACGCCTAACCAGTCGTCGCGGCGAAACGGATGCGCACACGCGCCTGAAACGCCTCGCTTTGGTTTGGGCACAGAGACAAGGCTACTCCACCTGCGCGTTGGAAGTCACCTTACCGCGGTGTCGATACCGCGCAGACGTGGCGGCGTATCGCCCCGATGGAACACAATCAGGCGGCACTGCGATTTTCGAATGCAAACAAGCGCTGGTCGATCTTCGACGCGATAACGGCTGCACGTCGACGACGATGCGACGTTTGGAGAAAATCCACCATCGCCGCGAAGTCCTCGAAAGAAATCTGCGCGTTCATTATCCAGCTTTACGCGTTGCCGATTCGCTCTTCGCCGAGTTCGACTCGCACAATTTCGGAGCGATCGAGCACCGCGGCTACAAGCAGGTAGTGCGGCAGATGCAGGCATTACAAAACCGACTTTTCGATTGCACGAAATTCGAAACGCTAATTCGCTATCGCTGCGCGAATTTGTTTTTTCTCGTTTTGCCGGACGAATTGTTTCGCGAACCGGAAATTCCGATTGGCTGGGGCGCGTTGGTTGAATCGGACGGCGAGCTGAACCTGGCGCGCAAACCGGTCTGGCATGAAACGGAACCCGCAAGTCAGCTGCACTTTTTGCAGCGAATCGCCGCCGCAGGCACGCGGGTATTGAATCGGACTTTGAACATCACATTCGAGGAAGTCGCGAAAGAGATTTGTCGATCTTAGGAGATGTCGATCTTACCGCTTGACCAGTAGATTGCGCCCGGTCATTTCGTTCGGTTTTTTCATTCCGAGCAAAAACAAGAGGGTGGGCGCGACGTCGGCCAAGATCCCGTCTTCGCATCGGAATTGCCCGGCATCCTTTGCCACGTAAATGAAATGAACAAGGTTCGTGGTATGCGCAGTATTCGGTGAGCCGTCGGGATTTCGCATCTGCTCGCAGTTGCCATGGTCGGCCGTGACGATGCATTTGCCGTCGAGCTCGAGCAGCTTCGGGATAATTCGACTGCAACATTCATCAACCGTCTCGACCGCTTGGATTCCGGCTTCCACAACGCCGGTGTGACCGACCATGTCAGGGTTGGCAAAGTTTAGGATGATGAGGTCAAACTTGTTCAAACGAGCGAGCAGTTCGTCGGTAACCTCGAACGCGCTCATTTCGGGCTTCAAATCGTAAGTGGCGACTTTCGGCGACGGGATAAGCTTCCGCTCTTCGCCTGGAAAAGGCTTTTCCACCCCGCCATTAAAGAAATAGGTGACGTGCGCGTATTTTTCCGTTTCGGCGATGCGCAGCTGCGACTTGCCCGCCCCGCTCATCAGCGCGCCGAGGATGTTTTTGAGGTCTTCCGACGGAAAGATGAACGGCGACGGAAAGCGAACGTCGTACTCTGTTAGAGAAGTGAATTTAACTTGCGGCCACACTTCGCGCTCGAAGCAATCGAAATCCTTGAACAGAAAAGCTTGCGATAATTGACGCGCGCGATCGGCCCTGAAGTTAAAAAACAAAACGACGTCGTCATCGCGAACGCGTTGCTCATTGACGTACGAAAAAATGAGCGGCGGCATGAATTCGTCCGTTTTTCCAGCGCGATATTGACGATCCAAAGCGTCTGAGGGTGATTCTTTGCAACTCTCGCCGCGTCCGAGAACCACTGCGTCCCAAGCTTTCTTGGTCCGATCCCAACGACGATCGCGATCCATCGCGAAATAACGTCCTACGACAGTCACAATTTGTGCGCCGCTTTTGCGAAGTTGTTCTTCGCAGGTTTTCAGGTATTCGCGTCCACCAGTGGGCGACGAATCGCGTCCATCGGTAAAGGCGTGCACAAAAATCTCGTCGACGCCCACAGATTTCGCTGCGCTCGCGAGCGCGATCATGTGGTCGTAATGGCTGTGAACACCGCCCTCAGAGACCAGGCCCAGCAAATGAAGGCGATGCCCGCGCGCGGCCGTAAAAGTTTCCTGCGCGACTGGATTGCGCTTTAGTTCTCCAGCGGCAATCGCCTTGTTGATGCGAGTGAGATCCTGAAGAACGATGCGGCCCGCGCCCAAATTGAGGTGACCGACTTCGGAATTGCCCATTTGGCCTTCGGGCAGGCCGACATCTGAGCCGCTGGCGCTCAGTTTACTTCCCGGGTAATCGCGATAGAGCTGATCGTGAAACGGTGTGCTGGCAAGGAGGGTGGCGTCGCCATTTTGCTCGCGCGATTTCTTGCCGCCGGGATTGATGCCCCAGCCATCACGAATGATGAGCATCACCGGGCCGGCCATATGGGCGCACTTTGCCGACGATTATGAAGTCGGACAAGCGGTTCTTTCGTTGACAATAGAACTCGCGCACAGGTACATCGCGCTAGTGAAGTGGCGCAATCAACTGCTCGCGCTTTTATGTCTCGCTGTTTTTGCCGGGTTGGGTGTCCTTTATTTCCAGCATTGGGTGGTACAGAAGCCGTTTGGAATAATCCTCATTATTGGTGAAGGCCTAGCGCCGGAAAGGATCGCGCTGACACGTGTTTACCTCGGCGGATCCGATGCACACTTGGCTCTAGACGGAATGCCACACGTCGCTCTGGTAACCAACCATTCCAGAGATTTCGCGGTCTCAGATCAAGCGGCGGCCGCGAGCGCTCTGGCCACCGGAATCAAAGTCAGCAATCGCTCCCTGTCAGTTGACCCTAGCGGCAAACCGCTCGCAAGCATTATCGCGTTAGCGCGCAGCCGTGGACGCGCCACCGGGTTGGTGACAAATGGATCGCTCACGAATGCAACCTGCGCGGCCTTTTATGCGCATGCGAGCAACGGGAACGATACCGATCAAGTGGCGCGTCAACTCGTTGAAAGTGGCAGCTTTGATATCTGCTTGGGAATGAGCGTGGCCGAATTTCTTCCCGAACCGAAACAAGGAAAACGACAGGACAACCGCGATCTACTGTTAGAATTGCGCCAAAGTGGCTTTGATATCGTCCGGAGCCGAGCGGAGTTTGAGGCTATTCCGGTTTGGAGCCGGCCGAAGCTTTTCGGAGCATTCGCAGACGGAGATGACGACCGCCACCAAGGCCAAGCTTGGAGCGACGAACCGGCTTTGTCCGATATGGTGCGACGCGCTATTGAATTGTTGCAATACAACCAGCGCGGTTACTTGCTGATTGTCGACGCCGCCCGCATCCGAAAAGCAGCCGAAATAAATAACGCAGAAAAAACGTTGACCGAAACCGCCGAACTCGATCACACGCTGTCGACGGCACAGCGTTACGCCGGAGCAAAATCGACAATCATTGTGTGCGGCGACACGGCCATCGGCGGTTTGCACCTGAACGGTTTTCCATTTTGCAAGGAAAGTGGAATTGCGTTAGTCGGATTGAATCCGTCGGGCGAACCGTGGATGACTTGGGCAACAGGTCCGAAAGGGATGCAAGCATACGGTGCTGCAAAAATTCCGGAAAAAGAAACGCCCGGAGATTCAAACGAAGGCGCCTCCAAGGAGCAAACCGAACCCGCCGCATTTTATGCCAAATCAGCATTGAACACAGTAGAGGATGTCGTCTCATTCGGAACCGGCCCAGGTACCGAAGCGCTACACGGCACAATCGACAATACTCAGATTTTCAAAATTATTCGGGATGAACTCTAAGGTTGCAGCGATTGTTAAGAAACGAAAAGACCCATCCTTAGTGGGGTCTTTGTTAATTGAGACGCGGTTAGCTTAGGGGCTGACCTCAGGAACAAACACAAACGGCGGTGGTTCGGGGAGATTTGGCGGCGGTCCTTCCTCTGGCGGTCCTTCCGCAACTTCCTTGGCTTCCTTGCCTCCACCGAAATCCTTGGCGTCTTTGCCATCGACGGCTCGCTCGCCGCCACCGGCCAAAGCGATGTTGGCAACGGTTAGGTTGGCTGTTGAATAAACTGCGAGGTCAGCGATGCGGCCTGACTTGGCAACGTTGAAGGAAAACTTCACATACTTTGCCTCAGTCGGGCCCACCTTTATCTTTGTAACTTTCGCAGTCAGATCTTGCTTCGCGATCTGGTGCCACTGCGGACTACCGACAGCTAATTTCGAATTGGAAGTTGCAATTGTCACTGTGCCGATTGCGCCGTTGTTTAAGAACGAGACGATGTCGATGTTCTCAATCTTGGAAAGCGACAGCACCAAATCTGTTCGTCCATCAGCAAGAGAGTAGCCAACGGTTGAGTGATCGGAGATCAACGCCGCTTCTGCGATCTTGTCATCCACTCGAGCACCTAAGTTAAAGCGCGCGACGTTTTGCGCATAAGCTGGCGATTGTTCGACGGAGATGACCTCACCGCCGAAAAGCTGCAACCCGCCGGCGAGAAGGAGACCGCACGTAAACGTACCGATACGGGGAAAGCAAGAGGAGTGTGCGCTCAGAATTTCCTTAATTACAAGAAAGCTGATATGCCGAAGGGCCACGCTTTGACAATATAAATCTTGTCCCCGGTTAAGGATTTTCCCGCATGGGAGAATGACCCCGACTTGGCAAGAGCCCGATTTTCGCAGTCGCGTTCCGTCCCGCGCAGCTCGCAGAGGTGGAGATCTCGAGCTTTCCCCGCGAACCGATCTACGCGATTAACTAGAGTCTGCTTGCGACTCGTCGCCCGGCCGGAAATTTATTCTTGGCGTAAAGGATCGATGTTGTCGCAGCGCGAAATTTTTGCCCGCCGGCGTAGGCATAAAGTGGAATGTAGGACATTCTGCCGGAACGGTCCGCGCGACATGCAGCCCAATTAATGGTCGGATCGAGTATGTATGTGCCGCCAGTTGTGCTCCACTCAAGCCAGGCGTGGGTCTTTTCACTCGTTGAAAGACGCTTGCCAATGACGAGCCGGACATTTTGCGCTCCGCGCGAGTGCATAGTGTTATAGAGTGCGAGTGCTTTGCCCTTGCAATCGGCAAATGCACTAGTCTGGACTTCTTCCGGTGTTTTCCATTCCATGGAAAACCCGTACGGAATTGCACGGAGATCTCCAATCCAGTGATTTACCAGCGCAAATGAAAGGTTTTGCTCTCCGTGCCCGGCGGCGGATGCAAGAATCGGACGTATCCGCGCCATCTGCCGGTCGTACGGCGTGGAATGAACGCTGATGTAAGTGGACTGGGCGAAGGTGGAAAGGCAGGAAAGGCAAAAGAGGGCCAGACCGACAAAGCCAACTTTGCGCACTGTATAAGGGCGGATGCTTATCGTAACCATATTAATTATAATTACTAGAAGCACAGCCTGTGCCACGGTTCGAAACCCAATGTCGCCTTGGCAATGCCGCTGAATCCGCCAAACTCACTTTGCCTTGCGCCAAACCTTCGTGAATCCCAAACAAGCCCGTTACCGAAACGTCTTCCGCTTCGCGTTATGGCTTTTATTCGGCGCGACGTTGGTGGCCGTGGCCTGCGCTAGAATTCGCCTGCTTGGCTTGCCACTGGAGCGCGACGAGGGCGAGTACGCCTACACCGGCCAATTGCTCTTGCAGGGCATCCCGCCATACAAGCTCGCCTACAGCATGAAACTCCCAGGCACGGCGGCCTCCTACGCACTCTTGATGTCGATTTTTGGCGACACGACGACAGGCATTCATCTCGGCCTAATCGTGATCAATCTGGTTACTGTCGGGTTGATTTTCTTTCTGGGCCGATACCTCATGGGCGAGCTTGCGGGGGTGGCCGCCGCGGCTACGTATGGCGTTATCTCGCTAATGCCTTACGTGCTCGGGCAAGCCGCACACGCGACTCATTTTGTCGTGTTGCCGGCGATAGCTGGTGCTCTCGTTCTCATCCGCGCATTAGATCGACAATCGAGGGTATTAATCTTTGCGAGCGGCTGCCTGTTTGGACTGGCGTTATTGATGAAGCAGCCAGGATTGTTTTTTGTGCTGTTTGGCGTCGTTTACCTTTTCAGCCGTGACCGCAGCGAACATGTTAAGCTTCGACAATCTGCGTTGCGCAGCTTGATCTTTCTCTTGGGCGCAACCGTCCCGCTTTTTGTTACCTGCCTGCTTTTATGGAATGTCGGCGTGTTCGAGAAATTCTGGTTCTGGACGATTAAATACGCCAGTCAATACGGCAGCCGGGTTTCAATTGCGGATGGGCTCCGAATTTTTGCTGACAAGCTGCCGAACGCTCTCGGAACGGCCTGGCCAATCTGGGGGGTTGCGGCAATAGGGCTACTCATGTGCGTTGTGAACCGAACCCTTCGCACTCGCGCCGTTTTTCTTACAATGTTCGCTTTTTTTTCCATACTCTCGGTTTGCCCAGGATTTTATTTTCGTCCGCATTATTTCATTCTTGTTCTGCCGGCCGTTTCCCTACTCGCCGGGGCGGCCGTCGCGGTTGCTTTCGACACCATTCGCTTTGGCGCACAGAACTTTCGCTTTGCCGTGCTCCTGCTGTTCGGATTCGCTCTGGCATGGCCAATGTGGTCAGAAGGAGACTTTTTCTTTGAGCGGCCGCTGGCGGAAGCCAACCGAATGGTCAATGGGAAAAATCCATTCCCGGAATCAGGTAAAATTGGCGAATACATCCGCGCGCAATCGAACCCATCGGACACGATCGCGGTATTGGGGTCGGAGCCGCAAATCTACTTTTATGCACAGCGCCGTTCGGCGACCGGGTATATCTACACCTACAGTTTGATGGAGCCACAGCCTTACGCTCATCAAATGCAGCAAGAGATGATCCGTGAAATCGAAGCCGCGCAACCGAAATTCCTTGTCCTGGTCGTCGTAAACAAGTCGTGGTTGGCCGGCCCGGATTCAGACCGATCTATTTTTAGATGGGCGCACGCGTATTGTACTGCAAATTACGAAGCAATCGGACTGATTAATATTTCCGATCAAGGCACGGACTATTACCTTTCAGGCAGACCAGCTAATGTGACACCAACCGCCGACCACATTCTGATTTACCGGCGAAAAGTATAACGCCAGGGTTCCCGGTTCGAGCCGAAGAGGTCACGGATAAAAGTAAAGATCCAGTTGCAAACAACCCCGTCGACGATCCGCTGCGGAATTTGCACTGCTACGCACCTCACCCGCGCAAATCCTCTGCTTTGAGGATGGGCACTTTGAACGCGCGCTAACTCAAAAGCGGGTTTGTTGCGGTTATGGTCGCGGTCTACAATCCGCCACGCTGTGCAAATCGAAGGTCGCATTGTTTCCACCGCCGTTCGAAAACGTGTTGCTTGCATTTTCGCTGCGAGGCTACAATCGCACTGGGCGTTTGCGCTCGTAGCCGTTATTGGGGCTGTCCTCATATTTACAAACCTCGGCTCCGATTATTTGTGGGAAGATGAGGGCGACACCGCTGCGCTGGCGTCGAACATTTTGAAATTCGGTGTGCCGAAAGCGTGGGACGGCGCTGCGTTTCTGGATTGCGACCACGGCGCGCGTCTCAATCGCGACCTGGTCATGGTGACGCATCCCTGGGTCCAATATTATCTCACCGCGGCTTCGTTCCTCATTTTCGGTCAGAACACATTTGCCGCGCGGTTTCCCTTCGCGCTTGCCGGGTGGATGTCGATCTTGCTGGCCTATTTTATCGTCTGGCGAATAACGGCTAACCGATGGGCTGCGTTTTGCACCGCTGGCATCCTGCTTTCATCGGTGCAGTTCCTCCTGTATTCGAGACAAAGCCGGTATTACTCGCTGAACATGCTTTTTACCTGCTTGCTGATTTGGACCTTTTTCCAAATGAAATCAGCGCGCGAGTGCGTGCTTTTCGTTCTCGCGGCGGTTCTTCTCTTTCATACCCATCCGTACGGAATCGCCCCCGTCGTGGCGCTAGGAGTTTTGAGCTTTATTTACCGACCATTTGCAGCGCAACGCCGTTGGATCTGGTTTGCCGCGCCTGCTATTGCACTGTTAACTTTACCCTGGCTCGCGCTTTCCTCGTTTTCCTCCAGCGGATATGCATTGAACACGACCCTCCCGCAATCGCCCGGAGAGTTTGTCGAACGTTGCGTCCAAGCGTTCATCGAATGCACATCTGTAACGCCGCTGATCGGAAGCGCCATACTTTTCATCGTGGCCGCATTGTTGATGCGGTCGAAAAAGAAAATGGCAAATGAAGTAGCACCGGATGCTACCACGACGCCACCCGAGAGTTCGCCCGCGCGATTAGGAACAAATGAAATGTCGATCCTGCTGAGTGTGATGGCGACGGTACTTCTTTACGCGCTAGCAACCGCGATCACACAATCGAGCGATAGCCTCTGGCTTGCCGGAATGCGCTACGCTTCGGCGGTACTTCCGCTTGCAGCCATCGCCGCAGCGATACTTATCGCCAAAGTCAGCCGCGGAAATCCACTGATCTGGCTTTCACTCCTGCTCGTTTTCGGATTAACAAAGCTCGCTCAGTTAACACCTTGGGTCGCCGCAAATCCGAGCGGCTTTATGCATTTCGGCAGATATTCTGTGGGCGCGCATGTTCCTGGGAAAATAGTCGACCGTTTTTTTGGTACCGGAATGCTGATCTACGTTCGCGATTTGTGGCGTGAAAATCCCGGGACTGTCGCCAAGAGCTGCAAATTTCTGCGCGAAAACGCGAAGCCAGGCGATGTGGTCATTGTGAATTACGGGATGGAGCCAACTTATTTCTACACGCACCTGCCGCAGGCGATGGGGATTTTGGAAAACTATCCTGTCTATCAAACAGCGCGGCGCATTGGACTTCCGGAATTTGTCTTCGGCGTCGACCATGTCCGGTGGGTTGTCTGGCGGTCAGCGTGGGAGACTGGCCCCGGCTACGCGATCAACGATGTCTTGCGTGAAATCAGCGAACGCGGCGGCAAAATTACCAGCGTCATGGAGATGGAGGAGACGGTTTGGGAAAATCGGGAAGATATCCACTTCCATCGGTTCTCCGACGGCACCTACCTGTTTCCTCGAACCCAAACTTTTCCACCTTCACGCATTGCCCGCGTCGATTGGCCCTAACTAAGTTGGAATTTAGGTGGCGCCTATTTCCTCGCGACGGCCAACAAAGCGACTCCAAATGGCAGGGAAACGTTTCGTAGCAGACGCAATTCAAGCGCCATGATTTGCGAAAGCACCCGATCTGAGAATGATCCTCCTGCCCTCTCGAAATCGCGTCCCATTTTTGATCCGCCAAGTGTGCGAGCCGCCACGGCGAGCGGAAATAGAAATGTCGTCCAATAGGTCAGCCGACGGACCGTAAAATTCTGTTCCAGTAGCAACTGCCGAATCTCCGGTTTTCTAAATCGTCGCGCGGTCATGACCGCTTCATCATGCGCGCTGTGCAGAAATGGAAACGCTGGGACGTTTACCAGCAGGAGACCTCCAGGTCGAAGTACTCGATACATCTCGCGGACTGCGCCGGCAACGTCGCCGACCCACTGGTGATAGAGAACGCTCGAACAGATTACCGCGTCGAACGAATCGTCGGGACATGGCAATGCGCAAACGTTTCCTTGTCGCACATTGTTAAGGCCGCGTTGTCGACAGAATGAAATTGCCTCTGGCTCCAAATCGATTCCAACATTTTTCTCCGGATTTCCGAGCTGTTTCAGAACCGCACCCGTGCCGCAACCAACATCGAGAATTTCCTTTTCACGCCAATCAGGCAACTCGGCTTCCAATGCTTGAAAGATTAGGTGGTGCAGCGCTCTGTACCACCAATGCGTCTCTTCAATGCGAAACATCGCAGCGTATTCATTCGGTCGCATCTTTTCTGGCGGGCGCCGTTGTGGATTCGCCCTTCCGTAAAATGTAACGAACGACGTACTGCGGCGTACCGGTTTGATCAAGATAAAGCCGGCCGAGATATTCACCGACCAACCCGAGAATCATGAGCTGAATGCCTGAAAAAAATACAATGCTGCCCAGGACGGTTGGAATGCCAACGGTCAGATCTGGAGTAATCCAAAGTTTATCGATCAGGATGGCAATCAAGGCGACGATGCTCAAACAGGAAGCGAACAGCCCGACGTAAACAGAAATGCGCAGCGGCTTGATCGAAAAATTCAGAAACATATTGAGCCACAGCCTGACCAGTCGGCGGAACGTATATCGCGATGGTCCGCTCAGACTGGCGCGATGCTCCACCGGAATTTGTCCGATGTTTCTGGTCACGCGATAAATCAAGCCGTCCGTGTACGGATATGGACCGCGATATTTGGTGATTTCGTTGACCAGAAAGCGGTTCATGACTTTGAAGCTCGAGAGATAGAGATCCTTCGGTTTGTGGAGCATTAACGTCGCGATCCGGTCGTTGAAACGACTGCCGAGATTTCGGAACCACGAATGTTTCTTCTCGATGTAATGGCCGTATACGACGTCGTAGTTCTTGCGTTTTAATTCGTCCAACATTCGCACCACTTCTTCCGGCGGGTTCTGACCATCGTCGTCCAGCACCGCGACATAACGGCCGCGCGCTTCCGTGAACCCCGCCAGGACCGCGCTGTGCTCGCCGAAATTCCGGCTCAAATGTACAAACGTCACGTTCTGCGGAAACTTTTCCGCCAGCTGGATGCACACCATTTCGCTCTCATCTTCGGAGCCGTCATTGACCAGAACGATCTCGAAGGATATCGATCCAAAGATCTTTGGGGTCTGCTCGACCAGCGTACCAATGGTTCGGCTGCCGTTGTAGACGGGAATCACCAGCGATAGCTCAGGAACGCTCGTCATGGCAGTTTGGTGGACTTCTGGCAAGCCTGCCCGATTTTGCCAAAAAAAGCGCGAAAAGTTATAGAAAATCTTTTGGCGGGCGACCTACAATTCCGCCATGCCTTGGGACTATAAGATCTTTGCCGACGCCGATGTCCTCATCACCGGCGGGCTCGGTTTCATCGGTTCGGCCCTGGCCCGGCGGCTAGTGGATCTCGGTGCAAAGGTCACCCTGGTCGACAGTTTGATCCCGGAATACGGCGGCAACCTTTTTAACATTCACGACATCCGGAATCGCGTGACTGTCGATCTTACCGACGTTCGCGACGCCGCCGCGATGTCGTCGCTTATCAAGAAGCGCCAGTTTCTTTTTAACCTCGCGGGCCAAACGAGCCATCTCGATTCCATGACAGATCCAGTGACCGATCTAAATATCAATGCCGCCGCTCAACTTCACATTTTGGAAGCATGCCGGTTACACAACCGCGATCTGAAAATTATTTTCGCCAGCACGCGACAAGTCTACGGCCGGCCAAAATATCTGCCGGTCGATGAAAAACACCCGATCAATCCGATCGACGTTAACGGCATCAACAAACTCGCGGGCGAGTGGTATCACCTGCTTTACAACGACGTTTATCAAATTCCCGCCTGCGCGTTGCGGCTAACCAATACTTACGGACCCGGAATGCGAGTGAAAGATGCGCGACAGACGTTTCTTGGAATTTGGATCCGCAAGGTGATCGAACAAAAGCCGATCCAGATTTTCGGCAGTGGAGAGCAGCGGCGCGATTTCAATTTCGTTGCCGATGTGGTGGAAGCTCTCCTGCGTGCTGCTTCCAGTGACGCTGCCAATGGTCAGGTATTTAACCTTGGCCACCACGAGCATATCAGTCTGCACGAACTGGCAGCGCTGTTGGTGGAGCTCAATGGCGGCGGAAAATACGAGCTGGTTCCATTCCCGGACGACCGGAAAGCAATCGACATCGGGGATTACTACGCCGACTTTCGTAAGATCGACAAGTTACTCGGTTGGTCTCCGCAGGTGAACCTCGAGGAGGGCTTGAAGCAAACGCTCGAGTTTTATCGAGCGAATCAAGCTCATTATTGGGATTAACAATCTCTCGGTGTCTATTTGAGGCTATTCATGCGGCTCAAACCGGCGAGCTTTTTCATATTCGCGAGCGGCCGCTTCGGTTTCGCCTTTCTCTTGGAACGCAATTGCCAGATTGTAATGGGCATTGGAATCTTCTGGACGAAGTGTTAACGCCTGCTGGTACTGGCTGATGGCTCGACCAAGATCTTGTTTGGCCATGAATGCTTTTCCAAGAACAACATGGGCATCGGGATCAGTCGGCTGCAATTCCAACGCCTTCTCGCATTGCTGTATCGCATCATCGATTTTCCCTTGTTGCAGCAGAGCGCTCCCGAGATTGTAACGCGCTTCGGGATAATCGGCACGCAAGCCAAGCGCCTCTCCGTACTTATCAATCGCATCGTCGATGTTGCCTTTTTCGAATTGAACGACACCGAGATTGTTGTAGGCCATCCAACAACCTGGATTTCTGGCGATCGTTGTCCGCCAAAGAGTTTCCATGTCGCGATACATCGCACTCTGCCGCCAGCTCAATAAGCTGAGACCGGCCAAAATCACGACTGCGCCACCCAACACGAGCCATTGC
>WNFX01000269.1_pt1 | contig 52390 bp, 43 predicted proteins | sample 5400111 | NCBI WGS metagenome assembly WNFX01 (sample SAMN13153363, study PRJNA577476) | soil metagenome | isolation source: 40 cm soil or saprolite under grassland replicate 1 | place: USA:California | collected 2016-06-15
CAGCACACCCGCCAGCCGGCTCGCCCGCGCATCAAGCTCCCGGTAGGTCAGCACCACCTCGCCGCACACCACCGCCACCGCATCCGGCGCCCGCGCCACCTGAACGCCGAACAGCTCATGCACCATCGCCGCGGGCACCCGGTGCGCGGCGCCGTTCCACTCCACCAAAACCCGCGCCCGCTCCAGCGGGGTCAGGATCTCCACCCGGCCGGCCGGCCTGTCCGGATCGCAGGCGATGACGTCGCTGAGGAAGTCCATGAAGCGCCGCTGATGCGCAGCGATCTCGGCAGGGTCGTACAAGTCAGGGTCCGCGTCGAAGTCAATCTGCAGACCCCCGTCTGGCGTGTCGTAAACCGTGATGACAAGGTCATTTACCGGCCCATTGGCAATGCTGTGAGTTACCGTCGGACGCCCATTAAAGAGTAGGTCATCGACAAAACCAATAATATTTAATGAAAGGCCAAAGAGCTGACGATTATCACCGATCAGCCTCAGTTCCCTGCGCAGGTCCTCATAGGGGTAGCGCTGATGCAGCAGCAGATCACTGAGTTCTTCCGACACATGTCGCAGGAGCGCCGCCTTGCTCATGTGAGGACGTACCTTAAGGCGCAGTGGAAGCTCGTTCGACAGCATGCCAGGTGTATTTCGCGACGCGGCATTCCCCCGTGGGCACAGCGGAATCCCCAAAGTGATGTCCTGCGCGCCGCTCAGCCGGTGCAGGAAAGAGGCCGCCGCGGCTACGACTAGTATGGTCCAGCTCGTCCGCGCCTGGCGTGCCGCCGCGAGCAGGCGATCCAGGTCGGCATGCGGTAGTTGCGTGCTCTGGCGGAGGAAGCCCCGCGAGATCTCGGCCGGAGTCCGGCTCGCCAGGCTGACGATCTCAGGCGCGTCGGAAAATCGAGTTACCCAGTAGTCGCGATCCTCGAGGAACTTCGCGGACGCCCGGTAGGCAATATCGTCATCCGCGAGGTCGCAAAATGAGCCGAGGGCGCCACGGGCTGAAGGCAGGCCATGCGCCTGCGCATTGTAGATGTCCGCCACCCTGCTTCTGAGCAGCGCGAAACCAAACCAGTCAAGCAGAATGTGATGGAAGCGGCTGTACCATATAAAATGCTCGCCGGAGATCTTGAAAAGTATGTCCGCGGACAGCGGATCTGCGACGATGTCGACGGCCCTGGACTGATCCTCCGCCATCCTGGATTCGGCTGCCGCCATCGGCGAGTGATGCTGGCTGACGTCAACGAAGACCAGCCCTTCGCCGACAGTTGCGGAGATGAGTTGATAGGGCCCGTTCGAATCCTCGCCGAATCGCACATCAAATGACCCGCATTCCTGCCTCGCCTGCCGGATCGCCGCAGCTAGCACGTCCGCGTCGACCCGGCCATGGATCTCGACATATTGAGCGAGGTTGTAGACCGGCACCTCCGGGTTCAACTGCTGTGCGAACCAGACGCCAAGCTGAGCGGCGGTCAGCGGCACAGATGCACGCTGAGAGGTGGATATGCTCATCTACCCCTCGACCTTTCTCGAAATCCTTGGCCCCTCCTGGATAACTGCACGCATTGACGCCCGTGCGGCGGCTCATCTAGCGAGGCCGGATGCCGCACGGCGCTCCTTACCACCTGCGTGCGTTCAGGGGGCAGAAAGCGGTGCCACACAGGTCATTGGCAGCGTGTCCATCTTGCCTGCCGGCCATCCTGGCCACCAGGTAATCGACCGGCAATGATTGCGGGCAGCGACCGGCAATGATTGCACGTTACCGATTGCCGCTGTGCGGGCTGAGTTGCCCAGTTCTTGCCTGGACCATCATGGCGGCTCACTGGCAGGATTCGGGATCAGATGAGCAAGGCGCCGGACCTTCAAAGGCTTATGTCCCAAGGAGCCGCGCCGGCCGATGCGCAAGGAGGAGCCGCGCCGGCCCACGCGCAAGGAGGAGCCGCGCCGTGAGCATCGAAGACAGGACGCTCCTGCAGTGGCTGGACGAACCACCTACGGGCCGAGGGCTCCACTTTTCCGGCTCCGCTAATACCTGGGCGTTCTGGCCCTATGCCGAGCTTGCGGCACTGACATTGCGCACTGCCGCCGCCCTCAGCGCGCGCCGCCTGCGCGGCGGCGTCGTCGTCATCATCCAGCGATCCAGTCCCGGACTCGTTGCGAGCCTGTTCGGCACCCTGGCGGCCGGGGCTACCGCCTGCTCGGTTGCACCGCCGTTCGCGTTCCGGCGTTCTGACGAACACGAGCGACACCTCAGCCACTTGCTCGCGACCGCGCAGCCTGCCCTCGTCATCACCGACACCGACTCGATCTCGCATCTTCAGCGGCTCACCGGTCGGCTGGGCCTGAGCGAGCCGTTGCTTTTCGACGAGTTGATCGCGGACGTCGTGCCGACCGCCGGCCCTGCGCCACCGGCGGAGCTCGCCCTACTTCAGTTCACATCCGGGTCTACCGGATTCTCCCGCGCCGTCCGGGTGCCCAACTCCGCCGTGCAGGCCAATGCGACGGCGATGCGCCGGTGGCTGCACTGGACTCCTGAATTCTCGGGGATTAGCTGGCTGCCCATGCATCACGACATGGGACTCATCGGCTGCCTACTCAACATTGTCGTCACCGGGTGCGATGGATGGATGATGCAGCCGGAGGAATTCATCCGCTCACCGCTGCGCTACCTGTCCTGCATCAGTGCGCATCGGGTGGCGCTGACCGCCATGCCGAACTTCGGCCTCGCCTACATACTCCGCAGGGTCCGGCCGGCAAGCCTGGAAGGGCTGCGGTTCGACTCGCTGCGGTCGGTCATTCTCGGCGCTGAGCGCACCGACCCGCGCATTCTCGAGGGAATTGAACGCCTGCTCGAACCATTCGGCTTCGACCGGCGAGCCATCCTGCCGGCATACGGATCGGCAGAAGCGACTCTGGCGGTCACCGGGTTGCCCATGCACGAGGGCTGGATCACCGCCGCCCCCAGAAGGAATGGCCGGGTCGGCAGGCGCGGGGCGGAGATTGTCGGATGCGGGCGCCCCCTTGAGGGGATCAGCGTGAGCGTGATCGATGACAATGGCCTGCCAGTTCGGGACGGCACGGTAGGCGAGATCCTGGTCACCGGGCCCTCGGTGGCGGCTGGATATCTCGGTGATCCCGGCACCGTTTCCGTGGCCTCACTGCGCGGCGGCACGCTCCGCACCGGCGACGCCGGCTTCTTGACGGATGGCCAGTTGTTCGTACTCGGGCGACTCGGCGACGGGCTCAAGGTGCGGGGCGGCATGGTGTTCGCGGAGGGCGTCGAGGCCATGCTTGCCCACCGCGGCATCCCGGCCCGCCACGTGGTTGTCCTACTGGGCGTCCGCGATGGGTGCCCGACCGCGGCGGTCTTGCTCGAAAACGCTCAGCCCGACTGGGCGGTGATCGCCGACGAGGTGCTGCGTGAATCGGTCGGGGACGCGGAACTCCTCGTGATGAGCGTGCCGCGCGGGGGCATCGCCCTCACGTCAAGCGGCAAGCCGCGCCGTCGTCTCATGTGGCGGGCACTGTGCGACGGAACGCTCGCAGGAGATGTCGTTGCGGTGCCGGCGCATCGCTCGCATGAGCCGGCCGCCGGGGTGGGTACCCGATGAGCACCCTCCAGCAGGAGCCAGCGCTCACCACGTCCGCCTATCGCCTGCAGGTCCGCGCCGCCTTCGAGCCCTTTCGTGACCAGGTCGGCGAATGGGAGCGCGCAGGCCACCTGCCGCGTGAGCTGTTCACGGCGCTCGGCGCCGCCGGGATCTTCCGCCAGCGGTGGGCGGCAGGCCCTGCGGGCGGGCTGGCCCTTGCCATGGAGATGGTCGAAGAACTCTCGCCGGTTAACGGCGGGGCGGCGCTCGCCGTATCCATCCACAGCGAGGTGTTCACGCATGCGCTACACCGGTTCGGTGGCCCAGCCCACGTGGGCACACGTGACGACGCGCTCGCGGGGCAGGCCGTCGGCTGTGTTGCGATCACTGAACCGTCGGGCGGCTCCGACCTCTACTCGATGCAGACCGCCGCCGTGCGCACCACCGCCGGCGGATGGCAGCTAACCGGTACCAAGCGATTCACCACCAACGCGGGCTGTGCCACGCACGCCCTGGTGCTCGCCAGGACCGGGTCGCTCGAATCCGTGGCAAGCCTCTTCCTTGTCCCGCTTGACCAGCCTGGCGTCCGAATCGCCCGTTTCCTGGGCACGCTCGGGGTGCGCTCAGCCGATACCGCGGCGATCGAATTCGACCTGCGCCTGACCGATGACGCTGTCGTCGGGCGGGTGGATGCTGGCCTGCTCTACGCGCTGAAGCTGCTCGATTACGAACGGATCTTTGTCGCCACTGGGCTAGTCGCATCGGCCCGTGCCGCGCTTGCCCTCGCGACCGTCCACATGCGCACCCGCACCCAGTTCGGCAAGCGGCTGTTCGACCACCAGGCTCTCGCGCACCGAGTCGCGGAGCGCTGGGCCGAAACCGAGGCTGCGGCGGCGCTGATTGACGCCGCTTGCCGCGCCGCGCGTGGTGACCACCTGCCGCATCATCTTGTTGCCGCGGCGAAACTGGTTGCCGCGCGGGCTGGCATCGCCGCCATCGATGAGGCGATCCAGATCTTCGGTGGCCGTGGATTCACCGAGGACTACCCGCTGGAGCGCATGTACCGCGACGCGAGGCTCGCCCGCATCGGCGGCGGCACGGACGAAATGATGTGCCAGGTCATCGGAATGCACCTGGATGTACCAGATCCAGTGGCCACAGCCACCCTCGAACGGATCAGAGCAACAGCGGAGGAACCCTGATCAGCCCGCGCGCCGCCCGGCCGGAGCCTGGTGCGCGCGACGCTGCCTTATGGCCACGGAATATGTAACCGAATTCAGCTAGGAGAGTTCCCCTGATGGCTGATACCGACTCTAAAGTCAACACGGAGCTAGTTCCGGCGGTGGTGCGGCAAATCCTGCGGCTCGTCGCGCCGCAGGCGCCCGAGGAGATCGCGGGGGCGCACCAGCTCATCGGTGATCTTGGCTTCCACTCGCTCGCGCTCGCCGAGCTGGTATTCACGCTGGAGGACCTGTTCGGCCTGGACGCCATCACCCCGGATCAGGTCATGACCCTCAATTCTGTCGGTGACATCCATCTCGGTGACATCTCTGCCGGCGACATCTGCGTCGCAGACATCGTCAGGCTGATCGCGGACGGGCTTGTCAAGGGCAATGCGCACTTGCCATCGGTCGCTGACGTCCGTTCGCTCTGCGCACAGTACGGCACCGAGTGGCGCCCGGAGGACTGAACGCGGGCCCAGGCGGACCATGAGGCGAGACCGGGGGCGGAGGATTTCTCGATGACTCATCGAAGGACCCTCGAGGTAAACGATCTGGCGGATATCGACCTGGCCGATCCCCGGGTGCACGCGGAGCACGACCTGTCCGGCGTGTGGCAGCGACTGCGTTCCGAGGTGCCGGTGTACTGGCATCCGGAGACCGATCGTGGCGCCGGATTCTGGGTGATCACCAGATACTCGGACGTGACCGCCGTCTACCGCGACAGCGCGCACTTCTCGTCGCAGCGAGGGAACGTGCTGGACACCCTGCTCACCGGCGGCGACTCCGCATCGGGCAGGATGCTGGCGGTCACCGACGGGCAGCCTCATGCCGACCTTCGCGCCGTCGTCGCAAAGGCGTTCTCGGCACGCGCGCTCGCGGCCATGGTCCGCGGTATCCGCGGCGCGACACGCAGGCTGCTCGAGGATGCGCTGGAAAAGGGGGACTGCGACTTCGCACGTGATGTCGCGGCAAACATCCCGATCGCCGCTGTATGTGATCTTCTGGGGGTTCCACTCACGGACCGTAACCACATTCTGGGCCTGACGTCGGCTGCCCTCGGCTCCGACCACGGCGTTCCGACCGTTGTGGACACCTGGGCGGCCAGGAACGAGATTCTCCTTTATTTCTGCGAGCTCGCGCAGTCTCGCCGCGGGACGCCACATGACGACCTCGTGAGCCTATTGGTCACCAGCGAGGTGGGCGGCCGGTCACTGAGCAATGACGAGGTCATTTTCAACTGCTACAGCATCCTCCTCGGCGGCGATGAGACGACCCGCCTTTCGATGATCGGTGGCGTGCTGGCGCTCGCGGAGCACCCGGGACAGTGGCACGCCTTCAGGGACGGCGACGTCAGCGTCGAATCCGCGGTGGAGGAGGTGCTGCGCTGGACAACGCCGGCGCTACACTCCGGCCGTACCGCGACGGCGGACATTCTTCTCAACGGTAAGCTCATCGAAGCGGGTGACATCGTAACGGCCTGGACTGCATCAGCCAATTACGACGAGCGGCAATTCGGCCAGCCCGACGTGCTTGACCTATCGAGGAAGCCGAACAAACATCTCACATTCGCCTACGGCCCGCACTTCTGCCTCGGTTCCTACCTGGCCCGCGCGGAACTCGGCGCCGTGCTGGCTGCCCTTCGCGCGATGGTCGCTCAGATCGACACCACCGGCCCGCAGCGCCGCGTCTACTCCAACTTCCTGAGCGGGCTCTGCAGCCTTCCGGTCCGGCTCACCCCTCGGTGCCGCATGCCCGCCGAAGTGAGGGCGCCGCGATGAACAAGCAGCGCAGCGCAGCGCCGCCCGCTCTGTCGCCGATCACAGCGACGGTCTTAGCTGCCTGCGCCGCTCATGACGTTGCGTTCTATGCGGCCACTCAGCTTGCGGCGGCCGCTCAAGGGCTGGGCCGTCGAGCGCCGCTGTGCCACAATTTCTTCATCTTCGCAGCCGGACGGTGACCTGTGCCCGACTCCCCAGATCCTCGTCCCGGGCCTGAGCTTCGCGCTTCGGACGCCGACCGTGAGCAGATTGCCGACCGACTGCGGGACGCCGCAGCGGACGGCAGCATCACCCTCGATGAGCTCAGTGACCGCCTCGAACTGGCGTTGACCGCAAAGACATTCGGCGAGCTTGACGCATGCACTCGTGACCTACCCCAGCGGGCAGCGGCGGCAACGCTGGCCTCGCCTGCGGCCCTTGGCGCATCCTCCCTCGTCGGTGGGGCCCCTGGCCGCAAACGCCGTTCCATCGCCCTTCTCGGCGGAGTTGAGCGGGGTGGCCGCTGGGTCGTTCCGGCGAGGTACACAGCTACCGCGGTCCTGGGCAGTGTCGAACTCGACCTGCGCAGGGTCACCTTCGCCGAGGCCGAGACCGTGATACACGCCAGCGCCCTGCTGGGCAGCGTCGACATCATCGTGCCGGAAGGTGTGATCGTCCATGTCAGCGGAATCGGCCTGGTTGGCCGCTATGACGACTGCCAGGACCACGGAGTCGCGGACATCCCTGTGAACGCCCCGGTTCTCCGCGTCGTCGGCGCCACCGTCCTCGGCAGCGTGGATGTGGAGGTCAAGCCGCCGCCGCAGCAGCAGGCGCCCACGCAGGGCCTGTGGCGGGTCCTTTCAAAGCTGCGCATCAGGATCAGATAACGCCCGCAGGTCCATCCTGGTCAGGACATGTGGCTGAACACATCTGGCCGCGCGAGCGACTCTGCAAGCAAGAGGTCTCGTATTCGCGGGGTGAGCAGGCCAATCCGGCGGAGCACGTGAATGATCTTGTGAAACAGTAGCTGCCGGAAGCTGATCATCATCGGATCCGTTTTGGCGAAACGCGCGCCCTTGACCGCGTCAAGGCCAAAACGCTCCCACAACTCGCGGAGCAGGAAGCGCTGCGACATCAGATGGATGGCTTCGAGCATGAAGTCCTCGCGCTCGGCCAGTTCGCGAGCGGTCATCGCCCCGTACACGCCGTTGAGGGCGATGAGGCCGAAGGAGACATGGCGCGCCTCATCACGCGCGATCATCCTGGTGACCGCGCTGATGATCGGATCGCCGAAGCCGGTGCTCGCCACACGGGTCGCTGCCAGGGCGAGTCCTTCGACGACAACCTGCATGCCCAGGTAGACGATGTCCCACCGGGACTCGCCGAGCAGTTCGCGCAAGAGCACTTCGAGCCCAGGATTGATCGGATAGGACACGCCAAGCTTCTCGTTGATATAGCGGGCGTACGCCTCCACATGGCGCCCCTCGTCGGCGACCTGGGCCGCCGCATAGATCTTGGCCGATATATCAGGCACGGTCTCGACAAGTCGCGCCGTGGTCACCAGCGCGCCTTGCTCGCCATGCAGGAACTGGCTGATCATCCACGCCTGGTATTCCCAGCGGAACCTGTTTATGAGCTGCCGGGGGACAGGGCTGTCGGGTGAGGACGCGAATGAAGCTACCGCGGCGCTGTGCCGGTCTGGCAGCGGCGCGCCGAAGCGAACGTCATAGCTCCAGTCGATATCCGTCGTGACATTCCACTGCGCTACCTTGCTCTTCTCGTAGAGGCTCCACAGCCGACTGCTCTCTGAATCGTAACGCCAGTTCATGCGGGCGCGTATATAAGCGTCAACCTCCAGCAAACGGGGCGCGGCACCGTCAGCGCCAGCGAGTACCGCCGCGCCGCTCTTGTCACCGTCGGCCGACATTGAGACTGCAATCCCTTCGTTCATCGGTGTCCTGGGCTGCAGAATTGCCATGCGTACTCGAAGGTATTTCGCGTATCTGACAGGATCAAGGCAACATCCGGGCAATGTCTCACGTCGTTGGTCGATCCCGCCAGCGGACTGCCGGATAAGTTGCCGCCTGGATGTCTGGGAGGCTACGGAACCAGGCACCCGGTGCGAGCCGCCAGCCGGCGGCTTTCGCGTGTGGCCCCCGGATCGTCGCGCAGCATATTCACGTACTCGCGGACGAATGCGAGTATCCGGTACGTGTATTGGGGGTAGCGGGACACCTGGACCAGCGACGCATCGACGAGTTCAGCGAGCAGGCTGATGTTCGTCGCATATGCGGCGCCCACGGGGCGCAAGCCCTCGACGTCCTCGATTGTGAACGGGCCGCCGAACCGGGCGACATGATGCAGCAACGCGCGCTGCTCCTCGGTCAGCATGTCGTAACTCCACAGCACACTCCCAGGCAGCGTGCGCTGGTGCGGCAGTCCGCCCACGCTGACATGACCGATAAGCTGCGAGATCCGCTCGTCGCGCAACAAGGTGTCGAGCGAGACCGCACGGATCCGGTGCGCGGCCAACTCAATCGCGAGCGGCAAACCCTCAAGCCTGCGGCAGAGTTCCGCCACGGCAGGGAGGCGGTCGCCGAGGTTCAGCGTCGGGCAGCTCGCGTGTGCCCGGCGCAGGAACAGCTCAACCGCGGCAGGCCGGGCGCCGACGCCTCCAGAGGTGTCGGTGCCGAGCGGGTTCACCTCCCAGACGCGCGCCGATGTCAAGGGCAGCGGTCGCCGTGCGGTCACTATGAGGTGGAGGCCGACATGGCGGGCCAGAAGCTGTTGGGCAAGGCGCGTCACCGACTCGACGACATGCTCTGCGTTGTCGATGACGACAAGCATCCGCGGCGCCGCCGCTGGCTGGCCGTTATCCGTCTGCCCGGCGCCGGGACCAAGAGGGTCGATCATCGGTAAGACAGCATCGCGGACATTGCCAAATGCCTGTACAGCGTTGACCCGCTCTGGGATGAGGGTGCCGAGTTCAGCTACCGCCACACCGTCCCGGTACAGCGCGCCCACGTGATCGGCCGCGGCGAGCGCGAGCCGTGTCTTGCCCACCCCCCCGGGCCCGGTGAGGATTACCAGGCGATGAGACTTCACGGTTTCTATGACGTGCCGCAGGTCGCAGTCGCGGCCAATCATGGGTTCCGCGTCAGGGCGCCTGCCATGCCACGTGCGGCGCTCGGAGGTCCCGTCATGCTCAGGCCAGCCTGCCTCGCGCGCAAGCAGGTCGGTTACCCGCGGAGCGGGCCCGCTCGCGCCACCGTTCGTGCCCATTAAAAGGAGTGGAGAAATTGTCACGTCAAGGGCTTTAAGTACTAGCTCAATCGATGCCCGCCGCGGATTATTGATTGACCCTGATTCGAGATTTCGTATCGTACGGACGCTCACGCCGGAGCGTTCCGCTAATTCTTCTTGAGTCCAGCCAACTTCTCTTCGCTGAATCACCAGAAAGTCACGTAACTCTCCGACACCCGCCATGACGACCGCCTCTCAACTCAACGATCTGACCTACTCCAGCCCACATGCAGCAAATACCGTTTGAATCGCTCGATCTCGGAACAAGGAGTTGTCAGCAGAACCCGATGACTCGGTGCCGGACTGAATAAGGGCACGATGTCAGGCCAGAGCAGACTGCTCAGCGCACTGGCGCCGCTGGTCCGTATAGTCGTGCCAGTCCTCGCAGTGCGCCGGCAGACGCAGCCAGGGTGAATTGGGTAGGTCTCTGCGAGCGCAATAATGTCGGCGACGTAGATGTCTCGCCACAACGGTCAGCCAAATGATCATCCGACGGCTCTGCCGGGCGGAGCACGCCACGGTATCGGCGCGAATCCCCGCTGCCTCAGGATCGTCCGGACCATCCGGGAACAACACGACGACGGGCAGCCGTCTGCTCACGGCACCCGGAACTCGGCCGGCGCAGCACCGCCACCACCCTATTGCTGGGCGTTTCGCGTCAGCCGAAGAATTGCTGGCCAAGCGGTCACAGACGCCGCCAGTAAGCGGGGAGACGACTATCACGCTGCATTTTCTCCTCGCGGCCGATGTCGATATCGGATTTACTCACCCTGATTCGCCATAAGGCGAGGTCTGTAACAATACAAACAGGCACACCGCGAATGCATTCCCCGCGAAAAAACCAAGGCCCTCCCTGCGAGGTCAGACCGAGAGACCAACCGGGCCAGAAGGCCTCGCGGATCCGAAACCGGTAACTTTCTACAAAATAGTAGTCAGAAGGGGCGGCCCGTGGCAAGGGTCGCCATCTTAAAATCGTGTGCGCCGGTCAGCGGCCGTCACCGAGTGCATTCGCATAGCAACACATGAGATAGCCGACCGCAACAAATTCCAATGCGGCCTGGAATCGCCGCGGGAGTCCCTGCTTCACGTGGCACGCGGGACCAGCGCGATTCGTCATCCGCTCCCCTGTCCCCCATCGGCACTGCCCCCTGTTCCCCATCGGCACTGCCTGCACAGGCACCGGCGTCGATCACCACAGCGGTGCGCCCAGGCGACTGCGATCATGCGGGGACGAGCCATCCGAACGTGTCAGGCACGAGCCCACGTTGCGCTTTCCATAGCCGGTCGCGCAGCCGTAGCGTGACGGGACCGGCTTTTCCCTCGCCCACGACCCAGCTAGCTGCGCTCGTCACAACGGCACCCACGGGAGTGACGCCCGCGGCGGTGCCGCAGGCGAATACCTCGGTGATATCGCCGACCGCGCACCCGTCCCGCCATCCCGCGACCGACATCGGGGCTTCCTTGACCCGTTGACCGTCCGCGCTGGCAAGCTCGATGATGGCGTCGCGGGTCACGCCGGGCAGAATTGTGCCGTCCAGTGGGGGCGTCGTGATGACTGGCGCCAATCCGGCCCCATGGACGAAGAACAGGTTCATCCCGCTCATTTCCTCGACCCAGGCTCGCTCTCTGGCGTCGAGCCAGACCACCTGGTGACAGTCTTCCTTCACGGCGTTCGCCTGCGCCGGGTAGGTAGGAGCGTAGTTACCGGCGCACTTGGCCGCGCCGGTGCCTCCCGGCGCGGCGCGGACATGATTCTCCTCAATCCTCACGGAGATGGGGTCCGGCGCATCGGAGAAGAATCCCCCGGTCACGAAGGCGAGGACCAGGAACAGGTAACTCGTCGATGGGCGCAGGGCGAGACATGGCTCGGTGGCGAACAGGATGGGGCGAAGGTAGAGGCTTAGGTCAGGGTCAGTCGGCAGCCATGACTCGTCCGCTCGGGCCAGTTGGCGGACAGCTGATACGAACAATTCGGCCGGTGGCTCCGGCATCATGAACCGACGGGCAGATGCCTGCATGCGGCGGGCGTACGCGTCCGGCCGGAAAACGCACATGCGGCCGTCTGGCCGACGGTATGCCTTCAGGCCCTCGAACACGACCTGCCCGTAGTGCAGTCCGACCATCGCGGGATCGATCGACAACGGCGCCCTCGGCGAAAGGACTGGCTCGTCCCAGCCATGTCCGGCGACCCACGTCGAGGTGACCATCATCGCGGTGAAGGCCTCACCGAACCCGCAGCGATCTCGCTGAAGACCGCCGATCGGCGTCGGCGCGGCCTGCGGTAGTGCCACGGCGCCGCCAGCCAATGCAATCGCCTCCCGCCCGGACAGGCTATTTGGTCGCGACGAACAGTCGCCCCGTCGGGAACCCAAGTTCGATGCAGTCCACCTTGAAGAACCCCGCGCCGAGAAGCTTGCTGCGCCATTCGTCCTCGGTCAGCAGCCGCCGGTACATGAACTGCTGATGATAATAGGTGACTATCGAGCTGAATCGTCGCTCGCGGGCGCTTCGCGCGTACGGGACCGCCTCGGTGATTGCCATGACCCCGCCCTTTTGAATTGTGTCGCGGCAATTCGTCAGGACACGATCGGCAATTTGCTCCTCTTCTGGCATCATGTCGTGGAAGACGAATCCCGCATGCACCAGGTCCACGCCTTCGAGCGGGCTCGGATCCTCCGCGATCGTCTGGATGGGCAGCTCGAATACCGTTAGCCGGTCCGCGACCCCCGCGTCCTCCGCCGCTTGCCTGGCCGCTGCGCAGGCGGCCGGGTCTATGTCCAGGCCGACGCCCGTCGTCTCCGGCGACGCAAGCAGAATCTCGATGAGCAGGCGGCATGTGCCGGAGCCCAGGTCAGCCAGGCGTTTCGGGGCGGCATCGGAGATCGTTTCGAGCGCGGCAGGATAGAAGGCCATCGAACCCATCCACTGCGAACTGACCGCCACATGCCGCCCATTGCGGTGGTAAGCCGACTTCGCCCGCTCCGGGTCGGTGAGAAATTCCCTCGCATGCTCGATAAATGGACGGTTGGCATTCATCGCCCACGACACGTAACCGGCCTGGTGACGGATCTCCGCGAAATCGTCAGCTGCACGGAAAGCTGACGGGTCATCCGGGACCGGCGTCACAATGCCGGCCGCCGCGAGCGCTTCCAGGTACTGGGCGACCCCCTCCTCCGGAAGATCCACAGCAGCCGCGAGCCCAAGGGCAGTAAAGCTGGGCGACGAGCCGATCGTCCCGACCAGGCCGAGGGCTTCGCCAACCTCGAGCAGCGCGGCTGCACCTGCTATATCGGGCGCCGTGCCGCTCGCCGCGATTTCCGAGCGCAGGTTGCGCTTCTCGCTGAAAACTGAAGTCATTTTCCTAGATCCCTTCGCCGTGTAACTACGCCCGTCCCGAAGGTGACCGCACGCGCCGGGACAGCCGCGCTACCGAGGGGCCGGCGCCGGACCAGCGGGAGATGCATGGGTACCCGGGTGCACGTGTATCCGGATTTTGCTGAACGGCCGGGATGGCGCGCCAGGCAAGAAGCCCGGCAACTCGTCGGCAACTCGACCGCTGCCTGCCGTGACCAATCAAGCAGGTAAGTGGCCGGGTTACGGCGTCGTTGTTTGCGCCTGCTCGTTCCGGGAAGACCCACAGCTTCGTGCGCCAGTCGCGCATGGGAGGTGCGTCGTGAAGATAGGTGCCGCACTCGTTCTGATCGCGATCGGAGCGGTTCTGAGATTTGCGGTCACGACCGTTTCAACGCACGGTATCAATTTGCGCACAGTGGGCGACATCCTGCTGCTCGTCGGCGTTCTCGGCCTGGCGGTGTGGGTGCTGGTCTGGGCCCCGTGGGGGCGTGGCCGCCGCACCACCTACCGGCAGCGTCCGCCCGCTGATGAAGAACACCACGTGTACCGCTCAGATGTGGGCGATTACGAAGATCATTACCAACGCTGAGCGTGACGGGCGGCATTGCTCAGGCCCATCAACGTCCAGATAGACGGGCGTGCGGCCAAGCGCGCCCAGCCGTTGGCCACGGTGTTACCCACCGTCGCTCGCCTTGTCCGGTTTGTGCTGGGCGAGCAGTTCCCGCAGCCGTTGCAGCTCGGTGGCGCCCGCTCTCAGGTGAGCGGTCAGCTGCGCCTTGGCCCGCGCCGGCTCGCCGCGGAGCGCATCGAGCAGCTCCCGGTGATCATCTGCGGTGCGGCCGAGTTCGCGGCTGGAGCCCTCGGCAAGGGAGAGCGCGAGGCGCTGTTCTTGCTGGAGCTGGGCGTGGAACCGGCACAGCCTTGGGCTGCCGGTGGCCGCGACCAGCGTGGCGTGGAAGAGCCGGTCGCCGTCGAGCACGGCCGCGGCGTCGCCGCGTGCGAAGGCGTGTTCTATTTTGCCGACCAGGTCCGCGAGCTTACGGTACACCGCGGGGTCCCGGTGTGACGTGAGGGCTTCCACGCCGGCCACCTCCAGGGCGGCGCGGGCGGCGTAAATGTCGCTGACGTCGCGCCCGGTGATGGCGGCGACACTGATGCCGCGGTTCATCTGGTGGCGGACCAGACCCTCGCTGCCCAGGACGCGGGCGGCCTCGCGGATGGTGTTGCGGGAGACGCCGAGTTCGGCCGCGAGGGCGGCTTCGCGCAGCGGGGTCCCCGGCGGTATCCGGCCGGAGAGGATGGCTTCGCGGACGGCCGCGGCGGCCTGCTCGCTGGTGCTCTGCCGCTGGATGGTCACGCCCAGGCCGGTGATCAGTGTCTGCGGCCTGCCGGTCTTTGCGTCGTGGGCCATGGTCATCCCGCCGCTGACCGGACCCGCACCACCGCCGGCCTCCTTCCTTGCGGCCTGTCCCTGCGCTCAACTATTCTGTCATATTGTTGAACAATCTAGCAAGACGACGGGAGCCTGCCATGTCCGTGCCCGGGTTGCGCCGCGAGGACTTCCCCGTCCTGGACCGGCTCACCTACCTCAACACCGCCTCTGCGGGCCTGGTGCCCGCCTCGGTGGTGGCGCCAGCGCATGAGTTCGAGCTCGAGCTCTCCCGGGCGGGAACCACCGGCATGGACGAGGACACTGAGATCGGCATCCTGGAGGACGCCCGTCAGGGCGCCGCCACGCTGCTGGGCGCCGACCCGGACACCATCGCGATCGCGACGAGCTTCACCGAGGCGCTGTGCCAGGTGGCCTGGTGGCTCCGGCCCGGCGCGGGCCGCAACATCGTCTCGTCGGAAGTGGATTTCCCCAGCGTCACCTACCCGTGGCACCGCATCGCCGAGGACACCGGGTGCGAGGTCCGCCTGGTCAGCGTGCTGGACGACCCGGAAAGCTTCGACGCGAACAAGATCGCAGACCATGTGGACCGGTCCACCGCGGTCATCTGCATCAGCCACATCCAGTACCTCACCGGCCACCTGCTCGACCTGGGCGCGCTCGCGGCGCTGGCGCACGACAACGATGCCCTGCTGATCATCGACGCGACCCAATCAGCCGGCCAGGTGCCCATCGACGTGGCGGCAACCGGCGTGGACGTTCTCATCTCCGGTTCCTACAAGTGGCTGTGCAGCACGTTCGGCGCCGCGGTCTGCTATCTCAGCCCGGCGTTGCTTGAGGCGTTCCGGCCGCCGCTGGTGGGCTGGCGCAGCACCGAGCACCCCTACTCACTCGACGCCCGGTGGCTGCCGCTGGCCGCCACCGCCCGCCGGATGGAGTACTCCACCATGTCCTACGCCGCGGCGATCGCGCTCGGCCGCGCCATCCGCTACATCTCCGCCCTTTCCCCGGCCGAGGTCGCCGCGCACAACGCGCTGCTCGCCAGCCAGCTAGCCGACGGGCTGACCCAGCGGGGCGCGCGGCTGCTCACCCCACGCGACCCGCGGCGGCGGGCCGGGACGGTCACCGCCCGCTTCCCCGGCCACGACGGCGAGGCCGTCGCGGCCGAACTGACCCGGCGCGGCGTCATCGTCTCCCCCCGCGTCGGCTCGACACGGTTCTCCATGCACTTCTACAACAGCGGCGACGACGTCGAACGCGCGCTGGCGGCGCTCGATGAGGTGCTACGGTGACCGCCGCGGGCGCGGACCCGGCCTCCCGCCTCGACCACGCGTGGCAGGTGGTAGCAGCTGCGCTCCCGGCCACGCCGCTGATGGCCAGCCCGGCGCTTGGGGACGGGGTCCTGCTCAAGCTGGAAACCTGCCAGCCCACCGGCTCGTTCAAGGTGCGCGGGGCGCTGGCCGCGCTATCGGCGGCCGGGATCTCTCACGGCGTCGTGACGGCCTCCACCGGCAACCACGCCCTCGGCGTCGCTTACGCCGCGCACCGGCTCGGCGTTCCCGCGACCGTCGTCGTCCCAGCAAGCACCTCGCCCGCCAAGCTCGCCGCCCTGCGGCGGTTCCCGGCCACCGTCGTCGTGCATGGCGACAGCTACGAGCAAGCCGAACAGCACGCCCGGTCCCTGGCCGCAAGCGGCCCGCGTTACCTGTCCGCCTCCAGCGACCCGGACGTCATCGCAGGCCAGGCCACCGTTGGCATCGAGCTGCTCGCCCAGCTGCGCGGCACCATCACAGCCTCCTGCGGCGTCGGCGGCGGCGGCCTGGCCGCTGGGCTCGGCCTGGCCGCCAGCCGCAGCGACCGGATGACCATCATCGGAGTCGAGGCCGCCGCGTCCCCCGCCATGTCAACCGCACTGAGCGCCGGACGGGTGATCCCGGTCCAAGTCGAGGACACGCTCGCTGACGGGCTCGCCGGGAACCTCGAACCCGGCGCCGTCACCGTTGACCTGATCCGGCAGCACGTCCACTCGCTTGTCTCAGTCACCGAGGAACAGATCGCGAACGCCATCCGGTACCTCGCCAGCGAGCACGGCCTGATCGTCGAGGGCGCGGGCGCAGCGCCGGTCGCCGCCGTCCTGGCGGGCAAGATAGCTGTCTCCGGCCAGACAGTGGCAGTCCTCAGCGGCCGCAACATCGCCGCGCAGACGCTGGCGCAGGTCCTGCTCAGCGGGTAGTCGGCCGCTTCGGTTCCAGCGGTGGCGCGTCGCCGGTGCTCACCGGACCGCTCACGCACCTGTCGGCCAGGGCTTTTCGCGGAGTCAGCCGGTGGCCACCTCGATGTCGATGTCCACGACAGCCACTGGATGGCGCGGGCCGAAGGACCGCGCGAGCTCCAGACGCCATTGAGCGCGGCCAACCCGCAGGCCAGAAACGATGGCCCGTTCGGCGGCGAGGCGTGGCTCCGGGGGGCCTCCGCCCGGCACGGGGGCGGGGGGCAGCGGGGGCCCGGTCTCCACGGTGACCGTGGCCACGTCCTCGCCGGAAAGGGCGGTGGCCGACCACGTGTTCCCCGATCCGGCGTACGACGGCAGCGGTATCTCATGCTGGCCTCCCACGGCGACGGTGATCCGCCGCGGGAGGCCAGGGACCTCAACACTCACGTGCTGTCTCCGATCAGCCGGCTGAGGGCATTACGCCGGGCCGATGACCGGGCCTTCGTGCCAGCCGGCGCCGTCACGCCAATAGTGCTGTAGCTGCTGGTCGGTGCGAAGGACGATCACCTCAAGGTTCATTCCCCACGACGACTCGCACAGCCCCGCGACGGCGAGGACGTCGTGCCCGAAGTCCGCGCTGTGCCGCCATTGCAGGTCGCCCTGGTTCCACCGCCACCAATGCTGGACGATGCCACCGACGGCCACACAGAGTTCGAAGTTTCCGGGCGGGCCGCCCTCGTCGGTCATCCCGTACTGCCCCTGCACCATGACCGGGCCGCTGTCGCAGCCGGCCCCGAACACGTCGCCGGCGTTCCAGGTAAAGGTTGGCTCATCGCGCCAGAAATGCTGCATCGTGCCGTCGGTGCGTACCGCGACACACTCCAGGTTGCCGTGTGGGCTGCCGAAACTGCCCTGCACCAGGCTCGGTCCCGAGCGCAGGATGCCACTGCCGAACCGGGGACCCTCGTGCCAGCCGGCTCCGTCGCGCCACAGGTGCAGCAGCTGCCCTGCGTTGCTCACCACCACCTCGAAATTGCCCGGCGCGCCGTAGTCGCCCTGCACGAAGCCAGGCACACCGTCGCACCCCGCCGGGCCGAAGACGCCACCGTCGTTCCACGGCCCGCCGCCACCTCCGCCGGTCCACCAGTGGTGCAGTTGGCCACCCGTGGTGAGGTAGACCAGCTCGAGATTGCGGCTAAACGTCGTCCCGGTCAGCGTGGGGCAAACAGCGGCGTCGGCGCCGAAGGACGAGGCGGTTCCCCAGGTCCACGGCGGTCCGCCTTCCCGCCAGCGGTGCAGCACGCGGCTGCCGTTCGACCCAGCGACCTCAAGATTACGGTGCAGCGCCCCGTTGCCGCTTTCGTACAAGTTGCCGTTGTGCAGCCGCCGCTTGGTCCATGGGTCCGGGTTGACGTTTTGGACGCCGACGCGATCGTAGCTGTCGATGTCGCATTCCCCATAGGCGATCCAGCCGAAGCCGTTCATCCCCCACCACGTGCCCCACGAGTTCTTGCAGAGCCAGGCGCCCAGCGCGTCGTCATAGCCGACGATGAGGAACAGATGGCCACCCCGAAACGTGTTGGACGGGTCGGTGCTGCGCCGGTAAACACCGGAACCGACCCCGCTGAAGTCCTGGTACACGTCGATGTAGGTCACCAGCGGACCCACGGTGTCCAGCCAGTTCTTCGAGTCGGCCACAGACACCGAGGTGAACGCGGGGCCGCGCACGGAGCGGCCAGAGCGGTCCGGCGTCGGCGCGTAGGTGCGCGCATCGGTGTGCCAGGGCCACGACCCCGGGTCGCAGAAGCCGTTGTTTGCGAAGAAGGTCGAGACCTCGCCCTCGTTGCCGAGGTCGCCGCAGCCCTTGCCGACCCCGTCCCGCGGGTCTCCCTCCGACAGCCTCGTCCACATCGCGTGCTCGATGCGGACCATCGACTCCACAAGCGCAACACCAGCGAACGCCCAACAGGAGTTGCACGGGTTCTGGTCCCGTACGGTCGTGATCCAGTTCTGGCCAAACCGGCTGCGCCAGTCCACCGAACTCGGCGGCGCGCCGGCCTCTGGCGGTGCCGCGGCAATGCCTGCGGCCACCTCGTCCAGCCCCAGGCGGCGTAGCAGACCAGCCGAGAAAGCAGCGCTGACCTGTTCGGTGGTGACAAGCCCCCGGCTCGCGCGCTGGAGCGCGAGATGCGGGTTGGCGCCCGGCCCAAGGGCGGTGAAGTCCACCCGCGGTGAGCTGTTCGCGCTGATCAGCGCGGCCGGATCAGCGCCAAGCGCAGTGACGGGCAGCGGTGTCTCATCCGGCACATCGTGCCGCGTTTGCCAGCCAAGCTGCTCATTGTCGATGAGCGTCCTCAGTTCGCCATAGGTCCTTGGCACAAGCGTCCCCCTTGCGTGAACAGACCAGCGTGCGCCGCCACGGCAGCGATCACGCGGCCTAAGATGATGGCCCTCAACGCAAACAGATCGCACCGGACCGGAGCTGATACACAAATCCCGCCCCGAGCACACCCGCAACGCCGCGACTGCCGTTCATTGAGGGTGCCAGCGGGTCGGGCTGAACGATTCGCCGGTCGGAAACCCGAGGACTTTGGTGGGTGTCACCTGGTAGACCTCATACGGTGGTGGGCCGGCGGTTGGGGCACCCTCCGTGTCGTGGAAGGCGCCGTCGCGTGCTCTCACGCGCCAGCCGTACTTGTCCGCGTAAGCATCTGCCACGCGTTGGAGTCTGGCTGCGTCGTGGACCTTCTCGGCCTTCCCCTCGACCACCAGGTCGATCCGATCTGCCGAGATGGTGATAGTGACCTGCGGATTGGTTGCAAGGTGGCGCGTCTTTCTGGTGGCCGAGCCCGAGACAAAGTGCAGGCGGGCGTCCACCCACACTCCCAGAACGGGCCTGACGTGAGGGGCGCCGCTCAGGCGAGCTGTCGCCAGCCAGTAGGTGTCATGAGACTCGTCGAGGCGCACGCGCGCCTCTGCCCATGGTGTCGGCGCATCGTAGGTTTCGAAGGTGGTGGCGATCAGTTCGGCCACCGGTTGCGTCTCGGCCATGCCGTGTCCTTCCCGTTGGCTAAGGCTGACGGCGGTAATTGCGACTTTGGTAGCGCGGGTCGGTTCGGCGGGCTGGGCATGATGGCACCTGATCCTTGTTGGACCATATGCCCTGCCACCGCCCGTGCCGTGAGGAATTGTGTCTTGGTCGTGGCAATGACCGGGCGCACGACGGGCCGGTGCAAATGGCGGCGGCCGGTGGACACCGTCACCTCGACGGCCGGTGACAGGCTGCGGCAGCCGTTCGGGATAAAAAGCCAACCCATCGACGATCCCGAACGGCTGCGCGGGGTGACACTGCGTTTCTCCCTCTCCTGGGCGGATGGCGTCTTTCGCTAGCCGCGCCGCCCGGCGGCGCGGTTGAGTGCGGTGGTGCCGTGTTTGGCGGCGGTGGCCAGGTAGGAGCGGATGGCGCAGACCTGCTCGGCCCCGGTGATGCTGCTCAAGCATCGGGAGACATCGATCCATCTTGCCCATGCGGATCTCCCGTTCGCGGCATTCTCCATGCCCCCGGTCGTCCATGTCTCTCGCGGGCCAACCGGGCCTTGATTTTCGGGGCCCGCGTCGACGACCATTACCCCCATGGCGCGGGTGGTCCGGGTTTTCGGGGCTGCCCTGGCAGTTCTTGCCGCGGCTGCCCTGACGGCCGGGTGTTCCGGGTCGTCCGGGCCGGACGCCGGAAGCCCGCGGCCTTCAGTGTCGGCAGGCGCGGCCAAGTCTGCTCACGGCCAGCCATCCCAGCTGGAACTGACGGCGCATTCGTGCGGATCAACCCAGCTCCTTATGGGGCCGACGCCAGCGTGGATTGGCCGCGCGACGGATGCGAACACGCCCAGGTCCTATCCGTTCGCCGTCTCGGATCAGGGCAATGCCGCCGCTTTCCTGTTCGGCTACCCGCTGACGGCCCCCAGCCGGCCGAATATGAGCAACAAGATCCTCTGGGTGGTGCGGACGCCGAACGGTGGCCAGCCGCTGATTATCACCGCGCGCCATCTGGGTGCCAGCCGGCCTGTCGTGCGTGCGCAGCTTTCCGCCGACTCCGTGCCAGCTGAGATCTACCCGAGCATCATCGACGTACCGGTACCCGGATGCTGGGATTTCACGCTGCAGTGGCTGCACGGCAGCGCAACCGTCAACCTGCAGTACACGGCCAGAGACTGAATCGGGGCAACTGGACAGGTGCGGCTGCGGGCACGGGCGAACCGCAGGTGGTCGTCGTGGCGGCGGATGACCGAAGCGATGGCGCGGCCTCCGCGTTCGCGAAACAACCGCATTCGTGACCGTTGGTGGCGCGACTCGCGGTGCTACCCGAAGGGGAACTGGTCCTAGCCGAGGGACATATCTTGCTGCTCCAGCGCTTCCTGCAGCAGCTTCAATGCCTTCGGTCCCATGCCGTGCAGCTTCTTCAGATCAGAAGCCGGCACATTCGCAAGTTGCCTGAGTTCGGTATATCCGGCCGCGATTAACGCCCGGGTTGCCGGTGTTGCCGCGCTGCGCGCGTGCCGGGAGACAGCTGGCAGTCAGACTTAAGCTCCCGGGGGGACGCTATGGCCGAGGTGGACGACTTCTTGGGCTCCGCGCTACCGGCTCTTCGTGACGCGGACATACTGGCCCGCGTTGACACCGGCCGCCCGCGCCTGCCCGGCTGGCACCAGCACTGACTCGACCACAACACATCCCTCCCGCATCCGGCTGTCCGAACGGCCGGCGATCTCCCACGGCGCCGGCCGCAAACCCGAGACACATCCTCTTGCACCCTCGCGCGGTGGTCACTAGTCGCGGCACCCGGCCGCGCGGCCGACGGCGCCCGTCGCACCGGGGTCTTATCCTTACCTGGTGCGCCTGGTCTCGCTGCTGCCCTCGGCGACCGAGATCGTGTACGCGCTCGGCTTGGGCGAGGACCTAGTCGGGGTCACCTTCGAGTGCGACGAGCCACCGGCCGCCCGGTCGGAGAAGACAATCGTCGTGGGCGGCCGGGATACCCGCGGGATGACCCCCCGCGAGATCGACAGCTACGTCCGCGCGCAGCTGGCCGCCGGCGCGGATCTGTACACCCTCCACGCGCAGGCCCTCGCGGATCTGCGACCTGACCTGATCTTGACGCAGGACCTGTGCCGGGTGTGCGCGCTGCCGTCGGGTCACGTCGAAGAAGCCCTGGGCTACCTGGGGTGCCAGGCCGACGTGCTGTCACTTGACCCGCACACCCTCGACGACGTGCTGGACTCGATCCTGCTGGTCGGGAGGCGGACCGGCGCAGCAGACCGCGCCACGCGATTGGTGGGTGACCTGCGCGCCCGGCTCGCCCGCACCGCGGCCACGGCCGCCGGGCGGCGGCGCCCGGCGGTGGCGGTGCTCGAATGGGTCGATCCGCCGTTCACCGCCGGGCACTGGGTACCCGACGTGGTCAGCGCGGCGGGCGGCCGACCGGTCGCGGCCCGGCCGGGCGCGCGCTCGGTCCCGACGAACTGGGCCGCCGTCGCCGCCGCGGCACCGGAACTCGTCATCGTGGCGCCATGCGGTTATCACCTGCCCGGAGCGATCCAGCAGGCCCAGACCGCAGCCCGGGCCCTGCCCGGCATACCGGTCTGGGCGATCGACGCCGACGGCATCATCGTCCGCCCCGGACCCCGCCTGATCGATGGCGTCGAGGCCATCGCCTCGATACTGCACCCGGATGCCGTGCCCGCCGCACCGCCTCATACCGTGCACCCGGTCACAGCCCCCAGCTAGCCTGGCCGCTTCGCCCAAGGGCCCTCGTGGCAGCCGTACCCGGATTCGGGTGGCGGCACCATGGATCCCGGGCTTGCGTACCGCGAGCATCGAGTCATGGCCTTTGAATCCGGGCGGCCAGGTATCGCCATGGCGAGGCATGCGTTCTCAGCAAGCGGTTCGGGGCAGGCTCGCGATGGGTGACTTTCGCGCAGATGCTGAGAGCGTAGAAGCGGAGATGGCGTCATGAGCGGCGTAATTCCGTGACTGACCAGCGGGCTGACCCGGCAGCGCGGTGGGGCCTGCCGCCCTCTCCGGCAAGACCCTGACGATCTTGGTCAGCGCGCTGCCTACCGGGTCCGTGGGTTTGCCGCGTTCCGGTGGCCTTCCAGCACGGCCATGACCAAACCCATCGCCGCGCGCCATACTCTGCCCATCCAGGAACCAGATCGTCCGGAACCGACGTTAGCGTGCTGCCATGGACAGTGACAGCGGCGCGATCGGGTGCGAACCGCCGACGGCAGGCAATGAGCTCGACACGCTCCTGGGCGCCCTGGAACGTCAGCGCGAGCGCCGTGGCTGACCTGGTAAACGATCTACGTCAGTTGCGCGTCAGTGCGCCCTCGGGGTACCTGACCAACGCGACTCGGCCGTATCGAGGATGAGCGCTCTGGACGAGGCTGGGTCGAGCGACGCACCGACGAGCATCTGAAATGCGATCCTATGCAAGTAGGTCTCTCTCTCGCCTTCCAAATTGAAGTCGTTTCTCAAATGCTCAGTGCAGACCACGTCTTGTAGCGTGGGATCGTTATCTGACCCAAAACGGAATATAACAAATGACTCTGCGAAGACCGTGTGCTGCGCGTCGAGGGGAAAGATCCGCAACGTCAGGTTAGGCCGGTCAGCGTCATGTGCGAGCCGCTGAAGCTGCTCATACATCACCGACTCATCGCCGGCCCGGCGCCTCAAGACCGACTCATCAAGCACGACTGACAACTGCAGCCCCGGCTCGCGATCCAGCAGTTCCTGGCGCCGCATGCGGATCCTGACCAGTCGCTCGACCATGCCCGGCGCGATCGGCTCGATCTGGTTGTAGCTGCTGATTATATGCCTGGCATAAGCTTCTGTCTGTAAAAGACCAGCAACAACGTCAACATGCCATATAGCAATCGAGCTCGCCTCATGCTCGAAGCCAATGAACTGCTGATAGTCCGGGGAAAGGACATCTCCGAACTCTTCCCACCAGCCCTTCTGAGCCGCATCCTCGGCGAGCGCAAGCAGGAGCACGCGGTGGGGCCCGGTGATCTCGTAGTAGTCGAGCAGTCGCTCGACCTCCCGCGGCTGCAAGCCGGTCCTGGCCCGCTCGTATCTGCTGATCTTGGAAGGCGACCATTTCAGCGCGGCGGCGACGGCATCTCCGCTCTTGCCTTTACTTTCCCTGATCCTGCGCAGTTCCGCGGCGAGACGGCGGCGCCGAACCGTGGGGCTTCCTGGCACGATCATCCGGCGTCCCTCCCCTCGACGTCGGGCCGACGGGATCAGTGCGACATCGCGCAGATATGCAAGCTGCATTGAAAATTTTATTACACCTCACACTGAAAATCGAACGCAACTAACCCTGCGCCCGTTGAGGCTTTGACCTCCTGCGGTCCACGTCCGCCGCCGCTCCAACGGGAAGACTGATCATGAAACCAGGTACGGTAGCAGGACACGCCGCCAGTTCGCCAGCCACGCCGCCGGTGACCCGCGAGAGCAGGCCACAGGGAAAGAGCTCCAGGCCGTAGATCTCGCCCAACTCGGAGCGCAGCGTCGCGTCGGTCCAGACGATGTCCACCAGTTGCCGACCCAAGGCCGGTGTCCGCGAGGGGTATCTTGACCGCCAGTTGTACCTAACGCACGGCAATAGCCGGGTCCCCTTGATGACCTCACGATCGGTCTGGCCACGCATTGGATGAATCCGCGGCACCGTCCTTTTGGTTCAGCAATGATGATAAGTGTTCGGGGCCGCGGAATAGGCGGCTACCTGCACGTGCGCGCTGGGTGCATGGCCAGCAGCCGCGGAAATTCCCAAGCCTGTCAGGGCCGACCCGGTCACACCGAGCGCTAGGATAGCGGAAATGAGGATAGCTCGCCCGATGCGCATGGTTCCTCCATCGCGACTTCCCAGGTCAGCAAGGTGTTGTGTGGCCCTGCCGGCCTGCACGGCGTATCCACGTCATGTGGAGCTATTTCCAGCTTTTACTCATTCCATACGCCACGGTCAACCATTTTCTCGAGTTTCTTAAAAATGAAAACTGCATAGCAACTATTGTTGCTCTCTTGCAAGAAATATGCACGTCTGCATGCGGGGGAAATTTAGCGTTTCCGTGCGCTGCAAGCCTCTTTGCAACTTGCACCGCCCGGGCCGGGAAGCTCACGATATGATTTTTTACAAGAAAGCTCCTTCAGCGGGTTAACTTACGCCGAAAGCGCCGCTTGTTCCCCAAATTTCCCAGTAGTAAAATACACTCCGTGCCCACCGCGACCCCCGCCGGTGCGCTCATCGGCCGCGACATCGAGCTAGCGATGCTGGCCGGGCTCGTGAAGGAAGTGGCGGCGGGGCGGGGAAGCGCGGTGCTGATCGAGGGCGAGCCGGGAATCGGCAAGTCCGCGCTGGTGCGGGCGGCTCTGATCGGGGCGGCCGATGTCGGCTGTCAGGTGTTCTGGGGCGCCGGTGACGAATTGGGGCAGGCGTTACCGCTGCTGCCGCTGCTGGAGGGATTACGGGTACGCGAGCCCTCCACAAATCCCCGGCGAGAAACGATCGTGCGGCTCTTGCGCGGCGAGGTCGCCGCCGATCGCGGCGCGGATGTGTCAGCGGCGCTTGCGGAGCAGTTGCTGGCCCTCGTCGCCGAGCAGTGCGCCGCGCAGCCAACGATCCTGGTCATTGACGATCTCCAGTGGGCAGATCAGGCCAGCATCGCACTGTGGGGACGGCTGGCAAGGTCGGTCCCGCAGGTGCCGCTGCTGCTGGTCGGGATGATGCGCCCGGTGCCGAAGCGGAATGACCTGCTGGCGCTGCGGCGAGCCGTGGGCGACGCCGCACGGTTGCAGCTCAGCGGGCTCTGCGCGCCTGCCGTGGCCGAGCTGGTGGCCGCCCTGGTCGGCGGCGAGCCGGACGGCAAGCTGCTGCGGCTCGCCGACGGCGCGGCGGGCAACCCGCTCTACGTCACTGAACTGGTCGCTGCGCTGACCCGCAGCTCCGGTGTGATCATTACCGGCGGCAGAGCCGCCGAGCTGACGAACGGTTCCGCCCCAAGCTCGCTGTCTGCGGCCATAGCGGACCGCCTTGGCTTTGTTTCCGGACCGGTGCGTGAGGTGCTCCGGGCGGCGGCCTTGCTCGGCGTGGACTTTGCCGTGCGGGACTTGGCGATCGTCCTTGGCAGCGGCGTGGCGGACCTGGTCCCTGCCGTTGACGAGGCACGCGCCGCCGGTGTGCTGGCCGAATCCGGCAGCGGTCTCGGGTTCCGGCATCCGCTGATCCGTGCGGCACTGTACGAGGAGATGCCGGTGCCGGTTCGCGCCGCCTGGCACCGCGACGCGGGGCGCGCCCTCGCCGAGGCCGGTGCGCCGACGGACCGAGTTGCACGGCAACTGCTGCGGGCAGTCGGCGGGCCAGGCGGCACGTCCGAGCCGATGGATGAGTGGATGCTGAGCTGGCTAGCTCGCACGGCGAAATTGCTGGTCGGTCAGGCGCCCCGGGTGGCGGCAGATCTCCTTCGTCAGGCGGTCGAGAGTTCCCCGGCTGGCTCGGCCCAGCATGACTGTCTTGTCGGCCGGTTCGCGGACGCGCTCTACCGTGTCGGCGATGCGGCCGAGGCCGAGCAGGTAGCCAACCAAGCGCTGGCGCGCGCGGTCGAGCCCGACCTCCTCGTTGACCTGCACTGGACGCTGGCGCAGTGCCGGATGCGTGTCGGCCGGTTCGCGGAGTCCCTGGCCACGCTGGACCGGGCACTGGCTTCCCCGGGTATCTCGGCCCAGCACCGCGCACGGCTGCTCGTGCTCGCGGCGCGAACGCACTGCAACCTCGGCGAGATCGAGAAGGCCGGTCAGGTCGCCGCGACTGCGCTCGCGGTGGCGTCGGAGGCGGCCGACAACTGGGCGATGGCCTGGGCGTTGCACGTGCTGACCATCGTGACCGGGGGGCAGGGGCGGATGACTGACGCGCTGCCGCTGTTCGACCGGGCGCTGACCGTGGCCCAGTCCGATCCTGCGCTGACCGACCTGCGGCTGCTGCTGCAGATAAACAAGGCTGTCACACTGGGCAACCTCGACCGGTATGACGAGGCCCTCGCCGCGGCCCGGCAGGCGCGGCAGCTCGCCGGCCAGGCCGGCACGGTGATCCGGCTGGTTCAGGCGCATAGCGTCCTGGGCAAGTTGCTCTTCGACACGGGGCGATGGGCCGATGCGATGGCTGAGGTGCAGGCCCTGCACGCGGACCTGAAGGACTCCATCGCGGCCTGCTGCGATCTCGGCATTGCCGCCGTGATCTACTTCCATCGGGGCGAGGTCGCCGCGGGCCGCCGCCACCTCGCTGCTGCTGTGCCGCATGCCGAGCGGATCGGAAACAAGGTCATCGGCTCGCTGGCACTGGCCCGCAGCCTGGACCGTGAGCAGGCCGGCGCGCTGCCGGAGGCGCTTGCCGCGCTCACAGCCGGGTTCGCCGGCAATACCGAAGAACTCGACGAGTTCGAGGACCTGCTCGCCGACGCCGTCCGTCTCGCCACGAAGACCGGTGACCTAGCCACCGCGCACGCCCTCACCAACGACGCCGCTGCCCTCGCCGCTGACTCCGAGATTCCCCACCGGCAGGCGAACGCGCTTTACTGCCGCGGCCTGCAGGAGCATGATGCCACCCGGCTGCTCACCGCCGCCGAGCGCTACAGCGAGGCCAGCCGACCGCTGCTTACCGCAAAGGCGCTGGAGGCGGCCGCTGGAGAGTTCGTCAGCGCCGATGACCGCGGCCAGGCACGGGCCGCCTTCACCCGCGCTGTGGAGATCTATACCTCGCTTGGCGCCGCCATAGATGCCGCCCGGTTACAGGCCAGGTTCCGCGCATATGGCATCCGCCGCGGCCCGCACGCGAAACACCGGCAGGCGCGGAGCGGCTGGGACAGCCTCACCCCGGCCGAGACCAAGATCGCTGAATTCGTGGAAGGAGGATTGTCCAACCCAGAGATCGCCGCCAAGCTGTTGCTGTCCCGGCGGACCGTCGCGACTCACGTCTCACACATCCTGAAGAAACTCGACGTCCATTCGCGTACAGACATCGCCCGCGAGGCAGCCAGGCGCACCATCTCATCACGGTGATCGCGGCGCGGGATGGATTGTCGCACAGGGCGTGTCCGGTGGACTAACCGGAAGGCCGACGGTTCACCGGACACGCCCTGGCGGGCTACGGTCGCCGCCCTCGTCAGGATCGGCATGGAACGCGAGCGTGAAGTACACGACCTTGCCCCTGCAGGTCCGGTAATGACCCCAGCCAGCCGACAGGCTGGCGATCAGCATCAAGCCCCGTCCGGTCTCCGCGTCGGATGGCGCATCCACTGGTATCGGCGCGGAGCATGACGTGTCATGAACATCAACGCGTAAATGGCCGCAGGTGCAGGTGATGACAAGCAAGACAGTCTCGCCCACCTCGTGCCTTATGGCATTGGTTACCAGTTCGCTGGTGAGCAGAACCGCGACCTGCGGGTCGACGGGGACATCCCAGGCGAGGATTGTCGCCCGCACATGGCTGCGGGCTGCGGCCGCTGCGGCCGGTCCTGCGGTCAGCGAGATGCGCCGCTCGCGTTGCACGGGCGGGCGGATCGGTGTCGTCGTGTCCATCCGGTTTCCTTGCCAGGCCGGGCTGAACCAGTCCGGGAAGGCGCGAGTCACTTACGTGGCCAGGCGTGGGGCGATCCCGACCAGGCTGTTGACACTGGTAGTGCCGGTTGCACAACAAATGCTGTTGCAAGTTGCAGAGCAAGACATCGGTCAGGTGACGGACTTTTACCGGCACCGCGACCGATGAGACCACCGGCACGACGCTGACCTGGTAGAAAGCGCCTGGCCCTGGCGGACGATCTGATCGGCGGCGGGCGCCCGCCGGGGCGCTCGCAACGCCGATGCGGTTGCTCCCATGGTTGGCGCCGAGCTCGTGTTGTGACGGCAGGCGGAGCAGGCTGCCGTCGTCGAGGGCGTAGCGGCGGCGGTGCACGAGACGATCCCGGTCGGCACGCAGCCCTCACCCCGGCCGCCACCAGGCCGGCCGCAGGTTCCCGCCGCAGGCTCGTTGGTCCTGGACACGCATTCAAAAATCAGTCACCTGACGGATGTCTCGGTCTGCAACTTGCAGCAGCATTTGTCACGCAATTGCCAGATCCAGCGTCACCAGTTTGATCGGATCTCGCGGGCCGGAGACCACCGGGCCAAGATCAGTCAACTGGGTGGCGACAACGGAGAAAGGCGGGACCGTTGGACATTGTCCGGCTGCGGGAAAACTTCGCCCGTGTCGCGGCGCACGGTGACGAGTTACCGCTGTTCTTCTACTCCGACCTGTTCATCAAGCACCCTGAGGTGCGAGAGCTGTTCCCCGTCTCGATGGCGGCGCAGCGCGGACACCTCGTCGATGCGCTGGTGAAGATCGTCTCCCACGTCGACAAAGCTGATGATCTGACCGCGTTCCTTCAGGGACTGGGCCGTGATCATCGCAAGTTCGGCGCTGTCGCCGAGCACTACGACGCCGTGGGCGCCAGCCTGCTGGCGACCTTGGAGCATTTTTCCGGGCCCGCCTGGACGCCAGAGCTAGCCGCCGACTGGACGGCGGCCTACGAGCTCATCGGCTCGATCATGACCGAGGCGGCCGCCGCGGACGAGCAAGTGCGGCCGGCTTGGTGGCGGGGCACGGTCGTAGCCCATGAGCAGAGGGCGTTCGATATCTCCGTGCTGCACGTCCGGCCGGAGCCGCGGATGGACTACCTTCCGGGGCAGTCCGTGGCGATCGAGTCCCCGAGCCGCCCGAGGCTGTGGCGCTACTACTCGATGGCGAACGCGCCGCGTCCTGACGGTCTCCTCGAGTTCCATATCCGGCTGATCGACGGCGGCGCCGTGAGCATGGCGCTCACCAGCAGCAAAATCGCTCACACCGAACTCAGGCTGGGACCTCCTGTCGGTGCCCTGACGCTGAGTCAGCCGCTGTCCGGCCGCGACCTGTTGCTCGTGGCGGGAAGCACTGGGCTGGCCCCGCTAAAAGCCATTCTCGGGCAGGTCGCGACTCTGCAGCAGCCGCCAAAGGTGCACCTGTTCTTCGGCGCGCGGAATCCTGACGGGCTGTATGACCTGGGCAGCCTGGAGAAGATGGCCGCCGAGCACTCGTGGCTGACCGTCACGCCAGCCGTGTCAGCCGACTGTAAGTTCGCCGGCGAGGCCGGCAGCCTTCCGGATGTGGTAGCCCGGCACGGCGACTGGTCAGGGCACGAAGCCTACCTGGCCGGCCCGACTGAGATGGTCCAGGAAACTGTCACCCGGCTGGCTTCAGCGGGCATGGCACAGGAGCAAATACATATCGAGGATTTCGGGTGGAGCGAGCCTTGACAACAACGTGGTTCGACGAGAAGGACCGGTTGACTCTCGAAGAGTTGCAGACCATGACGTTTCCCCTGTCGCGGCTGGGGCGGCGCGGTTACGAGGAGGAGCCGGTCAAGGAGTTCCTGCGCATGGTGCACGCCGAGTTCGTGCGTCTGGTCAACGAGCGGGCGTCCTTGTGGCAGGAAGTTCAGCGACTGCGCCAGCGGATTAACGCCGGAGGAGGCGACGGCGATCCGCAGGAGGTGCTGTTCGGAAAGGCAGATGCGCACATACATGCGGTGCGGATACTGTCAACCGCGCAGCAGACCGCGGACCGGTACGTGGCCGATGCGCAGGCTTACAGCAGCCGGGTAACCGAGGAGGCCAGGCTGCGCCGCGATCACATCATGCGAGAGGCCCAGCAGCACTCGGACATGATCCTGGAAGATGCTCACGCCAGGGCCCGTGACGCGGCGGTTTCCGCGCTGAACGCCCCGGTTCCGCCGCAGACCGACCGCGAGCGGCAGGCCTCCCAGGCCGAGCTTGCGTATCTGCGGACCTACGGCGACATCTACCGGGCACACCTGCGGGCCTACACCGAGGGTGTCCTGCGCGGTATCGAGGAGTGGGAGCGCAAGGAAGCAGCCGCATTCCAGGAAGCAACGCAGTGGCACGCCGATCATGGGAGCATCGGCCCTTGATCCGACGCATAAGCTCAGCTTTGCGCCGCCGGGCCTGGCTGAGGACCGTGGGAACGGGCCGACTTCGGCCGTGCGAACGCCGGATGGCGGTAGAAGTTCGGCGTCTGGTCGAAATCCTTGTAGTACCGGTGAAAGACCGGGGTCGCAGACGATGCGGCGGGCGGCACGATCCAGGTCCAGTCCGCGGGGCAAGCCCGGCCGTGCCGTTTTTCCCGTTCAAGGTGCTGGAGAAAGCGAACCGACTCGGTGTGATGATCGGTGATCGTTACCCCGGCGGTGCTGAACGAATGCAGGACCGCGAGGTTGAGCTCGGTCAGCGCCTTGTCCTTCCACAAGGTACGGTCGCTGGCCGTGGACACGCCCATGTGCCGGGCGATCACTGGCAACTGGTCGTAGCGGCCAGTGTCGCCGAGGTCCCGCGACCCGATCTCCGTGCACATATACCAGCCGTTGAATGGCGCGGCGGGGTAACGGATGCCGCCCATGTCCAGGTACATGTCGCTGATCACCGGCACGGCGTGCCACCGCAGCCCGAGGCCGACGAACCAGCCAAACTCCGGGTGTTCAATGATGACCTCGAGTACCGCGTCCGCGGGCACTTCGTGCAGCGTGACAGGCCCGCCGGCCTCCTGCACGAGCAGCGGGAGTATGTCGAACCGGCCGGTCGGCCGGCCGCCTGGCCAGCCGAGATCGCTGGCCAGGCGTGTGACGGCCACGTTCAACGGATCCCCGATCACCGCGCCGCCGTCGGTCTCGTAGCCCGCATACCGGACCAGTTGCGGGTTGAGGATCCGCGGACCTGGTCGGCCCGGGGCATCCGGCGCGAACACAGTGATCATCGGCCGGATCCGGCCGCCGTTCGTCGTCTCGCGCAGGTGGACGATCGACTCGGCCGCGATGTCCGATGCCGCGGTGAGCTCGCGGCGGTCGCGTACCCTCAGGCTCCCCCAGTACAGTCGTCCGATACACCGGCGGCTGTTCCGCCAGGCGACGCGCGCGCCGAATTCCAGCTCAGCAGCGGTGTGCCGGTAGGTGCCCGTCGTCTCGATCTCGTGGCGGACGTGCCGCAGCCGCCGGTCGGGTGGCCCGGCGCGATTTTCGGCGTGGAACAGCGTGACGAACCGCTCTGCGCTCACAAACAGGCTGTCAAGGGCGGACGAGTCATCGCCAGCCAAGGACCGCCCGCCAGGAAGCACGGGCGGGTTGGCGGCGAGGCTGGACTCGACTTCGTGCGACAACTCGGGCGGCGCCACCGGGCAGGCCGACAAAGACGGGAACACCGAGGACTGCTCGCCGCGCTCCAGGCCGTGGTTGCGGCCGTGGGCCCGGCCGGGACCAAGAATGCGCCAGCGAGAATCCGGAGGGATTCGACCCTTGTTCAGAACCACGGAGACCTCCCTGGCAGCCCCGGCCATTTGCTGCGTCTTTCGATAGCGGGGCAACCAGCGACTCCCGCTGCCAAGGACTGCAGCACAATCGTCTGCTACCAGCCTGGACGCGCATCTTGCGCTCGACTTGACGCCTACGTTGCACCCCAGGTCATGGCGCGCGCCGGGTGCCAGCGGCGGCACGCCGGGTGCCAGCGGCGGCACGCCGGACTAGGAGGTGCGGGGTGCCAGCCGCGGCACGCCGGACTAGGAGGTGCGGAGGCTGAAGGCGGGGTCAATGGTCTCTATGCGTATGCGCGCTGTCTCTGCCTCTGGCACGCCGAGCCGTTCGAAGATGTCCAGCGCCTGCCTGAGTACAATCCGCGCCACATAGGGCTGCCGCTCTGTGTAGAGCGTCGATTCCGCCATTCCTTCGAGGATCTTACCTTCCTCGAATGGGTCGCCGATCTCTCGGGCCAGCCGAAGAGCCGTGTGGTAGTTATCGAGCGCTTCGCCGTACCGGCCCGATCCGCAATATATGTCGGCAATCCTGCGAAGTGCGATCAACTGCTGGGAAAGGTTCCCGATCTCGTCGGCGATCTGCCGCGCCTTCTGGTGATGAACAAGCGCCTCGTCGTAGCACGCCGCGCTCTGATAGATGTCACCAATGTCATTGAGCACGTCAGCTTCATCCGGGAGGTCGCCGATGTCACGATATATCGCGAGTGCCCGCCGACAGGCGGCAAGTCCTTCCTCGTAGCTGCCCTTGTAATGGTGGACACTGCCAATGTTGTGGTACAGGATCGCCTCGTTCTGCGTTCCGCCTATTTCACGGAATATCTGCAGGGATTTCTGGTAGGCGTCGAGCGCCTCCCTATGGTAGCCGCTGTACAGGTGTATTCTTCCCAGATTGTTGAGCGCCTTCGCTTCTCCGCGCCGGTCGCCGACGTCACGGTAGACCGAAAGCGCCTCCCGCAGGTGAGCATTTGCCTCGGGGTAGCGCCCCAGATGCCAGCAGGCGATCCCGGAATGGCTCAAGGTGTCGGCCACGCCGCGCGGGTCTGCGGCGGCGCGGTACAGAACCCACGCTTCATTGAAATAGGCGAGTGCTTCACGGGAACGGGCTGTGCGCTGGTGGGCCAGGCCTATCTGGTCGAGGGACTCAGCCTCGCCTGCCCGGTCGGCCAGCGACCGGTAGATCGCCGCGGCTTCCTCGGCCAGGGGAAGCGCCGCCTCGTGCCGGCCGGTTTGCTGGCGCACCGCGCTGAGCGCCAGCAATGCCCGCGCGATCCTGGCCGGATCAGCGAGATCACGGCAGGCCTGCAGGGCAAGGGTGTGGGCTGCGATCGCCTCATCCCAGTACGCCTTGATTTCCAGGAAGTCGGTCAGCACATGGATGAGGTCGGCGCACTTCTGCTTCCATTCGCGCCTGCCCGCGTAGCGCGCGGCCTGGAGGATGTTGCGCCATTCCGATTCCAGCCAGCCAGCCGCGTCCTCCTGTGTGCCCACGGCCGGGGTGGCGGCTGGCAGCGAGGTGCGCTGCACGAGCGTCCGGCGCCGAAACGGGTGAAGGACCCGGTCGGCCAGATCGGCTGTATGCAGATAGTAGTCAAGGAGCCTGCCGACGGCCTGCCTCTGCTCAGCCTCGGGGTCATCACGCGCGGCGCGCACAGCCGCATAGCCGCGGATGAGGTCGTGGAAACGGAACTGACCGTCCCGGGCCGGTTCCAGCAGGTGACAATCGAGCAGGGTGATGAGGGCCTTCTCCGCCTCGGCGAGGCTGCAGCCGCCCAGGGCGGCCGCGGCCGGCAGGCTGAGAGAAGCGCAAGGACTGACGCCCAGCCGCCGGAAGAACCGCAGATAGCTGGGCTCAAGCGCACGGTAGGAGAGATCGAAGGCGGCTATCACCTCCGGGCTCGCCGCGCCGGTGTCGCCCAGCCGCGGGGTGGACTGCGACAGTTCCTCGATCAGGCCGCCGAGGGTCAGCGGGCCGTCCTGCGCGATCCGGCTGGCGGTGACCTGGATCGCGAGCGGCAGCCGACCGCATAGTCCCACCGCCGTGGCGACTTGATCCGCGTCCCCGGCCCTGCCCTCTCCCGCGATCCGCCGGAACAGCGTGGTGGCCTCGTCCATGGACAGCACGTCGAGCGTAAGAGTGCGGGCGCCCCGGGAGTCGGGAAGCCTGCGCCGGGTGGTGATCAGGATCAGGCACCGGCTTGTCACCGGCAGAAGCGGGCGGATCTGGTCATGCCCGGCAGCGTCGTCGAGGATCACCACGGCGCGGCGGCGGCTCAGGTGTGCCCGCCACATCGCGACGCGCTCGCTAATGGTGTCCGGTATCTGCGCGGCCGGCACGGACAGCATCTGGAGCAGGCGGTGCAGCGCCTCAGCTGGGTCGAGTGAAGGGCCCCCGGGGTCATGGGAATGAAGGTTGAGGTAGAGCGTCCCATCCGGGTACTGCCAAGAGACCAGGTGGGCCACGCGGAGCGCCAGCGCCGTCTTTCCCACGCCCGGCATGCCCTCGATCATGACGATCCCGGGGATGTTGCCGCGCTGACCGGTGAGCAGCCCGAGTTCCTCGTGGCGTCCCACGAATTCGGCCGTCTCGGGCGGAAGGGTGTCTGGCGGTGTGGCCCAGCCGGGGCGCCGGCCGGAGGGCGTGACGGCCAGGCCGGGGTCACGGCACAGAATGCGCTGATGCAGCTCGGACAGCATCGGCCCCGGCTCTGTGCCCTGCTCATCAACCAGGCGGCGGCGGGTTTCCCGGTAGAGGCTGAGTGCGTCGGCCGGTCTGCCGCTCCAGTAAAGGGCGGTCATCTGGTGGGCGACAAGCGTTTCATCCAATGGGTACTGAGTCAGCAGATGGCGAAGCTCGCCTACCAGGTCAGCGTGGCGACCAAGCTCCAGCTCACACCCGACACGCTCCACAATGGCCGCCCGGCGCTCCTCTTCGAGACTGTCCCGCATCCGCTCTACCCAGTGGCCGCGGATCCCGGCCAGCGCCTGGCCGCGCCAGAGCCCGTCCGCCTCGCGCAGCAGCACGGCTGCGTGATCGTAGTCGCCGCTTGCGGCCAGGGCATCCGCTTGTCGGCGCAGCCGGCGGAACTGATGCACGTCGACCACCTCGGGATCGACCTCGAGCGTGTAGCCCCCCGCGCGCCCCACCAGTCGCACGCTGTCACTAACGGCCCGCCGGAGTGACGCCCGGAGCCTGGCGATGTAGACCGAGAGGCTCTCCCTGGCCTTTGGCGGAGGCCGCGTATCCCACAGCCTGTCAATGAGAGTCTCAACCGGCACTATCGTGCGTGGCGTCAGCAGAAGCATGGCCAGGATGCACTGTGCCCTGGCTGGTCCAAGATCTTGTCGCTGTCCAGCCGACCAGAGCTCAATCGGCCCGAGCGCCCGGAATTCCATGATCTCCTTGCATCTTCTACCGCTCGTGGACGGGGACGCAGCGACACCTAAACGAGATGTGCCGGAGCATTCCGTCGCGTTGGTACCCGCTTGTGTGTAGTTCCCACCCATATCCTGAGACAATTAGCGGAACATGTAAATGATTAGGCCCCTGCGTCAACATGCGATGCAATTTTCACCGCAAGTGAAATCGCCTGGCCGCCGCTACCGCCGGCGTGGCCCGAAGCGCCGTGGGCCGCTCCCTTCGCCCAGCCGAAGCTGAGGCCGCCGGAACCACGAGTGGTTTCCGGCGCCTGCGATGGTTCCGGGCCGACGGCGTGTAGGCCGACGGTATATCCGGCAAGATCTGATGGGGCCCGATGCAGTTCATCACGCTCGCATCCGCCCGGTGCGGCATGGCTACCACCAGCCCACCGGGCTAGCTCGTCGCCGACGGCCGCAATCGCAATCACCACCATTAGCGCAGCGCTTGGTCTTTTACCGAAACGGACGGCAGCGGTCAGCTCAGTACGGCACGAGCAGTTACGGCCATGTGCGCGTCGTGACGATACCAAACGTGGTTGACAAAATGTCGGGCGGATCGATCCGAATGCCACGTGCCGAGATGGAGAATGGTGTAGTTTTTCTTTAAGAGATTCTGCAGACTCTACTATCTAAGTCACCAATGAAGGGGATCATCCCATGAAGACTCATCGGTGGATTCTGCACGGTGCCATACAGGCGCGATCCGTCCCGGTCGACGGCTCAACGGGAGCGCCGCGAACCGATCCGCTGGTCGGGGCGGCGCGCGGAATTCTCATTCTGGCTCTCGTGCTCGGCAGCCTCGGCGCCGACGCACTGGCGTCGTCGGGCTACGGCAACGGCGACCATGCGAGTGCCCATCAGTCAGCGGGTAACGTTCATCCCGCGGCGCGCGCTTACTCGATAAGCTTCAGCAACATCGAAAATAGACCCTGGATGTATTGACCCAGTATCAGGCTCAGGATCTATGCGCCGTGGATCTCCTTATGCGGGTATGGTCGCGTTTCGGGCTGCACTCATTCCTGCTGAATGAGCTGCCGGCTTTTCCGGATGCTGGTTCGCGGACCTGGAAACAAGTTCTGCTTCATGCGTCTCGTCGACACCGGCATGGTAGTCGAGCGGACCGCAGCAATGCGGCTAGCGCCAGGCCGATCGTCTCGGCGTTGCCTGGCTCGAAAACACGCGCGTGAGCGGCACCAACCGCATGAGGGTTGGGCGTAGGTGGTATGCGAAACGGCGGGTCGGCGGGTGCCGCTGGCAGCTCGATCTTGTGACCGACCCGATCATTCCGGCTCTGCCGGCAGGTGCGGGTATCGTCGTCGCGGAGCTTAGCCGGGCCGCCGTTCGTCTATCACGCAGCCGGGTTCAGTGACTCGGCTTGGGGATCTCCTTGATCTCGCGGCGCTGGCCCTGGGTGGAACCTTCGGCGGATTGCCCTTTGGTCCCGGGGAAGAGCTAGCCGAACCCGTTGGCGTTTGAAGTTGCGGATCACTGCCGTGGCGCCCATAGTCGTGCGGCTGCGGGCGGCGGGGTGGTGGTGGGAAGGAGGGGCAACGGCGCTCACCGCCCTGCCGCAGACCCTGCGAGAACTGGTGGAAGCCCTCGACGTCGGCGCCTGCGATGCGATAGCGGAGCGGGCACGGCGGGAGATCGCCGCGTGCGACGCCAAACTGCGCCGTGCGGCCGATGGGTAGCCATCGAAATCCTGCCATTCTTATGCCGCTTCCGCTGCGGCCGTGGCGCTGGTACCGCCGCGAGACCGCGAGCCTGGCCAGGTCGATGCGCTTGAGGATCCGGTGCGCGCCGGAGCTGCTGATCACGAGGTCGAGGTAGCGCCACAGGGAGATCGGAATCTTCGCTGAGCCGGACTGGTAACTGTGACATGATCTGAGACCGCAGATGCCGAGCGGTGTCTGTGGTTCAGAAGTGAGTACAGTGGGTAGTTAATCTTCTACTCTACGTAGTCAGAAGTTCCAGGCCATAACTCAGACGACATTCAGCGAGGTAAGGACATGAGAAGACCCACGAGCGGGGGCCAGCCGGAAAAGCCGGGTTCAGGCCCTCACTGGATTAAGAGCTCCCTGAGCCGCTTCAACAGCAACTGCGTCGAGGTGGCAAGCCTGCCTCGTGGCGAGATCGGTGTTCGCGACAGCAAGGATCCGAGAGGTCCGGTTCTCCGATTTACATCGGACGAATGGCGTGCATTTCTCGGAGGAGCGCGAAAGGGAGAATTCGACGGATTCGGCAAAATATGACCGCTATGGGCGGCGCGTCGTAGCGGCCTGCTCAGGCTAATCGCCGAGCAGAACCCAGGCGAAGGCCCCTCCCCGAGCGCTGAGGGGCCTTCGCCCAGGCGGGCAGTAGACCGCCGGTCTGGGTCGGACACAGCCGGACTCGGCGGGCAACCGTGGGGCACAATGCGACAAGATTGAGCCCGCACGCAAACCCGGGAAGCCCCAGGCCACGAGTGCCGTTGTCGCAGGTGGTGGCAGATCCAGGATTGGGATCTGGGTAGGCTTGAGCCGACGGCTTTACAAACCACCCGCCTTTCTTAATGTCCCCTTGGCTCTCCTGCCAAGTAGACGAGTGGTGAATTTGATTCGGATCACGATATAAATTTAACTTCTGCAGCGGCCCCGAGAGGTGAACACTATCGGGATCGTCATGGATGTCCTGGTTGCCGAGTCCGCTGGGGCAGTGCCACGCGAAGTGGACGCGACGCGATCTCGCAATTGTGTGAACGGATCCCGGCCGGCAGAACTCCGGCGTTCTCGGACCGCGCATGGCGAAGAGCGAAGAGTCCCTATCCGAGGATCGCACCGACGCGGCATCCTCTCTTTTGCGACTCTGTGGCCGCCACGAGAGGCTCGAAAAACGTCCTTCGGCGGCTCGCGCGGCCGCGCGAATCGGATCCACCGGCACTTGCCTAGACGATGCTGCGCTCCGGGCGGAGCGACGACGCGGCGAACCGGTCTGCGCTCAGCGCTGCGACGTCGAGGAATGGCTGCCGGCCCAGGTACAGGTCAGCCAAAACCTCGCCGACCGCAGGCCCCATCAGGAACCCGTGCCCGGAGAAGCCGGTGGCGTAAAGGAACCGGCTGACTGTGGTGGCCTCGCCGATAAGCGCGTTGTGGTCCGGTGTCACCTCATACAGCCCGGCCCATCCGGTCTTGATGCCCGCGCTCATCAGCGCGGGTGTCCTGCGCTGCATCGCCTCGCCCAGGGCAGGCAGCCACGCGTCGGACCGGTTCAGCTTGAACCCGGGCGTCTCGCCCGGATCGGACATTCCAAGCAGCAGGCCCGGGCCCTCGCGGTGGAAGTAAAAGCTGGTGCCGAAGTCGATGGTAAAGGGCGTGCGCGGGTCAAGGCCAGGGACGAGTTCGGTTACCAGGATCTGCCTCCGCAGCGGGGTCACCGGGAGCGGAACGCCGACCCACTCGCCCACCTGGCGCGACCACGGCCCGGCCGCGCAGATGACGGTACCGGTCTTGACGCTCCCGCCCTCGGTGATGACGGCGGTGATCCGGCTGCCAGCGGTCGCTATGCCGGTGACCTGGCAGTGCGGGACAAGACGCGTCCCGAGGCGGCGCGCGGCGGTCGCATACCCAAGCACCACAGACTCCGGCGTGCAGTGCCCGTCGGTGGGGGAGAATGCCGCGGCGAGTAGACCGTCAGTGGTAATCAGCGGCGAGAGTTTCGCTGCCTCGGCCGACGAGATCATCCGGCTCGGCACCCCCAGTTCGTTCTGGATTTCTACCGCGCGCTCGAACAAGCTCACCTGCCCGGCGGAGTCGAGTAAGAAAAGGTAACCCACTTGGTGAAGGTCGATTTCCTGGCCGAACTGCTCCGCGAAGGTCTCGAAAGTCCGCAGGCTCCGTAGCCCCAGCTGGATATTGACCGGGTCGGAGAACTGAGCCCGGACCCCGCCGGCCGCCTTGGAAGTGGACCCCGACCCGAGGACGTCCCTCTCCACAAGCACCACGCCGACTACACCGGCGGCGGCAAGGTGATAGGCCGTGCTGAGGCCCATGATCCCGCCGCCGATGATCACCACAGACGCCCGCGGCGGTAGCTCGCGGCCAGTGCTCGCCATCGGCTTCCTCGCTCTCCGCAGCCGGGCGGAATAGCCCCGGCCTTCTCATCATGCCCGCGCCGGCACCCGGTGCTGACCGGCTGCGGGGGGTGGCGGCCGAAACGGCGCGCGGGCGGCGGGCGAGACGGCGATGGCCGGGGGCCGGGCGAGACGGCGATGGCCGGGGGGCGGGCGAGACGGCGGAGGGTGGCGGGGGTGAAACGGCGGCGCGGGCACGCTGGGGGCCGAAACCACGGCGGGGGCAGGGTTGGCGCGCCGCGAACCGCCGGCGGATTGGCATGCGAAGTTGTATCACTTACGGTATGCGAAAGAGGAGGGTCGCCATGGCGGATGGGCTCTTCAACCTAAGCGGCAAGGTGGCGGTCGTGACGGGCTCCGGCCGCGGCCTCGGGCGCGCCATCGCCAGCGGTCTCGGCGAGGCGGGCGCGGCCGTCGTCACATGCTCACGGACCCTGGCCGAAGCGGAACGGGCCGCGGCGGAGATCCGTTCCACGGGCGGCCGAGCCATCGCCGTGCACGCCGACACCTCTGACCGCGCCAGTGCCGAACAACTCGTCGCGACGGCCGTCACCGAATTCGGGCAACTGGACGTGCTGGTCAACAACGCCGGCATCGACCGGATCGAGCCAGCCGAGGACGTCAGCGACGAGCACCTGCTCAGCGTGCTGCAGACGAACCTGGTCGGCTACTTCCACTGCGCCCAGGCGGCGGGCCGCCACATGCTCGGCCGTGGCGGCGGGTCGATAATCAACATCTCATCGATCGCCGGCCAGGTCGGCATCGCGGGGCTGACCTCGTATTCTGTCTCTAAGGGCGGCGTGGACCAGATGACCCGAGTGATGGCGGTCGAATGGGCCACCCGTGGGGTGCGGGTCAACGCCATCGCGCCCGGGTACTTCGAGAACATCATGGTCGGCGCCGACCAAGAGCACGGCCGCCCGGACAAGCAGCAACAGGTCGTCACGTTCACCCCCATGGCCAGGCGCGGGTGCCCAGACGAACTCGTCGGGCCAGTCGTTTTCCTCGCCTCCGACGCGTCCAGCTACGTCACCGGCACCGTGCTGTACGTCGATGGCGGCTACACGGCGGCCTGACCATGGGCCTCGACGCGCTCTCGCACATGTCCAGGTGGGGCTACAAGAAGGTGATGCTGTGCCATGACCCGGACACCGGACTCCGGGCGGTCATCGCCATTCATTCCACGGCGCTCGGACCGGCCACGGGCGGCACGCGCATGTGGCCGTACGAGTCCGGCGACCAGGCGGTGCTTGATGCCCTGCGGCTGGCCCGCGGCATGACATACAAGTACGCCGCTGCCGGAGTCGATCTCGGCGGTGGGAAGGGTGTGATCATCGGCGACCCGAAAACGGACAAGACCGAGGCGCTGCTACGCGCCTACGGCAGGTTTGTCGACTCGCTGCGCGGCGAGTACATCACCGGCGAGGACGTCGGCACCACGCTCGAAGACATGGAGACCATCTACGCGGAAACCGACCACGTCGTCACCCTTCCCGAGCACTGCGGAGGTGCCGGGGACATCTCGCCGGCCACCGCCCTCGGCGCCGTCATGGCCACCCGGGCTTGCGCCGAACGCATCTGGGGGACGCCGAGCCTGGAGGGACGCCGGGTCGCGCTCCAGGGGCTGGGAACCGTCGGCAGCAAGGCGCTCGCGCTGCTGCTGGCAGAGGGTGCGCAGGTGGTGGTCACCGACCTGGACGAACAGAAGGTGGACTGGGCCAGGGACACCCACCGAGTGGCTGCGGTCGCGCCAGCGGAGATCTACCGCCAGGACGTGGATATCTTCGCCCCCTATGCCCTCGGCGGGGTCATCAACGACGCGACCATTCCGCAGCTGCGCTGCCGGATCGTCGCCGGCTCGGCGAACAACATCCTCGGCGAGGAGCGCCATGGCGACGAACTGGAGCGCCGCGGCCTCGTCTACGCGGTGGACTATGTCGCCAACTCCGGCGGCACGATCTTCGACACCGACCGGCTGCGCAAGGGCGGCTTCCAGCGCGAGCGGGCCATGGCCAACGTCCGCCGCATCTTTGAACGTACTCACGAAATATTCGACATCGCGGCGGCCAGGAAATTGCCGTTGTACCAGGCCGCCGACCTGCTGGCTGAGCAGCGCATCGCGGGACTTAGATCCCTGCCCCTTCTTGACGCGCCTCGGCCCAGGACGTAGTGGGGTGACAGGGAACGACGTAAGGGGCGACAGGGACAGGAGGTAGGGGGTGACAGGGAATGACGGAAACGACAGAGGTGGCTGGCACGCGCGCTCCGGCGCCTGCCAGCCTCAGCGACGGGGTTTACCAGCGGCTGCGTTCGGCCATCGTCCGCGGTGACCTGCGCCCGAATGAGCGGCTGGTGGAGGCCGACCTCGCCGGCTGGCTGGAAGTGAGCCGCACTCCGGTGCGGGAGTGCCTGCAACGGCTTGCCGCGGAGCGGCTCGTCGCGAACCGGCGGCGGGGGTGGATTGTCCAAGAGCACTCGACGCAGGAGATCCGCGAGATATACGACGTGCGCGCCGCGCTGGAAGGCTATGCCGCCCGGCTGGCCGCCCGCCAGGCATCGCGCAGCCAGGTGGAGCGCATCATGGCGCTCGCGAAGATCGACCCGGCCACCTACGCCGATCCGCCCCGCAGGGGCTTCGTCGAGTACAACCAGGAATTCCACGACACCGTCGTCGAGTCGTCCGGCAATACACGGCTGGCGGAGGCGATCCGGCGCAGCCGGGGGTACTACTTCAACTACCGGATCGCAGCCGTCTACACCGCGGCGGAGGTGGCTGAGGGTATCGCCGGACACCGGGCGATCGGCCAGGCCATCCGGAGGCGGGACGGCGACGCGGCGGAGCGGCTCACCCGCGCCCATGTGTACGAGGCGCTGGAGGCGGCCGTGAACAAACTGTGACCGTAATTTGCCTGCGGTCCGGCATTTAATAGGGCACTAAGGTATACGTGCTCACCCGATAGGTCTTAAGATGCCGCAAAATTGCGGGGGGCGGCTGACACGAAGAGGCAGGCACGATGAATGGTGTTGGCTCAAGAGCAGCGGCCACGGCCCTGCTCGCCGCGATCGCCCTCGCCGCGGCAGCGTGCGGTTCGGGAGGCTCAGCCAGCTCGGGCGGCGGCTCGGGCCCGATCGCTATCGGTGTTCCCGTGCCGCTGTCCGGTGACTACGCGAGCGCGGGCACGGACATCCTGCACGGCGCCCAGCTCGCTGCGAAGGACATCAACGCGTCGGGCGGCATCAAAGGCAGGAAGATCAAGATTGTCGCGCAAGACGACACCTGTCAGGCGCAAACGGCGGCCCAGGCGGCCCAGAAGCTCATCTCTCAGAGCGTCGTAGCCGCAGCCGGCGGCTACTGCTCGACGGCCGCGCTTCCCGAGCTCGCGGCCTTTCACCGCGTGAAGATTCCATTCGTAATGGACGCCTCGACCAACCCGCAGCTGACCGAGGAGGGCTTCGCGGAGGCGCTGCGCACCATAGGCCGTGATGATGAGCAAGGCCCGTTCGTCGCCAAGTTCATCACGGGCTTCCTGCACGCCAAGCGGGTGGCGGTCGGCAACGACAACAGCACCTACTCCAAGGGCCTGGCCGACAGCACGGTCGGCGCGTTGCGGAAGGCCGGCGTTCAGGTCGTTTTCAACAACGCGCTGACGCCTGGGCACTCCGACTACACCTCCTTCCTCACCAAGATCGCCCAGTCCAAGCCCGACCTCTTCTACTACAGCGGTTACTACCCTGAGTTCGGGCTCCTCCTCAAGGAGGCCAAGCAACTGGGGATCAACTTCACGATGATGGGCGGGGACGCGAACAACGACCCGACGCTGATGAAGACAGCGGGCAGCGCCGCGAACGGCGCTCTGGTCGACACCGCGCCGCTGGCCCAGTTCCTCAGCAGTGCCAAGGGATATGTAAACGCCTACCAGGCCGCATACCACGCCGGACCCGGCCCGTATTCCAGCTACGAGTACGACGCCGTGGGAATGATCGCCCAGGCGATCAAGAAAGCGGGCGCCACCCAGCCGACCAAGATCACCGCAGCGCTGCACGCCATGACCAGCTACAGCGGCATCACCGGTACCTTCCATCTCGACAACCATGGTGATCGGCTGCCGGTCAATTACATCGTGACAATCGTCAGGAACGACAGTTTCGTGGCGTACAAGAAGTATGACCAGAGCGCCGGCCGGTGGGTGGACGTCGGCTGACGAGCGAGTGTTCTGGCGGCAACGGGCCGGCGCCCGGCCATTCGCTACCGCAGGGGAGGGATCAAGCCGGGCATGAGCGCGTTCCTCCAGTACCTGGTGAACGGACTCACCAGCGGGGCCTTCCTCGCGTTGGTCGCACTGGGCTACACGATGATCTATGGCATCATCCGGCTCATCAATTTCGCCCACGGCGACGTCGTCATGGTCGGCGCCTTCGTCGGCTATACCGTCGTCACGACGCTCGTGGCACAGCACTGGCCCGTCGCGGCCATTGTGCTTGTGGCACTCGTGGCGGGCATGGCATTGTCCGGCGGACTGGGAATGCTGATCGAGCGCGTCGCCTACCAGCCGCTACTGAATTCGTCGCGGCTCGCCATCCTCATCAGCGCCCTCGGGGTCTCGCTGGCTCTTGAGGAGGGTGCGCGCATCATTTTCGGGGCCGGGTTTTCCTCCTACCCGAACCTGCTGCCGTCGGCGAACTTCTCGCTTGCCGGAGCGCGCACCTCGGACGTGCAACTCGGCATGTTCCTGCTGTGCCTGCTGCTGATGCTCGCCTTGTACCTGTTCGTGCACAAGACGGCGACCGGGACGGCGATGCGGGCGCTCGCGATGGACCGTGACGCGGCCAGGCTCATGGGCATCAACGTGGAGCGCACCATCATCCTGACGTTCCTCCTCGGTTCGCTGCTCGCCGGCGCCTCCGGGGTCATGCAGGGGCTCTACTACTCGCAGATCAATTTCATCATGGGCTTCCTCATCGGCCTGCGCGCGTTCACCGCCGCGGTGCTCGGGGGCATTGGGAACATCCCGGGGGCCATGGTGGCTGGGCTTTTGATCGGCCTCATCGGGTCGTTCTCCGACGGGTACATCTCGTCACAGTGGAGCGACGCGATCATCTTCGCCGTGCTGATCGCGGTGCTCGTGTTCAAGCCCACCGGGATCTTCGGTGAGCGTCTCGCGGAGCGGGTCTAGCCGTGGCCCAGGTCGCACTGTGGCGCCGCCGCGTCCCGCTGACGCCGAAGGCGCGTCTGTACACCCGCGCGGGCGTCACAGTGGCAGCCTGCCTGATATCGCTGCTGCTTCCGTTGCTGCTGTCGGGCTACGGGATGTCGGTGGCGGTCAGCGTCGTCACCTTCGCGATCCTCGGCCTTGGCATCAACATCGTCGTCGGGTACGCGGGACTGCTCGACCTCGGGTACGCCGCATTCTTCGCCATCGGCGCGTACACCTCGTCGTTGCTGCAGCTACACGCGCACCTGACGTTCTGGGAAACATTGCCGCTCGCAGTGGTTGTCGCCGCCATCTCAGGGTGCATCATCGGTTACCCAACGCTGCGGCTGCGCAGCGACTACCTCGCGATCGTGACCCTGGGCTTCGGCGAAATCGTCCGGATCATGGCGACTAACTTCACCTGGACCGGTGGCCCCAACGGCCTGTACGGCATCCCGCCCGCCAGCGTCTTCGGCGCAGAGGTCCTGTCTGGCGACGCCCAGTACTACCTGGGCTTGTTCCTCATGGCGGTCGCGGTCGTCTTCACCGGTCTGCTGTCCCGGTCGCGGCTCGGCCGGGCCTGGCGCAGCCTGCGCGAGGACGAGACGGCAAGCGAGGCGGTCGGCGTGCCAGCCGTCAAGGTCAAGCTGCTCGCATACGTCATGGGCGCCATGGTGGGAGCGCTCGCGGGGATGTTCTTCTCCGCCCGGTTCGGCGCCATCGATCCGACCAGCTTCACCTACAGCACCTCGGTGATGATCCTCATCGTCGTGATCGTAGGCGGAATGGGCAGCATCCCCGGGGTGATCCTGGGCGCGGTCATCGTGGTGGCGCTCCCCGAGGTGCTGCGTCCGATAAGTAACTACCGGCTGCTGCTGTTCGCCCTCGCGCTGATCGTGCTCATGCTGGCGAGGCCGCAAGGCATCTGGCCGGTGGGGCGCTCGCGCCGTGGGTCCTTCACCGCCCCCGCCGCGCCGCCCGGCGAGCTCACGGGCACGGAAGCGCAGCGGCCTGAGCCGGGTTCGGTGCTGCTCTCGGTGTCGGAGCTTCGGCACAGCTTCGGTGGCATCACAGCCGTCGACGACGTGAGCTTCGACCTGCGCGCAGGGGAGATTCTCAGCATCATCGGGCCGAACGGCGCGGGCAAGACCACCGTGTTCAACTGCATCACCGGACTGGTCACCCCGCAGCGGGGGGCGGTGCTCCTGCCCGGCCACGGATCGTTGCGTAAGGTCAAGCCTCACAAGATCGTCAGCCTGGGCATCGCCCGCACCTTCCAAAGCATCCGGCTGTTCGACGGACTCGACGTCGCGGACAACTGTCTGATCGGGCTGGCAGCACACCAGGGCAGGTTGCTCTCAAGGCACGGCCTGCTCGGCCACACCAGCGCCGCGGACCGGCGCGAGGCGACGGCGTGGCTCGATTTCGTCGGGCTGGCCGACCGGGCCCACCTGCTCGCCTCGGAGCTGTCCTACGGCGACCGGCGCCGGTTGGAAATCGCCCGATCCCTGATGAGCAGGCCCTTGATCCTCCTACTCGACGAACCTGCCGCCGGCACCAACCCGACCGAGAAGCGGGCCCTCATGGGGCTTGTCCGGCAGGTTCGTGACTTGGGCGTGGCGGTGCTGCTGATTGAGCATGACATGGACCTGGTCATGGGACTGTCCGACCGAGTCATCGTGCTTGACCAGGGCAAGATCATCGCGGAAGGCACGCCCGGGCAGGTGCGCAAGGACCCGCGTGTGATCGACGCCTACCTCGGCCGGGAGGACGACGCGGTGTCCGCGGAAACGGTGGAGGAGGTCCTGGGGTGGCAATCCTGACCGTGACCGACCTGCATGCCTATTACGGCGATATGGCCGCCCTGCGCGGGGTCTCGCTCCAGGTTGGCGAGGGTGAGATCGTGGCCCTGCTCGGCAGCAACGGCGCGGGAAAGACCACCACGCTGCGGAGCATCTCCGGGCTGCACCGGCCGCGCAAGGGCTCGGTGCGCTTCGGCGGGGCCGATATTACCCGCGAGCGCGCCCACAACATCGTCGCGAAGGGCCTGGCTCATGTGCCGGAGGGCCGGCGGATCTTCCCCGCCCTCTCCGTGGAGGAGAATCTCAACCTCGGCGGCTATCTGTCTCGCCGCGACCGCGGCACCATGGCCCGGCGCAAGCAGCAGGTCTTCGAACTGTTCCCGCGGCTCGCCGAGCGCCGCCGCCAGTATGGCGGCACCCTGTCCGGCGGCGAGCAGCAGATGCTTGCGATTGGGCGGGCACTGATGAACGAGCCCCGTCTGCTCGCACTGGACGAACCGTCCATGGGATTGGCACCGGTCTTGGTCCGGGCCGTCGGCGAGGTCATCAGGCGGATACGCGCCCGGGGCGCCGCGATCTTGATGGTGGAACAGAACGCCCGGCAGGCGCTCGCCCTCGCCGACCGTGCCTACGTTCTGGAGACCGGCCGGGTGGTCATTGAAGGGCCGGCGGGCGACCTGGCGTGCCTACGTTCTGGAGACCGGCCGGGTGGTCATTGAAGGGCCGGCGGGCGACCTGGCGGCCGACGTCCGTGTCCAGCATGCGTACCTGGGTGGCTCCGCCGAGGAAGCGGCGCCGTAACCGTGGGGGGTGCCGCGATGTCAGGAGAAAAGCACGACAGCAGCGTGCCGCAAGGTCCCGCGCGGCGCCCACAGCCGCCGCCAGCGCCGGCATACCGTGCGACCAGGGGCAACCCTTTGGACACCGATCGTGGGCGCTATGACCGGATCGCGTCCGCGCCAGGACGCCACCTGGCTGAGCAGCTCACGGTGCCGGTGCGGGCGGGACGGGCGTGGGAGGTCCGCGCCGGCCAGGTGTGCCGGATCGTCGCGGTCGCCGGCGCCCAGGTCGGCGATTTCAACTGCTGGAACCGGCACAACCCGCGTGAGCGCCTGTGGGCCGCCCGGACCAGGCAATTGCAGGCCGCCCACGTCACCACCTACGACCGCCTGTGGTCCACCTTGCCGTACCTGCGGCCGATGCTCACCTTCACCGCCGACACGGTGGCCTACGGGCGCGACGACAACGGCGGACGATGCCACGACCTGCTCGGCACCCGGTGCGACCCGTACGTCAACCGGCTGCTCACCGGGGAGGACTTCGACAGCCACTGCCACTCGAACCTTGTCCGCGCGGTGCTGCCCTACGGTCTGACCGAACCGGACGTACACGATGTGCTCAATGTCTTCCAGGTCACAGGTCTCACCGGCGACCGGTATTTCATGTCCGCAAGCCCGGCCCGGCCCGGTGACTTCCTTGAGTTCTTCGCCGAGATCGACTTGCTCTGCGCGCTGTCCGCCTGCCCGGGCGGGGACCTGTCGGTTGAGCTGTGGGGCCCCGCCGCCCAGGACCCGCTGCCGACGTGCAAGCCGCTCCGGGTGGAGGTCTACGACATCGACCCCGCGCTGCTGCGAGGCTGGCAACCGCCGCGCAGCCCCGGCTACCGCGGTATGCACGGGCTGCGGTCGGCCGCCGAAGGGGGTGGCGGTACCTAGACGACACCCGGGCGCCCCGCGCGGCCTCGGTGGCGCGCCCACGTCGCTCCGCACGCCCGGTGAGGTTCGCGCCAGCGGAAGCCGTTAAGGACAATTTCCCGAACGGCTTGACTTGATCGACGCTTTCGCATCGAGCCGCCCGGCCGAACCGCTATTCACACGCTGGACTGAGGCTAACCTGACAGGTTATGCCAGGCATCTGCCTGGTGATACAGATGTCCTTACGGGCAATGGATCGGGTTCGGCCGCCGTGACCTTACTTGCTGCGGTGCCGAAATAGTCGCCGCCCTTATGGCGAGGGTTATCGGTTCCCCAATGCCGCACCCGGGACTGAGGAATCATCTTGGCCATCACGCCGTTGCCCCGGTACTCGGGGTAGGCGATAGTGCGGTCGTCCAGGACCTTGATGAAGCCAGCAGGGCCGGCGCGGAAGCTGCAGTCGCACTCTCCTGAGCCGTCGCTGGTGGCGATGAACGCCATCTCCATGCGCTGGATGAACTGCCGCATCACCGGGGTGAGCTGACCGGTGACCTGGTTCTTGTAGAATTGTTCGGCCCGCTGCGCAGTGCCGTACCTTTCCTGGAGAACACGTTCACCCGCAGAGCCGGCCTGACGCCGACGGCCGTTGCGCCTGCGCGTCAGCGAGAAAGCCCGGGCCGCTACACCTATCACTGTCCTCGCCCGCCCTTCCCCGATCATGGTCGCCTCCTTCGTGTGGCGCCCCGACGCCGCGCTGGGCGGGCGCCTGGCCGCAGCGATAGATGTCACCCAGCCGGGCCGGGCCCGTCTGGGCCCGGATCCACCTGCCGTTAACGGGCGTGGCCGGGAAGCGCGCCTCCTGGCTGCGATGAACCGCCCGGCGCCGGGCAGCAGGCTGTCAAGAGCGCGCCCGGCGGACTCCAGCGACGGCGCGCTGGCCGTCAGGCCCAAGCCGGCGACGACGGCGCGCGTCACCAGGACACTGCGTTGACATCGGACGGCCGGTCTCTCACCGCGTCCAGGCCGAACGCCCAGCGCGCACCACTCCCGCATGACCTGGCCCTCCGGTAGCCGGCTCCGGCGGCTTCCCTGGCAGGAACCGCAGCACAAGCGTGCGCCGCCGGTGTTGCACCCGCCTTGACGCCTCCATTGCGCCCCAGGTCACAGACCCAAGCCGGCCCTGCTCACGGCGCGGCGGGCCCGGTCACATGATTGATACCCGCGGGACGGTAGCGCCGTTTGGCTGCCGAGTGGATACTCGGGCGCTGTCAGCGCATCAGTGCTGAGGGGGACGCGTGATGTCCAAGTTCACCCGTTTTATGGGGTTCCGCACACTGTTTGTGATATTTGGGCTGGCTGGCTTGGTGCTGTCGGCGCCGACCGCGGTTGCCAAGCCGGCGTCTGCGGCGTCTGCGGCGTCTGCGTCTGGGGCGGGTCTTGACTGGCGGCAGTACCTGCATGGGCCCCAGCACAGTTCGGTGAGCCTGGCAACGGCGTTCACCCCATCCAATGCGGCGTCTGCTAGCCAGCTCTGGCATTGGCAGCCGCCGACCGTGACGGGCAAGCCGTCGCCCCGCCTGGAGGCCAGCCCGACCGTGGCGGCTGGCCGGGTATATATCGGCGCAGAAAGCGGCGGGCTTTACGCGCTGAGCGAGGCAACGGGTGCGCTGGTATGGCACCGCCAGCTCGACACCGAGCCGAACGTGACCTGCCCGGCGCGCGGAATCACCTCGACCGCCGCCGTGAAGCCAGACCCGGTGACGGGCACGAGCACCGTCTATGTGTCGGGCGCTCGCTATCTCTATGCGCTGACCGCCGCGACCGGCGCGCTGGTGTGGAAGACCGAGATCGGGCCGCCGAGCCTTTCCAACCCGGACGCCTACTACAACTGGTCGTCGCCGACGGTGGCTGGCGGCCATATTTACACCGGCCTGTCGTCCAGTTGTGACAAGCCGCTTATCCGCGGTGGGCTCGTCGAACTCGACCAGCACACCGGTCAGGTGCTGCACACCTGGCACACGGTGCCCAGCGGATCACTCGGCGGCAGCATCTGGTCGAGCGCCGCGGCCACCTCCAGCGGCAGCGATGTTTGGGTGTCGACCGGCAACGAGTGCGATCCCACGATCAACACCTGCCCCTCCACCAACCAGATCGGGCACTCGCTGTCGATCGTGCACCTGTCCTCCTCGCTGGCGTTGCTTCAGGCGTGGCGGGCACCGGGAACCGCGGGCAACGGGCGTGACTGGGACTTCGGCTCCTCACCGACCCTGTTCGGCACCGGCAGCCCGCCGCCCGACGTGGGCGCCTGCAACAAGAACGGCCGGTACTACGCCCTTGCCGCAAACCCGCTGGGCAGCGCCCCGCTGTGGACAGACGTGATCGGCGCCCCTGCCCACTCGGACGACTCGTGCCTGGCTAGCGCCGTCTGGAACGGGCAGACCGGCGCCCTTTACATCGGCGGCGATCCCACCACCATCGGCGGCACCACCTACGGCGGATCGGTCCGCCAGGTCAACCCGGCAACCGGCGCCTTCATCTGGCAGACCGGTCTGCCCTGCGCGGTGATGGGCACCCCCTCACTCGACAGCGCCGGGGTGCTCGCCGCTGGCACCTACATTTGCCCAACCGGCAACACCCCCGGCGCCTACCTGATCAATGCCGCCACCGGCGCCATACTCAAGACCCTCCCGGTGGGCTCCAGCCGCGTCTTTGGCCAGCCGGTTTTCGCCCAAGGCACCCTCTTCGTCGCCACCGAAACAAAGGGCCTCTATAACTTCGCACCCTAGTCACGGCGCGCGGGTCTTGGTCACCGCGGTTGCGGCTGGTAGCTGAGGAGCAGCACGCCGGTGGTGGTCGGCGTGCAGCCGGTGAGCCGCAGCGGGACCGGCCGGGGGGGCTGCCGGAACAGCCGCTTCCCGGCGCCGAGCACCAGCGGGTGGACGAACAACCGGTACTCGTCGATGATGTCGTGGGCGATCAGCGTCTGCACGAGGACGCCGCTGCCGAGCACGGCGATGGCGCCGTCCCCGTGCTGCTTGAGGTCGTTGACCGAAGCGGCGACGTCGCCGCCGAGCACGTGGGAGCCGGCCCACTCCAGGCTGGTCAGCGTCCGGGTCACGACGTATTTCGGGGTGGCGTTGAGGTGTGCCGCGATCGGGTTGGTGTCCGGCTCGGTTGGCCAGTGCGCCGCCATGTGCTGGTAGGTCTTGCGGCCGAAGAGGTAGGCGGTGGTCGCGGCCATACCTTCCCCGGCTGCCTTGCCGAGCACCTCGTCGCCGTACGGGGCGGACCAGCCGCCGTGCTCGAAACCGCCCTCGCGGTCCTCGTCGGGCGACCCCAGACTCTGCATCACCCCGTCCAGGGTCACGAACTCGATAACTGCCAGCTTCCGCATAACCTTCCCTCCTCGCGGCCGGCCCAGTTCCGGCTTCTCACCTCTATATACGAACCAGGCCCATGCCGAATCGACACCGGCGGGGCAAGACCCCTGCTCGGAGCCCTGTTCGGCACCGCCGCTGCCGACCTGGCCGGCATCGCCTGGGCCCGCAGCAGTCTCAGCACCACATTCGGCCACATCCCGGCCGTCGATCTCCCCGCCGTCCTCGGCGGCCTGCCACTGGCCGCCGCCATCGGCGGCTGGCTATTTCGCCGTACGGGAACCGCCGACCATCACCCGGCGGCCGCTCGAATGAGCCCCGCCTGCCCCAGCGCGACCAGCTCCGCCGGTGACCGAGGCGCGGCCCGGGCATCCGGGGGTGCGGGCGCTGCGGTCGGCGGATGTGTCACAGCGGCCAGCTCTGCTTGCGGTAGCCCATGTCCCAGAACATCCACTCGTAGCGGCTGGTTGTGCGGAAGTGCCGGTGGACCAGCGCGCGCTCGGACGGCGCGAGACCGGGCCCCAGCCCATCGGCG
>WNFX01001111.1_pt1 | contig 52341 bp, 42 predicted proteins | sample 5400111 | NCBI WGS metagenome assembly WNFX01 (sample SAMN13153363, study PRJNA577476) | soil metagenome | isolation source: 40 cm soil or saprolite under grassland replicate 1 | place: USA:California | collected 2016-06-15
CGTTCTGCCAGAGTAAGTGGCTGGTCGTCTGCCCCGAGGAGCAGGAAATGGAACGGCTCATGACGCGTAACCACCTGAGTGAAGAGGAGGCGCTATCGCGTATTGGCGCCCAGCCTTCAGTGGCTGCTAGATTGGCTCTCGTTGATGAGATTATTGATAATGGTGGAACTCTGGAAGAGACGAGGCGCCAGGTGGCAGCAGCCTTTGAGCGATTCATTGATCGATTTCCGGCGTAAAGAGTGCCTGGGATAGCATCAAGTGGTGCTTTTGTGCCGCGCCCGGAAGCACAGAACGCTCCCGAGGTGTACCTATCCCGAAATGCCGAAATAGGATATTATATGTGCAAATTGTTAGGTAGTGTAAAGGGAGGAGCCCAACATGGTACAGGACCTTCATCATGTCCCCCCAAAGGACTTCTTTATCAGCTATAACAAGGCCGACCGCCGCTGGGCTGAGTGGATCGCCTGGCAACTGGAAAAAGTGCAGCACTCGACTGTCCTCCAGGCCTGGGATTTTCAGGCAGGGTCCAACTTTGTGCTGGAGATGGATAAGGCCGCCAAAGTAGCCGGGTGTATCATTGCGGTCCTCTCGCCAGACTACCTCAACGCTGACTACAACCAGGCAGAGTGGGCTGCTGCCTTTAGGCGCGATCCCAAGGGTGAGAAGGGCGCATTGCTGCCAGTGCGCGTGCAAAAGTGCGAAGTCGAAGGGCTATTGAGGTCTATCGTCTACATCGACCTCGTTGACCTGGATGAGCTGGCGGCGCGCGAAAGGCTGCTGGAGGGTGTGCGACGTGAGTGCGCCAATCCAGACACTGCATCGGCTTTCCCAGGCGCAGAGCGGCACACGGTACCCGAACCGCAGCGCTTTCCGGGGGCTCTCCCGCCCACCTGGAATGTGCCTTATCCGCGTAACCCGTACTTCACAGGCCGCGAGGACATCCTGAAAAGACTCTACGAGGTGCTCAGGATAGGCAAGACAGCAGCAATAACACAGCCGCAGGTGATTAGCGGCCTGGGTGGTATCGGCAAGACGCAGAGCGCCGTTGAGTATGCCTATCGCTACCGCAACGACTACCAGGTCATCCTGTGGGCAAGGGCCGAAAATCGTGAGACGCTCATCTCCGACTTCGTTTCTATCACGGGGCTGTTAAACCTGCCTGAGCAGGATACCCAGGACCAGAGCATCACCGTCGATGCAGTTAAGCGCTGGCTGAAAGATCACACTGATTGGCTACTGATCCTCGATAACGCCGATGACCTGGCAGTGGTGAGTGAGTTCATACCACCGGCATTTGGAGGCCACATCCTGCTGACCACACGCGCGCAGCCTATGGGCAGACTGGCGCAATGCATTGAGATCGAGACGATGGAGCCAGAGGAGGGAGCACTGTTTCTGCTCCGCCGCGCCAACAACATCGCGCAAGATACTCCGCTCGACAAAGCTTCCGAAGGTGATCGCACTAAGGCCAGGGAAATCTCACAGACCCTAGGTGGTCTGCCGCTGGCGCTCGATCAAGCCGGAACCTATATTGAAGAGACCACTTGCAGTTTATCGGACTACCTAGACCTCTATCGGACGCGACACACCGAGCTCTTGAAGCGGCGTGGCGGGCTTGTATCTGACCGTCCTGAACCTGTCGCCACCACCTGGTCGCTCTCCTTCGAGAAAGTCGAACAGGCCAACCCTGCTGCTGCCGAACTGCTGCGCCTGTGCGCCTTCCTCGCGCCGGATGTCATCCCTGAGGAGATCATCATTGAGGGCGCGCCTAATCTCGGCCCGATCTTGCAGCCTGCTGCTAATCCGTTTGAGTTGAACCAGGCTATCGAAGAGTTGTGTAAGTTCTCTCTTGTGAAGCGTGACCCCGGTGCTAAAACGCTGACGATCCATCGGCTGGTACAGGCTGTGATCAAGGATGGGATGAAGAAGAGTGCGCAACGTCGGTGGGCAGAGCGGAGTGTGCGGGCTGTCAACCAGGCTTTTCCAGATGTTAAGTTCGAGACATGGCCTCGCTGCCAGCGCTGTCTTCCTCATGCGCAAGCCTGTGCGGAACTAATTGGGCAATGGGGGATAGCATTCGTTGAGGCGGCACGGTTGCTCAACCGAGTGGGTTGGTATTTGAGAGAACGTGGACAATATGCCCTGGCTGAGCCTTTCTTACAGCAGGCTCTGGTGATCTATGAGCAGGCCTTAGGGTCAGACCATCTCGAGGTAGCTACCAGCCTCAACAACTTGGGGTTGCTCTACAGAAGGCAAGGCAAGTATGTGGAAGCCGAGGCACTCTTCCAGCATGCATTGAGCGTTTGTGAGAAGCACCTGGATCCTGCAGACCCCCAAATGGCCCGAAGTCTCAACAACCTGGCGATGCTCAATGATGACCAGGGCGAGTATGGGGCAGCCGAACTGCTCTACCAGCAGGCGCTGGCCATTGACGAGCAAGTTTTTGGGCCCAGCCATCCCCAAGTAGCCACTGATCTCGGCGATCTGGCATTCCTTTACAAAAGGCAAGGCAAATATGCGGAAGCCGAGCCGCTCTATCAACGCGCGCTGGCGATCCGTGAGAAACACCTGGGTCCTGCGCAACGCGACATAGCCACTAGCCTCAATGATTTGGCGGCACTCTACTGTACCCAGGGCGAGTATGGGGCAGCCGAACCGCTCTACCAGCAGGCGCTGGCCATTGACGAGCAAGTTTTTGGGCCCGACCATCCCCAAGTAGCCACTGATCTCAACAACCTGGCGTGGCTCTACTATATTCAAGAGAAGTACGCCCAAGCGGAGTTACTCCACCAGCGGGCGCTAGCAATCCATGAGAAGACGCTAGGACTTGAGCACCTCGACACGGCCACTAGCCTCCACCACTTGGCATTCCTCTACAAGCACCAGGGTAAGTACGCGAACGCAGAAGTGCTCTATCAACGAATACTAGCAATTTATGAGAAGACTCTGGGACCCAACCATCCTAAGGTGGCTACGGTTCTAGCAAACTACGCCTATCTGCTGCGGAAGATGGGGCGGAAGGATGAGGCGAGCAGGTTAGAAAAACGGGTCAGGGCAATACAAGCGAGGTATGGTTAGGAGAATACGTGTATCATATTGTCAGCGTGGCGATGGCAAACGAGCTGGCCGCGGTAAGTGATGCCGGAATAGCCGTTATTGATGCCGTCAAGCTGCTAGAAGGCGGCTCGGGAGCGTTCTGCCAGAGTAAGTGGCTGGTCGTCTGCCCCGAGGAGCAGGAAATGGAACGGCTCATGACGCGTAACCACCTGAGTGAAGCCCTGGAAGAGACGAGGCGCCAAGTAGGAGCAGCCTTTGAGCGATTTATTGATCGATTTCCGGCCTAATTACTCTCATCGTAGTTGTTTTTCTGCCCTATTGCCACCCCTTGCTTCCAGAGCTATATCCTCATCTATTGACAGCGTGGATTCTAGTGCATATAATTTGCACAGATATTTCACGCTTATCCTTTACCTGTCTAGAAAGGGGTATTACCTCTACTAGATATACAACCAAGTTGCAGTGCCGACTCATCAGGAAGGAACCCATGCTGGCCAAGGATCATCTGAGATCAGGTGAGATTTGTGGAGCACCTTACGTATTATCGTAAGAGGGGGGTGATAGCCCTTGCGAGTTGATGATTGCTCGTTTAACTTATCCCTTCTCAGGACCCCTGATTTGTATTTTGTATTACTGAAGGAGGCGAACGACATTATGCGGAGAATTTGGTCTCGTATTTTTGCGTTAGTGATGGGGTTTTCCCTGTTGCTAGCGACTCTGGCTGCCTGCGGTGCAGGCACCACTACCGGTACTAACACAACTACTACCGGCTCTACTACCATCAAGATTGCTAGCGATCTACCGGTATCTGGCAAAGATACAAGTAGCGGCAAGCCAGCCGAGAATGGTGTACACCTGGCTGTCGATAATGCCAACAAGAATCACACCATTCCTGGCTATACCCTGGTGTTTGTCCCCAAAGACGATGTTGGTCCTGCTGGCATCCATGACCCGTCCGTGGGTGCGCAGAACGTGCGTGCGTTGATTGGTGATGCGCTGGTAGCTGGTATTGTCGGCCCATTTAACAGTAACGTAGCGAAGGCAGAGATGCCGATTACCAACCAGGCTTCCCTGGCTCAGATTAGCCCGGCCAACACGAACCCCTGTCTGACCAAGGAAGGGGCGGATGTCGGCTGCACTGGTGCCAATGACCTGGTGCCGACCTTGCGCCCGAGCGGCAAAGTCAACTACTTCCGCATCGCCACTACGGATGATCACCAGGGCCCGGCCAATGCGGACTACCTCTATAAAACGCTGAGTTTAAAGAAGGTCTATGTCATCGACGATGCAGAAACCTACGGCATCGGTATCGCTGATGCCTTCAGCAAGGAGTGGCAGAAGCTTGGCGGCGCAGTCCTGGGGCGCAGTAGTGAACCTGGTTCGACCACATCGTATGTCTCGCTGCTGACGCAGATTGCGACCAAGCATCCCGATGCGATCTACTTTGGCGGCCTTGATTCTACCGGCGGTATCTTGATCCGCCAGCAGATGGAGCAGGTGCCTGCACTGAAAAATTTACCGTTCGCCGGTGGCGATGGCATTGTAACCAGCACCTTTTCCAAAACCATTGGGCTGAATAAAGCCGGTCCTATCTATGGCACCTTGGCAACCATAGATGAGGCTCAAGTCCCTTCAGCGCAAACCTTCCTCAACCAGTACAACTCAGTCTACGGTGCCGCCAACCTGGGAGGATACAGCGCGGCGGGCTATGACTGTGCCAACATCCTGATCCAGGCGATCAAAAAAGCTCTGGACAGTGGCGCACACACTCCCAAGGATTCGAGTGATGCAACTGGAGCCAAGGCGTTTAGAGCAGCGGTCATCAGCGCGGTCCAGGGTATCGACTTTAATGGTGTTCTAGGGCATCAAGCATTCGACCAGAATGGCGACACCACCAACCGGGTCATCACGATCTACAAGGTTGGGGCTAATCCGCCCGGTAAATTCGCGGGCACCCCTGGCTGGAATCCCGTAGCGGCGGTGACGATACCGTGATGATCACGGGTGGTATGCTGTCCTGGCGTAGGTATGAGTCGAATAGTTGCGCCATCTAGCTCATAAGATCAGGCAGGGGGGTAGTCGGTGGATATGTGCTGTAGACTACTCCCCTACTTGCTATTTAGTTCTGGAGTGTTGTATATATCTCTTAATATCTAGGAAGGAGGGAAGCACCCAGTATGACGCTGTTCTTGCAAATACTGATTATCGGGATCACCACCGGAGCAATTTACGCGCTGATTGCCCTGGGGTATACCATGGTCTATGGTATCATCGAGCTGATTAACTTCGCACACGGTGATATCTTCATGATTGGCACACTCGTCTCGGTCGCTATTTTTGGCTTATTTGGTATTAGCTCCGCGTCGCAGCCCACGGGATTCACGCTCGTGAGTATCCTGATTGTTACCTGCCTGGGGTCGATGTTGGTATGTGCTGTGTTGGGAGTTGTAATTGAGCGTGTGGCATACCGCCCTCTGCGCAATGCCCCGCGCCTTGCCCCGCTGATCTCAGCTATTGGTGTGTCGTTGATTCTGCAGGATCTTGGCAAACTCTGGAAGGGTGTCAGCTTCGTCTCCTTTCCACAGATTTTCCCCCAGATTACTTATAACCTGGGGCCGGTAAATGTTAGCAGTGTCAACATACTCGTGATCGTCGTCTCGCTTGTGCTGATGGTTGGCCTGTCGTGGCTGGTGAACCGTACACGCACAGGGCGTGCCATGCGTGCCGTGGCGCAGGACCGTGAAGCAGCGGCGCTGATGGGCGTGAACGTTGATCGCATCATTGCGATCACCTTCTTCATCGGAGCGGCGCTGGCAGGAGCGGCCGGGTTCATTTATGGTCTGCAATATGGCAGTACAATTTTCTATCTTGGTTTCCAACTTGGTCTGTTTGCCTTTACGGCAGCGGTGCTGGGAGGTATCGGCAACCTCGCTGGTGCTATGCTCGGGGGTGTACTGATCGGTGTGATTGAGGCCCTATCTTCTCTGGTGCCTGATTCCATTTTGCCGCATGGTGGGGCCGCCTGGCACCAAGCCATCATCTTCGGTATCCTCATCTTAATCCTGGTTTTCCGGCCTTCTGGCCTGCTTGGTCAGCGGACGCCTGAGAAGGTGTAAAGGAAACAAGCATGAGACGTTATGATAAATACACTCAGTCGGAAGTGAGGTGATGCCACTGTGTCTACAGCAATAAGCTCCAGCGAACTGACGCCATCACCTGATACGCGCAGGTTGCTGATTAAGTGGGTCGTGGCCTTGCTGGTGCCCGTGCTCGTCTTTACCTTGTGGAGCGGCGAGTCTATCATCAATGCCGTGATCTCGCCTGGAACTGTTAGCGGCAATGTTCCGACCGATCCTGTGGCACTGATTGAGGCCGCTATTTTTACGGCCGCCTTCTACATCGCTGTGTTTCTGCTCGCAGGCTACCTGGTAGCGGCTGATAGTGGTCGTCGCAGCATGATCGAGATGTGGCTCGATGTACTTATCTTTGCCTTAGTCCCGCTCATCCTCGTGATCCTCTTCGGCCTGATTGTTGGCCTCGCCCTGTGCGCCGTCGTCTGGCCTGCATACTTGTATGGGCGCGGTCTCGTGCGCAAAGCGCGTCACTATACGCCTCCCCCACCCCTGGAGAGCCTGAAAGTTATGGATGACGAGCAGCGCGCTGCCCTAATGAGCTGCGCGACGGCGGGCGGCCTCTGGTTTGGGATTGCGTTCGCTGCCATTTCGTTGATTGTTGATCTCATTTATTTCTTCACCGGTACGCTGCCAGTAATCCTGTTGATCTGGGCACTTGTTCGCACGCTTATTCTCCCCGTTGCCGGCTATTTCCTGGGGAGGCTGGCTGGCGTGATCGCCCTGCGCCGCGCACTTCCTCAAAGAGAAAATGGAAACGGCGGAAATGGCGCAGGCAGGATTAGGAACCGTTTGAGCAGACGACAACAACTGGAAGTACTCTCCACTACACGCGCCCGTGAAGAAGCGAAGGACCTGGTGCCCAACGATTTACCTTTGAGAAGTACAGGTGCGCAGCGTTTTTACCTGATCCTGCTCGTGGCCTTTGTGCTCTTCTACCCCGTGCTCGATCCGTTCCTGTTTGGCTCAGGCACAGATGGCCGCCTGGCCGGCTATGGGGACGCGGGCTTCTACGTGATCCTGGCGCTGGGCCTGAACATCGTGGTTGGTTTTGCGGGACTGCTCGATCTCGGCTACGTGGCCTTCTTTGCTATCGGCTCGTATGCCTGGGGCCTGATCGGCTCAACGCAGCTCGGCTTCATTACGGGCATTCATGTGAACCCTCAGATCTGGCCCTGGTTCTTCTGGCCGATGGTGCTTGGTGCTGCACTGATAGCTGCATTCTGGGGAGTGCTGCTTGGCGCGCCAACGCTGCGACTACGCGGTGACTACCTGGCGATTGTGACGCTCGGTTTCGGTGAGATCGTACCGATTGTCTTTTTGGAGATGGATAAATATACCAACGGCACCAATGGCATTGTGGGGGTCTACTCACCAGCGTTCCCTGGCGTCGATTGGTCCTCTTCAACCCCGTACTACTACCTGATCCTGGCGCTGATCGCCTTCACCATCTTTGCCAATTTCCGCCTGCGTGACTCGCGCCTGGGCCGCGCCTGGGTCGCTATCCGCGAGGATGAAATCGCTGCTGCGTCTTCGGGCGTCAACCTCGTCAATACCAAGCTGTTCGCCTTTGCTGCGGGCGCGTTCTTCTCAGGCATCGCGGGAGCCTATCACGCCGCCAAACTCGGTAGTGTATCGCCGGATAACTTTAGCTTCGGTGATTCGGTGATTTACCTCGCCATGGTAGTCATCGGTGGCATAGGCAGTATCCCCGGTGTGATCGTTGGTGCGCTCGCAGTGTATGCTATCAACCAGTTTATCCTCGCGCAACTCGATAGCCTGGCTGCCGACCCGGGCAATATCCTCTTTCCGATTCACAATGCTATTGCCTCGGTTTTTTCCGGTTTCACCTTCGGCAATATCCGCAACCTGATCTTTGGTGTCATTCTGGTCGTAATTATGATTTTCCGACCGGAAGGACTGATTCCCAGCGCACGGCGCAGGCGCGAATTGCATCATGCTGAGGAGGAGGGACCGGGTGGGGATTCCCTGGATGTGGCGCCGGGTGCGCCGGGCTTCGAGACGGAGGTGCGTGTTTGATTAACAGCAAGCCAGGAGGTGTGCTATGAGTGTTGAGCAGGCAAATGGGCACGACGGTGCTCCTCTGCTGCTGTTGAGTAAAGTCACCAAGAACTTTGGTGGCCTGGCGGCAGTGCAGGACGTCGATCTACAAGTCTGGCCTAGAGAGATCGTGAGCGTTATCGGCCCAAATGGCGCAGGAAAAACCACGGTTTTTAATCTAATAACCTGCATCTATCGACCGTCTGCGGGTAATATTCACTTTGCCGACAGGTCATTGGTAGGTTTAAGTCCTGATTTGGTGGTCAGACGGGGTATTGCTCGCACATTTCAGAATATCCGCCTCTTCAATAACATGACAGTGTTGGAGAATGTGCTTGTTGGGGAGCATACGCAACTGAAAGCGACTGTATTAGGCTCGCTCTTTCATACACCGGCGGTGCTCCAAGAGGAGGCCAATGCACAGAAACGCGCTATTGATTTACTGAGCTTTTTTGGCTCCGAGCTGGTCGCCCGACAGGAAGAGTACGTGATCAATCTCTCCTACGCCGACAAGAGGCGCGTCGAGATTGCGCGTGCCCTAGCATCTAATCCTAAATTGCTCTTACTAGACGAACCCACGGCGGGTATGAACGAGGCGGAGACGCTGGAGGCGGTGAAGTATATACGGCGCCTACGCGACGAGCTGGGTCTCACCATCCTGTTGATCGAGCACAAACTGGCGGTAACTATGGGGATGTCGGACCGAATAGCTGTGCTCGACTACGGGCGTAAGATTTCTGAAGGCTTGCCGGAGGAAGTGCGGCGCGATCCCAAAGTCATTGAAGCCTACCTGGGTAAACCGACGACGAGAGGCGAGCAGGCTACGGTGGATGAGAAAGCGACAGTGGACGAGAGAACTACGGAATAAAGAGGGCCGAATGAGTACAAATGTATCCTCCAGCTATGAAGGCAGTACAACCGGGTTCACAGGATCAGCGATGTTACGTTTAAGCGAAGTAGATACATTCTATGGCCCGAGCCAGGTACTGCATCATGTATCGCTTGAAGTCAACAGGGGAGAGATTGTTAGTTTGTTGGGGGCGAATGCGGCGGGCAAGACGACGACGATGAAGACTATTTTTGGGCTGGTACGCCCCCGGAAAGGTTCGATAGAGTTCGAGGGGCGGCATATTGAGCGTATGCTGCCCGGTGACATTGTGCGACAGGGGCTGGCCCTGGTACCTGAGGCAAGGCGCATCTTCCCACGCATGACTGTGCTGGAGAATCTGGAGATGGGAGCCTTCATCCGCAATAACCGGGCAGAGATCAAAGAAGATATCGATCACGTCTGCCAGATTTTTCCGCGCATCAAGGAGCGCTTAAAGCAGGTCGCGGGAACGATGTCAGGTGGTGAGCAGCAGATGCTGGCGATGGGTCGCGCAATGATGTCACGTCCACGCATGATGTGTATGGATGAGCCTTCTATGGGCCTTTCCCCTATTCTCGTCGAAACCGTGTTTAATACTATCCTGCGTATTCGAAACGAAGGGGTCACCGTCTTCCTCGTAGAGCAAAACGCGTCCATGGCCCTTAGCCTGGCCGATCGAGGCTATGTCTTACAAACGGGCCAGATCGTTTTGAGTGACACTGCGCCCAACTTGTTAACGAATGATCTCGTGCGCCAGGCCTACCTGGGTGGTGCATGACATCCGGTCACCATCATCTCAACTATTCTCAGCTTCCTCGCTTCAGCAAGCAGAGGCAAGGAGCTCCCTGGCACAAGCTTAGGGGAGGAATTGCTGCGTGCGCTGGAATACTTAGTGTTTTCACATATATTCGACATTGACAAAACCTCTGAACAAGAGTACACTTTTGCTATGAAGCAGATCATCACCGCCAAACTGAAACTGCATACCGATCCTGCACAGTTCCAGAGCTTGCGAGCCACACAATTGGCCTATCGTGATGCCCTGAACCATGTGAGTCGGTATGCTTTCGAGCATGGCAAGATGAGCAACCAGATCCGCTTGCGCGATGAAAACTACTACCAGATACGTGCTCTCTATGAACTGCCCGCTCAAATGGCCACCAATGTCCCTCGTCAAGTCGGTGCTACCTACAAAACGCTTTGGACAAAGGTCAAGCAGAATACTACCGCGCGCTCGGCAGGCCATACCAAGAAACGCTACAAGGGCCTTGATAGCCCGCCCAAATATGTTTCCCCTACGCTCACCTACAACTATCAACGGGATTATAGTCTGAAGCCAGACAACCAGGTGAGTATCTTGACCCTGCAAGGGCGTATTCTCGTTGCCTATACAGGCAAAAGCTCGCATGTGGCCTTGCTGCACCAGGATGCAGCGATTGGAGCAGCCAAGCTCTGGTATGACAAGCCACGCAAGCAATTCTATCTGCTGATCTCCCTTGAGCTTGAGGTAGCAGATCCGACTCCTGAAACGCATACCAGTGTTACAGGGGTGGATGTAGGTGTGCGCTATCTGGCAGTCACCGCTACCACCAGGGGAGCCCACTCCTTTCATTCGGGCAAACGCGTTGTGAAGAAAGCCAATCATTATGCGAGACTGAGGAAGCAACTGCAAAAGAAAGGCACTCGCTCCGCCACACGACGAGCCGTCGTGCTGAGTGGGCGAGAGAGACGGTTGAAGCAAGATGCCAATCATGTGGTCTCCAAACGCATCGTCACGCGATATCCCCATGCGCTGATTGGGTTGGAGAACCTGACAGACATCCGCGAGCGCACGAGGCGCAAGCATGGCAAAAAGGCGAGCAAGAAGCAGAGAAAGGCGAATGCTGCCTATTCCAAATGGGCCTTTGCCGAACTGCACAGGATGATTGCCTACAAAGCCCTCTTGCATGGGTCGATGGCGATCAAGGTAGACGCCCATTACACTAGCAAGGCATGCCCGATGTGTGGCCATACCTGTGATGCCAATCGCCCCAAGAAGGGCCTGCTGTTCATCTGTCAGAACTGTCACTATACCCTGCATGCGGACCTGGTGGGTGCCAGGAATATCACGATGCGAGCGCTCCTCATCCGGCAAGACTGGGTGAGGACGGGGCAGTTGTCACTTGCCCCTGATGTGTCGGACGCTGAAGCCAAAGCTGCACGCCTCTCCAGGTATGCAGAGTTGCGGTGGAGTCTAGACACAAGCCCCGCCCTGTAGGGCTGGGGTATTTGACTATAAAAAAGAGGTGTCAGGATTCTCATAGGTCCAGCCGGGTTGCGTATCGTTTCCGCTATCAACGATAGCCGGTGTTCCCTGCGGTTGTCCGTGACTATCAATAGATACGGTGTAGAGGCCTCTGCCGGAACTCAAGTGCCGACCGCGCCACATGAGACGGTCACGTGTGAGGAAGAGAAAATGACGACTATCGGCTGCCCACAGATTGTTCGAAACTGGCTGGAGCAGCGCATTAACGTTGGATTGCCCAGGGGATGCAGCTGCTGGGCCTGGGGACGCGGTAGTATCGCTGAGTAATACCTGCTGTTGTCTACTTGCAATCTGTAGCAGGGTCAGGGTATGTAGACCGTCCAGCAAGAGGAACTGACCATCAGGTGACCAGTAAGGAACGCTGCCGCCTTCGGCGGCGATAGTCAATACCGAGCTGCTGTTGAGGTTCAATATAGTGTAGCTTGAGCCTGAACTATACAAGATATGGTTGCCGTCGGGTGACCAGGCAAACTGGAGACAGGCACATGTCGCGAGGATGGTAATCTGACCATTCATCATACGCAGGACAAGTTGCACCAAAATAGGTTTTGCGCTGGATGATTGCGCCTGGACAGGAGAATTTGCGACCGCATAGAGAATAGCTGGATGCTGGTGTGCGGGCTGCCATAGCACTCGTTCGAGTGCAGCGAAGAGCGGATGGCCGGGAAGCTTTCCGGGAATAACATACTGTAAGTTGCTTCCCGCCAGCGTAGTGGTAAAGACACCCTGTTCGGAATTTCCTATAGCCAAATCCATAGATGCTAAAGAGGGGATAGAAAAGCTGTTAGGAAGATTTTTGCGGGCAATGCCACCAGGTTGATCATTTTGTGATACGTGCCACAGAACTGTGGCCGGGTTGTGCGTCGTGGAGGCCAATTCTTCGCGATAGAGTAAGCGGGTGCCCCCGGTGTTCCACCAGGCATTGCTATTCAGGATATCAGGGCTAGAGAGGATAAGAGGAATGGGGGAGCCCCCGTCAAGTCCGACAGTGTTGAGGCTAGTGGGCAGATCTCCTATCAAGCCTGTTATAGGATCACCGGTGATATGTTTCGCCGTGGCTGTCCCGGCAAATTTCTCATCGAGCGTGCGGAAGACAAAGATGTGATGGTCAGGTGACCAACCATAACCGACCACAGGTGTGTCATCTGCGACAACCTCAAAGGCATTGGAGCCGTCCGGATCGATAGTCCAGAGATGCCCGTCACGTAGGAAGGCAATTTCATTGCCTCCTGAATGTTCCGGACTACATGCTGCCAGGCTGCTCAGTAATAGTGACAAGATGATTAAGGGTATGAGCCAATATCTCATGAGTGAAGTATAATCGTTCTTCGCGGCATCAGCAATAGAGATATTTGGGGCAGGGGGAGCGCAATCTTGCTACTCCCTGCCAATTGTGGTACAAAGGGAAGAGTACTCGCTGCTGAAACGGAGGGGGTAATCTGGAGGAGCAAACGCGACTGGAAGGGCTGCTCGCTCGTTGCTCAAATCTTGAGAGACGCGTGTGCGAGAGTATCATAAATGATGCAGAGAGGCCCATGAATATGCTGCTGTCACACTCTCGGCTTCAAGAGCGCAATCAATCGGGAAGCGAACGCGATCAATCAGACCCCTACGGAAGGCTCGCCAGATGGTGCCTACAGCGGTGTACATAAGGATTGCTCCATTTCTGAGAGAAGAGGAGGCGGGTAGCCACAATGGGTAAACCAACCGAGAGCGTCCTGGGCAGTAATGAGAAGCAACGCCTGGGCAATAGCCTCTTGGAGAGCTTCTCGCGTACGAGCGCCCCGTCGACGCAAAAACGTCTTCACTTTGGAGAAAGCCTCTTCAATCGGGGAGAAATCGGGCGAATACGCAGGCAGGAACAGGAGGTGACAACCTCTGGCTTCGATAGCCTGTCTCACGCGAGGTCCCTGATGAATGCTCAGATTATCCAGGATCACGATTTGTCCGGGGCGCAAGCTGGGAGCAAGCAACTGCTCTACATAGATCTCAAAAGCGGCTCCATCCGCGGCTCCATCCAGGATGAAGGCTTCTCCCATCCCTTGGGTCGACAACGAAGCGATCAGCGTCATGATCGTTCCATAGTTGCGCGGAACCGAGCCCTTGGCTCGTTGCCCTCGGGGAGCATAGGCATACAGAGGGGTCATAGCAATATGGGAGCCGGTCTCATCGACAAACACCAGATCCGTTCTCTCCAATTGCTTGGTTTGCTCACGCCAGGCCGCACGAGCTGCATGATTCTGCTCGCTTGCTACGAGCGTCTTTTTTTTCGTGTCCAGCCCAGAGCGACTCTGGCGCGACTGATGCTGGCCGTGCTCACGTCGATGCCATGCTCGGCTTGGAACAGGCGACAATGCTCTTCTCGTGTCGCATCGGGATGAGCTTCTAGCTGCGCTCTCAAGTGGGCCTGCAACACCGCTCCTTTTTTGGCAGGACGACCTGGGATCGCTTTTGGCAAGACATGACCGATCTCTCGTCGTTGTTTGAGATAGCGTTTGATCGAGGCCCGCGAGACGGCGAACATCTCTGCCACCTCGGATTGGCTCTGTCCGGCATCGATTGCGCGCAGCACTCGTTGCCGTAAATCTTGGGAATAGGCTTTCATGTCCCCAGTTTACCATAGCTCTATCCTTATGTACACCGCTCTAGGGGTTCGACACACGCTATCGCAATGGGAACTGGGTGCCTATACATATCACCCTGCGTAATAATGGGGCCGATTTCAGTGGTGCTCTTTCCATCAGTAATCCGTCCGGCCCGGTTGTGCAAACCCCCTCCTCGACGGTTCCCGTCTCAACATACCAGGAAGCAATCATGCTGCTCCACGGGACACAGAAGCAGGTCACCATGTATCTCCCCATCTATACACTTCAGGGGGTCCCAGGCATTACGGTGCATTTGCTCGACCTTCATGGGAACATACTGCAGTCGCAATCTGCCCCCTTGCACATGCTCGACCCAGAAGATGTATTTGTGGGTCTGCTCTCAGATCAGTCGACAGGTTTTGATCCACTCCAGACTCTTCAGCTGCCAGGTCAGAATGGTTTAATAGTGATACAGTTCCTTAATGCGCAGACGATGCCCAGCATGGCAGCAGTACTAAACAACTTCAAACTGATCGTCCTGGATAACTTCACGACCAGCAGACTCACCAATGAACAATTGATGGCTTTACAGACCTGGGTGAATCGAGGGGGAGCGCTCATAGAGATCGGAGGCCCGCAGTGGAGACAGACACTGAGGCCCCTTCCTGCTGGCCTGCTGCCAGTTAGTGTGCATGGAACGAGCATTTTACCAGCAGGAATACACCTCTTGCCCATTGGTGGCTCGACAGCAGAAGCTATCAGGGCTCCTGCTTCCGCCAGCACCATCCAGATCCCCATCACGGTGAGTACAGCAACAGTGCAGTCAGATGCACGGACTATCCTATCTGCTGGCATAACGCCATTACTCGTTCAGGCTAATGTGGGTCAAGGCAGCATCTTCTACCTCGCCTTCGATCCTACCGCTGAGCCCATCGCGAGCTGGCCTGATGTTTCAACACTTTGGAAAGACCTGCTGTTCCGCTCCCGTGGTGAGCAACTCATTCCTCCCATCTTTGATCCTGATCCCAGTGTTGGCACCGCGTACTCACTGGCGAAATTGCAGCACTTGCTCTTTCCTCTCGCAACCCCTTCTCCATGGGTTCTGCTGCTGTTCTTCCTTGGCTACCTGATCGTCCTGGGACCGGTGCGCTGGCTGATCATACGCAGGCTGAAGCGACGGGAATGGAGCTGGCGCATTGTCTTGAGCGCCATTGTGGTCTTCTCCCTGCTCAACTACGGAATTGCTCTCTATCAGCAGGGAGCATCCATAGTCAGCAATAGTCTCTCCATCATCCGGCTCAGCCACGCAGGTTCATTTGCCCACAGTACTTCCTATGTTGGCCTCTACGTGCCTTTTGTGTCTGCCAACGGCGCTGTGCAGGTACATCTCCCTGACAGCACCCTGGTCCAACCTTTCACTGATTACACATTGCAAAGGGAACAAGCCACTATCACAGCCAGTGCGGACGGGATGCAGGTAACCATTTCAGGCGCCGAGATCAGGACGTTAGATGCCCTCCAGGTGGAACAGGATCTTCCCGTGCAAGGAGGGATCATCTCTCACCTGACGCTCGCAGGGGGAACGCTCACAGGAACTGTGACCAATATGCTGCCTACCGCACTCAGTGATGTCTACGTCCTGATGCCTCACAGCATTGTGGGCATTGGCAACCTGGGTCCAGGGCAAACCAGCATTGTCAGGCTAGCGATGCCTGTCGCAACGACTAATGTGGGTGTATCAGTGTGTAAATCACTGGTACACCAGCTGGCCGCAAGTGGCGGCGGAGCGCCTGTTCAGTACAGTAATCTGTTCACTCAAAACGTACAACAGCCGCTGGGCGAAAGGCAACGGCACGTGAGCTTTCTGGCCTTCCTGCTGACCTCACTGCAATGCAGCTCCACTCCATGGGTACCAGCAGGTGCATCGGCTACTTTGATTGGTTGGGCGGATCAACCCCTGGATGCAGTGAACCACATCACCTTCAACGGCATCAGTGCAGGCGGGCTGCACGAGACGCTGCTGCTAGCCCCGCTCGATATCACATACGCTGCCGGCTCCCTGACGCTTCCACAGGATATGCTTCCAGGTCAACTGGTGGATGCAGAGGCCCTGAACATCCGACATTTATCAGTAGGTACCTATGCACTGGCAAAAGGTCAGGTCACTTTTGAATATAGCCTGCCTATGCAGGCCCACATACTTGCTCAGAAGATGACACTTACCGAACCGGTAGATAGCTCCTCACAGCCTTACATACTAGCAGGGGAGTCACCTGATGGCACTTCGCATATTGCCCTCTACAACTGGCAAACGGGTTCCTGGGATGCCATCAAGCTCACTCCATCCTCGGCATTTACCACGCAGAACACCAGGGCATACGTCAATACTGATGGACAGGTGCTGGTGCAATACGTGAACCAAGCGAATGGATTAGCCGAGGTAGCCTTCACGAAGCCTGCTCTTAGCGTCAGCGGTATCAGCTCAAGAAACTGAGCGTACCTTTTTCTCTTTTGACTTTTTTCTTGTTCCTCCACTTTATACCTTTGTCGTTGCCAAGTACGAAGACCTGCTTATGGAGCCGAGTCTCATTACTTGCATGTTTATGTAGGTCAGTTACGCCGGAAAATCGAACCTGACCCGGCTCATCTACGCTTCATTCTTACTATATCCGGAGTTGGTTACCGCTTCAACGCCGATCAGTAAATCTCCCCTCGGTATAAACGATCACAAGTTCGTTCCATCTGATGGCTTCAAAAAAGATAAGAACCACAAGGTCCCATATGGGACCGAGATGTATTGTGATAGAAGGATAAGCACAACAAGAGGATCCGTGATGCTGTTCGCTATACTGTAACTTTTCAAGGTACCCTGCTCATGTAGTACAAGAAGGTATGTAAAGAAGAGTGAGCGTGAAGGGATAGGCCTTGAGCTGTCAATGGCTGACCATCTCGTTTTAAATGTGTATACGAGGAAGTAGCGCGACCCCCTTGTCGCAGTATCAGTATCGAGGGCATCTCCTAACTCGGAAAAGAGAATAATTGCTCGCACGATGGGGTGCAATGCAAGCACATTTGACTCCCCAGTTACGCGTTTTCAGTGGCTACATTTGCCCCGTGTATCTATGCTTTGAGCATAGTTTTCAGGAATTAGGAAATGCCTTCTTAAGGAATCGCACTCAAGTACTGGCTTGGGTCGTCCATTACGGTGCTCAACGTGATCTTCTGCTCGATGCTCGGCTATGCCCTCGCCAAACTGAAATTTCGCGGGAAAAACGCTCTTTTTCTGCTGGTACTCGCCACATTCATGATACCCAGCGCTGTCACCCTGGTTCCCCTGTTTGTGCTGATGAGCAATCTGGGCCTGGTCAATAGCCTGCTCGCCGTGATCTTGCCGGAAGCAGCAGGAGGGATTGGCGTTTTTCTGATGCGACAGTTTATGCTGGCCATACCAGACGATCTGCTTGACGCGGGCCGCGTGGATGGCGCAAGCGAGTTTTTCCTGTTCTGGAGAGTGGTAATGCCCCTGTGCGGACCGGCCCTGGCTACCCTGACGATACTCACCTTCCTGGCCTCCTGGAATGACTTTACCTGGCCCCTGATCGTACTTACCAGCGACCAGAAGTACAACTTGCCGGTCGCACTAGCCACGTTCGCCGTCGGCCAGCATGTAAACGATAACGGGCTCCTCCTGGCGGGTGCCGTCGTCGTGGTCATGCCCATCCTCATCGTCTTCTTCCTGCTGCAGCGCTACTTCACGCAGGGCATCGTCATGACGGGCCTGAAAGGCTAAAACGCAGGAAGTACAACCGAGCAAGGAATAAGATAGCTTAGGGTGAGGAGATGAACATGGACACTTCTGCCCACAACCAGGCGCGTGCTCGCCCTGATGGGGAGGAGCGCATAGGTCAACATGCTGACCACAGTTACAGAGCCGCCCGGCGGCTGTCTTGCCTCCTCCTGGCGGTCTTGTGGCAGAGTCAGGAGCAGGCCAGGTCACGCTGCGCTGGCAGCCGGTAGCCGGAGCGATGGGCTACTTCGTTCATCGCAGCGAGTCTGCTAATGGTCCCTTCTCACGCCTTAATCATGGAGGGGAGGGTGACACTCTCGCCGTGCCGGGACCACTGTTCGCTGATACGACAGGCGTACCCGGCACACGATACTGGTATGCGATTGCCTCGATCTTTGATGTGAATTCCCCTGTGGGCGAGCTTTCGGCGCCTGTTGAAGCGAGCCCAGGAGCGGAGAACGCGCAGCCACTGGCTATGCATGTGCGGGCCGAAACAGCGGCCGGGCGGCTCAACCCCGTCTGGCACATGCTTGGCTCTGAGCACCTCTCGCAACTTTTCTACGAGGAGGGACCTGGCGGCAGCCGTATCGGGGCAGAGTTCCAGGAGGCGCTGCGCCTGGCTCGGAATGAACTAGGGGCGATGTATATCCGCGCGCACGCTATCTTAAATGACGAGCAGGGAGTGTACAGAGAAGTTGCCGGAGAGGCTCGCTACGATTTTACAGCCATTGACCGTATCTATGATCTCCTGCTGAACCTGGGTCTTCGCCCCATCGTCGAGTTATCTTTTATGCCGCGCGAGCTGGCATCCAATCCCGCGTCGACGGTTTTTTGGTATCGTGGGATCACTTCACCTCCGCGGGACTGGCAGCGCTGGGGAGAGCTGAATCACCACCTTGCAGCGCACCTGGTAGAGCGCTATGGAATCGAAGAGGTCAGGCAGTGGGGTTTCGAGATCTGGAACGAACCCAACCTCGCGGTGCTCGGGCCCTTCTCAGGGTTCTGGACTGGCACCCAGGCGGATTACTTCCGGCTGTATGACCTTGCTGCTCGGGCCATCAAGTCCGTTGACGAGCGACTGCTGGTGGGGGGACCAGCTACGGCAGCGGTGGGATGGATAGCCGACTTTCTCGACTTCGTACGCCGAGAGGGCACGCCACTGGACTTTCTCTCGACCCACTCCTACAACCATCTGCCGTTGGACCTTAAGCCGATTCTGAAGAGCTACGGCTTTGCGGGGGTAAAAATCTGGTGGACAGAATGGGGTGTGTCACCGATACATTTCGGCCCAGTCAACGACGAGGCGTTTGGCGCCCCGTTTATCCTGCACGGCATGAAGAGCGTACAGGGTCGTGCCGAGGCCCTCGCCTATTGGGTGATCAGCGATCACTTCGAAGAACTGGGCCGGGCTCCACGACTGCTTCACGGTGGCTTCGGCCTGCTCACGGTGGGAAACCTGCGCAAGCCTCGCTACTGGGCGCTCGCTCTGGCCGAGAGTCTGGGGACAGAACTCATCCAGGTCGACCTACGGGGTGACGGTGCCGGGTCATTGGTGGATGCCTGGGCGAGCCGTACACCCGATGGCTCCATAGACATCCTGGTTTGGAATGGCACCCTCGATCAATCGAAGGTAAAGGGCGAGCCGCTGCTGGATCGTCGCCTCGAGGTACGCGTCGAACAACTGGCGCAGCGTGCCTACCGGTGTTCTCTGGCACGTATTGATGCCGTTCATTCCAGTATCGCGACCCGTTGGCGGGCGCAGGACGCCTGGCCTACACCGGAGCAATGGGCGAAGCTGCATGCCGCCGACAAATTGGACGAGCAGCCTTTAGCGGATATCGTTCCGCACAATGGCACCGCTCACTTTGACTTCGCCCTGCCGATGCCAGGGGTCGTCCGGTTACGGCTTAGGCCCGCGTAGGCTGAAGATCCACTGCTGTATTGCTGCTGCCCTTGCGCTTTCTTAACTGAAGCGGTAGAATTACTATGGTTCCACCTGTTTCTGGTGTAGTGGGATCATGTAGGATTGGTTGTTTGTCCCCTCTCCCGGACATGTATTCCATGAAGCCAACCCCAAGAAAGGTAGCATAAAGCGGAATGACCATTACAACCCGGCCGCACACGATCGGCGAGTTGCGTGAAAGCGGATACAGAGTACTTTCTGTTAAAGAAGAGATGCGGAAAAATCTCATCCGGAAGATTCGTAGCGGGGAAGAGTTATTCCCGGGGATAATAGGCTATGAAGAGACAGTTATTCCCCAGGTCGAAAATGCCATTCTCTCCGGTCAGGATATCATCTTTCTGGGTGAGCGAGGTCAGGCGAAAACACGCATGGCACGAAGCCTGGTCAACTTACTGGATGAAGTGGTGCCAGTAATTGCAGGCTGTGAAATAAATGATAACCCTTATGAGCCCATATGCAAGGCCTGTCGTGATAGAGTCGAGCAGCTGGGCGAGCATGTAGAAATTACCTGGCTAGAACGTGACAGGCGTTATGGCGAGAAGCTGGCGACACCTGACATCACCATTTCTGATCTTGTAGGCGAGGTAGACCCCGTACGAGTAGCGGAAGGCCGCTATCTCTCAGATGAACTTACGATTCACTATGGTATGATCCCACGCACGAACCGTGGTATCTTCTGTATAAATGAATTGCCCGATCTGGCCGAGCGCATCCAGGTAGGGTTATTGAACATAATGGAGGAGCGCGATGTGCAGATCCGGGGTTACAAGATTCGCCTGCCTCTAGACGTGTACGTTGTCGCCAGTGCTAACCCCGAGGATTACACGAACCGCGGCCGCATTATTACGCCTTTGAAGGACCGTGTTGGCTCTGAGATTCGCACGCACTACCCGCGTACAATCGAACACGAGATTCAGATCATGGAATTGGAGAGCAATCACTTCATCACCGAAGGGATGGATATTGTCTTCCCCCAGTTTATGAAGGAAGTGATTGCGGAAATTACGCAGTTAGCACGGCGCAGCAACGATATCAGCCAGCGCTCAGGTGTGAGCGTGCGCGTCTCGGTTTCGAACTTTGAGAATGTGCTCAGCAACGCCAGCCGGCGGGCTTTGCGGCTGAAAGAGCGGCAAGTAGCTCCACGAGTGAGCGATCTACCGGCTATCATCGCCTCTACGTGTGGAAAGATTGAACTTGACACGGTGGGTGACGTCAAAGAAGATCGAGTTGTACAGAAGCTCATCAACATGGCGGTGCTCAACGTTTTTGGCGAATACTTTGAAGTGCGTGAATTTGAACAACTGGTAGCAGGTTTCGAGCGTGGCCTGAATGTGCAGGTGGGTGATGATATGTCCTCCATGGAGTATGTAAACCAGCTCTCAAAAGTGGGTGGTTTGAGCAAAGCGGTTGACAAGCTGAATGGACGTGGTAGCCCGGCCAGCGTTGCATCGAGTGTCGAATTTATCCTCGAAGGCCTGCATTTGAACCGGCGTCTTAATAAGGATGAGGTCAGCGGTAAGATACGCTATCGGCGCTAAAGGAACACATTATATGTTCAAACGCTTTTCCCGAAATCGCTATGGGTACTCACGCTGGGATGGCACGCAACGCATTGAAGGATTTGATGCGGATGATATTCTGGATGCGCTCTCGGATGATTACCTGGAAGACGGCAATTTGCAGCAGGCATTCAGGCGCCTGATGCAGGAAGGCATACGCGGCGAAGATGGCCGTCGCACCATGGGGCTGCGTGAGATGATGCAGCGCATGCGCAATATGCGCGAACAGCAGCTCAACCGTTACAATATGGCCTCAGGGGTGATGGATGACTTGCGCGAGAAGCTTGAAGAAATCAAACAACTGGAGCGGCAGGGCATTCAAAATCGCCTGGATGATATGCCGGCAAACCAGCAACGTGGTCAGCAATCAGCGAATAGGCAGCAATCACCGGGCGAACAGCCTGGTAATCAGCACCAGGATGAGCAGACAGAACGACAGCCTGGGAGTGACCCTGGTGGCAACCAGCAAGATCAACCAGGTCAGGGCGATGATGATCTTACGCCTGAGCAGAAGCGCAAGATGCTGGAGATGATCGCTAAACGCAAGCAAGAGTACCTGGATAAACTGCCGGAGGATATTCCTGGCCAGATCAAGGGGCTTTCGGAGTATGACTTCATGGATGACCAGGCTCGCGAGAAGTTCAATGAACTGATGGAGAGCCTGAAGCAGCAAATGATGCAGCAGTTCTTCCAGGGGATGCAGCAGTCATTGCAGAACATGACGCCCGAAGACATCGCGAAATTGCGCGAGATGATTCGCGACCTCAACAAGATGCTGCGCGACCGCCAGGAAGGTAAGGAGCCTGATTTTGACTCATTCATGCAAAAGCACGGTGAGTACTTCCCCGGTGTTAATTCGCTCGATGACCTGATCGAGCAGATGCAGCAGCAGATGGCGGCGATGCAGGGTATTATGGATAACCTCTCGCCAGAGCAACGGCAAGAGTTGCAGGATCTGATGGAACAACTCATGGGTGATGACCGTATCCGTGTCGACCTCATGGAGCTGGCCCAGAATCTTGAGGCTCTGTCACCGATGGAGCAAATGCGGACACGTTTCCCCTTCCGGGGCGATGAATCGCTGCCCTTGAATGAGGCCATGCGCATGATGGGCCGCTTGCAGCAAATGGAAGGCCTTCAGGATCAGTTTCAGGAGGCACGCCGCCTGGATGATCTGGAAGCTATCGACAGCGACAAGGTCAGGAGCCTGCTTGGAGACCAGGAATACCAGTCAATCGAACAGTTAAAAGAGCTGATGAAGATGCTGGAAGAAGCGGGATATATCCAGAAGAAGGGGAATCGCTGGGAACTAACGGCCCGGGGCATCCGCAAGATCGGACAGAAGGCGCTCCAGGATATCTTCAATAAGCTCAAACGCGATGGTTTTGGCCGGCATCTCAGTCCTTTCCGTGGTGTAGGGGGTGAGCGCACTGATGAGAGCAAGGCGTATCAATTCGGTGATCCATTCCTGCTCGACCTGGAAAAAACACTGATGAACGCGCTGCACCGGCGTGGCACGGGCACGCCAGTGGGGTTGGAGAAAGAGGATTTTGAGGTTTACCGCACCGAGTTTACCACGCAGTCCTCAACTGTGCTGATGATCGATATGAGTATGAGCATGATCTACAACGGGTGCCAGCCTGCCGCAAAAAAGGTGGCGGTGGCCCTGGAGAGTCTGATCCGCTCGCAGTTCCCGCGGGATAACCTGTATATTGTAGGGTTCTCGTACGTGGCGCGCGAGTACAAGCCAGATGAGCTGGTGGAGATGGGGCGCTACGATCACAGCACGGGGACGAACATGGCTCATGGGCTGATGCTGGCCCGGCAACTATTAGCCAGGCATCATGGTGTGAATAAACAGATCATCATGATTACCGATGGTGGGCCTACTGTCTGGTATGAAGATGACCAATGGCAATTCGCTTATCCTCCCAATCCCTGGGCCGAGCAGCAGGCGTTGTTAGAGGTCCAACGCTGCACGCGCGAGCGCATTACTATCAACACCTTTATGCTGGAGGACGATCGTTGGATGGTTGCCTTCGTCAATCAGATGGCGGAGATCAACCACGGCCGCACCTTCTACGCGGATAAGAATAACCTGGGTGAATACCTACTGGTCGATTATCTGAATAGCAAGCGGAAAATCGTATCGTAGATGGGCGAGACGTTACCGGAAGCGTTCCGGGCAGGTATGCGCCAGCTCGGCCTCGAGTCCGTAGGGGCGGGGGAGGGGTTGAACGGGGAGGGGAACTTTATGGTCGCCCGTATGCAGGAAACCCCTACGGTAATCCAGCAATTCCTACGCTACCGGCAGGAGTTATTGGACTGGAATATACGCTTCAACCTGACGGCTATCACTGATCCAGAGGAAATCTTGATTAAACATTTCCTCGATTCTTTGTCTTTGCTGCTGGTCTACAATAGACCAGCAGCGCGTTTACTCGATATCGGAGCAGGCGCGGGCTTCCCTGGTCTGGCACTCAAGATTGTCCGTCCAGACTGGCAGATGACGCTGCTTGAGGCCACCGGCAAAAAGGTGACGTTCCTGCGCCATATGATAGAACTTCTTCAACTTACAGGGATTGAAGCTGTGCATGGGCGTGCCGAGGAACTTGGGCACAAAGCCGAATACCGCGCCTCGTTTGATATCGTGACTGCGCGTGCCGTCGCGTCTCTTCCAGCGCTTCTGGAGTATGCCGCGCCGTTTTGCCGCGTGGGTGGGCAGATCATTCTCCCGAAAAAGGGCGACCTGGCCGAGGAGCTGGCCCAGGGTAAGCGCGCCGCCGGGCAGGTTGGGGCGGTTTTGAGGGACGATATTGCTGTGACCCTGCCGGGCCTGGAGGATGGTAGGAGATTGCTTGTATGGGAGCAGCGGAAAGCGTGCCGGGCACGCTTTCCCCGCGGTGGCGCAGCGATGGCGAAGAAGCCACTCGGGGAAATAACTAGAACATCATCTACCTCATAGCATTCCTGGGGTAGCGTGCATCGTATTCTGGCGTTGCCAGTACATTCTGTATTTGAATGGTCTTGCCGCGCTGAGGGCTGGCGGAAATCATAGCAATGGGCGTCTCCAGCAATTCCTCCAGGCGCTTGAGGTATTTTTTTGCCGCCATAGGTAGTCCTTCATAAGAACGTATACCGGCGGTATTGCATTGCCAGCCTTCTACTTCCTCGTAGACCGGTTCGCAGGCGGCAAGGTCATTCAGGTTGGCGGGAAGGCTATGAATTATTTTCCCTTGCAAGCGGTACGCGGTACAGATTTTAATAGTAGGGAAGGTATCGAGTACATCAAGTTTGGTGATGACGGCAGCATCCGTCCCGTTCAATTGCGCGACAAAACGTCCCGCTACAGCGTCGAACCAGCCGCAGCGGCGCTCCCTGCCGGTATTTGTGCCATATTCGTGACCACGATTGCGCAGCTGCTGTCCAGTGTCATCGAAGAGTTCAGTGGGCATGGGACCACTGCCTACGCGGGTGATGTAGGCCTTGTAGACGCCAACGACACGATCAATAGAGCGTGGTGGCAGTCCTGCGCCGCTGGCAGCATTGGCAGCCATCGTTGAAGATGAAGTTACAAACGGGTAGGTACCGAAGTCTATATCGAGTAATGCGCCTTGCGCGCCCTCCAACAGAATCGTCTTGTGTTCGAACAGCGCATCATGGAGTTTGGCCTGGGTATCGGCGATATGTGAACGCAATCGCTGTCCGTAGCCGAAATACTCGCCATGTATCTCCTCAAGTGAGAGGGGCGGCTGGCAGTAAATCTGCGTTATCATGCGGTTCTTTTGCTGGAGAACGGAGGAGAGCTTGGAGCGAAGAGTATCTACATCGAGCATATCGGCCATGCGAATGCCGATACGGGCATGCTTGTCTACATAGGCGGGGCCAATGCCTCGCTGGGTGCTGTCGATCTTGTCTGCTCCACGTGCGGACTCTTCCAGGCGATCGAGCAAGAAGTGATAAGGCATGACGACATGGGCTCGTTCGCTGATATAGAGGCGAGAGGTGTCTACTCCCAGGCGATCCAGTTCTTCCATTTCCGCGAGGAGACCTTTGGGGTCAACTACGACGCCGTTGCCGATGATACAGGTAGTGTTAGGGTAGAGGATGCCAGATGGAACAAGGCGAAAGACGAATTCACCTTTCTCATGCACAACGCGATGCCCTGCATTGCTTCCCCCCTGGTACCGCACAACAAAGTCTGCATACATAGACAGCTCATCTACAATCTTGCCCTTGCCTTCGTCGCCCCACTGTGCTCCAATGACTGCAACTACCGCCATAGTTAAATATCCCTTCTCCAGCTATGCGTCCAGTGCGCTGCACCTGCACTAAAGGTGTGGGCATGAAATATGCCGTGACAATTATATCACAGAAATCCTGGCAATACCGTTGAGGTGACATCCTCTCGTCCCCTCGAAGGGGACGGGCTTCCCACTCTCACGAATGGGAGTTTCCTGCTTCACGGGCAACCGCCTGCTGAGCCTTCGCCCGAACAGGTCTTCCGTTGCCTCCACAGGCCGCAACCGAGAGCCCCTCGGCCAGAATGTTGAGAGCGGCATTGGTGTCACGGTCGTGAACCACGCCACATGCAGGACAGATCCATTCCCGTATGTCCAGGGGAAGCAAGTCGAGTACATGCTTGCATGCGCTACACGTTTTAGAGGATGGGTAGAACCGATCGATCTTGACCAGAGTACGTCCGTACCACTTGGATTTGTAGTCGAGCTGACGGACAAATTCACCCCATCCCGCGTCACTGATAGCTTTTGCAAGCTTGGGATTTTGGATCATGTTCTTGACTGCCAGGCTCTCCACACATATCACTTGGTTTTCGTTGACGATGCGGGTCGAGAGCTTATACTGGTAGTCCCGTCTCCGGTCGGAGATACGAACATGGATTTTGGCGACTTTCAAACGAGCTTTGTTTCGGTTTTTCGATCCCTTCTTCTTGGCATGCCGTCTCTGAGCGTTTGCCAGTTTCTTCTCATCTTTGGCGAAGTAGCGGGGATTGCCAACGCTTTCTCCAGTCGAGAGGACGACCATCGACTTGATGCCCAGGTCAAGCCCGACCATCTTGGGACTGACAGGAAGAGGCTTGATCTCTTCCTTGACCAGGATGGAGACAAAGTAGCGGTGGGTACTATCTTTAGTGATCGTGACCGAACTTGGCTTGCAGCCTTTTGGCAAAGGCCGATGCCAGACAATCTCCAAAGGGGCATTCATCTTGGCAAGGGTGAGGGCCTTGCCATCCCACGTGAACGCATTGGAGGCATAGGTAGCCAATTGCTCATGTTGCTTTTTCTTGAAGGTGGGGTATGCAGCACGTCCCTCAAAGAAGTTCACAAAGGCGCGGTCCAAATGGCGAAGGGATTGCTGGATGGGAACAGAGGAAATATCTCCAAGCCAGGGATACTGTTGCTTGAGATCAGGGAGCATGGCCGCCAGATCGGGATACGAGAGGCTCTGTTCATGCTGGAAATAGGCCGTTTTACGGGTCGAGAGGCCCCAATTGTAGATAAAGCGGACACATCCGAACGTCTGAGCGAGATGGATTCTTTGCTCATCGGTCGGATAGAAGCGATATTTGTATGCCCGCTTGGTCTTCCTGCTCACACCCTACATGCCTTTCTGATTTCTTTTGATGTGCTCTTCCAGAGCGGTCAACACTTCTCCGCTCAGAGAGCGGTTGTGTCGTTTTGCAATCTCCTTCATCTGCTCCAAGATGTGAGCAGGGAAGCGGATGGAGAGTGATTTAATTGCTTTTTCTTTGGTATTCATGCATCCATTGTACAGCAAAAATGGATGCATGTCAAGAGGCTGAGGTACACCCTACCCCGGCCCCAAATAAGGAACGGCACTTTCATCCCGCTCCCTGGAACGGGGCAGTTCTTCCCGCGCCGGATGGATAATTGAAGCGTCAGGCAACTATTGGAACTGGAAACTTCCTAGCATTGTCTCAAAAGACTTTGTATTGACGGCGTCGAAATTACTGTCGGCGGCTTCCAGTTCGATAATGTAGGATTTGCCCTGGCGTACGGTGGCATAGACCTGAACGCGCTCTGTCTGGCCGTTCAGGTTATATGTGGCAATCGAGTAGACCCAGGTGACTCCACCTATGGTAGTGGATTGTGATGAAGTAGGTGGCGTGTAGCCTGGTTTCGAGGCAAAATTATGTTGGAGATCAGAGTTGACCAGTTGATTGGCGGAGGCTGATGTTGAGCCTGCGACTTTGAATGCTGCGTACTGATCCTGGGCCGAAGGGTTTGTGAACTGTACGCCCGTGCCATCGTTGGTCGATCCCTGCTGCCAGTTGCCTGGATACTCGACAGAGAAGCCATTAGTGGTGCATGTCTGATCACAGAACGCGAAGCCTGGATCCGGTGTCGGAGTAGGTGGTACTGTTGGCGAAGGCGTAGGCGCCTGAGTAGGCGTGCTGGTCGGGCTCGGACTCGGAATGGGGGTGGGTGTAGCCGTTGGCACGCTGGTTGGAGAGGCTTGCGGGGTGCCACTGTTTGCTTGATTCGATTGGTTATGTTGCAGGAAGAATATTCCAAAAACGGTGGCTATGATAAGCGCGACGACAAGGCATACGCACGCGACGATCAAGACGACATTGCTGCGCTTCTTTTCGGGTGGCGGCGCAACGTTTCCCTGCGTCCCGTATCCGTAACCAAAGCCCTGTCCTGAGGGCAACGTTTGTGGCTGTGGATATCCAGGAGCAGCGTAGTTTCCTGATTGGAATGGTTGCGCCTGGGGACCATAGGGCGTTCCTGCGCCGGGATAACCGCCGGGCATGGAGGCTCCTGGAAAACTTTGCTGTGGATAGGCCTGGTTGTTGTTAGGCGGTAGAGATGAAATGGCTTCGGTAGCATCCTGGTAGAAGTTTGTCGGCTGCTGGGGGCCAGATTGCCTGAATTGAGGTGGTGTCTGACCAGGTGCCGCAGGTTGAGTGGGTTGAGGTGATGGAGGCGTTCGACCGCTGTACGAATTGGGCGCTTGAGGCGTTGTGCCAGGGTTGGAGGGACTGGATTGGGGCGCAAGGCGAGTGTTGTATGAGCTCAGCAAACCAGCATGAGGAGATGGGGTATTCACCATCTCTGTTGGCTGTGCTGGCGGCTGATTGGTAATAGGTGCGCCGCATTGTCCACAGAACACCTCGTCTCGGCTTACTTCATTCCCGCACCTTGGGCATCTCATAACCATGTCCCTCGCTAGATTGGTGAACTATGCTCCCTCAGGGGCAACCACGTGGAATGTCCCTGTCTCGTCAGCCCCTATTATAGCGCATCTGCCTCATTGTGGCTACCATCGTGGCCTATCGTCTCATGGTTTTGTTCTTGCGTACCTGGAGAAGCTGCTGGGGAATGTGCGAATTGGATAGGCACCAGTTGCAGTCCCAGGCGTTCATAATGATGATAAGCGGTAATCGAAGGGCCCTTCCTTCTCGGAGGTTGTACCTGGCGAAATGAGGCGGAAGTTTCGTCGAATGGCCCACTGATGATCAGCCACACCCAGGGAATCTGCTGCTCAAGATTGACGCGCTTCATGTTCTGGCGGTCTGTGCTGCTGGCTTTAGCATATCCAGTAGGATGACTATGGTAGGCTCCGATTATCTGTCCAGGGTGGTCAAGCTCAACTGCCAAAACGTCTTCAGGCGAAAACTCGAAGTAAACAGGCGAGTTGTAGATATTACGCAAGGGATGCGCCCGCTCAATGTGCCAGTTCCCGCCTTCATCCATGCATCCCGTGAGTAGCCCACAGGCTTCAATGTGTCGCCGCCTGTAGGTATCCTTGAGCAGTGTAAGTTGTGCTTTGACGCTAATTATAGCCTGCGCGCTCATAGTTTCTGTCATAATCTCTCCGGGGCTGGAAAGTCCGGTAGAACTGAGAAGCCCCTATTATAGCCGTGGGGAGTTATCACATGATACTCGAAGGAATATGGCGAAAGCCCCCGGTATCTAAATGCGTGAGTATATGCCTGTGACGTTCGCTGCTCTGTTGCAGTAGATTTGCCACCAGGCCCGTCCAACCAGTCTGATGTCCAGCGCCGATGCCGGCGCCATTGTCGCCATGGAAATACTCATAGAATAAGAGGAGATCACGCCAGTGAGGATCGCTCTGGAATTTCTCTACGCCACCGTGAATGGGTCTACGTCCTGATGTATCGCGCAGAAAAATGCGGTTCAGGCGTAAAGCTAATTCTTCTGCTACCTCCTCCAGGTTCAGGAGATTGCCTGAACCGCTAGGAAATGCTACTTTGAACTCGTCACCATAGAAGTGATAAAAGCGGCGTAGTGACTCGATAATCAGGTAGTTGAGCGGGAACCAGATAGGGCCGCGCCAGTTGGAGTTGCCACCGAACAGGCCGGAGGTAGACTCGGCCGGCTCGTAGTCCACGGTGTGGGTCATGCCATTCATTTCAATGGTGAAAGGGTGTTCCAGGTGATAGCGAGAGAGTGCGCGAATGCCATAAGGAGAAAGAAATTCTGACTCGTCGAGCATAATTTTGAGGATACGCGGCAGCTTATGGCTATTGACCAGGGCCAGCATGAGATGCTCTTCGGGGCCTTGCTCCTCTGAACGCTCGATATGTTCGTTGATGTCCTCCCAGTTGTTGATGAACCACTTCATGCGGCGTTCAAAGCTGGGGAGTTTGCTGATGAGGTCGGATTCCAGGATGGAGAGAGCGAAGAGGGGAATCAAACCCACCATTGAACGCACTTTCAAGGGAACATGAGTCCGGTTGCCGTTATGCAAGACATCGTAGTAGAAGCCGTCTTGATCGTCCCACAGTTCGATGCCGTCGGTGCCCAGGTCATTCATAGCGTGAGCGATATAGACGAAATGCTCGAAGAACTTGCTCGCGATATCGCTGTATGCATAGTTCTCTCGCGCCAGTTCCAGCGCAATCGTCAGCATATTCAAGCAATACATGCCCATCCAGCTGGTCCCATCCGACTGCTCCAGGTGGCTGCCGTTTGGTAAAGGCATATTGCGATCAAAAACTCCGATGTTGTCCAATCCCAGGAACCCCCCCTGGAAGACATTCTGACCTTCAAAGTCCTTGCGGTTCACCCACCAGGTAAAGTTGAGCAGGAGCTTTTGAAACACCTTCTCCAGAAATTCCCGATCGCCTTTGCCTGTCGTGTGTTGTTCGATCCAATACACGTTGAAGGCAGCCCAGGCATGCACAGGAGGGTTGACGTCGTTAAAGGCCCACTCGTACGCGGGTATCTGCCCGCTCGGATGCATGTACCACTCGCGCAGCAGCAGGATCAATTGCTCTTTGGCAAAGTCGGGATCGATATAGGCGAACACAACGCAATGAAAGGCCAGGTCCCAGGCGGCATACCAGGGGTACTCCCATTTATCGGGCATCGAGATGACATCCTCGTTGAAAAGGTGGGTCCACTCATGGTTGCGCCCATAGCATCGTTCTAGCGGCGGAGGTGGTTGGCCCGGGTCGCCGTCTAACCAGGTCTTGACGTCGTAGTAGTAAAATTGCTTGCTCCACAGCATACCTGCGAATGCCTGGCGCTGCACAATCGTGGCGTCTTGTGAAAGGCCATGTGGAATGATCGACGCGTAAAATTCGTCGGCTTCTTGCTGGCGCTGCTTGAAAGTTTCTGCGAACACCTCACCGAAAGCAATCAAGTTTTCAGGCGTCCTGTTGCTGAAACGCAGCTGCAAGGTATGAGTTTCGCCTGCGGCAAGGGTGAGATGATAGTGAGCTGCCATCTTTGTCCCCACATTGGCGGGATTAACGGCATCCTGTTTGTTGTGGACGATGTAGTCGTTGATGCTGTCTTTGACATAGGGACTGGCGTTTGGAACTCCATAGAGCCGTTCAACATTGGTTTCGTTTTCGGTGAAAAGCAGGTGTGGCGTTCCTTCGCAGTATAACCAGCGCTGCCCATAGTAGTTGTGCTCAGCCTCGACTACGGCATAGGTTGGAGCAGGGGGCTGATATTCGTACTTGCTCAGTGAAGGACGGGGCGAGCCTGGATGCCACGTCCAGGTGTTGCGAAACCAGAGTGTAGGCAGCAGGTCCAGTGGTGCGGTTTCAGGTCCACGGTTTATGATGGTGATGCGTATAAGGATGTCCTCGGAGGAAGCCTTGGCGTATTCAACATACACATCAAAATAGTGGTCATCGTCGAATATACCTGTGTCAATCAATTCATATTCGGGCATGCTGCGCCCACGGCGGTGATTCTCTTCTACCAGGTGAGCATAGGGATACTCGGCCTGGGGATATTTATACAGGTATTTCATATAGCTGTGAGTAGGAGTATTGTCAAGGTAGTAGTAGTATTCTTTGACGTCTTCTCCATGGTTGCCTTCTGGCCCGGACAGGCCAAAGAGGCGCTCCTTCAGAATGGGATCACGCCCATTCCAGAGTGCCAGTGCGAAACAGATTTGCTGGTGACGGTCGCATATTCCCGCTATTCCGTCTTCTCCCCAACGATAGGCCCTGGAGCGCGCGTGATCGTGGGGCAAGTAATCCCAGGCGGTGCCATTGGCGCTGTAGTCCTCGCGCACAGTGCCCCAGGCGCGCTCACTCACATAAGGTCCCCAGCGTTTCCAGTAGACGGTACGTTGTCGCGACTGGGCAAGTCGCTCGTGCTCTGCTGTCGTATGTGCTGTCTCTAAGGCCATCTCTGCTACCTGTCGTGCTCTTTGCGTTCGTGGTGTTCTTTCACCATCTCAATATCTGATATCTTTCGTCCCAAAAACTGCTCCGCGCCGACCTGCATCAGATCTGCTATGTGTAATACGCTGATATCAGGCGTAAAGTTGGCAGGCTTTGGACCAGCAGCGTACTTGCCCTGCTGGACAAAGACGGTTGTCAGGCAGTCGCCCATGATGGATTTGGCATCAGCGAGAATATCTGGCTTGTCATCGATCATTGCATAGTGGTCGGCGGGATACTGCTGCATGATTTCCTGCAGGTGCCGCTGCTTATGCGTGTAGATCAGCACACGGCCCGCGACAGCCTCTGCCAGATCACTGTGGAAAATTTTCTCGGCTTGATAAAATCTGTCCCCGTCACTGACAATTACGGTCAACCCCAGCGTTCGCAAGTACTGGAGGGTTTCTAGCGCGTGTGGGTAGAGCGCATTGAAAAAGGGATAGTTATCAAAAAGCGAGTGGATGTGAAGATAGGTCTGCTGGTCTAAGACCGAGAGCGGGGTTTGTTCGCGCAGCCGTGCCAGCGCGAGCGGGATATTCACCACTCCGCTCTCTTTGCGTGCCTGCTCGTAGAGTTCCCAGAAGCGCGCAGTTAATGCCGGACCTATCTCCACCTGTAGATGCGCGTCCAGGTCATTTTTCACTTTGTCATTATCAATGAGCGTGTTGTCCACGTCGATCAGGAAGACCAGTGTTGACATCTATTGTGCTCTTTCTCGCGGCAGGACATATAAACAGACTCGCCTCACTCGAGTGTAGTTGATTCCGGCGGTATATGTCAAGAAGAGGTCTGAAGGTGGGATAAGTCATCAAACTGAACGTTTATGGAGCGGGAGTTGGATGTAGAAGGTGGAACCCTGCCCTTCGCTACTTTCCACCCAGATGCGCCCACCATGGCGCTCAAGCAGTTCCCTGGCCAGGTAGAGCCCGATGCCCAGGCCACTAATCGAACGATCGAGGTTACCGGCGCGGTGGAAGCGCTCGAAGATGCGTGGCAGTTCGCTGGCAGCGATGCCGATGCCCTGGTCTTTCACCCAGATCAGTGCCTCGCCTGGTTCGTGGGATCTCTCAATGAGCGGACGCAAGCCGAGCTCGATCCTGCTGCCAGCGGGACTGTACTTGATGGCATTGCTGAGCAGGTTGGTCAACACCTGCTCGATGCGTTCCCGGTCAACCCAGCCGACCAGCGAACTGCCGGGCTCCAACCCATCCAGCACAAGCTGGAGGTGATGCTGCCGGGTAGTGGTGGCCTGGCTTTCCAGGGCGTGCTTGAGGGTGGCAACCAGATCGTGGGAAGCCAGGTCGAGAGTGAGTTGGACGTTCTGAACGCGAGTGATATCGAGCAAGTCTTCGATGAGGTGGGTGAGATGCTCGCTCTGCTCGGTGATGCCACTGAGGGCACGCAGGCTGCGCGGGTCGTGCAGGTTCTGCTGGCGCGAGGAGAGCAGTTGGAGGATCTCGGCAAAGCCTTGTATGGCAGTGATGGGGGTGCGCAGTTCGTGGCTGACGATGGAGAGAAACTCCTGCTTCTGTTGCTCCAGGCTCTTGCGTGCCGTGATATCTTGAAAGACGATGACAGCTCCCGTAATGAGGCCATTCTCGTTGCGAAGAGGAGCAGTGGAGGAAAGGGTAATAACTTTGCTGCCACCAGGTCTTATCACCATCGTTTCCAGACTATTCACAGTCTCTCCACTGAGCGCCTGGATAACGGGAAAATTCCAGGGGAGCACCGGCGGTTGGTCCGTATTCGTTACCAGGGGAGCCTGTTGGTACTGGTTGAGCGGAACATCGATCAGGCTGGTGAGAGGAACACCCAGGATGCTCGCAGCAGCAAGGTTTGCATAGCTGATACAACCATTAGAGGCTTCGACCAGCATAACACCTTCCGGCAACTGGTCGAGTATGGCACGCAGGCGAGCGTGCTGGTTTTCTAAGGCGGCATGCAGGCGGGAATGGGCAAGTGCCGCTGCAATGTGTGTACCACAGCCTAACAAAGCCTGTACCTCAGGACCATCAGAGAGAATGGCATAGCCAAAGATGGCGGCTAAGATTCCTTCGAAGTTGTCTTTGAACCAGAGTGGTACGCAGATATAACTGCGCGCCCCTGGGACGGTGCGCAAGGGATTGTCAGATTTTATTGTAGTAAATGAATTTGTCGCTTGCAAGTCTGCTATAACGATTGGATTGCGATGTTTGTATGCCTGGGATATGAGCCAGGCAGTATCGTAATGGATGTGCTGCGCGGCGTTAATTGTTTGTTCTTTTGACTTGTTGCCGGGCGAGAAATACACAGACCCGGGAAGCAGGTCTAACTTGCGCTGCGCTGAATCAGCCACGTGAATGGTCAAACGTATGGGGTGAAAGCTGGTACTGATGGCCGCGGCGGCGGCTTTGCCGATGCTGTCCATATCAAGGAACGTACGCACACTACGAGCTACAGTTTCGATGACCTCCAATCGCTTGCGCTCAGCCTCTACCGTGTGATTAGCCTGGCTGAGCAATATGCTGGCCTGCTCAGCTTGCTGCCGTGCCCTGACTTGCGTGGTAACGTCATTGGCGGTCTGAAGAAGCTGGATGACATGACCATCATTATCGCGTAGGGGATCGATGGTCAAAGCCCAGTAGGTGGTACCATGAAATGAGCTATCAATAGTACGCTCGCTGGCCCGGTAAGGTATGCCGGTTTCTACCACGCCACGAAGCATGTTCTCGATAGTGGTCACATCGGCCCCTACTATCCAATCGGCGGGGGGATGGCCTACGGCACGTCCATTTTGCCAGGCAGGGTTGAGGAGCGAATGGAAGAGGGTATTCGCCGCAAGCAGGCGGAAGTCTTGAGCATCGTATAACGCGACTGCCACCGGCATATGTTCGAGCAGGATACCTGCAAAGTTTTGGAATGTGGCTTGCTCTGAACTAGTCATATATAACAATTCTACCAAGACCGTAAGAGATGTCAATGAGCACGAGTTTAAACGATAGGTGGCTGTGGTGTCAAGCAGTGGGATAGGGCGTTTTTTAAGGAACGATGACCGGCACCTTCCCCGAATGGATGTGTCTAATGAGCGGATGTTTCAGATGCTGAATCCGAGCGCAGGAGAGATTTCATCTCGACTTATTGGCTGTACAGTACAGCAGTAGCAATATATAATACGAAGGACCGCTATCCAGAAGCAATCCAGGCGGGAATGACCATAACAAGAGCGAAGAAGGAGCTACAGATCATGACAACACCGGCCAATTTGCCCCAGAAGGAAAGTACGTACGTAATTGATGCTGAAAATGCCGCAGAGATGGCCCGCCTGACGAGGCAGGATCGCTTGATTACAAAGACAATGGGTGGATTATTCCCGGAGCGCTCCGACCTCTCAGGTGTACATGATATCCTGGATGTCGCCTGTGGCCCTGGCGGCTGGGTGCTCGACGTAGCATGTACATATCCCCAGGTGCGGGTGACAGGCATCGATATCAGTGTTCTGATGATTGAGTACGCTCGCGCAAAGGCATTGACGCAGGGGTTGAAGAATACCAGTTTCAGAGTAATGGATGCGCTCAAACCGCTTGATTTTCCCGACGAGTCCTTTGACCTGGTGAATGCTCGCTCCATTTTTGCCTTTGTTCCCACCCCGGCCTGGCCAGGGCTTCTGAAAGAATGCCTGCGGATCACTCGACCTGGGGGCGTTATTCGCCTGACCGAACCCGAGTGGTATATTACCAACAGCCCGGCAACTGAGAAGCTGAATACAATTTTCCTGCAGGCATTGAAGACGGCAGGACAAAGTTTTTCTCCCGATGGGCGGCATGCCGGCATTACACCAATGCTGGGCCGCCTGCTGCATGATGCCGGCTGCGTAAATATCCAGAAAAAAGCGCATGTACTTGACTGCTCTGCCGGCGCGGAAATGCATACAAGTACCTATGAAAATTACCTCATTGGTTTCAAATTGATACAGCCTTTCCTGGTGAGAATGGGCGGGGCTACGCAAGAAGAAATAGATGTGCTCTACCATCGAATGCCGGCGGAGATACAAGCTGGTGATTTTTGTGGCATCATGTTCTTCCTAACCGTCTGGGGTCTAAAGCCAGGGCAGGATTGAGAGAGGCTATGGTCCTACCTCCTGTATTGTTCCCCTCTTCTCAGTTTCATCTCAGCTACTTCACAGTTTCAATTCAGATGGGCGCGATATGCTTGTGCTATGCGCATGCGGTGGTCATGTTTGGTTGGAGAAGGATAGAAGAATGATACTGCTCTTTAAGTTCCTGAAATTTTGGAATTATTAGGAGTGGAATTTTGATAACTCTATGGGTGTCCTGCTCTCTTTTTTAGGCCACAGTCACCCGCATAATTGTACCGGTTTCGCTCATGGAATGCCAAATTTACAGAGAGCTTCCCTTTCGCTGAGAAGAGATGAGTAATTTTACGCTTAGCAAGGGCCTGGATATGCGCTACACTTACTGCTGAGGAACCAGCACATCACCTTACGGCTCCAGGCTTTCCGTTGAGAGATAGTAGCAGCGCAAAGGAATGATTGGTAATCTCACGTTTGAATTTGACGAAGGGTTCCACAATGGATCAGAGTATTCTTGCCTCTCCACCACGCACCCCAGCGGCTGGTGGGCGCAGTGTCTTCGCCTGGCTTTCGGGGATTGTTTGCTTTGGCCTTCTGCTCCTGGTGACGGTGCTGATCGGCCATCAAATAATTGTTCCGCCCCCAGCGCCGCGGGTCATCCTGGTGCGCAATATCCCATTACCCGAAGGCTTGAAAACCAAAGGGGCTCCAGATTCGCTGGCTCCGGCCACCTCCCAATTTTTTGATGGCTTTGATTTTCAGTCGATTGACTCGAATACCCACCTGCTCTTTATCGCACACACAGGCCCGGTGCCCGATGACCAAGCACTCTACGACCGTAGTTTTCATCTTGATAATCCTGCAGACATTGCCAGAGACGGCAACATTCTGGTTTTTGATCTGCAAACGCAGCAAATTGTGGGGCGTTTGCCCATTCCTCAGGTGGCCGGCCTTGTCGTAGCTCCTGATCTGCACAAAGTGTTTGCTGCCGATGCTGAGGAGAACAAGGTCTGCTCGTTCGATGAACCCTCGACCGCTCTGCAAGGTGCAGCACTCCTCGACTTTTTTCGTCAACGCTCACATGCCAGTATCCAATGTGCCCAGCTAGATGACCTTGAGGGCCCGGACGCGGTAGCCTATGATCCTGTGGACCATAAGATTTTTGTCAGCGACCCGGGCTCTCCCCCTGATGATTGTGACCCTAAACTGCCCCTTGCACAGAATGATTGTGTAGCCAGGGTCCATGGACAGGTCGTCAATTTCAAGGGGAAGACTATACCCACCTTGAATGCACGCGTGCTCTCTCAGAATATCTCTGTTGTGGATGCTCTGCATCCGACACAGGTGATTATAAAGATCGCTGTTGGGACCCTGCCGGTGACGGCTAGCGAAAGAACGTCGATGGAGTCCATCGCGGCTGATGACCCCGGCAAGGTGAATATTCTCAAGGGCAATATTGCAGAATTTGGTCGTGATGTTGGCCATATCAAATACGATGTGGTGAGTCACAAACTGTATACCGTGTCGCAGATTTTGCAGAATGGAGACGATGTCAACGCCGGTTTGCCACCCCCTGATACGGCGGAGTTTCTGACGATAGATCCAGTGACCAATACGATTATTCGCCGCGATCCCCTACCGACGACATGCAGCACTCCTCATGGGATGGCGCTGGATGAAGGGCAACATCAGGCCTTTATCGCCTGCACTGATGTTGATCCCGGGCCTCCTCCCCTGGTGCAGCATCTGATGCGGTGGAACCTGGATACCATGAAGCCCGGGCCGGAGGAGGCGCATCCTGATCAGACATCGCTGGCTCCTTCGCCCGATATTGTGCAGGTGATCTATTTTAAGAGCCCCACTCCTGCAGCCATCGTTTTTGTAGGCTGCAGCGGTGGCATTTCGGTCTTTGATGAGACTAACGGGCAATTTAAAAAGCTGGGCGACTACGCGGTTGGCCATGAAACGCACACCATCGCCATTGATCCGGCAACGGGCTACATCTACCTGCCCGTTCCCAGTGTTGGCGGTCGACCAACGCTGCATGTTGCCAAGTATAATCCGAATGGAGCCTGACGCATTCGCTGCAATGCAAGCAGGGGCGAGAGCGGCGAAAGCTTCAGCTTCTGCGCAGGCTGGCATAGATGGCATTTTACAACGCGCACGCTTCTATGAAGCAGCACTGATCTTTAAAATCGCCACGCGGCGCACAGCAGAGCCTGCGCCGCCAAGAACGCTCACCTATGCTTCAGGAGATGGCTCTGTGGCTGAATGATGAAGGCAGGAGGAACAAATGGGACTCTTATTCAAGTTCTTATTCCAGAATATGAAGGGCCTGCGCGGTCTGGTCGTGCTCGCGGTGATAATCACCGTGCTGCAGGTCAGCAGCGATATCTTCGCCGCGTTCCCGCTCAAATTTATTCCCAGTAAAGTCCAGAACATCGGAAACGACCCCAAATGTCTCTTCCCCTTCCTGGACCCGATCGAATCCTTGTTCGATATTCCGCAGATCGACCCGAGTCTACAACCCGACCCGAATCTGCCACCGAATCCACCGCCAGAGGCGCAGTGCCCCGTCAACCCGAACGATGTGCATGCCCAGATTGTGCTTGTTTCGCATAGCACCATCGGCGTGATCGTCTTCTCGGTCTTGATGCTGGTCATATTCGGTCTCTTAAGTGCGCTGCTCGCCTTCATAGATCTCTACCTGGCGGCCTTTATCGGCCAACAGCTTACCGCCAGGCTACGTAACCAGCTCTTTGACCACCTGCAACGCCTCTCGCTGGACTGGCACGGCAAGCAGAAGAAAGGCGACCTGGTGCAGCGCGTCACGGGGAACATCGCCGACATTGAGAAGCTGGTCATCGATGGCCTGGTCGATCTCCTGGCAGGCGTGCTGACACTCATAGGCGTCTTCTCGGTCATGCTCTTCCTCAGTCCACAATACACGCTCATCGCCCTGGCGATTACCCCGGCACTCTTTCTGATCGTTCTAGGATATACGAAGAATATTAGAGCCGCAGCCAAAAAGGCCGCCAAGGCCACCGGCCAGGTTGCAGACGTCGCTACCGAGGATATCAACGCGCTGACGGTCATCAAAGTCTTCACGCGCGAAGAGCGCGAAGCGATGCGCTTCAGCAGCTACGTCGATAAGAACAAGCGAGCGGGCCTGCGCGCAGGCTGGCTCCAGGCGCAGTTTACCCCGCTCGTCACGTTGCTGGTGATCCTGGGCACAGCAGCTGTCATCGGTATCGGCGGCTATGTGGCAAACGGCCTCCCCTTCTCCATTGGCCCCATTACCATCGCCGCCGAGAGCGTCGATATCGGGACGCTGATTCTGTTCCTCACCTTCCTCAAGCTGCTCTATCAGCCGATGCGCGACCTCTCCAAGTTAGCGACGTTGGCCAGCACGGCATTATCAGGCACAGAACGCATTCAGGAGGTGTTGGATCAAGCCCCAGAAGTCAAAGACTCTCCCGTTCCCGGCCCCTACACCGGCCCGCAGCGGTTCCGTGGTGAGATTACCTTCGAGAATGTGTGGATGAGCTATGTGTCCGGTCAGCCGGTCTTAAAGGGCATCAGTTTGCATCTCAGCCCTGGCAGGAGGATCGCTCTGGTCGGCCTCTCCGGCGGCGGCAAAACCACGCTGGTCAAGCTGATCTCGCGCTTCTACGATATTCAGCAGGGCGTGATTAAAATCGACGGCGTGGATATCCGCCTGTATCCCCTGAACGTATTGCGCAACAACGTCAGCATGGTGCTGCAGGACTCGGTACTCTTTGAGGGCACCATTCGCGAGAACATAGCCATCGGCCGGCCCGGAGCCAGCATCGAGCAGATCATTGAAGTCGCCAAAAAAGCCACGATCCACGAGACCATCATGAACTTCCCTGAAGGCTACGATACCACCGTACGTGAGCAGGGCAAGAACTTCTCCGGCGGTCAGCGGCAACGTATGGCCATTGCCCGCGCTTTCCTGCGCGACGCCCCCATCTTGATCCTCGACGAGCCCACTGCCGCCCTCGACGTTGAGGCCGAGGCCGAGGTCATGCACGCGTTGGACCAGCTGGTCGTGAATCGCACGGTGATCGTGATTTCGCACCGCCTGAGCACCCTGGGCCAGGTCGATGAGATCCTCGTCTTGAAGCAGGGCCTGGTTGCGGAGCGCGGCTCTTACAAAGACCTGAAGCAGCTACGGGGCATCTTCGCTGGTCTGCTCGCCGAGCAGAACCGCTACAGCGCTGAGGGAGCCGGCGATAAATCGATCTTGCGCTCGGCCTTTGTGCCGCTGCCAGTGGGTGGCGCATATGCTGCTCAGCAAATCCCGGCCCCCATTACGCCGGTATCGCCAGTTCCACAGGGCTGGCCGGTTGTGAATCCGGCCTCCCCAATGGCACAACCGGTGCAGGCAAAGATAGATCGCGGCCCACGAGCCAATGGCAATCCTCAACCACCTGCGCCAGAGCAGAAACCACTTGCCGCGTGGGTGGTCATCGAGATCGATGGCAAGGCCATCGGCGAACGTCGACTGAATAAACCTGTTCTCACCATTGGCCGCCAGTCGGGCAACGATATACAGATACCATCCCAGCGTGTCTCACGTTTGCATGCAAGGATTCGCTGGGAGAACGGAAGCTGGTTGATTGAGGATGCCGAGAGCCTGAACGGGCTGATCTACCAGGGACAGCGTGTCGATCGTCTCATCCTGACGCCTGGCGATCGCGTCTTCATGGCGCCTGGTGCTGTGCTGCATTACCAGAAGGCCTCTTAGGATTTTTGTGGCAAGGAGACACATACTATTGCGATCAATGAACAGAAACAGGAGATGTACTTCCCGATTTTCGCCGGAAACTTACCTGTGCTGCGCATTACTCGCTATAATCCGAATGGTTTAGTCAGCCTGCTTCTCGATATCATTTGACTGGTTTTCATGAGCAGTGAGGAGTTCTGCATGATGTCGCGAAAGTACCTGAAACATATGTATGGATCGCCAGCCGCCTTTAGCGAATGCAAGCCAGGAGATGTTATCAGATACCTCGAGAAAGGCCTGGAGAAGTCGGGTACAATCTTGTGGGTATGTGCGCCAAGGGATCTAGGGAATAGATACATTGGCATCACCTACATTGTGACACCTCAGGACAGCGGCCAGCCCGTTGTGGTCTTATCGCGCGTCGCTCGCCCCGACAATCTCAGCATTGCTTCACTCGTCTATAGAAAAGCGCCAGAAGACTGGCCGCCTTCAGGCGACAGATGCATGGCGCGAAATGCTGACATGCTACACAGTATGTGCTATGATATAGCACATGAACCAGAAACGAGCCTACCAGTATAGAGTGTATCCAACTGATGAGCAAAAAAAGATCCTTGCTCGCACTTTTGGCTGTGCTCGTTTCGTCTACAACTGGGCTCTCTCGCTGAGAACGGATGCCTACTACCAGGAGCAGAAGCGCCTCTCCTCTAGCAATACCTCTGCTCTGCTCACCCAACTCAAGAAACAGCCTGAGTGCTCCTGGTTGAATGAGGTTGCCAGTGTGCCCCTGCAACAAGCCTTGCGGCATCTCGACAAGGCATTCCTCAACTTCTTTGAAGGCAGGGCTTCCTATCCCAAGCTCGATGCCGCTACGCGGCAGAGAAGAGGATGAAAGTGCATTTTTCGTGCATTAATCCCCTTTTCGGGCGACTTTCGTAGGAAGTTCCATAAGAAGGGGAGCGATCAGGCGGCTACCTACATCGGGACGGCCTTTCATTGGAACGGGAAAACGCTCACGCTGGCCAAGTAAGACCTGGAAGAGCTTTGGCTCGTCTAGGCAAGGCTCGGTGAAACAGGAAACCTCACTCGTGAGAGTGGGAGTCCGCCGTCTTTAGGCGGCGGAGGATGTCAAGCTATACTCATCATATCATGGATAGTGGTAATACGAGGGTGCATGCTGAGGATGAGAGTAGAAAATGCGCATACCTGAAGTCCCGATGCCCGATCACGGGAGACCTCGTTCCCTGCGCTTACGCCTGGTGCTCTGGTATGGTGCGCTGCTGGCTGTTGCACTAGGACTTTTCGTTGTACTCGTTCTGGTGCTGGCGATGAATGCGATTAGCCAGAGCGTGGATGGAGATGTACAGGCGGAGGCGCGAATAGCCTCCCTGGATATAAGCAACAGCTTGTCCGCGATACCTCCATACTGGCCACCTGAATTGTCCCTCAATGTTATCGATACCTATGGGGATCCCGGCATTGTGGTCGAGGTGCTGGATACACAGGGACACATACACTATTACTCGGCCAACGGCAAGGACGCGCACGTGCCGATCAGCGCCAGTACAACCAGAGCTGTGCTTGCCGGTCAGATCACCTGGTTCACGGCGACTACCAGTAATGAACGTGTGCGCGTGGAAGTCCTGCCAGTTCGTGCACCCATAATAGGGGCAAATAGCAAGGGAGACGAGGCGAGAAGGGGGCAGACAGGCATCATTGGCATGCTCGTGGTTGCGAAATCCATGGACGATGTGGATGACACCTTTTTCCTGTTGCGGACATTGTTGTTCATTGCGGGCCTGGTGATCCTGCTGGGGGCGCTGGTGGGAGGGTGGGCTATTGCCACGAGAGTGCTGCATCCCCTGACGGAAATAGTGTTGACCGCGCGCACCATAGCTGCGAACGCGCGAGGAACGCGCATTGCTGGCTTGAGCCGGCGGGTGCGGCGGCCTCCGGGCCATGATGAGATGACCCAGGTCGTGGATACCTTTAACGAAATGCTGGCGGCCCTGGAGAAGGTGGCGAGCGCACAAAGGCGCTTTGTCGCTGATGCCTCGCACGAGTTGCGGGCGCCTCTCACTACTATACAAGGGAACCTGGCTTTCTTTCTGCGTCACGTGGATGAATTGCCGACAGAGGAACGCCGTACCATGCTCACCGATGCGTACGAGGAGACTCTGCAGCTGGCACGGCTGGTAGAGGATCTTTTGCTGCTGGCTCGCACTGATGCCAGCGCAGAGATGCCAATTGCCGTGCGCGAGAGGACTGATCAGGCGGTCGCAGACAATACACAACAGCAGTCGTTGCTGGAGCTAGACCATATTGTACTCCATCTTGTACGCCAGTTGTCCAGGCGATTGAGTATCGAAGGATCGAGATTGAAGCTGGAGGTGGGACGTATTGAGCCAGTAAGGGTGCGGGGAGATGAGGAGAGCCTGCGCCGGATCATGTTAATTCTGCTTGACAACGCTATCAAATATACATCGACCATTGATGAGGCAGGTGCCGGTCATGTAAAGGTCTCACTGGAACGAGTAGGCAAGGAGGCGGTATTGCAGATTCGCGATAATGGCATCGGTATTGACGCCGCTGATTTACCGCACATCTTCGAGCGCTTCTACCGCGCTGACCGGGCCCGCTCACGCCAGGGGACTGGCCTGGGGCTCTCTATTGCGCAAACCCTGATGGAGCGACTCGGCGGCTCTATCACTGCCGAGAGCACACCAGGCCAGGGCAGTACGTTCAGTGTCTGGCTTCCTCTGGCCGAGTAGGAGGTTCCTGACACATTCCTCATGGTGTATACTAAAGACGATTATGACACCATCGTAACGATTGCCACGCGCAAACGCCGCAAATGGATAAGGAGCCTGTGTGGAACCGGTTAATGTGAGCGAATACGAGGCACTTGCCCGGGCGCGTATGGAGCCCGTGGAATGGGATTTCTACGCTGGAGGCAGTAATGACGAGGTGACGCTGCGCTCCACTCGCGCGGCCTTCGAACGCATCCGGCTGCGGCCACGCGTGCTGGTGGACATTAGCAAGTGTGATCTACACACTACTGTGCTGGGCACCGGGGTGAGTATGCCTATCCTGGTAGCGCCGATGGCGTTTCATGGCCTCGCGCATCCCGAAGGTGAGTGCGAGACCGCCAGGGCTTCCGGAGAGGCCGGTACGTTGATGGTGGCCAGCACAACCTCGAATCGCAGCCTCGAGGAGATTGCGGCAGTGGCAAGTGGTCCGCTATGGTTCCAGCTCTACACCTATGGCGGCTTCGAGATAGCGGAGTCATTGGTGAAGCGCGCCGAGGCGGCCGGTTACCGCGCGATTGTGTTAACAGTCGATCTGCCACGGCTGGGGCGTAGGGAGAGAGACATCCGCAATAGCTTCAATTTGCCGTCCCGCCTGTTCGAAGGGAATTTCGTGGGGATGGATATACCTGATGACACGTTCGTGCCGATCACCTGGGAGTCAATAGCCTGGCTGCGTGGAGTGACATCGTTGCCTATCGTGATCAAAGGTATTCTGACTGCTGAGGATGCGCAACTGGCGGTGGAACATGGAGTGGATGGCATTGTGGTCTCCAACCACGGAGGCAGGCAGCTTGACACAACGCTGCCTGCAATCGAGGCATTGCCGGAAGTAGTCGAGGCTGCTGCCGGGCGTTGTGAGGTCTACATGGATGGCGGGATACGTCGCGGAACAGATGTGCTGAAGGCGCTGGCCCTGGGAGCGCGAGCAGTGCTGCTGGGCCGGCCAGTGCTGTGGGGGCTGGCGGTGAACGGAGAAGCGGGCGTGCGGCACGTGCTGGCGATGCTGCGCGATGAGCTGGAACTGGCGATGGCGCTTTCTGGGCGTCCCACCCTGGCGAGCATTGATCGTTCGCTGGTTCACCTTCCCAATTAACACGAAATGTACAAAATGAAAGTCATCTTTCGCAGCTACGTGGTTGCGGCTGAGCAGGACGAAGGAACATGACTACAGAATTTGTAAATGGCCATGAGCAGCAGCGAGTACTGCTGCTGATGTCCCCTGCCACCTACCGGGTGGGGGCATTTTTGAGCGCGGCGCGGAACCTGAACCTGGAAGTGGTGGTGGGGATTGACCTGCCGGAGAAGCTCAGCGAATACTGGCACGTGTCCCTGGGCCTGGATTTCCTGGACCCGGAGGCGTCGGTACGAACGATTGTTGAGTATGCCCGGCAGCACCCTATAGCAGCGATTATCTCTGTTGATGATAGCGCCAGCGAGATCGCGGCCCGCGCGAGTGGGGCGTTAGGCCTGGCGCACAATTCTCCACGGGCTGCCGAGGCGGCACGAGATAAGCTGCTGATGCGGAGGTTAATGACGGCGGGCGGCGCACCATGCCCAGTTTTTCGTCCCTTCTTGCTCAGCGACGATCCAGCCTGGGTTGCTGCACAGGTAACTTATCCATGCGTGGTGAAGCCGCTGCGCTTCTCCGGAAGCAGAGGGGTTATAAGGGCCAATAACGTTGAGGAGTTCGTTGTAGCCTTCAACCGACTGAAACGGCTGTTGCTTGCCGAGGGCTACGCGGAAGAGGAGACTTCTATCCTGGTCGAGGATTTCATCCCCGGCTTCGAAGTGGCACTGGAGGGTATCCTGACGCGTGGGCAGTTGAAGGTGCTGGCACTCTTCGACAAGCCCGACCCGCTGGATGGCCCCTTTTTTGAGGAGACGATCTATGTGACACCCTCGCGACTGCCTGAAAGGGTACAGCAAGATATTGCTGACTGTGTAGCGGTTGCTGCTGCGTCACTCGACCTGTACGAGGGTCCTGTGCATGCAGAATTGCGGGTCAACGAGCAGGGGCCGTGGATGCTGGAAATCGCAGGGCGCTCCATTGGCGGACTGTGTTCGACGATTCTAGAGTTCGGCTCCGGTATGTGCCTGGAAGAGTTGATCTTGCGCAATGCGCTCGGGCTTGCAATCAAGTCTATCGAGCGCGAGCGGCGGGCAGCCGCTGTGATGATGATCCCCATTCCGGCGGGCGGTATGCTCAGGGCAGTACGCGGGGTAGAAGAGGCGGAGAAGGTGCCACTGATTACAGGAGTGGAGATTACAGTCAAGTTACATCATTTGCTAGTACCTTTGCCGGAGGGTGCGAGTTACCTGGGATTTATCTTTGCGCGTGGTAATACTCCTGTCGAGGTAGAAGAGGCGATACGCAAGGCGCACAGTTTGCTGCACTTTGAGATCCGGCGGGAGATCCCTGTGATCGGTACACCGGTGCTGAGGAGCTGATCTTTCAGGGAAGACTTGACAGAGTATCATTGAGAAATTACAATGCAGAAAACGATCGTGAAAAATGAGCAAGCAAGGAGCGTAGTGAGTATATGGCCCGGGTAGGTTTGCTAGAGGATAACTTCCGTATAGCCAGGTTATGTGCTACAATGCTGCACTACGCCGGTCATGAGGTCATAGTGTATGAACGCGCCCGGGAATGCCTGTGCGCATTGATGCCGGACGAAATGGTGGATGGAGATAGCAAGTCTGTCCATATGCCAGAGTCGATCAAACCTTCCCCTTTACCGGTTGAAATACTTATCCTCGATCTCTATCTTCCCGATATCTCCGGGCTGCAGGTACTGCGCCGCCTGCAGTCCTGTCCATATACTCAGTCTTTGCCGCTCATTCTTTGCACTGCGGCCCCCAATCATGACGTGATACAGGCTCTACGTATCGTACCACACGCGACTTTGCTGGAGAAGCCTTTTAAGATTCAGGCTCTCAATTTAGCGGTCACAAATGCATTGAGCTCTTTAACTTCATAGATATATTTCTGGAGTAAGTCCTCAGGACTCTTCACCACCTGCGGTGGTTCGCAAAAGGTCGCGAGCCGCCGCAGGCGGCGATGAATCAGGCACCTGAGGAGTTACATTCTGGAGTAGTCGAGGGCGTAGTTCCTACACGAAATACACTACTTGTCTTTAGAAGTGGCGTCCCCATGATAGCCAGGGACGTGCGGGACCAGGCCTTCGCGCCAGGCGAAGACAGCGGCCTGGGTGCGATCCATCAGTTGCAGCTTGCTCAAGATATTGCTGACATGGCTTTTCACGGCTTTCTCACTGATAACGAGCCGCCTGGCAATTTCCCCGTTGGGGAATCCTTCGGCGATGAGTCGCAAGACCTCGCGTTCGCGTTCACTCAGCATCGAATATTGCGCTCCACCGGCATAAGGGATATCCTCAAATTCTTGTGCAATGCGCGCCGCTACATGCGGATGCATGACCGCCTCGCCGCGAGCAACCTTGCGTATGGCGTCGGCCAGCTCCGGCAAGAGGACATCCTTTAAGAGGTAGGAGAGTGCACCGGCTTGAATAGCCGGGAAGATGTGCTCATCATCGTGATAGGATGTAAGCACGATCACCTGGGAGCGGGGACTGCGCTGTTTGAGGCGGCGCGTGGCCTCGACGCCATCCATACCGGGCATGACGAGGTCCATCAACACGACATCCGGCGCAAGGTCAGCCGCTACCAGCACAGCCTCCCCACCAGAACCGTTGCAACGGTCGCAAGCACACCCAGGCACCAGGAAGTGAGCAGGCTCTGCCGGTTCACCCACAGGTGCAGCGCGCCGGATTCCAGCACCGGGACAGGCACACTGTTGGCGGCCTCGCCCACGCCTAGCTTTGGCAGTAGTGTGAGCATAGCCAGTTCCAGGGCCGTTGTTCCCACTCCCAGCAGCACGCCGGGCAAAGCTGCGAGCATGCCATAGCCGCAGCCCTCGAAGAGCAGCAATTGCACGAGGTGCGAACGGCGCAAGCCCAGGGCGCGGCTCATCCCCAGTTCCGTGCGCCGTTCAGCCGCTAGCAGGATCATCAGCAGGGCCAGCAGCAGCATCCCGGCGCCCACCAGCAGGCAGGTGAAGAGCGGCGGCAGCCAGGTAAATTGTTGGCCAGCCGGCGATAGGAACACCAACTTGTTGATATCCAGCCCGATGGTCTCCTCCACCACATCCGGCTTGAGTGGGTGAATTCTGAACACGTCGAAGCTGGTCTGGCCAAGGGCGTGAGGTGCATCCAGACGAGCTGAATCGCCAGGAAAAAGCTGCTGCAAGAGACTGGGCACTGCCTGGCTACGACTGCCACCAGGACCAGTATCGACCAGGCCGCCCGCGCCGGTATTCTTGATGCAGATGGTATTGGGTGGCTCCGGGTCGATCTGCTGTGCTGCGGACTGCGGCAGAATGATCTCGGGCCTCGCAGCCGCTATTGCCTCGCCTGTCGTGACCCCGATATCGTTGGAGAGGAGCGCACGTACCGTGGCAGTCACTGTCTTCTCTCCGAACGCCAGCTGCACCCGGTCGCCAGGCCGAGCGCCGAGTCCCTGCACCAGCGAAGCGCTCACCAGTGCTTCGCTGGTGCAGGTTCGCGATATGGACCGCACGTCCCAGCGCATCGGTGAGCGAACCATAAACCTGCTCGAAATCGGGCGGCAGGGCATAGAAATCCACATCATGAACCGCGAGGCCAGTGCGCAGCGAGGTTACGGTTGGACTTTGTGGGTAAAGCCCGATGGCACTGGCCGCCTGCACCTGTGGAAAGGCACGAATGCGCACCAGGTCGCGGTCGATTTGGCCCTGGGTGAACGGGCCAGTCACACTCTCATCAACATTGCCTATGCGCGCTACACGCTGCGCCGCTGCTGAACTGGTGAAGCTGTCCTGCAAACCGAACGAGGCGGTCATCACCGCCGAGGCCAGCGCGAGGCCGAAGAGCAGCAGAAACGTTTTGCCTGGCCGGCGCACCATGTTGCGCAGCCCCATGCGCAGCAGCAGTGGATTGTTTAGCGCCAGCCCCAGCAGCAAGAGCAGGATGCCCCCGGTGACCACAGCCAGGGTCAGCGCCAGCAGTGTCGGAGAGATGTCTGGAAAAAGGCTCAGGTTCATCGCTTGCCTCCGTTCTCTGTCTCTTGAGGAAGACCGGAGGACTGTTTGCTGGCGAGAGCGGAATCGCGTTCGATCAGTCCGTCGCGCATCTCGATCAAGCGCGCGGCTGGCGGGCGACCTCCGGGGCATGCGTGACCCAGACAAAGGTCAACTCTTGCTCCTGGTTGAGCAAGAGCATCAGGTCGATAATCTCCTGGCTGGTTTTGCTATCAAGCGCTCCGGTGGGCTCATCTGCCCACACAATAGAAGGAGCGGTAGCCAGGGCGCGAGCAATGGCAAAACGCTGGCGCTGGCCCCCACTCATTTCGGCAGGACGGTGCCTGGCCCAGTCGAGCAGTCCGACTTGCTCGATACTGGCTATGGCTCGCTCGCGAGCTTCCCTGGGGCGTACCCCGCTTACCAATAAAGGAAGTTCGACATTCTCCACTCCATTGAGCACGGGCAGCAGGTTATAGGTCTGGAAGATGAAGCCCATCTCGCAGGCACGAAAGGTGGTAAGTTCGCGATCGGACAGGCCGCGGATGTCCTGTCCTGCGATCTTGATGATACCAGAGGTGACGCTATCGAGACCGCTCAGGCAGTTGAGCAGGGTGGTTTTGCCACAGCCGCTTGGACCTATGATGGCGACCACTTCCCCACGCCGGATGCGCAGGTTCACGCCTTTGAGGGCCTGGACTTTGAGTTTGCCGGTATCGTAGTCCTTGTGGACATCGATGGCTTCAATGATGGAATCACTGTTCTTAGCTGGCTGCGCCAGGTGGAGTGGTAATGATTGTTGCATACGAGAGGTTCGCTCCTTTCAGAAGCTGTCGTTGTGAAGGCTCTTGTTCTCTCGGGTAATACTGCTTCATGAGTAGTATGTCTTGAAAATGGGCAAAGGTCATCGGCCTGGGGTAGGATTGTGCAGTAGGTCTGGAGTCTGATTTATGGAGGGTTCTTGATTGAGCAGATGCGCTGCTTCTTGTAATATACTATTAGCGATAGCGAATACTGCGCGATTCCTTGGGAGAGGGAGGGGAAAGAAGCGATGTGTTCGTGGGGCATTCAGAACTGGGGGTCTGCGAGTATCGCAATAGTGTTTTCTGTACAACGGCTGTGTAGAAAGGAAATTCAGGAAGCCAATGACAATTACCAAGCGAAGGACATTTGTAGCCTCCCTTCATAAACCAGCATCGATGCGACCCGATCTCACCGAACGCAGGATCCGCCAGGTATGTGCCTGGATTGTGCTCTTCCTGCTTCTGGAAGCAGAACTCGGCCTGGCATGGGACAGGCGTTGGCATGACTACGTGGGACGCGATCAATTCTGGATTCCACCGCATATCATGATGTATGTAGGCATCGCTGGTACCGGGCTGATCTCCCTGTTTGTCGTGCTGCTCGATACGCTGCGCTATCGCCAGAAGAAAGCTGGGGTGGATGATAGCTCGACAGTCAGTATACTAGGATTCTTCCATGCGCCGCTTGGCTTCATCCTTCTGGGTGTTGGCACGCTCATCGACTTGATAGCCGCACCTTTCGATAATTACTGGCATGAATTGTATGGCATCGATGTCACATTATGGACTCCCTTCCATCTCATGGGAGTTTTTGGGGGAGTTATGGCAGGGTTGGGAATTATTTATATCTTCGCTTCGGAAGCAGTGCATGAACTGGAACTCGTTCCACCGGCATTGACGGCGTTTATTCCTATTGTGCTTGGTCCGGTACAGCTTTTAACATATCCGCTCATCCTGACTTTCGTAGCAAGCAGTTGCCTCATAAGCATATACCTGTGCATTCGCAGGCCAGGAATAACTCTGCTTATGATTCTAATTCTCTGGCCTCTATCGGTGGCTACAGAAGTCTATGTCCTATTTGCACTGGATTTCATGGCAGCCAGGTTCGGGCTCACATACCGTTTTGGGCGCGAGCCTGTTTTCAATGCAACACTTGCCTTGTTGCCGCTCCTCTACCTGGTTTGCGCATTGATTGTGGAAGCTGTAGCCTACTGGCAGCGTCGCCACGGTGGGGAGAAGGATGAGGACCTGCGAGGCGCGTGGCTGCTGGGTGTTGTTATGGCGGTGCCTGCAGTGGCGGTTCCTCCTGTTATTACACATGCCCTGGCTCCCGTTATATGGCTGCCGCCAGATGTGATTAAGGTGCTTGAGCCTGGCTGGTTAGATATGCTGGTCTCACTGCCGTTAGCAATGCTGGTGGGGACGATAACGGCCTCTCTGGGCAGTGTTCTCGGGGATATCTGGAGTTGGAATAAACGGTAAATGGAAACTCGATTGCTGGCGTTTATCGGCATCGCGATGGTCATCACTGTGACCCCCGGTCCCGATATGGCCCTGGTGACACGCGTCGTCTTTGGACGGGGGCGAGTGGCGGCATGGCTCACATCGCTGGGGGTCGTCTCGGGGCACCTGCTCTGGGGCCTGGCTTCAGCGCTAGGAGTCACTGCCGTGCTCAGCGCCTCGGCGATCTCTACACAACCTTGCGGTTCGCCGGCGCAGCCTACCTCATCTGGCTGGGCGCGCAGGCGCTCTTTTCTCGCCCGCCCGCTCAGCAAGCAAAAACGATGTCACCAGTGACTAACACCGCCGGGGCATACCGGCAGGGACTGATCAACGACCTGCTCAATCCCAAAATCGGCGTCTTCTACACAACCTTTCTGCCACAGTTCATTGGCCCAGGGCAACCCGTCTTCCTGACCTCGATCATGCTGGCCGCAATTTTCGCCGTGATTGTCGCCATCTGGCTCGCCATCTATGTCGAGATACTAGCCAAAGCTGGCGAGGTTTTTCATCGCCCTGGGGTGCGGTGGGCGATGGAGCGCATTACTGGAGTAGTGCTGGTCGGCCTGGGCATTCGCCTGGTGATGGAACAGCGCTGAGCAGGATGTTGTTTTCCTTGCCTACTTGTATGCCGCCAGGACCGCCAGGTATCCCGCATGGTCCGGCTCCCCGAGCTCGGCTAGCAGGCCCGCGAAGTCGAGCGGCTTCCGACTGAACACAACCGCCCCATCCCTGCGCGGCCACTCGCTGGGGTGCCGGTCCCAGGCCAGCTCGATCCCGTTGAAATCGGGATCGTGCAGGTAGATGGCCTCGTGGGTGCCGTGATCGGATGCCCCGTCGATCGACCAGCCATGATCGAGCAGGCGTTTAAGCGCGACGGCCAGATCTTTGCGCATCGGATAGTTGATGGCAAAGTGGTACAGGCCCGTCGTGCCGGGTACTGGGGGCGACCCGTCCTTGCTCTCCCAGGTGTTGAGGCCGATGTGGTGGTGGTAACCGCCGGCGGAGAGGAAGGCCGCGCTCCCGAGGTTGAAGAGCAGGTCGAAGCCCAGGTAGTCGTGATAGAAGCCGATGGCGCGCTCCAGGTCGGCGACCTTGAGGTGGACGTGTCCGATGCGCGTCTCGGCCGGGATGGATGTGTCGGTCATGGATGACTCCTTCTTTCTTATGGTTGCAATGCTCTTTCTTATTGGTGTTTAAACTAATACGGACTCACCGAACCCTTGCTCTGAGAGCAGAAAGGTTCAGAAAACTGCAAACGATGAGAGCAACAAGGCGACCATCAAGCCAATTGGCGAGGCTTTTTGGGCACCGGTTTGGGCTTGC
>WNFX01000209.1_pt1 | contig 52327 bp, 54 predicted proteins | sample 5400111 | NCBI WGS metagenome assembly WNFX01 (sample SAMN13153363, study PRJNA577476) | soil metagenome | isolation source: 40 cm soil or saprolite under grassland replicate 1 | place: USA:California | collected 2016-06-15
AATTTCGGAGGATTTTCGAGAAGGCGCTGCAGAAGCGCGGTGTGACAGGTGAAACACTTCTTCAACTATTGGAGACGCGTATCGATAATGTCGTTTACCGGCTTGGCCTTGCTAATACCCGCAGCGCTGCTCGCCAGCTCGTGTCACACGGCCACGTGCTGGTGAATGGGCGTGGTGTGAATGTCGCTTCCTACAACGTGAAAGCAGGCGACGAAATCACGATCAAAGACAAACCGAAATCGCGTCAACTCGTGCTCCGCAACCTTGATCTTACGCAAATTGTTCCCGTCCCCGACTGGCTCATAGTCGATCGCGACGGACTCAGCGGCAAAGTGACGCGCATCCCCTCTCGAGAAGAGATACAGCCGATGGTGAACGAGCAGCTCATCGTCGAGCTGTATTCGCGGTGATCCGTCCCTCGAGGAATTCGAGCGCTTTGTCGTAGCTCTTGCGCTGAAGGTAATGCGCTAGTCGGGGATCGAGGGGCTGCGGCAGCATTGCTTGTAACCGATCGATCTTTTCCGAGACACTGCGCAATCGAGCGATGTGTTTTGCTTCATCGCGGCGGCTTTGCTCGTCGCGAATCACTGCGAGGCGTTCTCGCAGAGCCTGCGTCAAATCGACCAGAGCGTTTTCCATTTCATTAATTAACGGCGATCGCGGCCGCCTAGGTCTGACCTTATCGACGGCCGGGTTCGGCTACCAGCTGCCGCCTTGCTTCGAGCCAGTCGGACTCTGCGTCACCGGACAGCGCAAATCGGCGGCGGCGCTCCGAGATGAAGTAGGCTCGGAGCCGAATTGCTTCGTCCGATGGCTCGGCGATTTCTGTCGCATTGTTTGGTCTTGACGCTTTTCCTACAGTTGCGCCTTTCCTGGCACCGGTCTCGCGCGGTTTTCGACTCACTGCGGCGCGGCGTGCGCGATTGCCTTTACCAGCTTTAATTTTGAAGGAGCCACCGGTCTCCGGAGGCGTTTCATTTTTATCTTGGACAATTTTCTTTTTTTTCGGCACAGATTTTATTGTTGATGACTTTAATTCGTTTAGCGTTCATCGAATGGTTGGCAAGTGGTTTCTCGCGCTTCTTTGATCGACGAGTAAACTTAGAAACTTCACTGGCATGAGACATTTTGTTTTCCGCTGGATCGCGACCACAATTGCCGTGTTTGTGGCTGCGCCGATTGTCGGAATCAATTACGGCGACCGCCTCGGTTGTCTGCTAGGCGCATCGCTTCTGCTCGGTATCATCAACGCTTTTATTCGTCCCATCCTTCTGTTGCTGAGCCTGCCGTTGATTCTCGTTACGCTAGGCCTTTTCATTTTGATTATTAATGCGCTGATGTTGAAATTCGTTGGCGAGATCATGCCATGTTTTGAAGTTGCAGGCTTCTGGCGCGCATTTTTCGGAGCGATCATCATTTCGATCGTCAGCTGGCTCTTAAGCGCATTTTTTCGTGGCAGCGACGGACGTGTCCACATGCTCACGCATCATAGCCAAATTAAGCGTGTGCGGGGCCGCGTGATTGAGCGATAGTCTTAACTGTAGGGAAGCTGTCAGTTTCCCCTGCAGAAGAGGCGAGCACGAGTAAGAGGAAAAAAGCGATCCTAACCAAGATACTTACTTAGTCGCAAGCGCAGCTCGGTGCGCGCGCGAAAGAGAACGCTTTTTACAGCGGGAACCGAGAGGTCGAGAACCTCGGCGATCTGGTCGTAGCTAAACTGCTCATATCTCCGGAGGACCAGTGCCATTCGCTGGGTCTCTGGAAGCTGGAGGATTGCTCCTTCAATCGTTCGCTGAAGTTCCCCTTCCAGTAGGGAAGCATCAGGAGCCGGGTTCGCCTCATCTTTCAGAGGCGGATCTTCTGCGCCCGCTTCCGGCTGAAGTGGAACATGCGCGTGACGCTTGGCGCGGCGTAGCTCGTTGAAAACGAGATTACGCGTAATTTTCAATAACCAGGTCGTGAATTTTGCCCGCGGAACATAGCGACGCGCGCTTTTCCACACTCGAATGAACACCTGCTGTGCGATGTCTTCCACGTCGGAATTGCTGCCCAGCATGCGCGCCACGGTGCCGGCGACCAAAGCTTGGTGTTTCTCGATCAGGTGCTCGAGCGCTGTGGTGTCGCCTCGACCGATAAGCCGCATGAGGCGCACGTCGTCGGCGTCTTCTTCCGATCTCCCTTTATTTCCGCGATCGTTGCCAGACATCGGTTCATTTAGACGGTTGTCCGAGCTAAAGCTTGCCAGAAAAACGGTAACTAGCCAAAATTCACGCTCCGTCGAATTTGCAGCCATGGTTTTTGTTGCAAGGCTAAAGCGGCCTGTGCAATGCTTGGCTACAGAGGGCTTACCCTCCGCCTCCGCATGACTTACCAGCTTATTCCGAAAGAACTCAGGACGATTGCAGAAAAGGTTGAAGCGCGGCAGCGGCTTTCAGAGGCAGACGCTCTCGCTCTGTATCGCGCAAATGATCTTAATGCCCTTGGAATGATCGCCAACGTTGTGCGCGAACGAAAGAACGGCAACTACGCCACTTACATCCACAACCGCTACATCAATTACTCCAACATTTGTATCTTATCCTGTCAGTTCTGTGCTTTCGCTGCCAAAAAGCGCGACGCACACGCTTTTGAATACGCGATCGACGAAATTATTCGAGTGGTAGGAGAGGCGCTTCCCCTCGGAGTTACCGAGGTGCACATGGTGGGCGGACTGCATCCCACACTAAAGAAAGAATGGTATTTGGATCTTTTACAGAGGCTGCGCGCACTCGAGCCGAACCTTCACATCAAGGCTTTTACGGCGATCGAGGTGCGGCATTTGGCCCAGCGGATTTTCCGGATGCCAATCTGTGACACACTGGAGACTCTGCGCGCCGCTGGTCTCGGCTCGATCACCGGTGGCGGCGCGGAGATTTTCGATCCTGTTGTACGCGATAAGATCTGCCGCGGCAAAGAAACTGCCGCTGAATGGCTCGACGTTCATCGAACCTGGCACTCAATGGGCGGTCGCAGCACCTGCACGATGCTCTACGGCCATATCGAAACGCTTGCTCAGCGGGTGGATCATTTGCGGCAGATCCGAGAATTACAGGATGAGACCGGTGGATTCACTGGCTTCGTTCCCTTTGCTTTCGAACCGTCTCAATCCCATGGAATCCTCGCCCAGGTCAAGCGCGCCTCCGCGTTTGAGCAGCTTCGCAATCTCGCGGTGAGCCGCATTTATTTGGATAACGTCGATCATCTGACCGCTTATTGGGTGAGCCTCGGGTTGCCTCTCGCGCAGGTGTCGCTCAGCTACGGGGTGGACGATCTGCATGGCACAATTTTGGAAGAGAAAATCTTCCACATGGCCGGCGCAACGACTCCGCAGCAGCAGACCGTAGCTGCCCTCGAACATGCCATCCGGGAAGCAGGCCGCGAGCCAGTGCAGCGTGACAGTCATTATCGGCATTTGAACGGGGCTAGCCGAGCGGGACAGGCTAACGAGCCCGAATTAGTCTGGGCGTGACGGTCAGTAAGAAGTGAGAGGTGAGACGTGAGAAGTCGGAATGAAGGTTACTATTAATCGCGCTCCTCTCACTTCTCACTAATCACATCTCACGTTGAAATCGCTCCGCATCGGTTGCGTAAAATATCTCAACGCCCGCCCGCTTATCCACGGCTGGGAAGGCAACGTGGACTTTGATCACCCATCAGCGCTCTGCAATAAACTCGCCGCTGGCAAACTTGATGTTGCGCTTGTCTCCAGTTTCGAATTTCTACGTAACCCGATTTACCGGATCGTTGACGACCTTTCCATTTCTTCGAACGGACCGGTTTACAGCGTGATCATCGCGCATCGTGGCGAGATTACGGAGATCAAAGAGATCGAACTCGATCCAGCATCAGAAACTTCTACCAACCTTTTGCGTTGTTTGCTGGCGGATCTCGGATTGAATCCTTGCTTGGTTCAGCGTGCCGCGGGAGCCACTGCCATGACGAAGTCAGCTTTGGTCGGTCGCGCGCAACTTCTCATCGGTGATCAAGCCATCTACGTCCGACAAGAGTGCGCTAACGAATTTTCTTTCTGGGACCTGGGTGAACAGTGGCAGAAATTCGTCGGACTTCCGTTCGTTTACGCGCTCTGGCTTATTCGCCCCGAAGTCGCCGATCCAAAACAAATCGCGAACCCGCTGCGCGCCTTGCGCGATTCAAACCTTGCCAATCTTGACAACTTGGTCGCGGAAGTTGTAGCCGGGGTCGCCGAACCAGGCCAACGAAAGGGAGTCGATCGCGAATTCCTCTCGCGCTACTACACCGAACATCTTCGATTCAGGTTTGAGGAAAAAGAAAAGGAAGGTCTACGAAGTTTTGCGAATTTATGCAAAAAGCACGGTCTCCTTCCCAAACGCGATCTCGCGTTCCGTGTTCTTTAGAGAGCGATTTCGTTTGTTGAAGAATTATCACTCTACCTCATCTAGACCGAGATCGAGGTCGTAGAGCTTCCAGCCCAAGCCGGTGAAGCGGAATCGAAGTTTGATTCCCTCCCGTTCGACAACAAAAGTGCGCGGACCTGTAAAGAATGCGTGTTTTACTTTTGACCAATCTTCAGCTTTGCCGGTAGGCAAGCGGAACTGTTGCGGATGTTTGAGGCTTTTCAGGACTTCCGGATTGGATATCAACGCCGCAATGCCTTCGGGAGTAACGTAAGCGTCAACGATCTGGTCAATCAAGGTTGGGCCAAGATTATTCCACCGCTTGTGACCTGTCGTTCCCTGGGTGAATCGCGCAACAAGCTGTTTCTTTAGCGATGCTCTAATAGCGGGGAAGTCCATGCGTGAAATCAGCGCCGCGCTGTCGCCAGACCGAAGTGCTGCTGTGAATCGCCAGAATGAAAAATACGGCGACGCTCCGTAGACCAACAGAAGAAGAATGCCGATGAGCACTAACCAGCGGAATCTCATTTGAATCTGATTGTCTGTGACGCGGCTGAATTGGTGGCCCGAAGTTCGGTGTATTTCTAACTGGAAGGTACCGGTCCAATTTTCTTCCAATATTGAAGAATCCTTCCGCTTCCCGGAGGTGATGTGAATTCTGTTGGACGGGGGCTACCTGGGTGCCCCCAACACGCGCGCTTATGGTTTGCGTCGAGAATCTCGTAAATGCCGCGCGTTAGTTGACCGGCGTGCGGTCCGCCTTCCGCAATTGAGTCCACTTGTTTGGGTTTCGTATCCGGATTCACCGTAAAGGTCCCGGCCGAATGCGTTCCGACGCCGCTCGCCTTTGGAAATCGGAATGTGTTGTGATCAGTGATCAGGATTGTATTTCGCGCCACACTCGCAAGCACAGGCTTCCCGTTTACGATTCCGCCCGTCAGTTGCCAGGTGCCCGACAATCGTTCGTAATCTCTCTGAGCGGCCGCAGACTGAACGGTTGAACCGCTTGAGCAGCCGGCGGTCGTCACTGACACGGCGACTGCTACGAAAACCAGTATCGCTCTAATCATGGGACTTTTTGCAGTGAAAATCGTTCTTTGTCGAGCGCAATGACGAGGGCGTCGCGAATAAATTCATCGCATCTTGTCAGAGGAGTTTCCGCAAATAAACTGATCGGTGCAAAGCCGCTCAGATGGGAGTCCAATCGATGCAGAGGCACTCAGGAGTTTTGCACGGCGCAACCGCGCAGAGGAAAATCCAACCGGTGCACAGTCTCTTGGGAAATTTACCCGCCCGCAAAGCCGATGGGTCATTGCGCAGCCTGAGGAGTTGAATGCTGCCGAGTCGGCAATTACGTGGAGCGAAATTTGCGGATCGGAGTGCATTGCGCGGTTGCTTTTGCGAAAAGGCTTTCGCTGTGCCGAAGACGTAAACGCATTTTTGCGGCCGCGCCTGAGCTCGCTGAGTGATCCATTTTTCCTGCCCCAAATGCAGGCGGCTGTTTCCCGCATTCTCAAGGCCTTAAATCGACGAGAACGCATCGTGCTCTTCGGCGATTACGATGTGGATGGCGTCACATCACTGGCGTTGCTTGCAGAGGTGTTGCGCGCTTACGGCAGGTCTCCGGAATTGTTTTTGCCGTTGCGTATGGAGGAAGGCTACGGCTTGAGCCCCGAAGGCGTCGAGCGTTGTCTCGGGCAATATCGACCCCAGCTGCTGATCGCTATCGATTGCGGGACCTCGTCGGTAAAGGAGATAGCCGATCTTCGGAAACGCGGCGTGGACGTGATCGTGCTCGATCATCATGAGCCGAAGTCGGCGTTACCCGACTGCAACGCGATCGTAAACCCGAAAACAACGACCTCCGGCTTTGAGTATCTGTGCAGCGTCGGCATTGTCTTCAAACTTTGTCATGCATTGCTGAAAACGGCGCCACTGCCTGAGTTCGATTTGAAATCCAAGCTCGACCTTGTGGCGCTCGGCACCGTGGCGGACATCGTGCCGCTTCGTGCCGAAAACCGCGTTTTGGTACAGCGCGGCGCGATCGAGATCGGGCAGACCTCACGTATCGGACTGAGGAAATTAATGCAGCTTGCCGGGGTGCGGCCGCCAATTTTGCCTGAGGACATTGGTTACCGACTTGGCCCGCGATTGAACGCTGCAGGGCGTTTGAGCACAGCGGAGAAATCGTTACGCCTATTGCTCACCGAGGATGACGGCGAGGCAACGATGCTCGCGGCAGAGCTCGACCGGCAAAATCGCGAACGCCAGGAGGTGGAAAAACAAATTTTCGACTCAGCGATAGAGAAGATAGAAGATCGGCTCGATGCGGCGCGCGACGCAGCAATCGTAGTTGGGGCGCCGGGCTGGCATCAGGGAGTACTGGGCATTGTGGCATCACGGATCGCTCGAAGATATCATCGGCCCACAATCGTCATTGGCTTTGACGAAAATGGAATCGGCAAAGGAAGCGGACGAAGCATTGAGGGGCTGAATCTCGTCGAAGCGTTGAGCTGCTGCGCGGAGAGACTCGACAAATTCGGCGGACACGAAATGGCCGCGGGTCTTGCACTGCACGAGGAAAATTTCGACCTCTTTGCTGAAGCATTTCGCAAAGCTGCACGTGAAGTTCTTTCCGAAGACGCTCTTCAACCTTGCGTGCGACTGGACCATGAGCTGGCGTTCACGGAGATCGATATAGATTTTCTGCGCTGGCATGAAATGTTGCAGCCGTTTGGAAATGGAAATCCCCAGCCGCTTTTCCTTGCGCGCGAGGTCGAACCGGTCGCGCTTCCCAGGGTCGTCAACGAAAAGCATCTCATCTTTCGTCTGCGTCAGGGCAATCGCCATCGCCGCGCAGTTTTTTTTGACGGCGTGACAAATCCACTGCCACCAACGCCGTGGGACATCGCATTTCGGATTCGCGCCGACGAGTATGACGGCGAAACTCTGGTTGCCATGCAGATCGAGGCGGTGCGGCAAGCTGAACGCTGCACTTGTGAACAGTGAACAGCGCGAAGTTATCTAACCGCTCACAGATGACCGATCACGGATCACCGGCGTTTCCAAAACCGTTGCCCAGCAGCGTTGCAATTTCGCAGTCACTCGAAGAATTAAGTTGGATCCCGCGCCCGAAGCTTCTCGCGTTGCGGCGGCTTGGCATCGAGACGGTGGAGGATTTGCTTACGCATTTTCCGCGCCGTCACGAAGATCGAACTGAGTTCCCACAGTTTCCACGCGAGGAGAGCGATGTTCCTATCTGTCTTTGCGGAGAAGTGGTCAAAACGTCGCTGCGCCGTTTCGGCGGTTGGAAGAAAATTTTCGAGGCCACATTGCAAGAATCGAACGCAAACGCTCTGAGTGAGCCGCTGGTTTGCCGGTGGTTCAATCTGCATTACGTGCAGAAAATGATCGCTACTGGTCAACGCATGGTGGTCTTTGGCAAGCCGCGGCTACGCGGAAAGAGAATTTGCATGGACCATCCAGAGTTCGAAGTCATCGAGAATGACGAGGAGATCTCGATCCATTTTCGTAGAATCACGCCGATCTACCCTGCGACGGAAGGTCTTTCGCAGCGCGTCTTGCGCAGCATGATTTACCGTCTGTTGAACGAACTTCCTTGCACTGACGCCGGATTGGAAAGATTGACGCCGAGCAATCTTGCTAAGGGCGAGAGACGCGATGCGATTCGCGCAATCCATTTCCCGGATACCTGGGACGCGCGTGACGCTGCCCATGAACATTTGGTGCTCACTGAATTCTTCATGATGCAAATGGTCATTGCATCGCGACGCGCCGATGCTTCGACTCGCCGCGGCGAGAGGCACTGCGGAGCCGGCGCGCTGCTCGACAGGTTTCGCAAGTCGTTACCGTTCGAGCTGACTGGTGCGCAATCTAAGGTGATCGATGAAATCCGGCATGACCTGGCAGCGAGTCGTCCGATGAATCGTTTGTTACAGGGCGACGTGGGTTCGGGAAAAACCGTTGTCGCCATCGCAGCAATGCTACTTGCTGTGGAGGGTGGCTATCAGGCCGCGTTCATGGCGCCCACACAAATTCTGGCGGAGCAACATTATGATGTTTTACGGCGCTGGCTCGAGTCGCTCCGCGTACGCGTCGCGCTGCGAACCGCCGCCCGGCAGGAGGAAAGCGGGCCATTGCCGCTATTTGCAGGCGAGATTCGGGGTAGTAGCGCACGCGCGGTTCGGAGGAGCGCGCCCGTCCCGGGTGCTGGTGCTGTTGTCTCGACAGCACGAACTTCTGAGAAACCGCGAGACGAAGAGAAAAGTTTGTCGTCGCGAGACGCGAGAAATCTGGGGAGCACAGGCTACCAGCCTGTTGTGTCCGGCAGCCTGCCGGACACACGAGCGCGCGCGACGTCCGAGAGCGTTCACGAGACACGCTATTCCCGTCGAAATCTCCCGCATTTCGAACGACCATGGGCAAAGTACGCGATCACGTTCTCCACGCGAAATCACAGGCGATTGTCGGAGAAAGGCCGTGACATCGTGCTCGAATCAATCCTTCGCTGGAAAGATCGACGTTACGAACTATACGCCGCGTGTGTGATGCCGGACCATATCCATCTCTTGATTGAGCCCATGATCGAACGCGGCGGTGGGTCGGGAAATCCTGTTTTTTTCTCGTTGTCCAGAATTCTGCACAGCATCAAATCTTTTACTGCGACCCAAATCAATAGGGTTGAAAAGACAAAGCAACCAGTCTGGGAAACGGAATCGTTCGACCGCTTGATCCGATCCGAGCAGGACCTGCAAGAAAAGTTTCATTATATCACACGGAACCCTTGGGATGCAGGAGCAGCGGAGCGGGGAAAAGACTATCGATGGGTTTGGTACCCTGGGAGCTACAGCGATGAGGCGTTCGCGGCAAGCTGCCGCGAACAACAGGCTGGCAGCCTATGCTCCCCGAAGAGCGCGACGGCAGGCGACCAACCACAAATCGTCGTCGGAACGCATGCTCTGCTGTACGACAAAGGTTCGTTTTCGAACCTCGGGCTCGTTGTGATCGATGAGCAGCATAAGTTCGGTGTTGCGCAGCGCGCCCGATTGAGCGCGCACGAACCAGCGCCCGACGTGCTCGTGATGACCGCAACGCCGATCCCGCGCACGCTGACAATGACGATCTACGGCGACCTCGATGTCTCAACTATCGACGAGATGCCGCGGAACCGGGGGAAAATTGTCACGGCTGTACGCGATGAGTCGAAGCTCGGCGAGGTGCTTACGTTTTTGCGAACACAGTTGGAGGCCGGCCGCCAGCTTTATGTGATCTATCCGTTGATCGATGAAAGTGAAAAACTCGATGCGAAAGCCGCCGCGGCCGAGTACGAATTGTGGAGGGAGCGTTTGCATCCGTTTCGCTGCGATCTGCTGCACGGCCGAATTCCTCCGTCGGAGAAGCAGGACATCATGGAACGTTATCGCAGCGGTGAGACAAACGCGCTGATCAGCACGACCGTGCTTGAGGTCGGTGTGGACGTTCCCAACGCCAGCGTGATGCTTATTGAAAACGCGGAGCGTTTTGGGCTTGCGCAACTCCATCAGCTTCGCGGACGGATCGGGCGAGGGGAGCACAAGTCGTATTGCATTTTACTCACCTCGGCTCAGGCGAAAGAGGCTTCGGCAAAACTGGCGGTTTTAGAAAGAACAAGAGACGGCTTCGAAGTGGCAGAAGCAGACTGGGAATTGCGTGGTCCAGGCGACCTGCTTGGGACGGCTCAGAGCGGCCTGCCTGCGCTCAAGATTGGTAATCTAAAGACAGACGCGCATTTGATGCGGCGCGCGCGCGCAGCCGCGGTATCGATCTTGGAAAGGGACCAGCGTTTGGAATTGCCTGAGAATCAACGTTTCCGGCGTTTAATTGTCGAACAACAGGGACGAACTTTCTCCAACGTTAGTTAATGAAAAACTTTGCAAAATTTCTGCTTTTTGTCCTGCTGGTTAGCGCGGGAATTTCTCTGCTGTACGACTATCGTCTGAAGCATGGCGGCCTGAATCTAACTTCGGGCCGAAAGCCGGAACAATACACCCTGGCATCGAATCCGAGCGTAGATCCAAAGCAAGTCCCATCGCTGGAGGCGTTGAACCGGGAGCGGCGCGCTCTCGTCAAGAGCGTGATCCCGTCAGTTGTTGCCGTCAAAACATCGAAGAAGATCGGTATCCGACGGGAATACGGGCTTGATCCGTTCGAATTTTTCTTTCGCAACCGGCGGCAACTTCGTAGTCCGCGCGACGAGACTCTCGTGCAAAATTCGCTCGGCTCGGGCGTGATCGTAACAAACGAAGGCCATATCATCACAAACAGTCACGTGGTCACGGACAGAGAAGGCAATCAGGTGGATCAAATCGAGGTGCAATTGAGCGATGGGCAGACCAAGAAGGCGCGGTTAGTCGGCGCGGATTCTGAGGTTGATCTGGCTGTGCTCAAGATTGACGATCCGAACGTCAAACCGCTCAAGCTGGCTGACTCGGACACGGTGCAACCGGGAGATTTTGTTCTGGCCATCGGCAATCCATTTGGATTCGAGGAGACAGTAACAGACGGTATTATCAGTTCGAAAATGCGGCCAAACCGCTCCGACGCTTTCGGGGATCTCCTGCAAACAAACGCAGCAATTAATCCCGGCAACAGCGGAGGGCCATTGATTAATCTTCGCGGCGAAGTGATCGGGATCAACACGGCAATTGCCTCGACCACTGGCGGCTCGCAGGGAATCGGTTTCGCCATTCCGTCAAATACGGTACGGACCGCTCTGGAAAGCCTGTTGAAGCAAGGACGAATCATTCGCGGTTACCTTGGTATCCAGGCACGGGCGTTACAGCCCGATGAAAGCGGCTCGGAGACAGACGGAGTGACGGTTGCGGGAGTAGTATCCGGCTCGCCTGCGGCCCAAGCAGGCGTTCAGCCAGGTGACGTCATCCATAAATTCGGTGGGCGTGATGTGAAGGATTTCAACGCACTGCGAACTCTCGTGGCCCAGACCCCGTTGAATAAACAAGTGGAACTGGAAATCATGCGTGATGGAAAACCGCTCAAGGTGACAACGCAGATTAAAGAGCAACCGATTGATTACCAATCGGCTGGCGTCTCACCGAAACGAGGCCCTTCACAGCCGCAGGCTCCGGGACAGTCGAACGACCAGGAAACAAGCAGCGGACCTCTCGCTTCAATTCGCGTTGAACAGCTGACTCCAGAAACGGCACGCCAGCTCGATCTGCCTGGCAATGTGCAGGGCGTATTGGTCGCCGGAGTTGATCCTGACAGCGGCGTCGCGGAATTGCAGAAAGGCGATGTGATCGAGGAAATCAATCAACAACCGATTACGTCAGTTGCGGATTACAACAAGATCGCCGCCGCGCTTGATCCCAGTCAGCCACAAGTGCTGTCAGTTTGTCGCCACAAGATGCGTTCGTTTCTCGTCTTGCGGCCGCGGTAAGCTGATGTAGCCGCCTCGCTGTGTCGAGGCGTTAATGGCACGGCAACACAGCGCCGTGGCTACGACTAAATAAACGAACCGCTCTCAGCACGCGATCGCGTGACGCCGGCAAACACCGGAGAGCATTCCACAGAGCGCGTCGAGAACGCGGCTTACCGAGACTTTCACTGATTCGAAATTGCGCTCGTCGATGTAACGACTCAGCATTTCGCGCTCAGCGGCGGAATGTTCTCGATCCGCTTCGATGTGGACACTGAAATATTCATAATGCTCCGGTTTGGTGAATCCATAGTGATTTTTCAATCCATCGATCTTTGATTCACAGATTGCTGGGATCTGACTTTCATAAGCATAGAGTGCCCCCAGACCTTCCGCCGTTGATCCCTGGCCACAAACTGAGCGGAACGTGTCTATCAACTTTTTCGTCTCCGGTTGTTTCTCGGTTCGCGCAAGCTCGGCCTCTTCGACGCCGAGACCATCCGCAAATTTCTTCCAAAGCTCGGGATGATTCGGCGAGCCGGCTTCTTCATCGATCAAATTGCTGAGCAATTGTTTCCGGGTTGCTTGATCCTCACAGTTGGCGTGCACCGCGGACAGGTACGTCGGAAACGCCGCGACATGGTGATAGTACTGCCGCGCATAATCCGTGAGCGCCTCCTTGCTCAGCTCTCCGCGCGTCCACGCGAGATAAAACGGATGTTTTAAGAGATGTTTGTCTGCAATGTCATTGTCGATCTTGTCGAGATATTGGTTCATAAATCCTTTCCGAATGCTCTGACTTTATAGACGCTGATTGCTCTGTCGCCAACTGTTTAACGTTTAAGCAATAAGATCTCGATCGGGATCCAAAATCCTCAATTGGCAATCGAAATGACTCCGCCTCTTGGACGAACAACGACATCACCCCGTAATAAGCCATCTTCCGTGCCAATTGATAAGCTTCATCATCAGTACCTTTCCGCCCAGGCTGATTGCTTGGCTTCGAAGGCTTTTTGGCGAAGCAAGTAACCCAAATCTGACAGATAATTTTTGTGGACGTCGCTCATGATTCAAATTCCAAATGCTACGCTGATTGCAAAATATGTTTAATCCCACGGACGGGAATCACGACCCAGCTCGGGCGATTGTTTAGCTCGTAGCCGATTTCGTAAACTGCTTTGTCCAGCAGATAGGCTTCGATCATGATTTGCAGGTCCTCGCTGTGTTGCGGGACGAAGACGGCGTTGCCCGTTGTTTTTAAATAGCTCTGCAGAAAGACGCTGCCCACGTGACGATACCAGAGATCGGCCCAGCGCTCCAGAAAAGGCACATCTTCCTTACGCATGGCCGGCTGCCAGAGCGCGCTGTAGGCAGCGTATTGAAAGGATCGCATCATGCCGGCAACATCTCGGAGCGCGGAACGTTTCAGCTTTCGTTCACTAAGCGGCCGCGCCGGTTCGCCTTCGAAGTCGAGAATGACGAAATCCTTTCCAGTGTAAAGCAACTGACCAAGATGATAATCACCGTGAATCCGAATTTTCGCGGCGTTCGTGCGGCGATCGAGCAGCCGTTTTTCGCGCGCGAGTATTTCTTGTTCCGCACCGAGTACTTCCTTCGCCTCGTCGCGGAAGTCTGCTGGAAGGTCGCATATTTTTTTTTCCAAAAGAGTAAACGCGCGTCGCAGTGACGCCCGCATGTTTTGGTAAACGGAGCGTTGCGCCATCGCATTGAATGGCTCCGGCCGGAACGCCGGATCGTCCGGATACGAGGCGAGCGCGAGATGTAACTCGCCGGTGCGTTGTCCGAGCAACTTTGTTTTTTCAGGATAAACGCCGCCAATCAGCTCGTCGAGCAGCGCACCGGGGGGCGCGATTTCATTCTGAAGATCGGCCTTGCGGCCCAGCACGCGCTCGTAATAACGGCCGACTGCGTCCAGGGTGAGCGTCCAGCCATCAGCTTCGTTAACGACGGCGCGCTGCAGCAAGCACACCACCGCCGGTTCCATCTTCGAACGGCGGTATTCCATTGCGCCGATAAACGCCGGTACATTTGGGAACGTGGTGCGTTCTGTGAGAAACCGAGTTATTTCAACATCCGGGTTAACGCCGTCCTCGATCTTGCGATAGAGTTTCAGGAAGAATTTGTTATCAAAAATCATTGAGGAGTTGCTTTGCTCCGTGCCTAATACCTGCGAATTCTCTGGGCTAGTGCATTGATCAGCTTTAAAGGCCTTGGCAGTGATGCCGACGAGTTCGCCAGCGCGAGCTTTCATGGTCTCGCGCGTCACGATTGCGTCAAACAACCGCGAGCGGCATTTCACGTCCCAGGTTGCATCAAACAGAATGTTTTCTCCGTTAGCTGCGAAACGCGCGATGATGGCGTGCGGTGCGGCTTGGGAAACAGCACGGGCCGCATCGCCGGAGGCGATCTTGACCGGGAGAACATACGTTTCGGTGGGTGCATCGAGGTAGTTGACTTCAACGAACCAAAGTTTGGCACTATCGGCGTCGTCCGAGATCGCAGGCTGCTCAATGACCCTCAAGTTACGAAAGGTTCGCGCCTTCGAACCGAACCAGCGGCAAGTTTGGAGATATCGGGGCAAAATTTCGCCTTCGACGGCAGGGCGTTGACTATTGGCCAAGAGCGTCTCCAGCTCCATTGGCGCACTGATCACTGGCACCGTTTTCTTTCTTGGAGTGCGGCGTCCATCAGTCGGCGCGTGCAGGGCGAACCAGTAGTGCGCATGTGGACCCAGCGTAATGACGTAGCGGGATTTTCTAATTGGCCGAAAGAGATTGCGGCTAAAAACCTCCATCGGCACGTACCCGGCGAAGCGCGAAAGGTCCAATTCTGCCGATTGCGCGAACCGCGAGAGGTTCACTATCACCAGAATGATTTCGTCCTCGTACCGGCGAAGGAAGGCGAGAACCTTCGGGTTGTCGGGATAGAGAAATTCAAGCGAGCCGCGCGAAAATGCCTTGAAATTTTTCCGCATGGCGATGACTCGGCGTGTCCACCAGAGTAACGAGGAGAGATTTTTCTGCTGGTTTTCCACGTTGATGGCTTCGTAGTGATATTCCGGGTCGATCGTGACGGGCAGATAAAGCTGCTGCGGGTTTGCTCTGGAAAATCCTGCGTTGCGGTCAGGGCTCCACTGCATCGGGGTCCGGCAACCGTTGCGGTCTCCGAGATAAAAATTGTCGCCCATGCCGATCTCATCTCCGTAATAAATGATCGGAGTGCCAGGCATTGAAAACAGCAGCGTGTTAAGCAGCTCGATTTTGCGGCGGCTGTTTATGAGCAGTGGCGCAAGACGCCGGCGAATCCCAAGATTAATGCGAGCGTGCGGATCGGTGGCGTAAACTCGGTACATGTAGTCGCGCTCCTCGTCGGTGACCATTTCCAGGGTTAGCTCGTCATGGTTGCGCAGAAACATCGCCCACTGACACTGCTCGGGAATCGACGGAGTCTGTTCCAGGATATCGATGATGGGAAAGCGGTCCTCCATCTGCAGCGCCATGAACATGCGCGGCATGAGCGGAAAGTGAAAATTCATGTGCGATTCGTCGCCGTTGCCGAAGTAAGCGGCTGCATCTTCAGGCCATTGGTTCGCTTCCGAGAGCAGCATGCGATTTGGAAATTTCGCGTCGATGTGAGCGCGGAGCTTGCGGAGGTATTGATGCGTCTCTGGCAAATTCTCGCAGCTGGTGTTTTCTCGCTCATAAAGGTACGGAATAGCGTCAAGACGAAGTCCATCTACGCCCAGCCCCAGCCAGAAATCGCAGACTTTCTCCACGGCATCATGCACTGCCGGGTTATCAAAGTTCAGATCCGGCTGATGCGAATAAAAGCGATGCCAATAATAGGCTTTCGCGACAGGGTCCCATGCCCAGTTCGACGTTTCGAAGTCTTTGAAAATGATTCGCGAATCCTTGTATTTTTCCGGCGTGTCACTCCACACATAGAAGTCTTTGTAAGCAAGATCGTCGCTGGAGATGCCGGCACCGGCGGCGGCTGCCGCACGACGCGACTTTTGAAACCACGGATTTTGATCGGAAGTGTGATTGATGACCAGCTCCGTAATGACCCGCAGATTTCGAGCATGCGCCGCGTCAAGAAATGCACGGAAATCGTCGAGAGTGCCGAAATTTGGATTGACGTCGAAGTAATCGGCGATGTCGTATCCGTCATCCCGCAGCGGCGACGGATAAAAGGGCAGGAGCCAAATGGCGGTGATGCCGAGTTCCTGGAGGTAATCCAGTTTCTCGATCAGTCCGCGAAAGTCACCCATCCCGTCCCCGTCGCTGTCGCAAAACGTTTTGACGTGCGTCTCGTAGATGATTGCGTCTTTGTACCAGAACGGATCCACGCTCGTTGGAGTCTCCTCTTGCGCCATGCGTTTAATTTTTGACGCATAAGACGCGCGACGCAATCATCGGTTCGTCAATTGTTCCGCAAGACGTGCGTCTTCTTTCCAGAACAGAAGCAGTTTTTGCTCAGGCGCGGTTTACGTTTCCCAATCGTAGTAGAACCGCCGTCGACGGGTCAAGACTTATCGGGAGGCACGATCAGGGTACATCGGCGAGTCTGTCTTGGAAACCGGTGGACGAAGTGGTCGGTGCAGCTTAAGAAACAATGGCCAGTTCGCGTTCTCTCTGCTGATCGATTTCTGCAATTTCTTAACCTTTCCATGGGACGATCCAAACTCATTTCTTCCACACGGCGCAAACCAAGGAAACGGGTGCGCGTCACAAAATCGCGAACGCGACCGTTCTCTGTTGCCCCGCAACTCGAGCCCGGAGCGCCTAGCGACTTGGAATTAATGAAGGCGATCCAAGCGGAGGACCCCGACGCGCTTTTTCAGCTCTACGATCGATATAACGGCATTTTGAAGGCGCTTATTTTGCGAGTGATTCACAACGAAGCGGAGGCTGACGATCTCTTACAAGAGATTTTCATGGAGATTTGGAACCAGGCAAAAAACTTCTCTTCACAAAAGGGCAAACCACTTGGCTGGATGGTGACACTGGCCCGGCGTCGGGCGATTGACGGGTTGCGGAAAAAGCAGGCTTATGCGCGCGCAGAAGAACGCTTGCAAAATGAAACCGAACAACAGCCTGATGCATGGGTCCATAATTCCACTGAGGAAGAAATCGTGCTTATTGATACGCGTAGCCTGATACGCAAGGTAATCAGTGGGCTTCCACCCGCCCAGCAGCAGGCAATCGACCTGGCATTTTTTCGAGGTATGAGCCAGCGCGAAATCGCCGCCAAAACGAATACACCCTTAGGCACAGTAAAGACCAGGCTTGAACTAGGACTTAAAAAAATCTATGACGGCCTCAAGGAGTTGAGAGGTGAACTTTAAGGAATTCCAGAACCAATCGCGGCTCTACGTCATCGGGGCGCTGGAGGCGGAAGAGTTGGAGGACTTCGAAAAAGCGCGGAAGAAATTTGGAAAAAAGGCCGAGGACTACATCGGTGAATGTTATGGGTTACACGAAGCATTTGCGCTGAGTCTGCGGCCGGCGAAGTCTTCAGCCGCAATCAAAGACCGCCTCATGGAAATGGTGCGTGCACGAAAAGAAGCGTAGTCGCAGGTCTTGGTCTCTCAACCGCCGAAGTCGCGCAGGATGAATTCCTGCAGAAAACCGTAGAAGTTTATCTGGAAGAGACTCAGGTCTCGGCGCGACCCGATGGGTGAGCGAAAGTGATCGCCCAATTCGCTTTCGGTGAAGTTATTTTTTGCCGCGATGACCAGCCGCGCCTGATTGAGCGCGCTTAGCCAGGCATCGGCGTGTTTGGCGGGGATGCGCAGGGTACGGTTCGCGAGACTTTTTTCGTTGCCGTTTAGTTGCTCCAGGTCAGCAGCCACTGTTTCGGTGGCGCTCTGAAAAAGGCGCCGCAGTTCAGGTTCGACGTACATCTTCCACTCTGCGCAAAGCTCCGTCTCTTTTCTGTTCGCTGGGGAACTGAAAAGACGTTGCTCGGCAGCTGGTACCCCGTCCGGGCTGGTGCTTGCGGGAATCTGCCGAAGGAGCTCGGCAAGAAACGGGTCTAGCTCGGAGATCTCGATATGGTCGTTGTGCCGGCAAATCTCCATATCAACTGATCTTTTCCAGTGTGGCGAGCAGGAGATAGCCGTGTAACTGCTGCACATAAAGCTCGGCAGGCTCTCGCATGCCGGCCCATAACACTGAACGTCCCTTGTGATGCACTTCTAACATGTGCCTTTCTGCTTTCTCGCGCGGATACCCGAAGACCCGTTGAAAAACCATGGTCACGTAGCTCATCAAATTCACGGGATCATTGTGGACCACTATCTGCCAGGGAAGGTCGAGGTCTTCTTCCGAACGCGTTTCCTTGGTCGGCTCCGCGGTCGTTACCGAGCCAGTCTCATCCAAAACATGAGTCATTCCCTCTGTTTCTTTGCTCTGCGCCCGGCATCCGACTCCCCGCCGTGGCTCGCGACTCATGCTGGAAACGCTAACATACGACGCTCTCAGTTCAAACAACCTGTCTGCTATGGCCGACATCGGCGATGCCTGTTCTGGGGATCCATTCTGCAGGCATCAGCGATCCGGTCTACAAGATTGGCGGCTAAGTAGCGCCACTGCAGTCGCGCAGAATCTTTTCCTGCATCTTGTGCATTTTTCGCGCGCTGGTTCGCGTTTGATCGTCGCAGCCATGCAAATGTAAGAGGCCATGGACGATATAGAGGCGAAGCTCGCTCGCGAGCGAGTTTCCAAACGCGCGGGCATGTCTCTTTGCTGTCTCAACGCCGATAAAGATTTCGCCATGTTGAAAAGTCAGCACGTCGGTCGGCCCTGTTCGATGCATGAATTTTCGATGTAAGTGCGCCATCCGCGGATCCGAGATGAGCCAAACGAAAACCTCGCTCAATCTTCTCAAGTCCGTGTCCTTCTGCTTGTGTAATTGCAGACAGCAGCGCAAGGCTTTTGCAGCGAAATTTTGGAGCTCAGCAACATCGACAGAGACTTTTCGCTGAAGATTACGTACGGAAATGTCCGGAGCCGTCATTCTGAGCGAAGCGAAGAATCTCTGATCATTTCCGCGGGGCAATCGAAAACAATAATCAGAGATGTTTCGCTTCGCTCAACATGACATCCTTTATGCTGGCGGTCTTTGCTCCGACTGGAAATTGCGGGTGATCAATCGTGCGCCTTTATCGAACGTAAAATACGCCCATGCCCATTGAAATAGGACGAGCAAGCGGTTTCGAAAACCGATCAGAAAAACGATGTGCACGAACAACCACGCCACCCATGCCGGAAGGCCGCTCAAGTGTATGAATTTTAGATCCGCGACCGCTTTGTCCCGACCAATTGTAGCGATGTTTCCCTTGTCCCAATAGTGGAAGCGCCGCGGTTTGCGCCCTTTAATCGTCGCAAGAATGTTACGCGCGGCGTGACGTCCTTGTTGGATGGCGACAGGCGACACTCCCGGCAAAGGCTCTCCGGTTTGATGTGAAAAGTTTGCCAGGTCACCGATGACCTGAACTTCGGGATGGCCGGGAATGGTAAGATCATCGTTCACAACAATCCGACCGACTCGATCAACTGGCGCATCGAGTGTTTTGCCGACGAATGAAGCATTGTTGCCGGCAGCCCAGATTTTAACACGGCAGGGAATGAATTCGTCGCCGAGTTGCACTCCAGCCTCATTAAGGTTCGTTGCCCGCACGCCCGTGCGCACGTCAACGCCGAGATCTGTGAGCTGTTTTTTAGCGCTTTGCGATAAGTCCTCGGGAAAAGCTGATAGCAAGCGCGAGTCGCCTTCAATGAGAATGACGCGTGCCCGCGATGGATCGATATGACGAAAATCTTTCGCTAGCGTGTAGCGGGAGATTTCTGCGATCGCTCCCGCCATTTCCACACCGGTCGGTCCGCCACCGATGATGACAAAGGTCATGGCCGCCTTACGCGCCGCTTCATCGTCGATTTTCTCTGCATATTCGAATGCCATGAGAATCCGACGCCGGAGTTCAATCGCGTCTTCAAGACTCTTCAATCCTGGAGCCAGTTTTTCCCACTCATTATGTCCGAAGTAGGAATGTCGGGCGCCAGTCGCGAGGATCAGATAATCGTAGTCGAATTCTAAATCGGCCGTTTTTACTTTTTTGGCAGCGACATCCACGGACTGCACTTCGGCGAGGATGACCTCTACGTTCTTAAATTTGCTTAACACCGAGCGCACCGGAGCCGCAATGTCTGCCGGTGAGAGCGCGGCGGTTGCGACCTGGTAGAGTAAAGGCTGAAAAAGATGATAATTTGTGCGGTCGATCACTGTGACCTGCACATTTTTGCGACCAAGCTTCTTCGCCGCCTGAAGGCCTCCAAATCCAGCGCCGATTATGATAACGCGCGGTTTGTGGTTCTGCGATTCCTTCATCCCGAAAGTTTCAGCAATGTTCAACTCCGAAATGATCGCGGGCAAGCACTGTACGCAAAACGCGAATATCCAAGGAAAGCAAGGGGGCGGACAACAAAAGGCGGTTGTGAAAACCTAACTATCTAATATCTTGTCGCCTTATGCCAAAGCCAATCGCGCGCAGTAAAACCCGTAAAGCCGTGGCAAAACGCTTCAAGATCACGGCGCGTGGCAAAGTGTTGCGAGCGCACTCCTCGCGACGCCACTTGCTGTCAGTAAAAAATGCAAAGCGGAAGCGCCATTTGAGCAAAGCAGCGCGCGTGGATGACACGGATATCGCCCGCATCAAGGCAAATCTGCCATTCGGTTAACGTTCGTCCGGCTTGTTTGAGGAGTCGACTAGTTAATATCGGCGTACGCTAGCTGGGGAAACGATTTCTTCGCTTCTAGTCGTTGTTGCCGTTGTGTGTGTTGTTGTGACGCCGTACCACTGGCGCGCCGCTTCCAGGGAATCGGGTCCCGGTTCAGGACTGTAAAGATCGCGCCGGTTAACGAGTGTTGTACAGGAATTCACAGTGACGAAAAGAAATGCCAGCAAAAGCCACACGAAACATTTCACGGAGTCGATGCAAACAGAAGCGTCGCAGCTTGTCAATGTCTTCGCCTTTTCCACGAAGGCGGTCAGGCTTGCACGATGCCAATGTTGGAGCAAAATTTCACCTCCGTCAGGGGCTATGGATTGAGGACTTACGAATCCCGCCAGGGCAGGAATGCAGCAACGGTAGTCTGATCCTCCTTGCCGTAGTTCTCTGGCGGACTTTTTCTGGTACGGCGCAACCGCCAGGCGCGCCGGTCACAGCTGAGCCATGAAACTCCTTAAAACAAAAACGGTACGCTTTTCGCAGATAGTGGAGGAATGCGGCCAACCGAATGTTTACACTCTTTGGGAAAAACCCGCCGCAGATCGGCGTTTTCAAGCACAGCTAAAGAACAATCGGGTGATGACAATCCAAAAGAGCGAGAGCGGGACGGACTTTGGAATCATTGGCTTCAAAGAGAGGAAAGGTGCGCGTTATCTTGTTTTCCCAAAATCGTTAAAACAGTTTGCGGACAAGCGCGTCATAGGGATCGATTGGACGCTTGTTCGCGAGTAGCGGCATTAGCCCGGTGGCCAGGCCAGCGCGCGTTTGCCAAGAAGATGTACGTGCAAATGCGGAACACTTTCACCCGCATCTGGCCCGCAATTGATGACGACACGATAGCCGTTCGATAACTCCAGTTTCTTCGCCAGATCGCGCGCAACCAGAAGCAATTTGCCGAGCAACGCGCGATCGTCATCCTTCGCATCTGCAAGGCGAGGAACCACTCTCTTGGGCACGATCAGCACATGCACGGGTGCTTGTGGATTAACGTCGTGAAAAGCGACTGCATCATCATCTTCCCAGATAATTTTCGCTGGAATTTGGCGCGCGATGATTTTTTCGAAAATGGTCATGGCGTGAAGTGGCTAGTCACCTAGAGAATTCGGGTAAATCTGCGCATTCTGGCCGTAATTCAAATGCGAAACACCATAGATTCGAATCTTCTCGGCGGTCCTGGACCTCCTCTAGCGTAGCGAACAATCGAGCCTCGCAATTGTGGGATCAATCGCAGTTGTTAGTCTTTCGCGCACGAAGCAGACAATTTCCTCACGCAGCGCATCGCAGGTGCGCGTCCACGTTTTCACCCCGCGAAGATGCTTTACGCAAGGCTGTAGCGAGCAAAGCACGAGATTATCGGCGCCGATTTCAATGAGGCTATTAATTCGCTTTTCCAAAAGATCAAAAAATGCTAGCTCGTAACCCGCGCCGGCATGGTGAGCGATGTCGAGTAACGAGACGCAAATGGGCGGCGGCGCCGGTGCGAAAAAAGGCACAATCTCCTTATAACCGATCGCTTTTAGGACGTACCGTACGGTCTGGGACAACTGACTAAACGCGACGATGTTTTCGTCGTTTCGAAGATGCAGGTAGAAGGCGATGCTTTCCGTCACGTGATCAGTTAGCCACCAACTGGGATAGCCCGCTTCATGGGCCGCGCGAGTGATCGCCGCGTGCAGCCAATCCCGGTTGAACTCGAACAATTGTCCCGAATCTGTGCGGAGATATGGAAATTCTTCTTTAAACGCGACCATGATTCTTACTAATTGGGATATTTGCTGGTCTGGGCGCAGGCTTCTGCGCGGTCTCAGGTGGAAACAACTCTCGCTGGAGCGCATTCGGCTTTGCGCGACGTCCAAGAGTATGAATAGCATCTACAAATTGATCGACGTCCTGAAACCGCTGGTACACTGAGGCGTAGCGCAAATAGGCTACTTCATCGATCCCACGCAGTTTTTCTAGCACTTTGGCGCCGATTACGGACGAAGGAACCTCACGGCCGCTCGTCTCAAGTTCATGCACAATCTCATCCACAGTGTCTTCCAGGGTGAGAAGACTGGTGGAGCGTTTTTCAAAAGCTTTTGCGACGCTGGCGGCTAATTTACGCCGATCAAACGGTTCATGGGTTCTGTCACGTTTCACCACGCGCAGATCAGAGCGCTCGATTTCTTCGTAAGTGGTAAACCGGTATTTACACTTCAAACATTCGCGACGACGACGGATACTGGAACTATCCCGCGACTGACGGGAATCGATGACCTTGTCATCACGAGACCCGCACTTGGGGCAACGCATAGTATGGAAATCCCAATTACCATACCATTCGTTGTGGTGTCAATGCTTCTTTGATTGTTTGTACGAGTTAGCGAGACTATCGCGAAAAAGGCGATGCGAGGACGCGTACGCATTCCGAAAGCTCCTGCGAAACCGAGTAAATCTTGTTATTGGATTTCGCGCGCAGTGTTTTGGAGTGCGAGGCGTCTTCGCATCGCTTTTCAGGGAGCGAGGCGATCATCCTTCATTGACGCGACGTACGGCCGACGATAGACGCTTCGAAATGCAAAACCGCACAACACGCAGCGCCAACTATGGTCCGTGGTTGGTTGGTCTCGGCGCCGCGCTTTGGGGTACAGAGAGTGCGTGGCGGATTCCACTTAACGAGCTGTTCGATGCCAAGGTAATCGTGTTTTGGGAACACGTGCTCATTCTGATCATGTTCCTGCCGATTCTAATCCCGCGCTTACGTGAGATTCCAAAAGTCCAGGTGCGCACATGGGGTTATCTTCTTTTTTCAGGCTTCGCCGGCTCGGCAGTCGGCACGATCTTTTTCACCCTGGCATTGAAGTACGGGAATCCGACTGTGGTGAATGTCGTTCTGAATATCCAGCCTGTTATATCAACTGTTGGGGCATTCCTGCTTTTTGGCGACCGGCTTGCCCATCGCTTCTTCTTTTACGCCGCCATCGCAATCGTCGCCGGTATCTTCGTTTCTGTCACGCATCCAACCATGATTGGTGTTTCCTTTGAGCGCGCCGGCCTGAATCTTGGCTCAGGATACGCACTGATCTGTGCGCTGTTCTGGGGACTATCGACAGTCGCCGGCCGCGGGGTGATGATCGGCATGTCGCTTCGACTTGCCTCGGGCATGCGCATCGTCATCGGTCTCGCATGCATGACGCTGATTCTTCTGGCTTACGGCAAACTTCACGGTGCAGCGCTTTGGCCAACGAAGGCGCAAGCGCACCCCGTTAAGACAATCGTCCTGCTCTTGTTCCTGGCGTCGATCTCAGGCGGAATTCCGCTCTTGATTTATTTTCAAGGACTGCGCCTCACGCGCGCATCAACGGCCGGCTATTTTGAAATGATGCAAACACTCGCGGCAGTGTGCATCACATGGGGGATCTTTCACGCGACGCTCCACTCGCACCAAGTGATCGCAGCATGCGTGCTGATCGCCGCTGTGGCCATGGTACATCACGTCCAACAAGAGGTTGAACCTGCAGGTCAGCAGGCTAACCAACGCGGCAGCGCGAATCGAAACTAGCTAGTGGCTAAGAGCGCCTTCTGCCTCAAGACGTCGCTGGAACGTTCTCCTGCTTGGATTCTTTCGCTGGCGTGGTTTTCTCAGGAAACTCGAAACCGACTTTACCGTCTTCCAATTTCAAGTCGGCGGAAAACGGGCGTCCTCTTTTCGAGATGAAACCGTCGAGGAGATCGGTTTTCCCCGTTGCTAGTAGCTTCTGGGCCTGCTCCTTTGGAATGTCCTTACCGAGAATTGTTTTGCTTAGCTTGAATTTGCATGGCTTCCGATCGGCCTGCGAATGCTCACAAATGTAGCTATTCTCAGTTTCAAAAATCTTTCCGCCGCATTTTGGACATTTGCCAAGCGATTCTTTGCCTGTGAAATCGATTTTGGCGGCAGGTTCCTTGGTTTTTCGTTCTTTTTTGGTCTTTGGCTCGCGCCTTTCAAATTCGAAGCCGACATCTTTCTTGTCGGTCTGCACTAGGAATGCTTTGAACGGTCTGCCTTTGCGGGAAATGAAGCGCGGGAGCAAATCGGTCTTGCCGGTACTGAGCAGTTTTTTCATCTGCTCGGGATCTACCGGTTGCTGCAAAATGACTTTGCCCGCTCGAAAGTCGCACGTCTTATTGGGCCCTACTGAATTTTCGCAGACGTAGCTCATTCCCAACTCGAACACGCCACCGCCACACTTTGGACATTTGCCAAGCGGCTCCTTTCCCGAGAAATCCACCGGTTGCGCGGCGCCGTTCTCCTGACCATTCGGCCCGAAATAGAATTCAGCCTTGAAGTCATCGCTTAGCTTGAGCACTGCTGGGAAACGTTTGCCTTTCCTACTGCGAAAGCCGCTTAAGGGACCGATATGCTTGTCACGGACGAGAGTCTCAAATTCTTCCCGGCTTAGCAATCGACCCGCAATAGTCTTCCAAATCGTAAAATCGCACTCCTCATTTGTGCAGGTAAAACTCTTGAATCGCTCGATGACGGACGAACCACACTTTGGGCATGTGCCGAACGGCTCGCTGTCCGGCATATGTTCATCGGGATGAAAATGCTTCGCCTTGCCGACGATTTCTTCTGTGAGATGGCGAATGTCGCGCATGAACGCGTCGCGCGTAAGCTTGCGATGCTCGATTTCGCGCAAACGAAATTCCCATTCGCCGGTGAGCTCCGGGCTGGTCAGCTCAGGCACCGCATTTTTTAAAAGAGTGATTGTTTGAATGGCCTTTGCCGTCGGTTGCAGTTCCTTTCCTTGTCGCGTCAGGTAGTGCGCTGAAATCAACGTCTCGATGATGGCCGCGCGAGTGGCCGGTGTGCCGAGTCCTTTCTCTTTCATCGCGTCCCGCAGGTCTTCGTCTTCGACAAGTTTTCCCGCGGCCTCCATCGCACTAAGGATGGTCGCTTCGGTATAGCGAGCCGGCGGCTTGGTCTGGTCCGTTTTGATTTCGATGTCGATTGTCGCGACGCGTTCGCCTTGTCTGACGGGCGGCAGGTTTTCTTCCGGCTTCTCACTGGCGGCTTCGCGACCGTAAACTTCCAGCCACCCAGGAGCGACCAGAATTTTTCCTTCCGTCTTGAACGGCTCTGCTTCGACACGTGTGATCCGAGTCGTGTTTTCGTATTGGGCGGGCGGAAAGAATACGGCCACAAAACGGCTGGCCACCATCTCGAAGAGCTTGTGCTCGTAATCATCGAGTGACCGTGAAACGGCGCCGGTTGGAATAATCGCAAAGTGATCACCAACTTTCGCATCGTTGAAAATGCGTTTGTTAGGCTTCACCCAATTGTTATCGAGCACCTTGCGCGCGAATGGGTTGTCGATCTTGCCCAGCGTCGATCTTACCGTGGGGAGGTAATCTTCCGGCAAAGCACGCGAATCCGTGCGAGGATAAGTGATAGCTTTGTGTTTTTCATAAAGAGCCTGGGCGATTTGCAAAGTGCGTTTCGCCGAAAAACCGAAGCGGTTGTTTGCTTCGCGTTGCAAGGTAGTCAGGTCATACAGCTGCGGTGCCGCTTGCGTCGTTGGCTTCTTTTCTTCCACCTCAACGATCCCATGCTTGCCACTGCACTTGCGCTGAATCGCGTCCGCGATTTCGCGATGCCACAATCGTGGCGCGGTGCGGTGCTCATCCCAAAGTGAGCCCCTTGCCGAGTCAAGTCGTTGCTCGGCATCGGGCAGATTCAACTGAAGGCGGTGCAGCAGTCTCTGTGTTCGCTCGGTTTCAGTCTCGTCCTTTTTAAATGCTTCATCGAACCAGCGCCCCGCATATTCGCCCGCTGCGGCACGAAATTTGCCGATGATCTCGTGTAGCTCGCGCGGTTTGAACTCCTGAATTTTTCTCTCGCGGTCCACGATGATCGTCAGCGTCGGAGTCTGCACGCGCCCAAGCGAAGTGACCGTGCTTCCACGGCCGCCGCTGAGCCGCAACGTAAACGCACGCGTCGCGTTGATACCGACCAACCAGTCTGCCTCGTTCCGGCTCCGGGCTGCGCTGGCAAGAGGCTGCATTTCAGCGTCGCTGCGCAATCGGGCAAACCCTTCGCGAATGGCCTCCGGCGTCATCGATTGCAGCCAGAGACGCTTGATCGGTTTTTTTGTGCCGGCGTATTGGATGATATAGCGAAAGATCAATTCACCTTCGCGACCTGCGTCGCAGGCATTGATGATGTCCAAAACGTTTTTGTCTTTGATCAGCTTACGAAGAACATTGACGCGGCCGCCCATTTTTTCTGCAGGCGCGAGTTCAAATTCCGGCGGCATGATGGGCAGTTTCTTCATATCCCACTTGTCCTGTGCCTTCATGGACGCAGGTACCGCGAGCTCAAACAGGTGGCCGACCGCCCACGAGATGAGATATTTCTCGTTCTCGTAGTAATCCTTGCCTTTTTTGAAGCCACCTAGCGCCTTGGCGATGTCGCCGGCAACCGATGGCTTCTCTGTAATTATGAGAGACTTGGACATGGGGGCTGGCAATCGAACCCACTTACGAGACTTTTGCAAGTGGGAGACGTTTTTTAGGCACACGTGCCCGGGGAAGTCCGCATAACACAGTACCTATCCCAGCTTTACAAAATATTTTCCCGGCAATTGTTTGACCAAACGCTTCAATTCCAATTGCAACAGGGTGGATGAAACCCTCGCACTCGGCAGGTGTGTTTTCTCTGTGATGTCATCAATTGATGTTTCCGTCGCTTCGATGGCGTCGTAGATGCGACGCTCTTCCTCAGAAAGCGACGGCAAGGGCCGCGCGGCGGCTTCCGCAGACGGTTTTGCCTCAGGCAAAAGAATCTGCAAGTCATCCAGGATGTCGCTGGCATTCATGACCAGTTTGGCGCCTTGCTGGATGAGACGATTAGACCCCATCGCGCTCGGCGCGTTGATATGACCAGGCACAGCATAAACCGATCTCCCTTGTTCGAGTGCCTGCGATGCCGTGATGAGCGCCCCGCTATTCAGGCCTGCCTCGACGACGAGAATCCCGTGACTCCAACCCGAAATGATCCGGTTGCGCATTGGGAAGGTTTGGCGATCTGGTTCAATTTCCATTGAAAATTCGGACACAATCGCGCCATTTCCTGCCCGAATTTTTTCGGCAAGCGCAGCGTTCTCTGGAGGATAGAGCCTTGCGAGTCCGGAGCCGATCACTGCGATCGTTCGGCCTTTTGCTGCCAGCGCTCCTTGATGCGCAGCGGTGTCGATCCCGCGCGCTAGTCCACTGATTACAGTCAATCCCGCATAGGCGAGTTGATATGCGAGCTTTTTTGCGGATTCGACTCCGTAATGTGTAGTGCGCCGCGCGCCGATGATGCCAATTGCGTGATGGTCGCGTTCTTTTAGTTCCCCCCAAACGTAAAGCACGATCGGCGGCGCATGAATCTCGCGCAGCGCCTTGGGATATGACGGTGACTCCTGCGTGATGACCATGGCTCCGAATTCGCGAATCCGGTCAAGCTCCGCGCCAAGATCGACAATCGATTCCCAGTTGCTAATCTGATCGGCGACTTCGTTACCGATTCCTTCGACTTTTCGAAGCTCGTGGCGTTTAGCTGCGAGAATTTCTTGCGGCCGCTTGAATACCTCCAGCAGTTTTCGCAGCCGCACTGGCCCGACTGTTGGCAGCATATTGAGCGCGATACACGCTTCCGTCGCGTTCATTTGTAAGCCGCAACCTGGAGGCTCGCGTTATTTCTAGAAGGGAATTTCGTCGTCGTCTGGCTCGGCCGATGTAGCGGACTTCGGCGGCGCAGTGGTTTTGCTGCCAGCGCTTCGATTTTCTTCGGCGGTCTCACCTGCGGCGCCGCCCGGACGACCGCCTAGCAATTGCATGCTCTCGCCCACGACGCGAAGTTTGGTCCGCTTTTGCCCGGTCTGCTTGTCATCCCAGCTGTCCATTTGCAGGCGGCCTTCGATAAAAATGGGCCGGCCCTTCCTTAAATATTCCCCGGCGATTTCGGCCAGGCGCGCCCATAACACAACATCGACAAAAGTAACCTCTTCGCGTCTCTCCCCGCCCTCAGTTGTGTAAACGCGGTTGACGGCGATGCCGAGATCGCACACTGCACTGCCCTTGGGCGTATAGCGGACTTCCGGATCGCGTGTGAGATTTCCAAGCAGAATGACTTTATTGAAACTGGCCATTCCTGGCTTATATCCAAGTCACTTAGCTTTCGCCATCTTTTTCGCAGGTTTTTCGTTCTTTTCCTGCAGACGCTGATAATTCTGGCGATAAACCTCAGGGTCGAGCTTGAATTTCGAGCGCAGTTTCGCAATCGACTGCGGCTCGGCGTTGAAGACAAAGTTGACGTAATATCCAGCGTTGAGCGGTCCCGAGGCATAGGAAAACTGCCGCTTATCCATTTTCTGCACCTGTTCGATCTGGGCGCCTTCTTGTTGGAACTCAGATTCCAATCGATCGATGATTTCCTTGACTGTCTCTTCTCGACCTTGCGCGTTTAGCACAAGCAGAGCTTCGTAACGGTTTTTCATGGTTCTTCAGTTTTGTTGAAAATGTTCATCGCGGAAATGAGATCATTGTCAATCGCGCATTTTACCGCTGCTGCCGCGCGATCGATTGTGGATCTAACAATCGGTTTTTCCTCTTCGAAGAAACGGCTCAATACGTAATCGACTGATCCTGCAGCTGGAGCCTCTCCGATTCCGATGCGGAGGCGGGGGATCCCTTCTGTAGCAAATTGCACAATGACGGATTCAAGGCCGTTGTGGCCGCCGGATCCACCGCCGAGCCGCAATCTCAGGCGGCCGAGCGGCAGCGCCATATCATCAAGCATCACAAGAATCTCGGGCGGGTCGATCTTGTAAAACTGCGCTATTTCCAAGAGCGGATAGCCACTCCGGTTCATGTAGCTCATCGGTTTTGTGAGAAATACATCTCCGCATTTGGCCAATAAGGCGTCCCACTTTGTCGATTTTTCCCATGTCGATCCAAACTGCGCCGCAAGCTGATCGGCTACCATGAAACCAATGTTGTGTCGGGTCGACGCATATTCTGCTCCAGGGTTTCCCAGCCCGGCAACCAAGCGAATTTGTGGAGTTGATCCTTCCACGTTGGCTCAATCCGCGATCCGGTCTGAGCCGGACTGGCATTTTCCAAAATCCGCAATCAAGAAGGCTACTTCTTTTGCTCTTTTTCCTTTGGAGCCTTTTCCTTTGTAGCTGGCGCGGCAGCAGTAGCCTCGCCCTCTTCTTTCTTCTCGGTGATAACCTCTGGTCCTGCCGCCGCAGCTTCAGCCTCAACGGCAACAGGTTCTTCTTCGACAACTGGAGCCAGGACGGAAAAAGCCGTCAAATCTAATGGCACCTTTGCCGTAACGCCGGACGGCAGCTGAATGTCGCGTACGTGAATGGAATCGCCGATATTTAATTGCGATACATCAACGCTAATTCGATCTGGCAAATCACGAGGCAAACATTCGATGGCGAGAGCGCGCAGGCTCTGCTCAAGGAGTCCGCCGAAAGTCTTGACCCCGACGGGAGTGCCAGTCGGTTCGAGAGGAACTTCAGCCTCGATGGTCTCATCCATGGAAATGGCGTGAAAATCGACATGGACGATCTCGCCACCCACCGGTGAATGCTGCACCTCCTGCACCAGCGCCGCGCGATTCGATTTTTCACCCGCGATCTCGAGATCAACCAAGACATTTTCCCCTGAGGCGTGGCTCATCATTGCATTGATGTCCCGGGCGGCGACTTGCAAGGACTGCGGTTTGACTTTTCCACCATAAATGACGGCTGGAATAATTCCGCGAGCGCGTAGCTTGCGCACACCCGAGCGGCCCACGTTCGTCCGTGGCTCTGCCTTTAACTTAACCTGTCTTGCCATTTGTTCCGTTCTCTATGTTAAACAGCGACGACACCGACTCGTCATTATGAATCCGCTTGATGCCTTCCCCGAGAAGCTCGGAAACGCATAGCACCGTGGTCTTAAACCCTTTCACGGTGCGCACGGGCGTGCTGTTGGTGGTTACTAATTCCGCAATTTGAGACTTTTGCAAACGTTCGATTGCGATATCGACTAGAACAGCGTGCGAGACGCCAGCGTAGATTTTTTGTGCGCCGCGTTTTTTCAAAAGCTCTGCGGCGGAAGTCAATGTACCAGCCGTCTCGGTTAGGTCATCGACCAAAAGCACATCGCGTCCTTCCACTTCACCGATGAGATATAACGCCTCGGTCTCCGTGGCGCTTCGGCGTTCCTTTGCCACAATTGCGAGATTCGCATGCAGCGCCTCAGCGTAAGCTGAAGCCATCTTGAGTCCGCCTAAATCTGGCGAAACAACTGTCGTTTTCCCGGTGAGCTGTTGTCGCAGGTATTTAATTAACACGGGCAGGGAATAGAGGTGATCCACAGGGATATCGAAGAACCCCTGCACCTGTTGTGCATGCAAATCCATTGTCAGCACGCGACTTACTCCCGCGGCATACAGCAAATTCGCCACCAGTTTGGCTGTAATCGGGACCCGCGGCTGATCTTTCCGGTCCTGACGCGCGTATCCGAAAAATGGAATCACCGCAGTGATACGATCTGCGCTGGCCCGCCGTGCCGCATCCACCATGATGAGCAACTCCATCAGATGCTGATTAGTAGGCGGACAGGTTGGCTGAATGATGAAAACGTCATGGCCCCGGATGTTTTCCTCGATCCTTACGTAGGTCTCGCTGTCGGGAAATGAGCTGATCGTTGCCTGACCGAGCGGCACACCCACGTATTTGCAAATGCGTTCGGCCAAGTCGCGATTAGCAGAGCCGCTGAAAATCTTTAATTCCGGTTGGAGCGCGAACATGGAGCGGCTAACTTAGGCGGGAGGGAATGGCCTTGGCAATCTTCAAAACTTGCCAATCAACTTTTCTGTAGCGAAGTTCTAGTGCCCCGATTTTCTCAAATGAATGCCGAGGTTATTCGAATAGAACGGCCGACAACAAACTCCCGGTTGTTCGCACACACCCGCTGGGATGCCATACCAACGCTGTCGGGTCTATTTCATCTGGCTTATTTCGTTGGATTATTTTTCCTCTATCCGCATGCGCCGCTATGGGTGATGCTGATTCTCGGGTTCATTTATTCGCTAATGGTCAATGCGAACATCAACGGGGTGGGGCACAACTTCATTCACAATCCGTTCTTCCGCTCGAACACTCTGAATCGTATTTTTGGAGTCACACAATCCATCGCCTGCTGTTTCTCGCAGACCATGTACGACGCCGTGCACATGCAGCATCACAAGGGGAATTCCGATCGTCAGAACGAAAAGGGCGATACCGTTGATTGGTTGTCCATTTATCGTCACGGTCACGATGGCGACGCGGAAAATCCATGGAGCTATGTGTTCCTGAGTTTCTTTCGGGACGATGTCGGAGCAATTCGCAGAGAACTGCGCAAACGCAACAATGGCGATCTATTCTGGGGCAACCTTGAGCTGGCTGCATTCGCGACCACGCTCTTTGTAATGTTCCTGTTCAACTGGCGCTACGTCATTTTTTATTTCCTGCCGTTCTGGTACCTGGGCCACTGCTTCAGTTATCTCAACGGCTACTATCGGCATTATGGTGCAAATCCCGATAAACCGATCGCCTGGGGTGTAAGCAGCTACGGAAGAATCTACAATTGGCTGTTTTTCTACAACGGCTACCATGCCGAGCACCATTTCCGGCCCAAAGTGCATTGGACGAAGATGGAAAAATTTCATCAAACCATCGAAGACATGCAAAAACAGGAAGGCGTTCGTACAATCAAGCGCGCGCATATGCTCGGTTTTCTGGACCCAGATCTACCGAAACGGAAGACAGGCGGCTCGCCTGTCACGGCAGACATGCCTCTGGCGTGTCGCGATGAAACGACAGGCTAGGAAGCCTGTCTGCCGTAACAACCGAGGACGGTTATTTTCCGAAACTTGCTCGAAGCTTTTCTTTCTTACCTTCGCATTCTTCCTGCAGTCGGCGCATTTCCGAGGCAAGCTGCTTTTCAAGTGATTGCGCTTCTTCGAGATTTCCAGCGATTTGCGCCTTGCTAATTTGATCCTTCAAGAAGACTTCTCTCTCGGCGATCTTCGCCCGATAAACCGAATCGACTTCTGCGATTTCTTTTTTCTGATCGTCAGTGAGCGAGATGGATGGTGACACTTTCTCAAGCCGCTCCATTGCCAGTTCGTAAGCCGATTTCATTGTCGATCTTGGTTCCTAATGGTGACCCTGTTTCTAATCGACGTATTGCATGTGGGAAATCAATTTCTAAGTTAATTCAATGTCTTCGCGAATCCAATTGCTCAGCATCGATTTCGACGGCACGCTCGTTTCACACGTTGCCGAACCGGCGCTGAATCGGCAGTGCGTGGAATTGATTCGTGAGCTGCAAGAAGCAGGTGCGATCTGGGCAATTAACACCGGGCGCTCGGTCGATCTGCTCGAATCCGGGCTTGCCAATTTTGAATTCCAGATCCGACCGGATTTCATTCTAACAACCGAACGCGATGTCTTTCGTCGCGGAGGGAACGGGGACGAATGGGAGCCGTTCGGCGACTGGAACGATCGCTGCGCACGCGATCATGCTGACTTGTTTTCTTCAGCCCAGCCAGTGCTCGCCGAGGTAATCGACTTCGTGACTCAAGAAACGAAGGCACGTCTTATTTATGATTCGGATCGGCTCGAAGGTCTTGCTGCGGAAAATGAAGAAGAGATGGAACACATTGCCAGATTTATCCAGCAAGCACGAGCCGGGCATCCAGAGTTTGATTACCAACGGAACGGCATTTACCTCCGTTTTTGCCACACTGATTATCACAAGGGTGCGGCACTGGCTGAGTTGGCACGCTTAATCGCAGTCGCGCGCGACAACATCTTCGCGGCCGGCGATCATCACAACGATATCTCAATGTTGAATGGAAAAGTTGCTGCGATGCCATCCTGCCCGGCGAACGCAATCCCTGAGGTGCAAAACGCAGTCCGCAACGCAGGCGGTTACGTGGCGCGGCAAGAGCACGGCGCGGGCGTGCACGAAGCGCTGTTGCACTTCGTGGACAGAAACCCGTTAAAGCGTTAAAGCGTTGAAGTGTCAGATGAGGGGAACGAAGCCGCTAATTTCTCGCCGCTTTCCACGCTTCAACGATGTGACGCTTCAACGTCGCTGGCGATAGCCAGCGCCAACGGCGCATCAGCTTCAATCTGCCCAGCAAACCGATTTGTCATGTAAGTGAGAAGCAGTACCCAAAAAGTAAGCGCCAGTCCGAAAAGTGGAAATTGGAGAGCAAGCGGCAGGGAATAGATAATTGCCGTCAGCGGAATCCAGACTGCCCATGTGGCGAGCAACGTAGGAATGATTTTGTCGCGGTAATGTTTCCACGTGAAAAGATCGCGAATAGGCTGAAGCGAGATGCTGCTGTTCTTCCACTCATAGGTCAGCACACCAAACGGCGCTGCAAAAAGGGGATTGTAACCAAATTGATCGCCGCAACTACCGGCAGTGTTGCGACGTCTCCAAACCAGGCTGCTTCATTCCGATGCAAGAGATCGACAAGCGTTCCGTCGAGTCCCCACACGGGGACGGTAAAGAGCAAATTGCGAAGATTCCGACGACTGGGGCGTCCTCGCTGGAAGAAAAGAATCAAGAACAATTCCGGAATAAGTGCCACCGCCGTTACGGATGCAACGATCACAAAGAGGATCCCACGTGCGCGTTTTAGCTCGGCCAGTTGCGAAAGGACAGTGAACGCTGTGTGGCTCGTGTAAAAAGCCACGAGCAACATCAGCATCAGCGCCTGAATAATTAACGCTGGCAGTGCGTTGGCCCGCGCGGCCTCCCAACCAAGAGCGAGTGGCGAGCGCGTTCTGTGCATCGCCGCTGAGTGTTCTCCGTGCGCCTGCGCGATCAAGCAGAAATCTCCACACTGTAGAGGCTTCGCTCTGCGAAGCCTGGCACAGATTTTACCGAGATGCGATGGCCGCGCCGCCCAGAGGTCGCCGGCTACAGGTAAAAATCACCAGTGAACGCTTCCGCTGGCTCCGGGCCCACCTGGAGTAAACCTTCCATCGTCAGACATTTTTTCCCCGGGAACAGGTGTACCAGACGTAGCGGGCGAAGAGGTCGAATCACTGCTCATCGAATCCTCGGACGATGCACAGGCGGAAAGCAGCGATGCGACGCCCAGAAACAGAGCCGCGCACAGTGCCAAGCGTTCCTTCACGTGACGAACCTACTTCCGCAGATGTTTGATGCAAGGCGCGGTGTCCGGTAGATTTTGTCGTGAAGAGCGCCGGCAAGGCCGATCTCAAATCTCTTATTCTTAGCCAGCTTCAGGAGCAGCTCCGCAACCTGGGAGAACCCTCATATCGCGCGGGCCAGATCACCGACTGGCTTTACAAAAAGCGCGTCGACACGATCGACAAAATGACCAATTTACCGCAACCGTTGCGCAAGTGGCTTTCGGAGACGTTTTCCCTTGGCAAGATCGACGTCGTACGAGTGCTTGGTGCGCGCGACACGACGCGGAAATTTCTTTTTCGTTTAGCCGACGGAAATTTGATCGAATCGGTTTTGATTCCGGCGTCCCTGGCGCTTTACGGTGGGAGATCAGACCGCAGGACGATCTGTGTCTCGACCCAGGTGGGCTGCGCCTACGGCTGCAAATTCTGCGCGAGCGGTTTGGAAGGTTTTTCGCGCAATCTGAGCGCAAACGAAATTGTCGACCAGCTCATCGCAGTTGAGCGTGCGACCGGTGAAACGATCGACAACATTGTGTTCATGGGGATGGGCGAACCGCTCGCCAACCTCGAGAACGTGCTGCGGGCGATTCGGATAATTAACGCAGAGTGGGGCCTCGGCATCGGCGCGCGCCACATCACGATTTCAACCAGTGGGTTGGCGCCGCAGATTCGCAAACTAGGTGAAGAACGTTTGCAAATTCGGCTGGCCGTTTCTCTGCACGGTGCCACTGACGAGGTTCGCAATCGGATCATGCCGATCAATCGCCGTTACAACATCGAGACACTGCTTTCGGCCTGCGACTATTACAAAGCTCACAAGAAGCAGCGCCTCAGTTTCGAATACATCTTGATCGCAGACGTGAACGATTCTGACGACCAGGCGCGTCTCCTTTCTCGTCACGCACACCGGCTTGCGGCAAAAGTGAATTTAATTCCGTACAATAGCGTGCCCAGCCTGCCTTGGGCGCGACCTTCAGAAAAGCATCAGGAAAAATTTCTATCGATCTTACGAGCCGAAGGGATTCCGGTGACGTTGCGTCGCGAGAAAGGGTATGACATCGATGCCGCATGCGGACAGTTGCGATTGCAAACGGAGCGCGAAGCGCTCGCGGGCGAATAGCCGTATCGGCGCGCCCCGGTACTCGCGCCTATCAAAAGACTTTGCGCGCAGCGACAAGCTCGCGTTTAGTCTTTTATCATGGCCGGCTACGACGGTGAGCCCGAACGCGTCTGGGACGAGTACCAGTGGGAGCGTTTTCTGCAGCAACAGGAGGGCAAGGCAGAAAAGTATATGCGATTGCTGGAAGAATACCTTGATGACCCCCAACGCGACCAGATCATCGCTCGTGAAATGGGTTGGACCCAATTGTTGGACGCCAGGGATTGGAGCGCGGAACTCGACACGCTGCCGGATGAAGACGCAACGGAAGAGGACGACCGTGGAATCGACGAGACATTCAGATCAGCAGAGACCTTTGAAGGACATGATCTCTATCGTGCTGCCTTCGCTTTGACGATTTGGATTGATCACCTGTTCGATCGAAACGATTCGCTTTCGAACGAGCCCGCAGCTGTAAAATTGGCCACACAGGCTGCGGTGGCGAACGCCAAGCTGGCCGCGGCCTTGAGTGGCGATAGTCTGAGTGAAATTGGGATGACAATCGCCTATTTGAAGCGGGCCTTGAAAGCAATCACGGTTTCCATGGACGCGGCGGCGCAACTCAGGAAGGTCGCTGGCCTGGTTACTCGCTCACAATATGCAGTCCTTCGACAGCGACTTTTTCAAGTGCGAGACGGCATTGTCACTCTGATGGGCGAGTACCGCGGGGAGTGGCGTCGCCGGTTCGGCCCCGAAAGCTTTCGGGGTTGAATGAAATAGGACCGGCTCCGTCCAATCATGCAAACGGAAGCGACTCTGGCTCAGGCCGATGTGTCGGACTTGGACTTGGTGACACGATCCCAGGCTGGTGACACGGAGGCATTCGACGAGCTGGTAACTCGCTACCGAACACGAGTATTTGGCATGATTTACAACATGGTTCATAGCGAGCAGGACGCGTGGGACCTCGCTCAGGACAGCTTCCTCAAAGCATGGAAATCGATTAAACGCTTTCGGGGACGCTCGTCGTTTTTCACCTGGATTTATCGGATCGTCATGAACGTGACGATCGACTGGCTCCGCAAAAAACAAGTTAAAGGCGGAGGCAGCGAGTTCGACGATTCGATCCAGCTAAAACACATTGAGCCGGCATCCAAAACCGTGCCGAAGTCAGAAGTTTTGCCTCACGAGATGATTGAACGGAGCGAGATTCGCGCGCGGATCGACCAGGCGATTGCTCAGCTCTCGCCTGAGCAACGAGCCGTCATTTTGATGAAAGAGATCGAAGAGATGCAATATCATGAAATCGCGGAAGCACTCGGTTGCTCAATAGGCACGGTGATGTCGCGCCTGTTTTATGCGCGCAAGAAATTGCAAAATTTGTTGAGGGACGTTTATGAAAACATTTGAAGAAAAGTGGACCGCATGGCTGGACGGACAGCTTAGCGGGCGAGAACTGTCGGGATTCGAGGCGTCGTTGCCAGACAAGGCTGCCGCTGAAGCCGAAAAAGCGGGCGCAAGAAAACTTGGCGCTCTTTTGAAGCGCGAGTTGGGTGTCTCTGCGCTGACAACCGAAGAATTTTTTAGCCATCAGCTCCGCGAAAGAATGATGAGGGAAAGTCGCGTGCCTTCTGCGGAGCGCGAAGCCAAGGCCTCCACATGGTGGACAATTCCTCGCCTGTTGTGGACGGGGACCGCGTCGCTCGCCGTCTTTTTAATTTTTACAATTTTCGTCATTCGCGACAAGAATCCTGCGGAGGAATCGCAATACCTCACCCAGATTCTAAATGCGCGCGTTGATCCGGTCGTCAGCCCGAATGCAACCGTCTCAATGTTCGAGGTGAAGCAAGACCGGGTAACGGTTTTGTGGACGGAGGGTCTCCAAAGTTTGCCTGCCGATTACGCCGCCAAATAAAATTGCTCATGGGTCGCTCGCTGGCGTTCTTAATCCCTTTTGTCTCGCTGATCGCAGGCGCGGTGTCTGCGTTGCAGGGTGCGGAAACGGTGTGGAGCGGACTTGTTATTGCGGAAAATGTTGCGCAGCCACAACCCATTCCGCCGGAACTCACGCGGATTGAGGGGTCACTGAAAAAATTCTTTGGCTACAACCAATTTCAGGTGATCGGCCAGTCGCAAAAGACTCTCAAGACCGGACAGGAAGACTGGCTCGCAACCAGCAAATTTTTTGGACTGCATGTCGACTCACAGGGTGAAAGCGCGGCCGGCTACGTTTTGAGTTTGAAGCTTTACAAGGAGAAAGAGCTCTTGCTCGAAACGGATGCCAAGCTGAGCAAACGCAGTCCTCTGGTCATCAAAGGCCCCCAGGTTGGCAGCGGGCAATTATTGCTCGTGTTGGTTGTACAATAAGCGACGCGCATTGCTTCACGCTAGAGATGCGCATCCCGCTTCTGTTTCTTGTGGCTGAATTTGCAATCATGTCCTCGGCACTTGCTTCAGAAAAGCCATTCAGTTTCAAAGACACACCCGGAAAGCTCCCGAAAGAAGTGGTCCCGACGGATTACTCCGTTCGGATCATCCCTGATATCGACAAGTTGACATTTGCAGGGACGGAGACGGTGAAGCTCAACGTTCGCAGCCGCGTTCGCCAATTGGTGTTGAACGCACTCGAACTCAAAATCGAAGCGGCGTCTATCGATGGCAAAGAATTGCCGGCCTCTGCAATTAAGATTGACGAGAAAAACGAACTGCTTGCGCTTGCGTTACCGTCAGAGCTTGCGACGGGCGACCACACACTCGCGCTTCGCTTCACAGGTAAAATAAATGAGCAAGGGCAGGGGCTTTTCTACATGCGGTATCAAGAGCAAGGCAGTGGCGCTCGGAAGACCATGCTGGGAAGCCAATTTGAAGCGACCGACGCCCGTCGATTTTTTCCTTGCTGGGACGAGCCTGCCTTTCGCGCGCGCTTCCAATTGACCGCGGTCGTGCCGAAAAACTGGCTCGCTGTCTCGAACATGCCGATCGAGAGCGAGAAAAAAATCGCTGGCGGCAAAGAGGTGCGCTTCGCTGCGACTTCGCCGATGTCCAGTTACCTGAATGTTTTCGTTGCAGGCGAACTCGATGTCATTGAATCGCGAAGCGGCCCTACCCAGCTCCGAGTGATTGCGACGAAAGGCAAGGCTGAGATGGGGCGCTACGCCCTCGAAGCCACCGCGCAAATCCTGCAATACTACAACAATTATTTTGGCGTGGCCTATCCCTTGCCGAAACTGGATCAGATCGCAATCCCCGGCGGCTTTGGAGGCGCGATGGAAAACTGGGGCGGCATTACCTACTACGAATCGAAACTTCTGTTTGATCCGAAAAGTTCCTCCGCGGAAACAAAGCAAGATATCTACGAGGTTCTCGCACATGAAATGGCGCATCAATGGTTCGGCGATCTCGTGACCATGGCATGGTGGGATAATCTTTGGCTCAACGAAGGATTTGCCTCGTGGATGGGCTCCAAATGCACAGCGCACTTTAATCCACAATGGGAAGTCTGGCTGCGCCGGGAATTCCCGCGGGATCCAACCCGCCGTGTCGGAATCGCTAAAGAAGCAGCAATGGAAGGCGACGCGCGGTCGACGACTCATCCGATCCAACAGCCGGTCGCGACCGAAGCCGAGGCCAACAGCGCCTTCGACGATATAACTTACAAAAAAGGCCAGTCATTCTTGCGGATGCTGGAGAGTTTTCTCGGCGAAGATGTGTTTCGGGAAGGAATTCGCCGTTACATGGCGGCGCATATGTATTCAAACACCACGACAGCGGACTTATGGAATGCCCTTTCGGAAATCTCCGGCAAGCCGATCGCGGAAATCGCGGCCGGTTGGACAGAGCAACCGGGATTTCCCATCGTGAGAGTGAAACGAGAGCAAGGTGGCAACGTCTCGCTCACACAGGAACGCTTTACCGTCAATTTTAAGAACGCTCCACCACTCGACTGGAAAATCCCGCTCACGTATGCGGTAGTCGGCAGAACTCCCATGACACTTCTAATGGCCTGGAAGTCCGACAGCATCCACGACGTCCCACCGGATCGAGCGCTCAAGCTCAACGTAAACGGCGCCGGAAATTATCGCGTCGAATATGACAAGCCATCGTGGAAATTATTACTGGGAGCTTTGAAGAATCTGGGCGTTGAGGATCGCGTCAATTTGCTAAGCGACACCTGGGCTCTGGTGCAAGCCAATCGCGCGCCGATCTCTCTATTCTTTGAGTTGGTAGAAAAACTGCCGGCTTCGACCGAACTGGCCGAGCGCGAACAGATCATTCACGTACTGGATTTTGTTAACCGACTTTTGAGTGGCAGTTCTGAACAAGAGAAATTTCAGCGCTATGCACGATCACTCTTGCGTCCTACCTTTGATGCGGTTGGCTGGGAGACTAAACCGAACGAGCAAGCGGCCATAGGGAACCTCCGGGCGAGCCTGATTACGGCGCTCGGGAATCTGAACGATCCGAAAATCGTCGCGAATTGTCGCGAACGTTTTAAGGCTTTTCTCGCTAATCCAGAATCGCTGGCCCCTGATCTTCGCCCAGCGGTCTTTTCAGTTGTCGGGCGGTATGCTGATGAAGCGACTTGGAACGAGCTTCATCAGCTAGGCCTCAAGACAACTAGCATTGGGGAAAAACAAAATTATTACGACGCGCTGGCCGGTGCGATGGATCCCAAGTTGGTCAAAAAAACACTTCCCATTGCGCTTACGGACGAATTGCCAACGAGCCGAGCGATCTTTCTTGTCTCGAGAGTCGCTCGTGAAAGTGGTCAAACGGATATCGCATGTGATTTTGCCAGGGCGAACATGAAAGCGCTGCTCGCAAAGACCGACGCACTGGGCGCTAATACGTATCCGCCGGGTTTGTTCACCTTTTTCTCCGACGATTCGCGCGCCGAAGAGCTAAGGACGTACGCGAAAAACAGTCTGACGGCCGCGAGCGCTCCGGAGGTAGCAAAGGCCCTGAATGAGGTTCAGTTCCGCGCAGAATTCAAAAAACGCCTCGCACCTCAACTCAGTGCATGGATCGATAGCAAAAACAGTGCGGAGCGCCGCAGCTCACCGGTTCCGGATCACTGATCGCTGCTTTGTTGCGGCGTAATCCACAGCCGCATTGGAATCATCGAAGACTCAACAAAACCGTGGTGGCGGAAAAATTCCTGCGCCACATTCTCCGGCCGGTCGGTCAGCAACGTAACGCGAAGGAAATTTTTCTGTTTGGCAAAATTGATTGCATGCTGGAGAAGCCTGGAACCGTAACCCTTGCCTTGGTATTGCTTGTGGATCACCAGATCTTCCAGCAGGATAACGAAGCCGCCCTCGGCCGTGCTGATGGTAAACAGCAAATTGATCATTCCCACGATCGCCCCGTTCCGCCGCAATACAAAGACGCGCCCCCGGCTGGGTTGTTCGAAAATCAAGCGTAAACCACGAAGTTGTTTGTCTTTGTCCGGGCGGAAATCGCCTTCCTGGGCGAACAATCCGCCAAGCATTTCCGACAGTTCATCAAGATCGGCCTCGGTCGCTGGCTCAATCACCACATGTTCTTTTTCGCCCATTGCTTGCACTGCTTATTCCAAAAATCCGCCGTACTGGCAATCAAATTAGCCGGACACTCCCGGGCCGGGATTAACTATTGATGCGCTTGGTGGCGTTGACAATGTTGCGCTCGACCTTACTTTAGCCGCTCTTAAATCGCGCCGAGTCTGTTTTCGGTTTTATGAAACGCACTTATCAGCCATCCAAGCGAACACGCAAACGTCAGCATGGTTTTCGTGCCCGCATGAAAACGAAAGGGGGCCGTGCAACCCTGGCACGCCGTCGTCAACGCGGCCGCAAACGTTTGCTCCCGAGAGGCGTAGAAAGGCATTACGCGCGCCATACGCAGGCGTAACTTTCTTTTTCCAGCCAATCTAATCGTGGTCAGTCTCTCCAACTGAGAGAGAGCAAGTTTTTTGGCTGGTCACGCCCCGCTGACTTGGTTACTCTGCGCCACAAGAGTTCAACGTGATGAAATCAAGCGCAGTCGTCATCGAATCGCCTAAAACGGATTCGAGGATTTTTGCGCATACCCGCTGGGACGCGCTGCCCGTACTGGCCGCAATCTTCCACTGCGTCTATTTCTTCGGGATGTTCTATTTCTTCCCGCGGGTTCCGCTCTGGATCATGCTCATTCTTGGCTTCATCTACTCAGTGAGCATTTCATGGAATATCAACGGCATTTCGCACAACTTCATTCACAATCCTTACTTCCGATCGCCATTGCTTAACCGGCTGTTCAGCATTCTTGAGTCAATCACCGTTGGATTTAGCCAGATTTTTTACGAGTGCATTCACATGCAGCACCACAAGGGAAACGCTGACCGGCCTAGTGAGAATGGCGAGACAGTCGATTGGATCTCGGTCTACAAACATGGACATGACGGTGACGCCGAGCACCCGCTTAAGTACACTTTCCTGAGTTTCTTCCGTGAAGATCCGAAGACGGTCTATCGGGAGTTGAAACGCAAGAATCCGCGCGACGCCTTCTGGGGCGTGACAGAGTTAACACTGTTCGTTTCTACGTTCGTCATTCTCGGCGTTCTCAGCTGGCGCTACATCTGTTTTCTTGTGCCGTTCTGGTACTTTGGCCATTGCCTTTCCTATCTCAACGGCTACTACCGCCATTATGGCGGCAACCCGGACGAACCGCTTGCCTGGGGCGTGAGCAGTTACGATAAACTTTACAATTGGGTCTGGTTTTTTAACGGCTATCACGCGGAGCATCATTTCCGACCGAAGGTGCATTGGACCCGAATGCAGGTGCTCCGTGATCAGATCGTGGAACAGCAACGCGCTGCTGGAGTCCGAGTAATCAAACCGCCGCACGCGCTTGCTTTTCTCGATCCCGACCTGCCGACGTTGAAACAGAACTCTCGACAAAAATCTCACGGCCGTTGGAATCTAAAGTCTGCGCGCTTCCAAGGAGGAGCCAACTGAGAGTGCCGCCGGCTTGATCACAGCTCAGGCATTCTGACGGCAGCGCTGACTAGTTTTTCGTCGAGCGACGAGAGTATAAATTTCCGGTTGCGATTTAGTGCAACATTTCGAACTTCGAAAGCCGGAAATCTTCAAATTTTGCACCGTTAGCTTAATTGGCAGAGCAAGTGACTCTTAACCACGGCATTGACGAGGGTATCAGCTTGGCGTTACCGGATAAGCTACCGATTTAGAAATCCGTGTTTGGTCGGATTTGCCGCGAGTTCCATTTTGACGATTCCTACCTCTGAAAAGCAGTTTCACGAGGGGAAAACGTGCATATTCCCGGCGAATGCGTTTGCGAACGATTACGCAACGAAACGCAAGAACGCGCAATCTATTTGCCAAGTTCGTGTCAAGTGCCCTCGCGCGCGCACGCGCGTTAGTTGTGACGAAAGACCAATCAGATGATTCGAAAACTATTTCGCGTCCGCTTTCGGCAACGGAATCGAAGCTTGCCCAAATACGTAACGCCAACCAGTAGGCGTCCGAACATAAGTCTCACTGAACCAGACTTTGTAAGCGAAGGGGTTTTGGTCTCTCGTGCCTTTGATCCTCAACAGCGCAGTAACAACAGCCGTATCGCGCCATACTCGCACCTTCTGCGTGCCTTCCTCCACCTCCTGATGCTCGTAGATCGTCCGTTTTTCTCGCGCTTCCTTGATCAAGTCGGCTTTCGTCAAAGAAGCACCGCGATCTGTTACTAAAACAAAGTCATCGGCCAAAATCTGATCCATTATTGCGATGTCATTGGCCTTAACTGCCGCTTGGTACACAGTATCTAACGCGGCAACAGTTTGTGCGTCCACAGTTGGCGGCGGCTTCGGTAAAGCCGATGGCGGCGCGGTGAGCGGCCGTAGAGAATCGTCACGCGGCTTTGGTATTGGTACGACTGTGCTACGGGCATTAGGTTGCCTGGCTTGTTGCTCTGACGTTCGGGTCGCGATCTGCTCCGGCGCCAGGGTGACCGTCTGTTGTGGGACTGCAGTCGGGGTTTCTCGTGCGGCTGGCAAAGGGTTCTGCTCTGGAGCTGGTGTCGGGGTCGTTGTGGCTGGTGCAGGGGCGCGCTCTGAAGTCGGCGTGTCCGCTTGCTTGTACGGCTGCCGATTCACCGGTTTCTTACCTGTGTTAACAAAGGTTGCCTGTTTTTTTCCATTGGCATCGACGTAAGTGACAGCTCCCTTGAATTTGCCTCGCACCATTTTGCCTGAATAACGGTTGATGACGACGTATCTTCTGGCATCCGGAATGTTGGAGCCAGTGACGATTGTTGGCTCAACTTTATACCGCGTCAGTGTACCAGAGCCAGTGGCGAATCCATTCTTGTCGCGCTTGCCGGACCACGTTGCCTCCTCGCCACGTTTAGGTGAATCATTCCAGACAAGCGTTTTTCCGCCTCTCGTGCGCTGATAAGAGCCGGCACCGTAAGCGACGCTCGCGAACAGAAGGAGGGCGCTGCAAACAAAAAGCGATCGGATGTTCATGTGAAAGGTCACCGGCTTGAGGGCTAGGATCGCTTCGCTGGCTTGCTCCATCGCTTTAATCTCTTTCTTGCACTTAAGAATTTCGCAAGGCGGAAGGCAAGTTGCGTTTGGAGATTTTTCTACGGTCTGTTCTACCGTTGGAGAAAGCCATTGCTGCAAAACTGCGCGATTCTGTGCAGCGCGGTGCGAATGGTATTGGTCACAACTACCCAGTGTGCGCGACGATGTGCAAAGCGGTGAAATCCCGTGCAAAATTTCCTTCTTCAATTAGAAATCTGCAAGACTATTCGGCAAGATGCCTTCGCAAAAGTTTCCGAGTCTCTTCGGTTCGGTCAAATTTTCGATAAGCTGCTCGGAGTGCTCGCGGGACGATCGCGAAAAGTCTCTGTTTGCCTGCAGGGGTTTTTAATCTCCCATACAGGATGGCTCTTACTCCCTCGTTTAGTCAGCATGGCGAAAGAAACCAGGCGGACTCATTCTCTTTGCGATGTGCGCGATTGTCGGAATAACATGTTGCCGCACTTCAAGAACGTAACTACTCTGCGTGTGAGGAGCTTCCCGTGTCCGACCAAGACAAGACTCCCGAAGACCCGAAAGCGGAGGCTCACAACGGGTTCGGGCAATCGACACGCCGAACGTTTCTTTCCCGGTTAGGAATGGCGAGCTTATTGGCTTCAGCGGCGCAGATTACACCGGCATTGGCGCAACGACAGGAAAAAATTAAGACACCCTCGTCCGACTCTCGGAAGGACGCGATCCCAGTGTCCCTCCACGTGAACGGGAAAAAGTACGATCTTCAGATCGATCCGCGCACGACTCTTCTCGATTGTTTGCGGGAACATCTGCATCTGACCGGCTCGAAGAAGGGATGCGATCACGGCCAGTGCGGCGCGTGCACGGTACACATCAATGGGCGGCGCCAGCTTTCGTGTCTCGCCTTCGCAGCTCTGCACGAGGGCGATGAGATCACAACCATCGAAGGCATCGGTCAGCCGGAAAAAATGCATCCGATGCAAGCGGCGTTTGTGAAATGCGATGCCTATCAATGCGGCTATTGCACGTCGGGACAGATCATGTCGGCGGTCGCGCTCTTAAAAGAGCCGTGTGGACCGGAGGATGGCGAGGTGAAGGAGTTCATGAGCGGCAATATCTGCCGCTGTGGTGCATACCCAAACATCGTCGCCGCAATCCAACAGGTGCGGCAGGGAACGAAGTCTCAGAAGGTGGGATGAAAACGTTCCAAGTCACGCGGCCCAAGGACAACGCGCAAGCGATCGCGACGGTGGCGAAGTCGAAAACGGCGCAACAGGGAGCAGATATCCGTTTCATTGCGGGTGGGACGACGCTGATCGACTTGATGAAGCTGAACGTCGAGCAACCGCAAAATTTGGTCGACGTGAACCGCCTGACGCTCGACAAAATCGAGGCGACGCCCGACGGCGGCCTAACGATTGGTGCCACGGCGCGCAATTCCGACCTGGCCTGGCACCCGCTCGTGCGCAAGAATTACCGCGTTCTTTCCGAAGCGATTCTGAGCGGAGCAACCGTGCAGATTCGCAACATGGCAACAACTGCCGGCAACCTGCTGCAACGGACGCGCTGGATGTATTTCCGCGATCCTGCAACGCCTTGCAACAAGCGTGAGCCCGGTTCCGGTTGCGCCGCGATCACCGGGGTGAATCGCGGCCTGGCCATTCTCGGCACGAGTGAACATTGCATCGCGACCAATCCCTCCGACATGAACGTGGCCATGGCCGCGCTTGAGGCGACGATTCACGTGCGTGGTCCGAAGGGCGAGCGTGCGATTCCGATTGCAGACTTTCACGTCTTGCCCGGCAACACACCGCAACGCGAGACCGTGCTCGAGCCGGGCGACTTGGTCACGCATGTCACCCTTCCGCCGCCTGCTCCGGGAAATCGCTCGCTGTATCTAAAACTGCGTGACCGCATGTCCTACGAATTCGCGCTCGCTTCCGCGGCAGTCGTGATCACTGCGGCCAATGGAAAAATTACGCGTACGCGCATTGCCTTGGGCAGTGTCGGCACCAAACCGTGGCGATCGACCGACGCGGAAAGTGCCCTGACAAATCAGCCGACAACAAAAGACGTTTTTCAAAAAGCGGCCGAAGCCGCGCTGCGCGGTGCAAAACCCCAAAGCCAGAACGGATTCAAGGTGGAGTTGGCCAAGCGCTGCCTTGTCCACGCGCTCAAGCTTGCAACGCAGCCCGCCTAACATGCCTCAGGAAACTACAGCATCGCCGATCGGTCGCGACACACCGCGCATCGATGGTCCTCTCAAGGTGACTGGCGTGGCGCAGTACGCCTCCGACTTTCACTTTCCCGGATTGCTGTACGGCGTTCCGGTCGAGGCCACGATTGCCAATAGAAAGATCACGAAGCTCGACACAGCCGTCGCAGAGAAGATGCCCGGCGTCCACGCGATTCTTTATCGTCAAAACATCGGGAAGATTTTCCGTTCGACTCTCGGGAAAGGCGTGAACGGCATCTGCATCGAACGGCGGCCGCCGTTCGATGATGATATCATTCGCTACTACGGCCAATACGTCGCGCTCGCGGTGGCGGATACTTTCGAGAGCGCCAAAGCTGCGGCGGACGCGGTTGTCGTTAGCTACGCGAAAGAGAAACCGAACGTCGAAGACAAGCTCACCGCCGATGATGATCCCGACGAAGTGATGACCAGCTACGGACCGGAGAAGCGCCTGCAAAGCGAGCGCGGCGATGCGTCCGGAGCCTTTGCGAGCGCGCCGGTCAAGCTCGACCAGACTTACGTGACGCCGGCCGAGACGCACGTTCCCATCGAGCTACAGGGAACAACGGCGATGTGGGACGGCGATCACCTGAACATCTACGAGGAATCGCAAGCCGTCTTCAACATGCGCACCGTACTCGCGCAAATGTTCGGTCTGCGGGAAGAGAACGTGCGCGTCATCACCAAGTTTGTCGGCTCAGGTTTCGGCAGCAAGTTATGGCCGTGGACGCATTGTCCTCTGGCGGTGGCGGCGGCGCGGCAGGTAGGCAAACCGGTGAAGCTCGTGCTTAGCCGGAAGATGACGTTCCAGAGTGCCGGTCATCGCGCCCGCACTCAGCAGCGGGTGCGGCTAGGCGCGACACCGGAAGGCAAGCTCGTCTCGCTCGAACACGACTACGTCTGTGAAAGGTCGATGCTCGAGGAGTACCACGAGAATTGCGGTGAAGCGACGGCGTTCCACTATAGCGTTCCTAACCTGCGCGTGCACTTCGGATGGGCCCGACGCAACATCGGCACACCTTCCGACATGCGCGGCCCGGGCGCCGTCCCCGGCCTTTACGCTACAGAGTCAGCCATGAACGAGTTGGCCGATCAGCTCAAGATGGATCCTGTTCAGCTCCGAATCCTGAACGAGCCAAAGATCGATGAGGGTGAACGCATTCCATTTTCATCGCGGCATTACGTCGAGTGTCTCCAGTTCGGCGCTGAGAAGTTCCGCTGGTCGAGGCGAAACGCCGAAGTCGGTGCGATGAAACGCGATGGCCTGACGCTTGGCTGGGGCGTGGCCGGCGCTGCTTGGATCGCGACGCGCGATTCCGCCGCGGCCAACGTCGAACTGCGCGATGACGGCAGTGCCCGCGTCGCATGCGGCGCGCAGGATATCCGCACGGGCACTTACACAGTTCTAGCCCTGCTTACTGCGGATAAAGCCGGCGTCCCGGTCGAAAAAGTGGAAGTAGTTCTCGGCGATACAACACTACCGCTCGGTCCAGTTTCCGGTGGTTCGCAGGCAACTGCATCGGTGGTGCCGGCTGTGTTTGCGGCGGCTGACAATGCCATCACAATATTATTAAATGCCGCGACGACTACGCCGGGTTCGCCTTTTGAAAACCGCAAGCCGGATGACTTGGCCTTCGAAGGCGGACGAGTCTTTGTCAAAGCCGATGGACCTGGCGGCGGCGTGCCGTTCGCGGAGATACTGAAACGCGCCAACCTTCGTCGGGTCACCGGCAGCGGCAGATCCGAAGGGATCGTCGGGAGCAAGGAGAAGCCGAAGTTCTCCATCCACTCATACGGCTGTCACTTTGCCGAAGTGACATGGCAACCTGAGATCGCGCGGCTTCGCGTTAACCGCGTCGTGACCGTGACCGACGCCGGCCGCGTCATCAATCCACTCGCCGGCCGCAATCAAATCGAAGGTGCGGTCGTGATGGGAATCGGCATGGCATTGTTGGAACACACAACGTACGACCCGCAAAACGGCGCGCCGATCAACAGCAATCTAGCCGACTACATCGTGGCCGTGAACGCCGACGTTCCCAAGCTCGAGGTGCACTTCCTCGATTATCCTGATTTAGAGCTCAACGCAGTAGGGGCGCGCGGCATCGGCGAGATAGGACTAGCCGGAATCGCTGCAGCCATTACTGTGGCGACCTATCGTGCCACAGGCGTACGCGTGCGCGAACTGCCGATAAAAGTCGAGGACCTGCTGACGTCGTCAATTTTGACCTAACGAATGAAAGCACTGCAGCAGATCATCAAGCGCGTCACAGAAAATCCTTCGCAGTCGTGGGCTCTTGCGACGTTGGTTCAAACGGAAGGTTCTACATATCGCAACCCGGGTGCTCGCCTTTTGGTCGAAAGGAATGGCAAAACATTAGGAGTTCTGAGCGGCGGTTGTTTGGAAGAGGAAATCGGTCGCTATGGAAAAAAGGTTATCGCCACTCGGTCACCAAGCTTGCTGTCGTTTGATACACGACGCCTTTACGGTTGCGATGGTCGCTTAAAGATCCTTGTCGAGCCTCTTCCCGCCGCTGAACGCAAGGGTAATCTCATCACCGAAATTGGCCGATTGCTCAAAAATCGGCAGATTTGCCGCGTTCGTACACGTTTTGAGGGAGACATTCTTGGCTCTGATTTGCTGCTACCCGATGTTCTTTTGCCTACCCGGCACGGCATCTTGATAGATGCGGTGGGCCCCCTGTCCGACTTTTGCTCTTTGGCGCAGGGCCCGAGATCGAACCGATTGCTCAATTTGCCGCAAATCTTGGCTGGGTTATAGAGCATTTCGCTCATCCATCCCAACTGACCGAAAACTTTCGGCCGGACGCGCAAACCGCCGCGCTAGTCATGACTCATAATTTCGGTCGCGATCTGCTCGCGCTTGATCGCATCTTGCCGCTCCAACTTCGATATGTTGGGTTACTCGGTCCGCGAAAACGTCACGCCGAGTTGCTGGCTCGATTGAGCGAGTGTCGGCCGCTCGATTTCGCATCGGGGAACCTGTTCGCGCCGGCTGGCCTCGATATCGGCAGCGAAGCGCCGGAGGAAATCGCGCTCGCGATTGTCTCCGAGGTGGCGGCGGTACTGTCCAATCGGGTGGGCGGTTTCCTGCGTGAACGCAGGAGTGACTCTCATACAATCACAACGACCGCCAGCGGAGAGGCGGCGTAGTGATTTGATGAGAGTAGCCGCCGTCGTCCTCGCTGCTGGAAGTTCGACTCGCTTCGGAAAACCGAAACAGTTCGCGCTCTTTCAAGGCGAAACATTCATTAGGCGCGTTGTAGCAGCTGCAATCGAGGCCGGCTGCGCGCCAGTCGTAGTGGTTACCGGCGAGGATTCAACACAAATCACGTTGGAGCTGACGGGGTTTTCTGTTTCGATTGCGATGAACCCAGGTTGGTCGAGTGGGGTGGGATCGTCGATTTGTGTGGGTGTCTAACGCGCGATGGATCTCGCAGCCGATCTTGATGCGTCGTTGCTACTGACGTGCGATCAACCGTTCGTAACTGCTGCCATCCTCGCGCAGCTCATCCAATTGCGCCTAACAAGTGGCAAACCGATCATCGCGTCCGCCTACGCCGAGACCCTCGGGATTCCCGCTCTCTTTGATCAATCCTGTTTTCCCGATCTGTTGGGACTCAAAGGAGATAGCGGAGCCAAAGGAATCATTCTCGCGCGGCCACACGATCTAGCATCTTTTGATTTTCCGGCCGGCGCGATCGACATCGACACTGCTGCGGATTACGAAAAGCTTGCGGGATAATCGGCTTTCAATCCCGCAGCGAAGTCTGCGTAAATGCGCGCATCGGTTTCCTCCAACGAAATTGCCAGCGCGAGAATTTCCTGTTTAGAAAGGTCTTTGAAATTTTTTGCCAAGGAACATCCTCCCGTTACGAATCAAGGATGCCAATATCATTTCTTCGGCGGTTGAGGACTGGGCGAGGCTGTGGGAGTCGTTGTGGCAAGGCGGACCGCTGTTCCGGTAGTAAGAGAGACCGAGGGATTGACGATTACCTTGTCAGATTCAGAGACGCCGCTCAGGATTTCTGATTGAACGCCGAAGTCTCGTCCGACCTTGACGTCACGAAGCTGCACAACACCCTTGGCGTCCACGACGCCAACTTGTACACTCTTCCCGCGAAATAAACATTCGACTTCGACATCTTCTCGATCCCCCGAAAGCCTAATTGAGGCGATCAGGCCTGTGACAGTCTAACGCCAGGTACTCGCCGCGCTACTTCTGATTCCTCCCTCGAAAGAGGCAGTTGAAAATCCTGCCACTGCAACGTGGTGACCGGCCGCGTGCCCATTAGCTTTAGATGGACACAAAATGACAATGAAAGCGAGACAGCGTGAAAACAAATTCAGAAGCAGGCTATGTAAGATTTTCCAACGACGCGAGCGGACGCATGACCCCGTGCTCGTGGTCAACCCGTCGATCTTTAATTTCACCAACGGCTGGAGCCGCGCGTTTTCGAAATATGAATACGCGCGGTCCTACGCTTAACGAACCGATGCCAAACAACAAGCCGCGTGCGATGGATGCGGCCGAAGGGTCAATTGTGGTTAACACGCCCGTTTCCGATGTTTACCAGCGCTGGTTGACGTTTGAGGATTATCCAAAATTCATCACCGCGATCAAACGGGTCCGGAAATTGGACGCGAACCATTTTGTGGCGTCGCTTATCTTCAAAGGAAGGCAATATGAGACAACGCTTGAGATGATGCTGCGCGTTCCAGAGCGGCGACTCGCGTGGCGAACTCTGGCCGACAACAGCTCTCCTGGTCATTTCGCCGCGGGAGTCGTTTCCTTCACGTCGCTCTCTGATTTGCGCACGTGCGTGACCTTGAAGCTGACCTCGAGCTTCGGCGGTGCGGTCTCACGCCGGATCAGCACTTACCTTCAAAGCTTTAAGACGCTGATCGAAAGCGAGGCCGCTCGGGGAAATCGGCGTTGACGTTATTGTAGCGGAGCCTGCGAAGGCTCAAAAGTGGAAAACCTTTTGTCAATTAACGTCAAGTAATCTGAGTTCTGGCGTGTCCGTGTGCTAGAATTTGTGCTAGAATGAGGCTTATTCTACGCACCATTCGCGAGCGCAACGATTTCATACGAAAAATCTGTTCTCCCTTCGTTAAGAGCGTTCGCTTTAAAATGAAAAGCGACGCTCTGAAAATCGATGATTTCGCAATCCTAAGTCTGGCGCATCAGAAGCGTGGCAAAAGTTTCCGCAAGCCTAGCCCCGTGTCAAAGCGAGCATCTGATTCAAAGTCATCTGCCGCACCCGGCAAATTCGATGCGGACATCCGAATAGATAAGGGGGGGTTTGGTGCTGCTTTTCGCTGGGCATGCATTCTATGTTCATGCGAACATTAAACCATTGCGTCGATTTTTGAACAACCAAAAACGCAGGCGCCTCCGCAACGACAACTTGAGCTCGACTTATTTCATGCTACCGAATCTGCTACCGATTTTGGCGACACGAAAATACACGCTTGTGTAGCATTAGCCTGGGAAAAAGGTATTTGCACCGTTAGCTCAATTGGCAGAGCAAGTGACTCTTAATC
>WNFX01000212.1_pt1 | contig 52122 bp, 36 predicted proteins | sample 5400111 | NCBI WGS metagenome assembly WNFX01 (sample SAMN13153363, study PRJNA577476) | soil metagenome | isolation source: 40 cm soil or saprolite under grassland replicate 1 | place: USA:California | collected 2016-06-15
AGGTCGAACCAGTAGTGCCGGGATTTGGCGAGCAGGAAGATCAGCTCGTGCCGGCAGTTGAGCCGGTCGCGCACGGATTCGGGCATGGCGTTGGGCTTGTGCCAGATGATCGCGTTCCGCAGAATCCAGCCGTCCTTCTGCAGTGCGAACGCCACCCGCCAGGGCAGGCCGAGCAGGTTCTTGGTGCCCAGCCCGGGTGCCAGCCGTCCGGCCAGGCCGGGCCCGATGTAGGCGTGCAGCCCGGCGGCGGACCCGCTGCCGGCCGAGTAGCAGTCGCCCAGGTTCAGCCAGCACGTCCCGTCGGCGGCCAGGACGCGGCGCGCTTCGGTGAACATGGCGCGCAAGGTGGCGACGTAGCTGGCGGGGTCAGGTTCGAGGCCGTACTGGCCGGGCACGCCGTAGTCGCGCTTGGCCCAGTACGGCGGGCTGGTCACGATGCAGTCGGCCGACCCGTCCGCCATTGTGGCCAGGACCTCGCGGGAGTCTCCGACGTGCAGCGTGGCGTGCTCGTCGTTCCAGTAGTTCATGCGCACCACCGTCCTTTCTCCGTGCTGGCTCGTGCGGCGGCTCCTTCCTGCGGGTCGTCGTCACGTTGGGTAGCTGGAGTTTGTCTTTGTCTGCGGTTCGTCTGCGCGCCCTTACGTGCAGACACGCGGGAGACGTAGACGTAGACAATCACTGGCAGTCACCGCCTGCCGCGCGCCACAGCCCGCGGCTGACCTGGATAACATGGCCGCGCCGGGCCAGGTCAGCCAGCCGCTGGTAGACCCACGGCCGGCTCATCCCGGTCTCGGTCATCAGCTCAGGCACGGTGACGCCCTCGGGCGGCGCGACGGACAGGACGGCCCACAGGATCGCGTCCGGTGCGTCCGGTTCTCGCCAGGCGAGCGTCCGTCGCCGTCCTCATGGCCCGCGCTGGCTGCCAGGTCCGGCGCGTCTGGGCGCGTCTGGGCGCGCTCGTCGATCGCGGCCTGGGAGATCGAGTCCAGGGCCGGCCGCAGCGCCGCGTGCCGGGCGGCGGTTTCCGTCACGGCCTCGTCGGTGACCAGGTAGCAGCGGGCACGGCGCGGGGTGTCGTGCTCGGGGGCGGAGATCAGGAACTTGCCGGGAGCGTTGAGCGTGTGGGCGTGCCAGCCGGCGGTGAGCATGCCCTGGCCCAGAATCAGGTCTACGTCCTTGCGCTCGCGGACCCGGAAGCAGACCCGGATGTCCATCTGGGACCGCAGCGCGCCCTGGCCCATCGCCTTCTGCGTCGGCCGCTGCGTCGCCGCGATCAGGGTGACGGCGACGGCCCGGCCGCGCCGGGCGACCGAGTCCGCGTCGCCGGTTGCCTCCGGCGCGGTCTCGGCCAGCTCGGCGTACTCGTCCACGATGATGATCAGCGCGGGCATCGCGACCGACGGCTCCCAGACCCGGTGCCCGGCCGCCGCGAGGTAGGTTGCGCGGGCTTCCAGCACGGCGACCGCATCGGCCAGCAGCACCCGTGCCTCCGCCGGCGTGGTGGCCAGCCGGGCGATGCAGGACGCCCACGGGCCCAGCTCCATGCCGCGCTTGAGGTCGATGGCCCAGATGACCACATCGGCGCAGGCGGTCAGGTTGCCCATCAGCACGTTCAGGCAGCCGCTCTTGCCCGACCCCGATACCCCGCCGAACAGGCTGTGCCGGCGCAGCAGCAGCACCCGGGCGGGCGCGGCGTCCTCGAACGGGCCCAGCTCGACCGGCTCGGTGATCGTGGTGACCGACGGGCCGGGCCAGGCGATCGCGTCGGCGTGCGGGTCCTTGTCCAAGATCCGCAGCTCGAACCGGTTCGCCAGATCATCGGGGGTCGGGTAAGCGCGGGCCGCGCCCCGGAACGTGCCCAGCCCGGACTCGATCGCTGGCAGCTTGCCGATCACGTCGCCGATCGTCTGGCCGCGTGCCAGGGCGAACCGGGCCCGCCACCCCCACAGATCGACCACGGCGGACATGACCCGTGACCCGGGCAGGCCGACCGCCTGGGCGATCTCCGGCCAGACCGCCAGGGTCCGTTCGACCCGGACCTTCGCCCGCCGCCGGCGGTGCTCCCACCACGGCACCCCGAGTATCAGCCCGGAGACGATCACGATCTGCGGCAACGGTGGCCGCCACGGGCCGATCACGGTCCCGGCTGCCAGCCACCCGCCCGCCGTCCCCGCCACCGTGACCGCGTAGATCCGTTCGGCCAGCGTCGGCAGCCCGAGCCTGCGGCCCGCGACCGCGAGCCCTCCGGCGCCGACCGCGGTCAGCGCGGCTATGTACATCCACCAGCGCGGGTGCGCGGCATGCAGCACCCAGGCTCCGAGCGCATCGGCCACGGCAAGGTTGAGCGGTGCGAGTTCGGAGCGGTACCGCCATGCCCACCGGGCCAGCACCACGAGCAGCAGCTCAGGGAAGTGGTCGCCCGGGCTCATCACGATCATCGGCTGCAGGCCGTAGCGGCGCATCCGCCGGGCGTTCCGCCGCATCTGGTAGCCGCTGCTCACGCTGCCCCCCGCGGGCCGGCGTAGCCCTGCGCGGCGAGCTCGTCGCGCAGGTACGACAGGCGGTCAGCCTCGCCCTGGCGCTCGGCGGTGACGGTTGCCCTGCCTGCCGCCGCGAGGTTCGCCCGGCACAGCCGGGTCCGTGCGAGGTCGCGGCGCAGGCAGCCGATCTCCGCCGCCATCGGCGGGCCATCGGCGAAGGAGTCGCCGACGTGGCGGCACAGGCCGTCCAGGGCGGGCATGGCCAGGCAAATGCCGGTCAGCACATGCCCGGCGTTGTGCGCCCGCACCGCCACGTCGTCAAGGTCGACGGTCTTACAGGGTGTCTGGGGCACTAGGCACCACCTCCATCTGATGGGTGGACGGGTTCAGTGGCCGGTCAGCGCGCGAACGACGCCGGTCACGGCGCGCCGGATCAGCGGGGCGCTGCTGGCGGCGGCGAGCAGGAACCCGGCCAGCAGGCACACGACCGCCTGCCAGGTCTTCAGGCCCATGAACCGCCAAGCCACCCACACGGCCAGGCCGGCCAGGACGACGAGCGGAATCGAAATGGTCATAACGATCTCCTCCTTCCGGCCGGCCGGACTGGCCGCAGACGGTCGCGTGCTGCCAGGTCCGGCGGCGCGCCCAGCGCCCGGGCACGGCACTTGCGGCAGACCGCCGAGCCGCGCTGAGCCCGGGCGCCGCACGAGCAGTTGCGGCCGGGTAGCAGAACCGGGTCACCGCGCATAGCCAGCCACCCGCCTGCCCTGGCTCCTGGCCGCCTGGCACGAGCGCTGCCGCAGGCTTGCCTGCTGGCAGACCCGGGCTCTGAGCACCCGGCGCGCGAACGAATCCGCGCAGCCGCGCGCCGGGCCCGGCAGCCCTTGCCGCCGCTCGGCCACCTGGATTCCGAGGACCACCGCCGCGAACGCCACCGCTAAGCCAGCCAGCGCGGCGACGGCCACCACGATCACGACCACGATCACGGGGCACCACCTCCCTCCGGCGGCCAGGCCTGGCAGCACCTGCCATCTCCTGTCCGCCACACTCGATCGACTTGCCTTATCAGGCAATGTCAGGAGGTTAGGCGAGCAAGTCATGACTTGTCAAGTCTGCGCAGAAGAGAAGTCTTGCCTTCGCAGGCAGGGCTGGTCAGGTGAAGGGGTAGGCGTCCCGGATCTCGTGCCGCTGGCCCGGCAGCACCAGGTCGCTGACCTGCACCGCCCGGCCGGTGGCGTCGTAGGCGGTGACGATGACGCTCAGCACGGGCGCGTCCGGCGCGATCTGCAGCAGCTCGGCTTCCTCGCCGCTGGGGTGACGGGCGGTGATCTGCTCGATCGCGTGGTCCAGCCGGATCTTCTTGCGGTCCTGCAGGTGCCGGCGGACGCTCTCATTCAGCAGGTCCGGCGACGCGAACCCGGTGCCCGAGGCGACCTCCAGCGGCAGCCAGACTGACGCCAGCTCGACCGGCTCGCCCTCTGCGGTCATCAGCCGCTGCCGCACGAACGCCCTGGCCCCGGCCTCGAGGCCGAGCAGGGCGGTCACGTGCCGGGGCGCCAGCTTGACGCCAGCCTGCACGAGCTGGCCAGCCAGCTCGACCTCCGGCAGCTCAACGACGTCATGCGCGGGCCGGGTGCGCTCGACGTCGGCCAGCGCCGGCCGGCCACGGACGAAGCTGCCCTTGCCCTGCTGGGTGTCGATCCAGCCGTCCTGCCGCAGCACCGACAGCGCCTTGACGATCGTCGGCCGGGATACCCCGAATTCCTTGACCAGCTGGTGCTCGGACGGCAGCAGCGTGCCCGGCGGGTAGGTGCCGCGCTCGATCCGCTTCCTGATCTCCGCGACGACCTGCGCGTACCGGGGAGGCGCATACTCGGATGCCATAGCGTCCTCTCAACTGCGGCCAGACTGGCTTGGATGACTTGTCAGGTAACACTATCAGGCACAGCAGATCCTGTCACGCCAAGTCCGGTCTTACGCGCGGCCAGTGCCGCTCAGCTGAGCTGCGGACGGGCGCGGAGCCTCAGGGTCAGGTCGGCCAGGCTCAGCACGACGGCATCGGCGCCCGCGGCCGGGAGGCGTTCAGCGGCAGTCTTGCCGGCCGCATAGCCGATGCAGCGGAAACCACGGGCCCGCGCCGCGGGGATGTCACCCGGCGATGCGGTGATCAGCACGCATTGCCCGGCAGCGGCGCCCAGCGCCTTGACCGCATCGCCGGCCTGGTCACCGCCGCTGGCCAGGTGGCCCGGCGGATACCTGCCGGCCGCGAAGACATGGCGGATCTGCTCGGACAGGCCATACCTGGCAAGCCAGTCATCGACGGCCGCGACCGAGCGGCGGCTGACGATTACTGGCGTGCGAAGCGCCGACGGGGCCACCTGGCTGCAGGTCAGTACCCTCGCCATCGCCGGCCGGCCCGTCGTCACGCAATCGCCCGGGCCGGTCTGGGGTTACCACCGGGTCGACATCAACCTCGCCCTCGGCAACCTGATCCACGACGTCATGGCCGCAGAAACCGCCTACCCCAGCCACCACTGAGGTCAGCCACCGCGGTCTGGTTCGCGCGCAGTCAGCGCAGGGCCGGCTTGAGCAGGTCAACCGTCGCCGCGACGACCCGTTCGGCACCGGGCAGCACAACCCGCTGCAGAATCGGGCTTGCAGGCACCGGGCAGGAAGCCGCGGTCACGGTGCGAACTCGCTCGGGCGCCATCGCCCCCGAGGTCACCAGGTGGAATCCGAGATCGCGGACCACCGAGCACGGCCCAGGCCCTTCATCGACCAGGACGGCACCGGCCGTGACCGATGCCATCTCAGCCACGCCCCGGCGATCCAGCGGCGCCGCCGTGCGCAGGTCGATCACCTGAGCGTCGTAACCGCGCTCGGCCAGCTGCGCCGCGGCCACGAGGCAGACGGCCACCGAGTTGCCGATGCCGGCCAGCATCACATCATGTCCAGCCCGAACCTGCTTGGCCACGCCGAACGGTATGGGATCAAAGCTGGATTCCGGGTCCGGCTCCTCGTCCCAGCCTGGCAGGTACAACCTAGATGACTCAAGTACGATCACCGGATCGGGATATGTCAGCGCGGTGGCTATCAGGCCTGCGGCCGAGTTTGGCGATGAAGGCACGGCGACCACCAGACCGGGTATCTGACTCAGCGCCGCGTGAGGCACATGCTCGTGCTGGCACCCCACGTTCTCGCCGCCCCGCGTGATCGCCTCTATCAGCAGCGGCACGGAGTATTGCCCGTTGCTCTGGTACCGCCATTTTGTGGCCTCGTTCACCAGCGGATCCATGGCGCTATACAAGAAGGCGGTACGACCGACATCGGCGACGACACGACGACCTGTCAGGGCCATTCCAAGAGCCATTCCAAGCATTGCATTCTCGGCAATCGGAGTGCGAACGACGCGATTGGCTCCGTACTGGTCAACCCAGCTTTGCGGATGGGAGGTGCACAACAAAGTGAGGTCTGGCTGCTCGAGCATCGCCCGCTCGAGTACGACATTAATGGGGTGCTCGGTCACAGGAACTGCCTTTCGCTATCTTCTGCGGTCCATGGAGCTACCGTCACGGCCGTCAGCGCCAGTTCTGGCTCAATCATGGGAGCCGCCAGTGCTCCGGCGACGGCGCGGTCAACGACCTCCATTGCCGACGCCCTGATGGCACCGGCATCCAGGCCGTCCGCGCGCACCCGCTCCGCGGCCATTTCCACCGGATCCCGTTTTAGCCAAAAAGCGACCTGCTCGGCCGGCCGGTACTGACCGGGCGTCAGATCACGTAGCTGTGAATGAAAGTCCCGCAGGTAGGTCTTTGCCACGATGACCCGCGGGCCATCGCCACGGCGACAGGCGCCGAGAGCCGACCTGGCAGCGGCAGCCACCTCCTCCACGTCGTTGCCGTCGACCTCATGCGTCGGGAATCGCAGGTTGCGCAGCAGCTCACCGGGCCGAAAAGGCATCACGATGTCGCTCGCGGTCCTGTCCTGCCAGCCGTTGTCCTCACACACGACTAGGAGCGGCAGGCCGTTCCGCAGGGCGATCATGAGCGATTCGTAGGCGACACCCGCACCGAGAGCGCCATCGCCGCAGAAGACCACGACAGCCCGGTTCGATCCGTTCGCCTTCTCAGAGAATGCCACACCGGCTGCGATTGGCAGCTGTGAGGCGACGATAGAACTTGCCCCTATAAAATGACAGGACCGGTCGCTGAAGTGCATTGACCCGCTTTTGCCCCCGCACAGGGCACCGCTGCGGTCGAGCATCTCGCGGAGCATGGGTTCTGGTTTACTCCCGCTGGCAAGAGCATGCCCGTGACATCGATAGTAGCCAACAACCCATTCATCTGGCTCACGTTGAGCGAGCGCTCCCACGGCGATCGCCTCATGGCCAGTGTAGGGATGGATGACACCGGGAACATAGCCTTCATTCGCGAGCCGGAGCGATTCCTCTTCGAAATACCGGATCAGCACCATCTGGCGGTACAGCTCGGCGAAATCTGTCATCAGGTATCACCCCTGCTCAGCATTCGCGTGAACCGACTGTCGGCTGACGGCATTTCGATCCTGGCATCCGATCACGCCGGTATTCAAGATTTGCGTCGGTCCCGCCGGCGGGACAGGCGTCCGAAGGCGGCAGGCCGGCGAACCCGGCAGCTTATGAGGAGTTTGGGCGGCCCGGCCCGGCCTCGTCGCCCTGCTTGGCGTCCGCCCCGGCAAGGCCGCGAGACCGCACGCCGAGCCAGCAGGCGGTGGCCAGGCACGCGATCGCGGCGCCGATGTAGACGTACCGGTAGCTCACCTGGCCGATGATCGCGGCCCCGGCCGTCTGCGCCAGCGGCTGCGGCGCGAACAGCAGGAAGGTCAGGGCGGCCGCCACCCTGCCTTGCAGCTCGCTTGGGGTGAGCCGCTGACTGAGGTTGATGACTGCGACGACCGTCCATGGCAGCCAGAAACCGAACACGAAAAAGCCGGCCAGCGCGCCGACCAGCCCACCCACGGTCACGAGGAGGTTGCCGAGCACCCCGTTAACCAGGCCAAGGAGCGCCAGCCGGTGCTCGCCAAGCCGGTTCACCAGCCAGCCGCTGGTCAAGGATGCGACGATCGATCCGGCACCCAGGACGGCCGTCAGCACCCCGAGGAAGCTCGGCGGCCGGTGCAGCGCACTCACGAGGCTATAAGGTGCGGCGACCTCCATGCCGGAGATGAACATGGCCACTGCCGCGGCGGCCAGCGCGATCCTGAGCAGGCTGACCGACCGGATGAAGGTGAGCCCAGCGACCAGCTCGGCGCGCCAGTGCTGCGGTTCACGCACCGGCTTGTCCTCGGTCAGCCGCAACCGCGTGAGCACCAGCGCGGCAATGACGAAGGTGGCGGCGTCGAGCGCTGCGACCACCCCGCCGCCAAGCAGCTCGAACAACCCGGCGCCAGCCAGCGGCGCGATGAGCCTGCCGCCCTCCTGCAGGGCCAGCCGAATGCCGTTAGCCCGCTGCCTGATGCGGTCGGGCAGCATGACAGCGAATAGCGCGCTCTCCGCCGGGTCGATGAGCGCCAGGGACATCCCGTAGCCAAGCATCACCGCATAGATCAGCCAAAGCTGGGCGGCGGACCGAACCAACAGCAACACCAGTACCACTGCGGCGCTGGCCAGGTTCACCGTGATCAGGAATGGCCGGCGCCTGGCGCGGTCGGCGGCCAGGCCGGCCAGCGGGCCGAACATGAGCGGAAGGTAGATGCAGACAGAGACCAAGCCCGCTTCGCTGCTGCTCCCGGTGAGGGACTTCACCCAGATACCGGCCACCAGGCTGAGCGCGCTGTTTCCGAGCAGCGACGCACCAAGACCTATCAGGTACAAGCGGGCATTCCGCCTAGCTTCCGCATCCCGAATGCCCGGTTCATCCGACTCTAACAACGAAGCCATTCGTCCTCGGCGCTGTAGTCGAAAGCATCATCGCCTTGATTGGCATAAAAATATGGAAAGACATCCCGCCAGTCACGCCCGGCGGTTACGTCGATCATCCACTGTACCGCCGGTTCCACCGCCTCACTATACCCCGCCATCGGGCGATAGCCAAGCTCGGCCGCTGCCTTCGACATATCCATCACCACCGGGCCAGGAACTGACCATGGAGTATCCCCGATCGCCGACCCTGGCGGCCCCCCATCGATCAGCACGTTCTCGGCGTGGTAGTTCAGGGCCTCGGAAATTGCGTCGCCAATCTCTAGCACAGTCGGCGGGTCGGGATCACCGGCATTGAGTACACGGGAACCTGGCAACCCGGCCGCGAGCCGTATCAGTTCGGCAAGGTTAACGGCTGCCGTGGTGTGGAACTTGCTGCTCCCCCCGTGGCTCAATATCCTGAACGGCCGCCTGTCAAGTGCTCGCTTGACGAAATACCATTCCCTGGGATAGTGACTATACGGGCCATAGATCGCACCAGGACGCAGGATCGTGACCGGCAAGGTCCCCGCGTCAAGCAAGGTCCGCTCCAAGGCGATCTTCCTGCCGCCATAGCTGTCCGTTGACCCGTCAATAGTCGGCTGCTCCTCGGTGAACCCGACGGGCAGGCAGGGCCACTGGCTGCCGTCATCCTCGAAGTTGTTTCCGGCTGCGTCGGCGTAAACCGAGACGCTGGAGATGACGATGGCCGAACCTATCCGGTCGGCGAATTTCAAAAGCTGGCGGCCGTGTTCTTGAGTGTAGGCCACGCAGTCGAGCAGAACGTCGCAGCCATCTCCGAGCGCGGTGCCGAGCGCGTCCGTGTCGGCCCGGTCGGCCGTAACCCCTTCGACGCCAAGATCGGCCGGCCACAGCGCGGCAGGATTTCTCCGCCGCCCAGTGACCTTGATCCGCCAGCCAGCCTCCGCAAGCGCCCAGACCGCGGCGTAGCCGACCTGGCCGGTCCCACCGAGAATGAACGCCTGTCCGCCCACCCGTGTGACCGTATGGAATACCCATTCGGCATGTCAACGAGGCGGGGAAACGCGAAACTTGACGGCCTGCCTCCGCGACGGAAATCCTGCCACCAGCCAGTAGCCTCACGACGCGTAAGCCAGCGAATCCGCCGACAGCGGCTGTCCCGCCGGCGGGACAGCCGCCTGAGTGACAGTGGCTCCCGGAAGGTGCGGATGGCCGAACCCCAGGCAAGGACCGATCGGCGCGGGGTGCTGCGGCTGTCGCGGATGCCTCGCTCACCGTCCGGCGTCCCACTGTCCCTGACCCAGCAGCGGCTCTGGCTTCTTGACCAGCTTCTTGACGGCACGGTGGCTTATAACAACGTGTTCGCGATCCGGCTTCGCGGGCCAATGAACGTCGACGCCATGACCGCGGCCCTGACGATGATCTCCCAGCGGCACGAGGCGCTGCGGACAAGCTTCCCAAGCGTGGACGGCGAAGCGCGGCAATGCGTCGGTCCGCCGGGCCCGCTGAAGATGCGCCATGAGGATGTCGGGGGCTTCCCTGAACCTGAGCGGGCGCGGCGCGCCAGCCAGATCCTGGCGCAGGAGCAGCTCCGCCCCTACGACCTCGCGCGCGGGCCGCTGGCGCGCTACCTGCTGGTCCGCCTGGGCGCGGCGGATCATATCCTCGCCGTGTGCATGCATCACATCATCTGCGACGCAGGCTCGTTCGCTGTGATCAGCCGGGAACTCGCGCGGTTCTATCCCGCACTCGCCGCCGGGCGCCACGCCGACGCCGAGCCGCTGGCCCTGCAATACGCCGACTATGCGCTTTGGCAGCAGGCGGTGGCCGCCTCAGGACGGTGGGACTCGCAGCTGCGCTTTTGGCGAGAGCGGCTGAGCGGCGCCCCGCGCATGCTCAGCCTCCCGGCCGACCGCCCTCGCCCGATTCGGCTGAAGGAAGGCGACAGGCAGGCCGCGACATATCAATTCTCACTCGACCCGGTGCTGACCGGTCAGATGCTGAGACTCTGCCATGACGCCAGCGCGACGCCCTTCATGGCCCTTATTGCCGTCTTCGGCCTCCTGTTGTGCCGCTACCAGCCGCAGCAGCGCCGCGACGTGGTTATTGGCGTGCCTTTCGACGGGCGTTTCGACCGGCGGCTTGGCGATCTCATCGGGATGTTTATCAACACCCTTGCCGTGCGGGTCCGGTGTCCGTCTGACAGTTCCTTCCGTAAGTTGCTGGCCTGCGTACGCGACTCGCTGCTCGAGGCATACTGCAATGCTGATGTGCCGTTCGACTGGGTCGTGAGGGAGGTCGCCCCCGGGCGGGATCTGACGCAGAACCCGCTGTTCCGGGTGATGTTTCAGGTACAGCACGCGGATGGCGGCTGCATTCGCATCGGCGATCTCGATGGCACGTGGTTCATGCCAGCGGCGCAGCCGGCGAAATTCGACATCACATTAAGCGCCGTGCTCTCTGGCAGGGAGCTGGACTGTGAGATGACCTACTCAACGGCGCTTTTCGATCGGCAAACGATCACGCTGCTTGCTGATCAGTATCAGGAGCTCTTAGCCTCGGTGGCCGCCGATCCAGACCGCAAGGTCGGCATGCTCTTGCCACATGATGAGACGACGGCCACCGATGATAAGCCGACCGCGGAAAGCACAGGTTCCTCGCGGCAATCGATTCACCAAAGCCGGCCGCCATCGACGGAACTCGAAGCGCTGCTCTGCGGAATCTTCGCTGACACCCTGGGTCGGGCGGAGATAGGCCCTGATGGTGACTTCTTCGATATGGGCGGCCATTCGCTGCTGGCGATCAAGCTGATGCGGCGGGTCAACGCCGCGACCGGCCTCAAGATCCCGACCTCCGCCCTGTTCCGGCGGCCGACGGTGTCCGGGCTGGTAGACCTTGTCTCGGGTCAGGGCGACCGCGCGAGATCGGAGGCCTCGGCGGATATGGCCTTCGTGGCCGACGTCGTGCTCGACCCCGCGATCACCGCGGCGGCGACTGGGGCGCGCCGTGGCGGAGAGCAGGGCCACGTCCTGCTGACGGGTTCCACCGGACTGCTGGGCAGTCATGTGCTCGCTGACACACTGCGCCGCTCCGATGCCACCGTCTGGTGCCTGGTCAGGGCGGCCGGTGAGGACCAGGGTCTGGCTCGGATCCAGGCCAGCCTGGCATACCACCGGCTCTGGGACGAGGGGTGGCGCTCACGGATCGTGCCGGTGTGCGGCGACCTGGCACAGCCCCTGCTCGGCCTGACCGGGGAGATGTTCGACCGGCTAGCCACGCGCATCGACGTGATCTACCACGTCGGCGCGCAGGTCAACCTCATGGACTCTTACGACCGGGTCAGGGCGGTCAACGTCCTTGGCGTTCAGGAGATCCTGCGGCTGGCGTGCCAGCGGCGGACCAAGCCGGTGCACTACGTCTCGACGATCAGCACGGTGGTCGGCGGGCCTGCCGATCCTGAGGTCCTGCCCGAGGACTGGTCGTCCGATCCCAAGAAGCTGGTCCCTAACGGCTATCTCCGCAGCAAATGGGTTGCCGAGGAGATCCTGCGGATCGCCAAGTCCAGGGGCGTGCCGACGGCCATCTACCGGCCCAGCCGCCTGGCCGGCGACTCACGGTCGGGCGCCATGACCCACAGCGACGCGTTCTGGCACTACGTGCGAGCCTGCGTAGAGCTCCAGGCGATGCCCTCAGACGTCGGCACGGCCGTCAACCTGGTGCCCGTCGACCTCGCCGCGGCCGCCTTCGTGCACCTGGCCAGAACCGTCGAGCCGCGCGGGCAGGCCTACAGCCTGTCCAACGCCCATGACACCACCCTGGCCGACGTCCTCACCCACCTCCGCGACAGCGGGTACGCGATGTGCGACGTTCCCTACCTGCGGTGGATTGAGCTGCTCGGCGCCGAGGCTGAGCGGCAGGCGGGGGCTGAGCGGCAGGCGGGGGCTGAGCGGCAGGCGGGGGCTGAGCGGCAGGCAGCGGGCGCGGCCACCTCGGTGCACTCGGTCGCACTGCTCAACAGCGTCGCCACGATGACGAATGAGGCAGCGGTACCAAAGCACGTGAGCCGCGGCAACCTCGAACGAGACCTGGGCCGATCGGGTATCGTCTTCCCGCCCATCAGCGGAGGGATGCTCGAACGGTATCTCGCGTTTTTCCGCGAGTCCGGATTCCTGGCGCAGGTCCGCGCCCCGCAGGCAGGCGACGCAGGCGACGCGGACGCCACGCCACCCGTGGCCGCCAACTGGCGCCAGGTGCTTGACGGGTACGGCGGGTGCCCGCGGCTCGGGATCGACCGATGGGACGCGGAATGCCGTCAGGGCGAAGCCAGCGAGCCGCGCGAGCTCTCTGACCGCCTGTCCGCACCGCAGGCACATGCCCTGCGAACCTGGGCTAGCGATCATGGCCTCACCGCCGAAAGCGCGATGCACGCCTTCGCGGTCCTGCAGGTGCACCGGTACACCGGCGCCCGTGACATCCTCTACAGCGCCGTGCGCGGCTGGGGGGACCCTGCCGCGCGCAGCGGGGGACAAGCCGCCGGCGCCAGCGTCCAGCCAGTCCGAGTGCGGGTCGATGATGCCGCGCCGCCGGCTGAACTCGCCCAGGCGATTGCGCGGGCACTTGCCGAGCCCGCGAGCCCGGCTCCCTGCTCGCTGCGTGACATCGCCGCATGGACCGGCCAGGCGGACGGGGAACCGCTGTCCATGGTGATGATCGCCGCCGACGCTGCCGGGGGCGGCAGTCAGCCGGCCACGGGCGAAGCGGGGACCTGCCCGCTGACCATCTCCTTCCGCGGCGATCCGTCAGGTGCACCGATCGATCTGTCGCTGCGCTTCGACCCGGCTCGGTTCGCCGATGACGATGTGCGGCGGCTCGCCGCCAGCCTCATCAATGCCATCGAGACGGCGACCATACCGCGTGACCGGCCGGAAACGGTCGGTGAGCTGATGCGCCGGACCTGGGAGGCGGCTGCCGGCAGAGGGCGCGGCCGGGGGGCCGCCAGGGACTACCAGGCGCAGCCCGAGGACGTCATGGCCCGGTTCTGCGCCGCGGTGCGGGGAGCACCGGACGCCATCGCCGTCCGGCACGGCACGAACGCTCTCAGCTACGCCCGCCTCGACCAGGAGTCGCGTGCGGTGGCCGCGGCCCTGCTGCGGCGAGGGCTCGGCAATGGGTCCCGTGTTGGCATCTGCATGGAACACGGCGGCTGGCTGCTCGCGGCCCTGCTCGGCGTGTTGCGGGCGGGCGCGGCGTTCGTGCCCATTGATCCTCGCGATGCCGGGGCCCGCACCGAGCGGATGCTCAGGGCCGCTGAGGTCAGCCTGACGGTCTACCGGGGCACGTCACCGCCGGGCACCGCCACGCCGGCGATCGGACTGGCCGAGCTGATGTCAGAAGGTGCGGGGCCGATGGAGGCAGACTTGCCGCCGCAGGCCATCGATCCGGCGGCTGCCGCGTACATCATCTTCACCTCCGGTTCCACGGGGGAACCGAAGGGAGTGCAGGTCTCGCGCCACTCGCTGGCCGGTTACATAAGCTGGGCGACGTCCCAGTACCTGCGGTTCGGCGCCAACGGGGCACCATTGTTCACTTCCGTCGCCTTCGACCTAACGCTGACCTCAGTCTTCGCTCCGCTCGCCGCCGGCCGGACCGTGCACGTCGTCGGTGTCGATGAAGGCGCCGATGGCGTGGCCGCGCTGCTCGCGCAGGGCGTCAGTTTCGACTTCGTCAAGCTGACGCCAACGCACCTGCGGCTGCTGCTGTCAGCCATCGAAGGCAAGCTGCCTGGGTCGATCGGCTGCCTGGTGCTCGGCGGCGAGCAGCTCGCAGCCGATGTCGCTCGCGCCTGGCGGCACCTCAGCCCGAGCACCGTGATCGTAAACGAGTACGGCCCCACCGAGGCCGCGATCGGCTGCTGCGTCCACGAGATCGGTCCTGGCGAGCAGGTGCCGTCGCACATTCCGATCGGCCTGCCGGCGCCAGGGACCGTTCTGCGTGTTCTTGACGAGCGAGGCGACCCCGTTCCCGATGGCGTCACCGGGGAGTTGCACATCGGCGGGCACTGCCTCGCTGATGGTTACTACGGCACGCCTGACCTGACCGCGGAACGGTTCATCGCCGATCCGTTCGCGCCACGGCCCGCGCTGCTCTACCGGACCGGGGATCTGGTGCGGTGGCAGGCGGACGGTGTCCTTTCCTATCTCGGCCGCAACGACGACCAGATCAAGATCCGCGGGTACCGGGTGGAGCCGGCCGAGGTTGAGGCCGCCATCCGCGCCTGCGATGGCGTCGCGGACTGCGCGGTCACCTGCTGGAAGCGCAGCAGCGACGATCTGCGGCTGGTCGCCAACATCGTGGCAGAACCAGGCAAGCGCTGGGCAGAGACTGAGTCGGCGGTGCTGCGCCAGCTACGAGAGCAGCTACCTGGCCATCTCATTCCCGCTCACCTCATCCCGGCCACCGCGATCCCGCTGACCCGCAGCGGAAAGGTGGACCGGCACCGCCTTCGGCTCCCAAGCAGTCCATGAGAACGCAACGCACTACGGAGAACCGCCATGCCTGAACGATCCGCAAGCGCTGGCAGCACGCCGGCATCGAAGGAGAAGGCGCCGGGGCCTGCCACGGTCATTCTCGGGGTGACAGCTAGTGATGCCCATGCCGTCGCGAACCGGCTGATCGCGATGCGCCTGGAGCAGGACGGTTACCGGGTGGTCAACCTCGGGCCGTGCACTCCGGTATCTGAATTCGTGGCATGCTTCGGCGCGCGTCCCGATGCCCTGGCCATCGCGATCGGCTCCTTGAATGGCCATGCGGTAGAGGATCTTGCTCCGCTGCGGGAGGCCAAGGACCAGGGCATGCTGCGCTGCGCTGTGATCGTCGGCGGGAACCTGTCGGTGAGTGACGCCGGGCGCGGCGCCGCGGCTGCGGCACTGCGCGATCTGGGAGTGGATTACGTGCTCGATGACATCGAGCAGCTCGTGGTCCTGCTCGGCCGGCTCCGTGCCAAGCGCGGGCCACGCCGGGGAAACGAAGAGCGCGGCCTGGCGCCGGTTGCATGAGCGGCCGGGCAGGACGGGCGCACGTCCAGACAGACTTGCCTGGCCCGCGGTCGGTGCCGCTGCTTGCCGACCAGGCCGCGACCGAATCCCGTGCCAGAACCTACCCGCGGAACTCACCGATCGCCGTGGCCCGCGGCGAGGGCTCGTACCTGATCGACGTCGACGGCAACTGCTTCCTCGACTTTCTCTCCGCATCAGGCGCGCTATCGCTCGGCCACAGTCATCCGGCGCTGGCGGCGGCCGCGCAGGCTCAGCTCGCCACGTCCACCCAGCTCCTCGACTTCCCCACCCCTGCCAAGCGGGAATTCGTCAGCCGCCTGCTCGCGCTCTTGCCCGGCCCGATGCGGGACCGCACCAAGGTGCAGTTCTGCGGTCCTGCAGGGGCCGATGCCGTGGACGCGGCGGTCAAATTGTGCAAGACCTTCACCGGCCGCGCCGATGTGATCGCCTTTCACGGCGGCTTTCACGGCAGCACCCAGAGCACGCTGGCGCTGAGCGGACTCCGTGCCAGCATGGGGCACCTTGGCAACCTGCCAGCCGGGGTGTCCTTCTTCCCCTACTCGTACTGCTTCCGGTGCCCGCTTGACCTGCGGCCAGCCGACTGCCAGATCAACTGCGTCCAGTACCTGGACAACATGCTCTCCGACCCGCAAGGGGGGATCGGCGCCCCGGCGGCTGTGGTGCTTGAGCTCGTCCAGGGCGAGGGCGGCGTGATACCCGCACGGCCGGAATTCGTGCAGCGGCTCAGCGCGCTCGCCAGCCGACGGCACATCCCCCTGGTTGTGGATGAAGTCCAGACCGGCTGCGGCCGGACGGGCAGCTGGTTCGCGTTCGAGCAGTTCGGCTTGACCCCGGACGTCGTAGTGGCATCGAAGGGACTCGGCGGTGGCCACCCGGTCGCGGTGATTCTCTACGACAGCCGGATGGACGTCTGGGAACCCGGCGCGCACACGGGAACCTTCCGTGGCAACCAGCTCGCATTCGCGGCCGGGGCAGAGCTGATGCGCCAGGTGACCGACGACGACCTGCTCGGCAACGTCAGGAAGGTCGGGCAGCTACTGCGAGACGGCCTGCATGCACTGGCCGCGCGCTATCCCTTCCTCGCCGACGTACGAGGACTCGGGCTCATGCTTGGCGTGGAAATGGCCGCCTCCGCATGCTGGACCGCCAGCCAGGTAGCACGTGAATTCCAGCGCGCTGCCCTGTGCCGCGGGCTGCTCTTCGAGCTCGTGGGACGCGGCGGCACGGTCGCGCGATTCCTCCCGCCGCTCAACCTCCATCCCGCCGAGGCGGAGGAGGGCCTGAGCATCCTGGCGGCGGCGGCAGCCGACGTTGACCGACGTCCGAAGCCCGCGGCGGCCGCAGATGCCTGACTCCGATGCCATCGCCGTGCTGAAGTTTGGGGGCTCGTCGTTCATCGAGCTCTCTGACTATAACCAGGTCGCCGGGTACCTGGCCGGCCGGGTCGCGGCGGAAGGGATCCGGGCGGTCGTAGTGGTCAGCGGGATGTCAGGCACCACGGGACGCCTACTTGAGTCGGCCAGGTCAATAGATCCGCAGCTGCAGCCGGAGGTGCAGGACCAGATCCTGGCGACTGCGGAGATGATCAGCGCGAGCTTCCTGCGGGCAGCTCTAGCCGCGGCGGGCTGCCCAGCCATCGACCTGTGGGCATCGCAGATAGGCATCCGCACCGATCGGACCGCGACCCGCGCCCGGATCGTCGACATCGATCCCGCGCCGGTCAGGCGAGCCATCGGCCGGTATCGGATCGTGGTCGTGGCCGGCGGGCAGGCCGCGCACGAGGGCGGCCGGATAACCATGCTTGGCCGCAACAGCTCCGACCTCACCGCCATAGTCCTGGCGGCGGCGCTTGGCCTTGATAGCTGTGAGATCTTCTCCGACGTGCCCGGCGTCTTCAGCGCTGACCCGCACGTCGTCACGGCAGCGGCGCCCATCGCCCGCGTGTCGTATGAGCAATGCGCCGCGATGGCCACCAGCGGCGCGAAGGTCCTGCACACCGGTTCGGTCTGTGCGGCCCAGGAGGCGGGAATCGCGATCTTGTGCCGCAGGCTGGAGCTGAACCCGGGCCCGCCGGCGGCGGCAACGGGAACCATTGTCAGTGACACCGCCGGCACCACTATGGCTGTGGTCGGGAATCGGCGCGGGCGGCTGCTCCGGATGCATGACGCGGACAAGACCAATGCCGCGCTGACGGCCGCCCGTCGCGCCAGCTTCGCCGCTGTCGCGGTGCCAGATGACCGCAGTGTGGCAGTGGCAGCCCCCGGCGACGCGATCGACCTGCAGGACGTCCTCCGCGAGGCAGGCATTGCGACCTCCGTCATCACCGGCCTCGGCCTGGTATCAGTCGTGGCACCATCCGGCCGGGCTGACCGCAGGCTCGTGCCGCTTGCCGACATCGACGACGTGGTACGCGAACTGCACGCGCGCCTGCACCGGGCGCAGGCCCCCAATGGCCCGCCACCAGCCATCCGCAGGTCCCCGCACAGCGGCCTCCTTGCCGGCGGCCCGCGGTGACACCGCGCCTGGATGAGTCCATCGCATACGCCCGCACCTTGACCAAGCCGACGGTCGCCGCCCTGATGGATGCCGCGGACGCGGCCGGGCGGACCCTCGTCCAGCCTCGCTGCGGCGTGGGCGACCACGAGGCCATGCGGCGCCTGCTGATCGGCCTGGAAGCCGAGGCGTCACCGGACGTGCTGACGATCACGATCGACTCGTATACCAGGTTGCTGAGGTTCGACTGCGCCGAGCGCGCATTGCGGTCGGATATGGCCCAGCTCAATGGTTATCCGCTGGTGACTCACGGCTGGCGGCGGGGGCGCGAGATCAACGAGTCGATCCGAGCGCCGCTGCAAGTCAGGCACGGCTCACCCGATCCCAGGATGCTGTTCGAGGCCAGCATCGCGGCGGGAATCGCATCCTTCGAGGGCGGGGGCATCAGCTACAACGTGCCTTACGCCAAGGACATCCCGATCGCCGAGTCGCTGCGTGCCTGGCGGGAGGTGGACAAGGTGGCAGGCGAGATCACGGACGCGGGCCTGACCGTCGACCGTGAGTTCTTCGGCACGCTGACCGGGGTGCTTGTGCCCCCCGCCATCGCGCTGGCAGTGGGGCTGCTCGAAGCGGTCCTGGCGGCGGCGGAGGGTGTGCGGTGCCTGGCCATCGCCTATCCTCAGGGCGGCCATCCGTGGCAGGACCTGGCCGCGCTGCGGGCGATCCGCAGCCTGGCCGCCAGGTATCTGGGCCTGCCCGTGCACCCGGTGCTGCATGAGTTCATGGGAGTGTTCCCCACCGCACGGAGCCGGGCACTCGCCCTGATCAGATATGGCGGCCTGATCGCCGCCGCGGGAAGGGCCGTCAAGGTCGTCACCAAGTCACCGGCGGAGGCCACCGGCATCCCCGACCTAGCGGCCAACGCCGAAGGCATCGCCGCTACCCGAGCGGGCATGGGCATGGCCGCAAGCTGGGTCATCGACGAAGCCGCCGTCGCCGAGGAGACCGATGCCATCGAACGCGAGGTGCAGGAACTCATCGATCCCATCGTGGGCGGCCCCAGGATGATCGCGTCCATCGCCGAGGCCTGCGACGAGGGGCGGCTTGACGTGCCGTTCGCAGCCAGCCGGTTCGTCAGGTCAGCGGTGGTCCCGTGCCGGGATGGCCGCGGCGCCATCCGTTTCGCCGACTACGGAAACCTCCCGTTCAGCGCCAGCGTTCGCCGCCGGAACGATTCGCTGGTCCGCGGCGCCGCAAACGGCCTGGGTCTCACCGAACGCCTGCTCAGGGACATCAGGTATCTGTCAGAGCGGCCGCTGAGCTGGTTCGACTCGTTCCTTCCATGGTCTGGGGCAGCCGACCAGGCAAGTGCCGCCCTGATGCCAGCAGCTCGGCGATCTGGACGGCGTTGAGCGCCGCGCCCTTGCGCAGGTTGTCGCAGCTGACGAACAGCGCGAGTCCCCGGCCACCGGGGACCGTCGGATCGCGGCGGACGCGGCCCACATAGCTTGGATCCAGGCCCGCCGCCGCAAGCGGGGTCGGGATGTCCGCCAGCCTGACGGCCGGCGACCTCGCGAGCGCCGTGACTGCCTCATCGGGGGCGATGGGCCGGGTGAATTCCGCGTGCAGCGCAAGCGAATGCCCGGTAAAGACCGGGACACGCACACAGGTGGCACACACCTGCAGATCGGGGATTTCCAGTATCTTGCGGCTCTCGAAACAAAGCTTGCGCTCCTCGCTTGTTTCTCCAGAATCGTCATCGGCGAGATCGCCGATCATGGGGATCACATTGTGGGCGATTGGGCGGGCAAATGCGACGGAGCCTGGCACCTGGACCGAGGATCGGTACACCAGCTCGGCGGCCAGGCCCGAGGTGGCCCGCAGGCCGATGCTGAGGTCGTTGACGCCGACACGTCCGCCACCGGAGACAGCTTGCATGGTGCAGGCTGTCATCCGCCGCAGCCCGGCAATATCGTGCAGCGGCTTCAGTACTGGCATGACGGCCATCGTGCTGCAATTCGGGTTGGCGATGATGCCCCTGCGGGCTTGCGCCAGGGCCGCCGCGTTGACCTCGGCAACCACCAATGGGACGTCCTTGTCCATGCGGAATGCTGGCGAGTTGTCGATGACGATTGCCCCGGCAGCCGCAAAGCGAGGCGCCAGGGAGCGGGAGATGGCGGCCCCAGCGGAAAAGAACACCAGATCCAGGCCACGCGGATCGGCGTCTGCCGCGGCCTGGATCGTCACGTCATGGCCGCGCCATGACAGCACAGAACCGGCGGAGCGATTCCCGAAGCAACGCAGCTGGGCGACAGGGAACGTGCGCACCTCGAGCAGGCTGCGGAGCACCACGCCGACGAGCCCGGTCGCGCCGACGATGCCGACGCGGAGGTTATCTGTGGTCAACGACGGCTCCATTCTCGGCCAAGGCGGCCGCGATCTCCCCGGGCGACATGGCAGCGACTTCCGCGCGCACCTGATCGGCCACGGCGGAACTGAGCTCGGCAAGTGACGGGTTGTCGAAAATGCCGCGCAGGCTGAAATCGATGCCGAACGTGGCGCGGATCCGGTTGAGCAGGCGGGCGGCGGTCATCGAGCTGCCGCCGAGCGCGAAGAAGTCGTCGTGAGCACCGACGACACCGATATCGAGCAATTCGGCCCATAGCCCGGCCATGATCTGCTCGACCGGCGTCCTGGGGGCGGTCTGGCCGAGCGGCAGCGTCTCCAGTTCCGGTAGGCGCCTTCTGTCCACCTTGCCGCTTGTGGTAACAGGAAGCTCGGCCAGGCCGATGAATACCTGCGGGATCATGTAGCGGGGCAACTGCCGCGCGAGGTGCCTGCGCAGCTCGTCGGCTGGCGGCATGCCGCCGTCCGGTACGACGTAGCCGGCCAGGACCTGACTCCCGGCCGGGCTCTTCTTCGCGGCCACGGCGACGGCGCGGATGCCGGGGTGGGCCAGCAACTCCGCTTCCACTTCCGCGGGCTCGATGCGGTGCCCGTTGACCTCTACCTGCTCGTCGAGCCGACCCTGGTAATGCAGCGTGCCGTCCGGCCGCCACCGGGCCAGGTCTCCGGTTCGGTACAGGCGGGCGCCCGGTTCGGTACCGAAAGGATCGGGAACAAAGCGCTCCGCTGTGAGTGCAGGCCGCCGCCCGTAGCCCCAGGCGACTCCGGCGCCGCCCAGGCACAGCTCTCCGACGACGCCGCGCGGCACCAGCCGCAGGTGGCGGTCCACCAGCCAGACCCGGACGCCGCCGATCGGCGTGCCGATCGAGTTGTCGGCCCATGGTGGCCTCAATGGCCCGCTTGCGGTCGCGACGACCGCGTTCTCTGTGGGTCCATAGTGGTTGATTACGCCGATGCCGGGATCGTCGTCCTCCCGTGGCCGGAAGACGTCGCCGCCGGTGAGCAGATACCGCAGGCCGCTCTTTTGCACCAGCCGCTCGCGAATAAGCTGCTCGGCCAGCGGGGTGGGGGCGAATGCCGCATGGATGCCCTGATCGGACAACCAGCCGAGGAGCGCGGCCGAGTCGTGCACCAGCTCGTCCGGGCAGATGTGCAGGCGGGCGCCGGCCAGCAGCGCCGGCCAGATCTCCCAGGCTGCCGCGTCGAACGACAGGTTCGCCACCTGGGCGATCCGGTCGCCGACCGCGGGCTTATAGGTGTCCAGATGCCAGCGCACCAGCCCGGCGAGCTGCTGATGGCTGACCGCCACCCCTTTCGGGCGGCCGGTCGAGCCTGACGTGTAGATCAGGTAAAGGAGGCGGTCACCGGATGGTCCGCGGTCGGATTCGTCTTGTGCCTGCACGGGGTCAGTGCTGGCCTGTTCATCGACGGCCAGCACTGTCAGTGCCGGCAGCCAGGCAGCGACCACGGGCTGGCGGGCATGATCGGTGAGCAGCGCCGCCGCGCCGGAATCAGCCAGCATGTAGCCGATGCGCTCGGCCGGCACCTCCAAGCCGATGGGCAGGTATGCGGCGCCGGCGTGGACGGTCGCGAGTATTGCTACGACCGCGCCGGTGCAGCGGGGCATGTGTATCGCGACGACGCTGCCCGGTCCGGCGCCGGCCGTGCGCAGGCGGCTGGCCAGCCGGACCGCGGCCACGCGGAGCTCGCGGTAGGTCAGTTCCTTCGTGGTGTCGGTCACCGCGATGGCATCCGGGGAACACCTGGCCTGCCGGGCGAACCAGTCCCACAGGGACAGGGTCTGGGCCTGGGCGGGCGGGCTGTGCCTGGGGCCGCTGGCCAGTGCCATCAGTTCGTGCCGTTCCTGGGCGGTCAGCAGGCTGACGGACGACAGCCGTGCGTCCTGGTTCGCCGATGCCGCCGCCAGGAACTGCTGGTACCGCTCGGCGAATCGCCTGATGGTCAGCGCGTCGAACAGATCGGTCGCATAGGTCAGGTCTCCGGTCAGCTCACTGCCGCGGAGGCTGATTTCCAGCTCGGTGTCGAACCGGGCGGAGACGACGGGCTGTTCTACCATGGTGCAGCCGAGGCCGGGGAGGTTGATGCCCTGAGCCGCCAGTTCGCCGTCAACGAAGCCGAACCAGTGCTGGAAGAGCGGGTTGCGGCGGCTATCGCGCTCGACGCCAAGCGCGTCGACGATCCGCTCGAACGGGACCTCCTGGTTGTCGAGGGCATCGAACACGCTCTGCCGCGCCTGCCTGACCAGATCCCGCAGGCTGGGCGTGCCAGCCAGGTCCGCCCGCACTACCACCGTGTTCGCGAAGAACCCGATCAGTCCTTCTAGCTCGGGATCGGTTCGGCCAGCGACAGGCACGCCGACGAGAACGTCGTCGGTCCTGGCCATCTGGCCGAGCAGGTATTGGTAGGCGGCGAGCATGACGGTGAACAGGCTGGTCCGCTCCGCTGCTGCCAGGTCAAGCAGGCGGGCACGCACGTCGGGTGCTATAGCGATCGGCTGCTGCGCCGCGGCGGATGGCTCGGGCAGGGCGGCCCGGTCGGCCGGCCAGTCCATCGCGGTGGCACCGCGCAGCCGTGCCGTCCAGTACGCCTCCTGGCCGGCCAGGTCGCCGCTGGCGACCGAGGCGCGCTCGCCGGCGGCGTAAGCGCTGTACTGCATGCCTAACGGCGGCAGCGCCGGCCGGCGGCCGGCGATCAGCGCCCGGTAGGCCTCGGAAAGCTCCCGTTCGAAGATGACGCGGGACAAGCCATCGAACGCGATGTGATGAGCGGTGTACTGGAACAGGTGACGCAGATCTCCGATGCGGATGACCATTGCCCGCAACAGCGGGCCGGCCGTCAGATCGCAGTGCCGCGACGCGGTTGCCGCCGCGAGCGCCGCCGCCCGCGCCTGCGGCCCCGCCTGGCCGCCGGCCTGGCGAGCGGCCTGGCGAGCGGATGCCTGGCCGTGAGCCGTCAGGTCGACCCGGTCGAACGGCACCGCGTCGGCCGGGTGATACACCGCCATCGGCTCGCCATCGTGCAGCACGACGCGTGAGCGCAGGACGGCATGCCGGGATGCGACCAACCGCAGCGACCGCTCCAGTGCGTCTCGATCGAGCGGGCCGGCGAGTTCGAACGTGCGGGTCACGAGGTATTTGGTCTGGCCGGGTGACAGCTGGTCAAGCAGCCACAGTCGCTGCTGCGCGAAGGACAGCGGAGCGAGCCCTGGCATGGCTCACGACCCTGCCGCGAGCAGCCTGCGCGCCTCGACCGCGAGCGACTCTACCGTCGGGCGTTCGAACATCGCCGCGAGCGGCAGGTCCACGCTCAGCGCTTCGCGCAGCTCGTAAACGATCCGGGTGACCAGCAGCGAATGGCCGCCCAGCCAGAAGAAGTTGTGCTTGATCCCGACGGCGTCCAGGCCGAGGCCGTCTGCCCAGATTTCCGCGATCGCCGACTCGATGCCATCGCGCGGTGCCACATACGGCGGTTCGACCGTACCGGGAGCTGGCAGGCTTCGCCTGTCGACCTTCCCGCTCCCGGTCAGCGGCATCTCGTCAAGGACCACGAACGTGTGCGGGATCATGTACGCGGGCAGCCTGCTCGCCAGGTGCTCCCGCAACGCCTCGGTGTGCAGTACCTGCCCATTCGGCAGCGGGGCTGGCGCCACGTAGGCGACGAGCAGGTCGTCGGTGCCTCCGGCGGGGCCTTCCCCCCTGATCACCACGACCACTGCTTCCTTGACGTCCTCCCGTGCCCGGAGCAGTGCCTCGATCTCTCCAGGCTCTATCCGGTAGCCGCGCAGCTTGATCTGAAAGTCGACCCGGCCAAGGCACTCAAGTACGCCGCCAGCGCGCCACCGGCCGAGATCGCCTGTGCGGTACATCCGCGCGCCCGGCGCCCTGCTGAATGGATCAGGCACGAATGCTGCCGCCGTCTGCGCCCCGCGGCCGAGGTAGCCGCGGGCGACTGGGCCACCACCTATGTAGATCTCGCCGGGCACGTTGGCTGGCGCCGGGTTCCGCCGCTCGTCGAGCACGTAGACCCTGGCGTCCACGATCGGAGTGCCGACCGGCGGCCGGTCTGGCCATTCCCGGCTCGGTGCCGTGAGCCGAGGCGCGGTGACCACGTTCACCTCGGTCGAACCGAAATGATCATCGAAATAGGCACCGGGCAGGCGCTCGCACATCAGCCGGATCTCGGGCGTGATCGTGAGGCGGTCACCGGTCGTGATCAGCTCACGGAGGGTTGACAGGTCGTCCGGGTGGTCCATCGCGTGCCTGGCAAGCTGCTGCATGGCGACAACCGGCAGCAGGATCTTGGTGATCGCGTGCTGCCTGATCAGTCGGGCGATGGCGGTGATGTCATACCGGTCCCGCTCTGTGGCGATCACCAGGCGCCCGCCCGACCACCAGGCAGACAGCAGCTCAAGCGACGCCACGTCGGTGGTGACCGGAAAGTATTGCAGCGCGACTGGCCGTTCGAGGTAGTGCTCGCGGCTCCAGTCGAGCAGCGCGATCTGGGGGGCGTGCTGCATGGCGATGCCCTTGGGCCGGCCGGTCGAACCCGAGGTATAGATGGCGTACTGGAGGTTGTCCTGGCCGGCCGCCTGCTCTGGTGCGGTGGCGGCGGCGCCCTCGGCCGGTACGACGACCGGGTTGGTCCAGCCAGCCTTCGCGAGCCGGTCGGAGACCGTCTTACTGGCCAGGAGCATGGCCGCGCCCGTATCGCTGAGCGCCAGGTGAAGCCGCTCGGCCGGGTACTCAGGCTCCAGCGGAAGGTACGCGGCCCCGGCCTTGAGCACCCCGAGGACAGCGGCCGCCATGCCCAGCCCGCGCGGCAGGCATATTCCTACCAGAGTCTCTGCGCTGGCGCCGTGATCGCGGAGCCGCCATGCGATGTGGTTGGCCTGCTCATCCAGTTCCCGGTACGTCAGGGACCGGTCGCCGCACGTGACGGCGATCTCTGATGCCGCGCGCGCGGCGGCATGATCGAAGCCTTCCAGCACGGTACGAGAGGGCATGGGCACGTTCATCGGGGTCCTCCAACCCGGGCCAGTCAGGTGGTAAGGGTCACCGGAAGTTCCCGTGGCCCCCTGAGCATCGGGCCGTAGGCCCAGGCGACCTCATCGGCAGGGATCACCAGCCGGAGACCGGGCAGCCGCCGGAACAGGATCTGCAGGCCGAGCTCGCCTTCCAGGCGTGCCAGGTGCAGGCCGAGGCAAAGGTGCACCCCGTGACCAAACGCCAGGTTCGGCCGGCCAGGGCGGTGGATGCTGAACCGGGCCGCACCATCGAACCGGTCGGGGTCACGGTTGGCGGCAGCCACTGATATCAGCGCCGCATCACCCTTGGCGACCTGGACTTCGCCGATGCGCATGTCCTCCACGGCGTACCGGTGCTGGGTGGCCTGGATGGGAGAGTCGAAGCGAAGGATCTCGTTGATGGCAGCTGACCACCGCACCCGGCCTGCCATCAGGTCAGCTAGCTGATCGGGGTGCTGGAGCAGCCTCAGCACCGCGGCACCGAAGAACTGGACGGTCGTGACGTGGCCGGCGCCGAATATCCCCAGCATCATGCTGCGCAGCTCTCGCGTCCCGCGCAGCTCGCCACGGTCGAGGTGATCGAGAAGCAGGCTCGCGACATCGTCGCCGCGGTGCCGCCCCTTGTAGCTGATGAGGTGATCGACGTAGCCGAGCAGTTCCTGGTACGGCTCTGGCTCGTTTGGCTGCGCCAGGCCTGCCCGGAAGAACAGGTCGAAGCAGCGGGCAGCATCCTTGCGTTCCTCACGTGGGATGCCGAGAACCTCGTGGATGATGGCCACAGGTACAGGAAGGGCGAAGTCGCCGACTAGCTCCGCCTCAGTCTGGTCAGCGAAGCGGTCGATGGCGGCATGACACTCCCGCTCGATCATCGGCCGCCAGCGCGCCACCGCCTGCGGGCTGAACGCGCGGCTGACCATCCCCCGCAGCCGGTCATGCTCTGGCCTGTCCAGGTTCAGCAGGCCGCGTGTTGTGGCCTCGTCCTCGGCATCGTCAGGGCCACTGCGCGCCTTGCGGGAGTCATTGCTCAGGCGGGGGTCGTTCAGGCAGGCCTTGGCCAGGTCGTAGGACGTGACAAGCCAGGTCTTGCCCGCGCCGTACGGGCTGAACAGCAAGCTGACGGGCGCGTGCTCTCTCAGCCACGCGTAGGCAGGGTATGGATCGGGGTCGCCGACGCGCTGGCCGCTGACCGGTTCGACGGGCGTCATCAAGGTCACTCCCCTTCACAAGCGCTCGTCACGCAGCCGGTGCCGGTCAACCTTGCCGTTCGGTGTGAGCGGAAGGTCATCCAGGACCCGGAACGTTCGCGGGATCAGGTGCGCGGGCACAAGGTCGGTGAGGTGCCGGACGAGCTCGGCGGTATTTGGCTTGGGCCGGCCGGATGTGACGTAGGCGGCCAGATAGGGCCGGCCCCGCCTGTCGTTGTTGGCGACCACGGCCGCCTGGAGCACGTGGGGATGCGTGGCGAGCGCTGCCTCGATCTCCGCAGGCTCGATTCGGTACCCGCGAATCTTCACCTGGTCGTCGTGCCTGCCGTGGTATTCCAGCTCGCCGTTGGCGAGCAGGCGGGCGCGATCCCCGGTCCGGTAGACGCGCTCGCCGTCGATGCACAGGAACCTGGCCGCGTCCAGCGCCGGTCTGTTGAGGTAGCCGGTGGCCACCCCGGCGCCCGCGACGAAGATTTCGCCGACCGCGCCAGGCGGCACCGGCAGGAACTGGTCGTCAAGGAGACTGATGCGCAGGTCCGGTATGGGCACGCCGATGGTGCCCCGGCCGCTTCTCACCTCGCTGTCGGTGATGAGGTGATGGGTCACGTGCACGGTCGTCTCGGTGACGCCGTACATGTTCACCAGGCACGGCCGCGCCAGGCCGTGCCGCTGCACCCACGGGCGCAGCAACGCCGGATTTAGTGCCTCCCCGCCGAATATCACGTACCGCAGGCATAGCTGGCCAGGCTCGACTGGCGTGGCGCCTTCCGCGGCACCTTCCGCGGCGATGAAGGCGGCGAACGCCGACGGTGTCTGGTTGAGCACAGTCACCCGCTCGCGCCGCACAAGCTGGCAGAAGTCCTCGGGCGAGCGGCTCACAAGCTGCGGAACCACCACCAGCCGGCCGCCGTGGGCCAGCGCGCCCCACATCTCCCACACCGAGAAGTCGAATGCGAACGAATGGAACAGCGTCCACACGTCGCGGTCGGTAAAGCCGAATAGACGGTCGGTCTGGGTGAACAGCCGTGCCATGTTGCGATGCGACACGACCACGCCCTTGGGTACCCCGGTCGTCCCGGAGGTGTAGATCACATACGCCGGGTCGTCGAGCGCTGGCGGGATCTCGACCTGGCCGCCCGGCGCCGCAGCCACGTCGTCTTGCTCGGCATCGAGCCGCGTGACCGCGTCTACCAGCTTCTCGATGCCAGGCCTGTCGGCGTCCGCCACGACATGACGCAGGCTGGCGTCGGTGATCAGGAATTCGAGGCGGGCCGCCGGGTATGCCGGGTCAAGCGGCAGATAGCCCGCGCCGGCCTTATGGATGGCCAGGATGGCGGTGACGAGGTCGGCGCTTGGCCGTGCGCACAGCCCGACCAGGGCACCAGGGCCAATGCCGCGCTCGCGGAGCATCCGGGCTAACTGGCTGGATCGCCGGTCAAGCTCCCCGTACGTGACGGTGTTGCCCTGGCAGGACACCGCGATGCTCGCCGGGTCCCGCCTCGCATGGTCGGTGAAGTGCTCGACGCAGGGCCGCAATGGCGCGGTCAATGCGTTCACAGCGCGCCTGCCTCAGCGGCCCAGGGCCGCGGAGGTTCCACCACGACCCGCTCCGCATCACCGAGGGAGAACTCGAACGACAGCGCCGACAGGGCCAAGTCGAGCACGTCGAACATTCCCGTGTGGTCGGCGGCACGGCCCCACAGGAAGTCCATCGGGTCGGTCATGACCCCGCCGGGCAGGCGCTGCCCAGGGCGGACCACGCTCCGGTATCCGGCGACGCCGTCGGTGCCACGCACGGTTCGCGCGCCGTGGACCGCCTCCAGGCGGCACGGCCGGGTCGGGCCCAAGCTGGTGTACTGGAAGAAGACGCCCTCGGGGTGCAGCGGCGGCAGGCGGACGTCAGCGTCAAGAGCGAGCCTGCAGGCCGCCCGCACCAGGTCGGCCGAGCACGCCTGCGTGGCGTACTGGTGCAAGTCGCCTGCCATGCGCCCGTTGACCTCGATGATCCGGGGCCCGGCCAGGCCGAGCTTGACCTCGGTGTGTACGAATCCCGTGCGGACATCGAGAGCGCGCAGCGCATCGGTGGCCAGCCGCATGACGCCCGACGCCTCGTCGGCGCCGATCACCGACGGCCAGTACTGCCCGACCTCCCGGAACGGCTGCTCCAACGGGAACTTGCCGGTTATGGCGATGTGCTCGACCCGGTGACCCATGCACACACTCTCGACGCCGACGTAATCGCCGGCAGGCCGCAAGTCCCGTCCTGGAAGGTACTCCTCGAGGACCATGCCTCCCCGTGGCTCGCTGCCCGCGAACAACTCGGCAGCCAGGTCCTTGGCGGCGACCACGTCGGCCACGGGCCAGGTATCGCGGCTGCCGGCACCCCAGGCCGGCTTGACCACGGCGGGCAGGCCGACCTCTGCCACCGCTGACCACCAGTCATCGGCTCCACTGACCCGGCGGCATCTCGCCGAGTCCACGCCTGCCCCTCGCAGCCGCTCCCGCTGCAGGTATTTGTCCGTGAGCAGCATGGCGGTGTGCGGGTGGTGGTACGGCAGGCCAAGCGCGGCAGCTAGCCCGGCGGTGACCCTGAGCATGGGATCGCTGAACGTAACGATCCCCGCCGGATGGTGCCGGCGGATGCGCGCGGCGTCAGCGCCGCTGTCACCGGTCAGGGTCACGACGGTGCCCAGTTCCGTCAGAACTGGCCGCAGGCGCGCGGCGTAGTCCGAGCCGGGCACGGCAAAGAGGATTTCCGCGACGTCGTCCAGGGTGGCTAGCTCGCTCAGGGTCACCGCTCCGCGGTCGAATACGACAACGAGAGTGGGCAGCGCGGTCATGCCGTCACCTCCCGCGGGCGGCCAGGTCAAACGCCTGATCCATCAGCGCCAGATAACGTTCGATCCGGTTCGCGGCAAGCAGCCCGGGGTCAAAGCTCACCGCAAGGCCGGTGCCCGATTCTGGCGCGTCGACGAGGACGCCGACCTGCATAGGGAAGGACGCCTTGTCATAGGCCCACCAGTTGTCAGTGTGCAGCCCGCGGAGCCCGGTGAGTTCTTCGAAGATCCTGAAATGGGTGAAGTTGAACGATACGTCGAACGGCGTCCTGCCCAGCGCCCGCTCAAGATGAGCCAGTGGATAGCGGCGGTAGGGCATGCCGCTGGCCTCGGCGTCCCGTGCCGCGGCCGCCATCTCCGCCCAGGGGCCGGTCACCTCGGGAAGGCGGATGGGCAGCGTGTTGAGGAAAAGGCCAACCAGCCGGTCCGCGCCCTGGATCTCGGGCCGGCCACTGACGACGACACCGGAAACCACGGTGGCTCGCCCTGTCAACCGGCCGAGCGCCCATCCATGTGCGGCGAGCAGCAGGCTCTTGATGGGTACGCCGAAGTCATCGGCGGCCTGGCGGAGCCGCCGCCAGCGAGCCTGGGGTATCGGCAGGAAGCGCCTGGCCGTTGGGTCGGCGGGAGACTGCCGGCCCTCGTCAATCAGCAGAGGCGGGCCGGCGGCCTGATCTAGCCAGAATCGGGTTGCTTCCGCCGCGGCCGCGTCCGCCTGCTCAAGCGCGACGAAGTCATGGTGGGCCTGCTCGGCGACTGGAGGCAGCGCGGCTGGGCTGCCACCGCATGCCGCGTCGTAGTAGGTGAGCAGGTCCACGAGTAGCCGGGCAAAGCTCCAGCCGTCCACGATGCTGTGGTGGACGGCCACACTCAGCCGGAATGACCCGGCCGACGCGACCACCTGGCAACGAAAGGCGGGCGGCTGGTCCCAGGCGATCCCGTCGGCGAGCAGGCCGTCCTGCCAGGCGCGGACCAGTTCCTCCGCGCGCTGGCCGTCCTCTTCGCGCTCCACCGTGAGAGGCTCTTCGACCTCCGCCCAGATCAGCTGCTTAGCCTCCGCGAAGGAATCCAGGTCGAATGAGCTGCGGAGCATACGGTGACGTTCCATGGTCTGGCGCAGCGCCGCCCGCAGCGCCTTCTCGTCGAGGGCACCGATGACTCGCAGTCCGAGGAAATCGGTGTACGGCTTCGGCCCGCTGGCCATTTCGGCGAGATAGATCAAGGCGAGTTGCAGGACAGAAGCGGGCTGGACGGCGACCACACCGGCCGGCAGTCGCTGTCTTTCCCGGTCATCAAGGCTGGCGAACGGGTCCGCGGTCGCCACGGCCGGCTCGTCCTCGGGCAGGGGAATGGCGGAACTCGCCAGTTCCCGCACCGTGGCCCGGGTGAGCATATCCCGCATGCTGATGCGCAAGCCTTGATCCCGCATCGCTGCGATGACGTCGAGGGCCAGTATCGAGTCGCCACCCATAGCGAAGAAATTATCCGATGGCCCGATGTCCTCGTTGTCCAGGCAGTCGCGCAGCACCTTCAGCAGGAGCGCTTCGCCGTGATGCGCAGTCATTTCACGCGTCCTCGCATCCCCGGCGGGCCAGTTCACGACGCCGGGACCGATCATCGTGCTCTCCGCATCAGCTCGGCCAGGCACCGCTGCTGCGTGCACTGCGCGGCGGCGAATGCGTCAACAGCCCGTTGCCAGGCTTCCGGCGGCTGTTCCTGGCTGAGCTTGAACATGGAGTCCACTCCTTCAACGACAAGGCGGAAAGCGCCGACGCCTGGAAGCAATTGCCGGAAGTAGTCGAGTGAGGAGGACATATCCCAGCCGGTTCCGTGAGACCTTTCATAGGCCGCGACGGTCTGTTTCACGACGTTCAGCGTTTCCTCGCGGTCGCGTATGACCGAGAGCGATCCCTGGATGTGCACCGCGGTGAAATTCCAGGTGGGAGCGGCCGGACTGACCTGGTACACGGTAGGCGACACGTAGCTGTTAGGTCCATGGAAGATCAGCAGCGCCGGGCCGCCGTGCTGGATGCGGGCCCAGTGCGGGTTGAGCCGATTCATGTGGCCGATGATCGAGGAGCCGACCCGGCCAGCCCTATCAGGCTCGCCTTCGGGAATCGTCGGCACATGCGTGGCCGCCGGGCAGGCTCCCGGCACGCTGGTTGCGAGGATCGCCAGCGGGTTACCTGTGATGAGGTCCGTAATCCAGGCCGGGTCCAGCGGGTGGTACTCCTTCGGGACGAACATCATCACCGGACCCCGATGTTGAGGTCTTCGACTGGCAGGTCAGTCGGCGTGGCTCCGGCGGGAAGGTAGCGGCGGACTGACGCAAGGATCTCGCCGGCCCGCACGGCCACATTGGACAGCAGCGACGACGAAATGCCATGGCTGTGTTCTGTGCTGCCCTGCAGGTAGATGCCGCAGGTAGCGTCAGGGACGGTGCTGACGCGGTAGTCTCGCCGCACCAGCAGCTCACCAGCCGGATCCCGCTGGCATAGCTCTGCCGCGTCACCGAGGATTTCCGTCGGATCAACCGGGGCATAGCCAGTGGCGTAGATAGCGTAATCGGCAATCAGGGTGCTTGACGTTCCCGATGCGAGGTTGCGAACGGTCAGCCGCAGCTTGTCACCAGCGGGCGCCTGATGCGCCACGGCGGACATGTTGTGCAGGTGTAACCGCTGGCGTCCGGCGACTCGCTCGCGGTACATCCGGCCATACAGGTCGCTGATCAGGTCGGAGTCCACGACCGAGTAGTTCGTGTTCCTGTGATAGTTCAAGAGTTGCTGTTTGACATCGGCAGGAGCGGAGTAATAGTCGTCGACCGCCATCGGATCGAACACGCGGTTGGCGAAAGCCGTGTCGTCGGCGATGCTGTAGCCATACCGGGTGAACACCGCATGCACCTCGGCATTCTCGAACCTGCGGTGAAGATAGCGGACGACCTCCGCAGCGCTTTGGCCGGCACCGACGACCGCGAACCGGTATATCCGCTCGGCCGCCACTCCGGCCATCCTGGGCAGTAGCTCCGCACTGTGCCAGGTCCGTTCGGTCGGCGTGACGCCCGTCGGCAGGACGGGCCGCAGGCCCACAGCCACCACCACGTTGCGCGCGCATCGGGTGAGCGGACGAGTGTCGCCATTGGCCGCCCTGGCGGCCATGACCTCAATACATGCGACACCCCTGCCGCGGCGCACCGGCCGCATGTTGACGACGCGCGCCGAGTACTCCACCAGCCCGGCGAAATGACTGGCCGCCCATTCCAGGTAGTCATGGAACTCGATGCGGCTTGGGAAGAAAGACTTCTGGTTTATGAAGTCGGCCAGCCTGTCCCTGGCAGCCAGGTACGCGAGAAAACTGTATTGGCTGGTCGGGTTGCGGGTGGTCGCCAGGTCCTTGAGAAAGCTGATCTGCATCATCGAGTCATCGAGAAGCATGCCGCCATGCCATCCGAACCGCTCTTTCTGCTCCAGGAAAGTGGTAGCGATCCTGGCGTTCTCACCCAGGCTCTTGTGCGATTCACATTGCTCGGCGATAGCGACGGCCAGAGCCAGGTTGGACGGACCGAACCCGACCCCAAGCAGGTCATATACGAGAGGAGGGTGGGTACCACGGTGACCGTTCTCACTCACCTTGTCTCACTCACCTTGCCGCGCCCCACTCGTCTAGTATCTTGTGCTGTTCGTCCGCTGTAAGGATTGGAACCTCCGATAGCCTCATTGCCGGTTCGGCTGCGACCGCAGAAAGGAAACTCTCGTAGTGATGGGCGAAAGCCTCCACGGTGGAGGATTCGAACAAGTCTGTGGCAAAGAGCAGGCGTCCGGACAACCCGCCCGGCAACTCGTCGGCCAGATGGAACTCCAGGTCGAAGCGCGTGCGTGTCAGCTGAGTGTCGAATTTGGTGACCACCAGTCCCGGCAATGACGGGCCCATGGGCGTCGCTTGCGTATGGGTGACGAGGTCGAACCAAACCTGGAAGAGCGGATTGTGCCCGAGATCACGTGGCGGGGCAGCAAGCCGTACAATCTCGTCGAACGGCACTTCTTGGTTTGTGTGCGCCGCCAGGAGTGCGTCCCGTGCCTGGGACACCATTGTGCTGAATGGCGGGTCACTGCCGTCCGGCCGGGAGGCGGTTATGGGAAGCGACCGGGTGAAAAAACCGATGAGGGTTTCGAATTCAGCGCGGAGCCGCCCATTGGCAGGGCATCCGACGACGACGGTATCGGCGGCCGGATTGTACCGGAACAACAGTCCCTGCAAGCTGGCGAGAGCTATTGCGAACATAGTGGTGCGCTGTCGCCGTGCCAGTTCGCGCAGACTGCTGGCCCGGTCCGCCGATACCCGGATCTGCACGCTGCCGGCCCGGTATGACGGCTGTTTCTGGCGTGCGCGGTCAAACGGCAGGTCCATTGCCACAGGCACACCGCGGAGGCGCTGCCGCCAATAGTCGAGCGAGCGTTGTCCGCGGTCGTGGTCGGCCTCGCGCTGCTGCCATAGCGCATAATCATCGTACTGCGCCGACAGCGGCGATAGCGCCGGTGCACTGCTGGCCAGGAACGCGGCATATGCGGCACTGACCTCAGCTTCCCAGATATTGAGCGAATCCCGGTCGAAGGCAATGTGGTGCACAACGAACCCAAGCACGTGGTCTGCGGCCCCAAGCCGGGCGAGCCACGCGCGAAATAACGGGCCTTCAGCCAGCACAATTCGCGTGTCCGCGCAGGCCCTGCCAAACTCACGTGCCGCAGCCACAGGATCGGGGTCACCGGAGAAATCGCGCACAGAAAGCACGTCGTCCGGCGGCGGGCCGACGAGCTGATACGGTTCACCGGCGCACGTTACGACTTTCGCGCGCAGGACTTGATGCCTGACCGTCACGTATCGCAGCGCCGAGCGGAGCGCATCGACGTCCAGTTCGCCTCGCAGCCGGTACGCACCGTGCACGTTGTAGGCAAGGATCCCCGGACTCGCCTGGTCGATGAACCATAGCCGCCGCTGGTCCTGGGACAGCGGGAACTGCTCACCGGGCAAGGCGCCAGACCGTGGCAGGGGCCTTGCGCCGCTAAGCCCGGACAGTCGGAGGGCCAAGAGTCGTTCACCCTCCGGCGAGAGCTGGCCAGAGACTTCCGACACACCACCCACCGTCCTCGCGCTGAGTGATCACCACGGAGTCGAAAGGTTACCCACGGCCTCAAGCGAGCTGCAATGGAACGGAAGTTCCACAAGTCGACACCTGGACCGGCAGTCGGTTAGCGTGCCGACCGGGTCGCATGGCTGCAGGCAGCGACTGCCGGGTCCGCCGAGCACGGAGGAGCACATGGCAGAGGCAGCGGAACCTGAGATCCAGGCCTCGGATAGGTACCAGGTCGTGGTCAATCACGAGGAGCAGTACTCCATATGGCCGCTTGACCGGCAGATTCCCGCAGGCTGGCGGTCAGTGGGACGCACCGGTTCCAAGGACGAATGCCTTGGTCACATCGAGGCCGTGTGGACCGACATCGCTCCGCTGAGCGTGCGCCAGGCGATGCGGGAAAGGGGGCGCTGACGAGAGTGGCATCGACTGCGCATGTCCCGCCAGCGGGACACCGAGCCAGACTTCACACCGTCAGCCCGCGGGGTTGCGTTCTGACTTGGCTGCGCGAAGCTTCCGACCTTTATGCAGACCAGCCCGCCGTGCGCGGTGATGGCTGGCTTCTGCGCTATCGGGAGCTCGATGGCAGAGTCCGGGAGTTCGCGGCCGCCCTGCTGGACCGCGATGCCCGCCGCGGCGACCTGATCGCGCTGAGCGCAGGACGCTCGGCCGACCTGCTGGCGGCCGCGCTGGCCGTCCTGAGGATCGGCGCGGTGGTTTGCCCGGTCGACCTTCGCCAGGCCCCGGAGCGGACACAGCGGCTGCTCGCCGGGCTCCGGCCGCGCATGATCCTCGCCGACGAGAGCGAGCTGGCCACCGCGGCTGGCGCCGTCTCGCTTTCAGCCCTTTCCCGCCATGCGGCCGCCGATCAAGAAGCGGTTGACGGGTCTGCTGGCACGGTTCCCGGAGCGCAGGATCTCGCCTATATCGAACACACGTCAGGCTCAACCGGCCGGCCCAAGGCCGTGGCAGTGCCGCATGGGGCATTAGCCAACGTCATAGCCTGGACACAGCACCGGTACCCGATTGGCGTCGGCGACACCTTGCTCCATGCTGGTTCGCTGACCTATGACATTTGCTTCTGGGACATCTTGGCCCCGCTTTGCTTCGGCGCGGCGATAGCGCTTGCGCCAGATGGCATGGAGGCGGAGCCTGCGGCACTGGCTAAGTTCATTTCCGACTCACAGGTCACCGTGCTGCATTTCACGCCATCGCTGCTGGCCGAGTTCCTGGACGCCGCCGACATGGCACACCTAACCAACGTACGTTACGCCTTTTGCGGAGGGGAGCGGCTGCACTGCGATCTTGCCCGACGGATGTTGGGTTCAGTTCCGGCCCGGCTGTTCAATCGCTACGGGCCGACAGAAACGTGCATCTACGTGACCGATCACGAGGTGACTGATCAATACCTGGCATCGGAGTCCGTTCCGATCGGCCAGCCAATCTGGGGCATCACTGCGCGTGTTCTCGATGCGCAGGGGCTCCAAGTCGCCGACGGCGAGCCAGGCGTCCTGCACATCGGCGGGACCGGTCTCGCCTGGGGATATCTGGACATGAGCGCGCGAACCGCGGCGGCGTTCATTCCTGATCCCTGGTCGGACGTTCCTGGTGCGCGCCTGTACCGGACCGGGGACATAGTGCGGCGCAGGACTGACGGCCTGTTCGAGTTTCTTCGCCGTGTCGATGACCAGGTAAAGATCCGCGGGGTCAGGGTGGAGCTAGCCGAGGTCGAGAACGCGCTCCTGCGCCATCCGGCCGTCTCCGCCGCCGCGCTCACCATCACGGCTGACCAAGGGCAGCCGGTGCTCGTGGCACACCTGGTAGCCGCTGCGGCCAGCGACGACGACATCAGGTCCTTCCTGGCTGATCAGCTACCGCAAGCTGCCATTCCCGCCTATTACATTCGGCGTCGCAGCCTCCCGAAACTGCCAAGCGGAAAGACCGACCGTGCCAGATTGCACGGCGTCGGGCTGCCTGGCAGGCAGGCAGGCGCAACGTCAGCGGCGCCACCGCTGACCGAGACAGAACGACGGATTGCTGAAATCTGGTCGGAGGTACTCAAAGCTGAGCCAGTCGGCCGGTCAGATCATTTCTTCCAGCTCGGGGGCCAATCACTGCTGGCAATGCGGATGATAGCGCGGGTGCGGCGGCAGTTTGGCATAAGAGTATCCGCCAGGGCGATTTTTGACGCACCAACCGTCGATGTTTTCAGTGCCTTCATCGACACAATGCTCACGGCACAAGGTCCCTCCTCTGGCGAGGCCTCGGAATCCGAGGTTATTCCTCCGCCTGCTCGGCATGCGTGAGGAAGCGCTCACATCAGCCCGGGGATTCAATGGCGGTTGTCAGCTTGCTTCAGCCTCCAACCAGGCAGCTCACAGACCCGACAACTAACACATTGATGCGAAGGCTCGCTGCTCGGCCTTCACCGGGGTTTAAGGGATCGGCTGCGTTCTGCGAACGCGAGAAAGCCGCGAGAGGAGAGAGAACTTGCCCTCCTCGCAAGAATATCCGCCGCCACTGCGAATGGTCAAACTACAGGACAAAGCTAATTCAAAGGAACTGGAAGAGCGCGGCAGCTGCGAGCAAGTGCTGGTCACGCCGGTTGGGCTCCGCTTTCCTCCCACAATGAGCTTCGCCGACTGGGAGCGCGCCGGCCGACGGCTGGCGACCATTAGTAATTCATTCATGTGGTGCCTGGGCGACTGGGTGGCATATGGCCTAGAGAAATATACCGACCGCTACTATCATGCCATCCAGACAGTTGGCCTCGACTATAAGACGCTACGGAACTACACCTGGGTGGCAAGACGTTTCAAATGGTCCCGCCGTCGCGCCGACCTGAGCTTTCAGCATCATGCTGAGGTGGCGGCCCTGCCACCCGATGAGCAAGATCAATGGTTAGAGCGCGCCGCCCACCACCAATGGTCACGTAATCAGCTCCGAGAAAACCTGCGGGCGGCGCGGCGGCAGCCCTCCGGCGAAGAAACGCCGAACTTTTGCTCGGTCCCGCAGCTAGCGGCCATACGGCCTGAGCAGCTTGAGGCGTGGCGCAACGCCGCTGAGCACTCAGGCATGAGCCTGCAAGATTGGATGATCCATGTCCTGGACGATGCGGCACACCAAGAGGCATAGGCGCACCAGGAAACTCGCAAGAATGCGCGGCAACGGGTCCCTGGCTCAGCGCCCTGCCGCGGCGCGCCCTGCTGATCCAGATCGGGCAATTGCCAAGGGAGGCCGGCGTGAATCCCCGCTGGCAGGCTGAGCAAGACGTGATGCCGCGGCTGGCCGGGCCACTGCCCAGGCGGCTGCGGCCTATCCTGGCCGAACTGATCTCAGGTGTCCCCGACATGACGGCAAGCCGCCGTCTGAATATTTCCACGCGCACCTACAGCAGGCGCGTGGCCGAACTGCTCGACTACCTCGGAGTCGCCACCCGCTTCCAGGCCGGCGTCGAGATCGTCCGGCGCGGCTGGGCGCTGGCACCCCCTGGCGCCAAGCCGCAGCGCGCTGGCGGCGGTATGGCGGCGCACCGGCGGTCGCTCTAGCTCGACGCCGGGGCAGCGCCCTGCGCCCTGAGGACCTGGGTCAGGCTCCTGATCGTGGGGTGGCCGAACAGCTTCGCAACCGGCACCTCGATGCCGAACTCCCGCGTAATGCCGGCCAGGAGTGAAACGGCGGTCAGCGAACTGCCGCCCAGCTCGAAGAAATCAGCGTCAGGGTCGATCTGCGGGTCACCGATGACCTCAGCCCAGAGGGCAGTCATCCGTTCCTCGAAGTTGCCGCCGGCCGCCGTCACGCCCGGTGGCCCGCCGTTCGACGCGAGGGCTGGCTCGTCCGCAGGGCGCGGTGACGCCGGCTCACCGCTCTGCCCGTGCTCGACCAGCACCTGGCCGGGATGCCTGGACCGCAGGAGCGTGCAGAGCGTCCTGACGGCATGGCGCGGCTCGATGCGCTGCTCTTCCCCATGGTGCCCGTACCCAGCAGGCGTCCTGATCGTAAGAGCGGGCACGCCGGTGCCGCGCAGCCCAAGCGCATACGCGTCCTGGAAGGCAGCGGCGGCCGCCTGGCCGGCATCGCCCGGCTCGCCATCCGTGGCCGCCCCGCCGGAGAAACAGACGAAGAAGTCCAGCGGCGGGCGCCCCGCCAGCGCCTGCGCCAGCGCCAGCGTGCCGTGCACCTTGGCGGCGAGAATCTCCCGCACGCCGCGAGCCAGCGCCTTCCCCGCCTGCGGTGCGGTCTGCCACGCCAGGACGCCGTCGCCGCCATTCCCGGCCATGTGCACCACCCCATGCAGCGGGCCGAATGCGATCGTTGCCTCATCGAGCGCCCGTCGCAGCGCCCGCCGGTCAGCGACATCGCATGCGATGACAAGGACTCGGGCGCCAAATGCCTCCATCTCGGCGATCTGGTCACGCAGCCGGGCGGAGCGGTCGTCGGTGGCCTCGGCCGGCAGACCCCGGCGGCTGAGCAGGGCGAGCTGCGGCTGCATGCCGGTATCGGCCAGGCCCCGTGCCACCGCCATGCCGAACCCGCCAAGACCGCCGGTCAGGAGGTAGGCACCACGACGGCGGATCACTCTGGCTGGTTCCGCGCCCGGCTGGCTCGCCTCGAACGGGGCATGACACGGCGTCCAGCGCCGCGAGCCACGTATCGCCACGACCGCGTGCTGCTGCCACTGGGTGATCTCGGCGGCGAGCTCCGCCTCATCCGGCGCGGTGATGTCAATGAGCCTGCAGGCGAGGTGCGGGGCATCCCTGATCACTGACCGCGCGAACCCGTGCAGGGCGGCCTTGGCCGGATTGACGGGCTCGGCACCAGTCACGTCGGCCGATCCGGATGTGATCACAAGTACCGCGGGCTGGTGCCCGCCAGCCGCGTGCTGCGCCCCCGCTTGCAGCAGCGCCAGCAGGCTGTACAGCGACTGGCCGAGCTGAGCGTCGACGTTGGCGAGCGTCACCGGCTCGGCAGGGGCCGCGGCAAGTGCGTGCACCAGCAGCGGAGGCCGAATGCCCTGTTCAGCGATGGCCGCCAGCACACGGGAAAGATCAGCGGCGTTGCCTGGCCGGACCGTGAAGCCGCCCGCCGCCTGGCCGTACCGCGGGCCAGGCTGCACGATGACCGGCCGCAGCCCGGCTCGCTGGACGGAGACGACGACAGGCAAGCAGGCCGCTGGGTCCGCCGGTGCGAGCAGCAGGCAATCGGCCTCCGGCGGCGGCTGACCGTGGGGTGCCGGTGGCTCTTCCCGCCAGCACACGATACTGAACTGGCCGGCCACCGACGGCGTCCGGGCAGAGGGCCCGGACACCGGGGCGGGATCGTGCGGTGGGCCAGCCGCGCTGCGCAGCTCAGCCCAGCAGCGGCTGCGTTGGTACTGGTAACCCGGCAGCGGCACCCGCCGTACGGTCTCGCAACCGCGTACCGCCTGCCAGTGCAGATCGTGGCCGTCCGCCCAAACCCGGCCAGCGGCGCGCAGCGCCTGGCTGAGCTCATCATCGACGTCACCGGTCGCGTACGGCAGCACCGGCACGAACGCACTCGATCCGCCCGCCGGATGGGATCGCGCGATAACGCTCAGCGCATCGCCAGGGCCGACTTCAAGCACGATCCGCCCGCTGCCAGCCAGCAGCGCGTCGAGCGCGCGGTCGAACCGGACGGGTGCGGCGACCTGGGTCGCCCAATACCCGTGGCTCGATGCCTCGCCGCCCGTCACGGCCCGGCCTTGAGTCGCCAGGTAGAGAGGGATCGATGGCGACCCGCAGTGCACGCCGTCCAGGGCACTCTCCAGCTCGGTGCTGGCGGTGGCCATCAGTGGGCTGTGGAATGCCCCCGAGGTCCTGAGCCTGCGGCACCGGATCCGCTGGCCGGCCAGCACCCGCTGGAAAGCTTCGATTCCGGAGACCGGCCCGGCCACCACCGTCTGGTTGGGGCCGTTGACCACGGCAACGGACAGCTCAGGCGGCAGGCGGGTTTCCAGGTCTTCCGCCGGGAGCTCGATGGCGAGCATGCCGCCGGCCGGAGCGCAGCCCATTGCGGCTGCCCTGGCCCGCACGAGCGCCACCGCATCCGGCAGCGCAAAGACGCCGGCGACGGCTGCCGCCGTGAGCTCCCCGAGGCTGTGGCCGAGCAGCGCGCCTGGCTGGATCCCCCACGCGGACAGCATCCGGGCCAGCGCGTACTCGACGGAGAACAGCAGCGGCTGAGCCACGCGGGTGTCAGCGATCCGGTCGTCCGCCCCGTTCAGCCAGTCCGCCCGCAGCGCCGTGCCGTGCGCTTCGAACAACCCGAACACCTCGTCCAGCGCTTCGCGGAACACCGGGTCGGCCCGGCAGAGCCCGCCACCCATGCCAGTCCGCTGCGAGCCCTGGCCAGGAAACATGAACGCGATCTCGCGGCAGTCCGCACTGCCCTCGATGACATCCAGGCCGCTGCCGAGCGCCGCCGCCGACTCCCGCGCTGATGCGGCCACGAGAGCCCGGCGGATTGAATATGCCCTGCGCCCGTCCTGAAGGGTGCTGACTGCGGGCGCGAACAGCTCGTCGCGCTGCGATTTGAGATGCAGGCGCAGCCTGTCGCGGTACGCCCGCTCCGCCTGATCGGACTTGGCTGACCAGACCACGATCCGGGGCCTGCTCTCGGCCAGCGGCAGCGGCTGCCGCGGGCCCTCTTCCACGATCACGTGAGCGTTGGTGCCGCCGATGCCGAACGCGCTGACTCCGGCACAGCGTGACCCTCCGGCCGTCCTCGGCCACGGCCGGAGCTCGCCGGCCACCCGGAATGGCGTCTGCCCGAGCTGGAGCTTGGGGTTGGGCTCGGTGAAGTTAACGGTGGCCGGGATCTGCGCATGGCGGAGCGAGAGAACGACCTTGATCAAGGAGACGACTCCCGCCGCGTGCCCGAGGTGCCCGATGTTGCCCTTGACGGACCCAATCAGGCAGGGCTCGGCCGTCCCGCGAGGTTGAAGCGCCCGGTATGCGCGGTCCAGGGCGGCTATCTCGATCGGGTCGCCAAGCTGCGTGGCCGTTGCGTGGCACTCGATATAGGAGACGTCAGCTGGCGATACGTCGGCCATCGTCATCGCCTCGGTGAGCATGAGCGCTTGCCCGGTGATCGACGGCGCGCTGAAGCCTGCCTTGTCTGACCCGTCGTTGTTGATCGCGCTGCCCCGGATGACGGCCAGCACCGTGTCGTGGTCGGCGAGCGCATCCGCCAGCCGCTTGAGCACAACCACGCCGACGCCGGTGCCGAACACCGTTCCGCTGGCCCGCAGGTCGAACGGCCGCACGTGGCCGTCACGGGACATCGGGTCGCCCTCGCGCCACAGGTACCCGTGCCCAAGGGGCAGCTCGACCTCGGACCCGCCAGCGACGGCGCTGTCGCACTCGCCGTTGCGCAGCGCTTGGCACGCGAGGTGCACGGCAACAAGCGAGCTCGAACACGCGGTGGCGAGCGTGATCGCCGGGCCGCGCAAGCCGAGCTTGTAGGAAACCGTGCTGGCTAGGTAGTCGGTGTAATTGAGCACGCTGAACGCGAAGCCGGCCGTGCCTGAAGCGTCTTCGGCGCAACCGAGGTGGAGATCCATGTAGCGATTCGTGCCGGTTGTGCCGTAGACACCGACGCTGCCAGGGCAGGAGTACGGGTCATAACCGGCGTTCTCCAGCGCCGCATGCGCCGTCTCAAGGAACATCCGGATCTGCGGATCACAGGTCCGCGCGTCCTTGGGCGTGTACCCGAAGAACTGGGCATCGAAATTCTCGACGTCAGGCGCGCACGCGACGGCCCTGACATAAGCGGGGTCCGCCAGCAGCCACGCTGGCACGCCGGCGGCCAGCAGCTCCGCGTCGCTGGGGAACACGATGGACTCCACGCCGTCACGCAGATTCAGCCAGAGCTGGTCTGGATTGTCAGCACCAGGGAACCGCCCAGCGAGGCCGACGATCGCGACTTGATGGGTCTCGCTCATGACAGTTCTTTCCGCAGGAGCTGTTGCCGGACAACCCGTCGGCGCTCGGAGTCCGGGTAGCTCTGGGCGGGCCTTGGCGGCGTGGCGGGGCCGGGCGGGCGGGCAGGCTCCTGCCCGTCCAGGTGCGCTGCGAGCGCACGCACCGTCGGGTGCTCGAACAGCGCGAGGGCCGGTATGCGCAGGCTGAGTTCCTGCTCAAGCCGCTGCTGCACCCAGATCATGAGCATCGAGCTGCCGCCCGCGTCGAAGAAGCTGACGTCGGCGCCGATATGGTACCGGCCAAGCGCCCGGCACCAGATATCCGCGATCGCCTTCTCCCGAGCGCTGCCTGGCCGCGGGCCGTCCTCGCCCGCCTGAGCGGGCGCCCAGCGCGGCAGGGCAGCACGGTCGAGCTTCCCGTTGGGGGTCAGCGGCAGCCTGTCGAGCAGCACCACTCCGGCCGGCAGCAGGTAGGGCGGCAGCACGGCCCACAGATCGGCCCTCAGCCGTTCCACGGACGGCGAGCAGCCATCGGCCGGCACCAGGTAGGTGACAGGGCGGAGCCGGCCGTCGGCGAACGACCGGAGCGCTGTCAGGCAGTCGCGCACATACGGAAGCTGCCGGACCTGGCCGTCAAGCGCGGACAGGTCGGCGCGGAATCCGTCGATCTTGACCTGATTATCCGCTCGCCCCACGAGCTCGATCCGGCCATCTGGCAGCGCGCGGCCGAGATCACCGGTGTCGTACTCCTCCCCCAGCCCCTCAGCCAGATAACGGGTTCGGACGATGACGCGCCCAAGCTCACCTACCGCAGCCTCGCGCCGCCTGGTGGTCACGACGCTGAGCCGCACGCCTTCGATGGGCCTGCCCACGCAGACCCGGGCGCCTGGCGGCCCGGTCGGCTCACCTGGCCTGATCACCTCCCAGCTCATGACCTGAGGCGTCTCCGTGGTGCCGTAGGCGTTCACCACGGTCGCGTCCGGGGCCAGCTCGCGCAGCATGGCGACGTCCCCGCTGAACAGCATGTCGCCCCCCGACATGGCCAGCCGCAGACTTGTCAGCGCGGGCCCCCGCCCGCCATCCAGCAGCCTGATCATCGGCGGGGTCAGGTGAGCGACGGTCACTTCCTCCGCCGCCAGCCACTCCCGCAGCTCGCTGGGCGAGTGGATCAGGCCGGGGGGCGGCACGCATATGGTGGCCCCGGTCGCCAGCGGCGCGAACACGTCCCGCAGCAACGGGTCATGCGACAGCCCGGACAGCATCGCGAAGCGGTCGCCGGGCGCCAGCCCGAAGCTGGCGGCATAGTGCTCGATGAAGTGCGCAACGGGCGGCTGGCCGCCGCGCACCGCCTTGGGCGCCCCGGTGCTGCCAGACGTGAACACGACGTAGCCAGCGCCACGTGCGGGCGTCCCCGCGAGGACCACGCCATCGTCATCACCAGGCTGGCTGACCAGCTCGGGTGCGAGGGGCACGGCCTGACCGATCTCACCGGGCAGCGCGCCTGCCGCGTGGGCATGCAGCAGCATGGCGGGGCTGGCCACCGCGAGCTGCCGTGCCAGCCAGCCAGCCGGATAGGCGGGATCGAGTATGCAGAAGGCGGCACCGACGTCGAGTATGCCGAGCAGCGCCGCAACGAGGGCGGCACTGCGCGGCACGTAGACGGCCACCAGGTCTGTGTCGCCGATGCCGCGGGCGGATAGCTGGCCGGATATCGCCGCGGCCCACGCGCCCAGCCGCCGGTAGCTGAGATCACCGGCCGGGGAGCGCACCGCGGTGGCGTGTGGCCGCTCCCGCACCTGCCGCGCGACCAGGGCGGGCAGCGACGGGTGATGGCCGCGTGCGGGCAGCGCGGACGGTGCCGCCAGCTTCATCAGCGGGCAGTCGCTGACCGGCCGCTCCGGATCGTCGGCAAGCTGCCGCAGCAGGGCCAGATACTGATCGAGCAGGGTGGGCATGTGCGACTCGTCGCAGCGGGCCGCATCGTAGACGAGATCGATCCGCAGGTCGTCGGGCAGTTCGGTGATGTAAATGTTCAGGTCGAAGATCGCACCGACGACGGGTGCGTCCAGCGTCTCCGTGTCAAGACCCGTCATGAGCGGCGCGGGATCTGGGCCGCCGAGGAAGTTGAACCACGTCTGGAACAGCGCGGCGGCCCCGCTGCGGCCAAGCTCTTTCAGCACCACGTCGAACGGGACGTCCTGGTTGGCGACCGCATGCACGACCGCCTCCCTGGTCAGCATGATCAGGTCGTGGAAGGTCGGTTCGGCGGGTAATTGGAGCCGCAGCGCCACCGTGTTGACGAAGAAGCCGGCCAGCCGCTCCGTGCCAGGAATGCTCCGGTCGCCCAACGGCACCCCGATCACCAGGTCGAGCTGCCCGGACCAGCGCTGCAGCAACCCGGCGAACGCGGCGAGCAGGGTCACGAACAACGTCGCGCGGAACTCGCGTGCCAGATCCGCGACCGCCGAGGCGAGGTCAAGGCCGAGCATGGCCCGGCAGCGTCCCAGGCCCCTGCTTTCCGCCGCAGGGGCTGGCAGGATGCGCTCGTCCTTGACGGTCCCCAGCCGCGACACCCAGCTCGCGAGCTGGGCAGCGAAGTCCCCGCGCCTGAGCTTGGCTTCCTGCCAGGCGGCCACGCCAATGAAGCTGACCGCTGGCACGGGCAGGTCAGGCTCAACGCCGGTCACCTGTGCCGAATACAGCTCCCCGAGTTCGGTGAGCAGGATGCCAAGTGTCCGCCCGTCGGAGACGAGGTGATGCATGCTGAGCACCAGATGGTGCTCCTGCCCGGGCAGGTGGAGCAGCGCCCCGCGCAGCAAGGGTGGCTGGCGCAGGTCAAAAGGCCGCCGCGCGAACTCCTTCGTGAAGGCTCTGGCGGCTGCATCACCGGGCATCACCAGCTCAGTGACAGCTACCTCGCCGCATTCGGCCACCCGCTGCAGCGGAATGCCGTCAACGGGGGTGAATTCAGTACGCAGTGCCGGGTGCCTGGCGACCAGCATGTTCAGGGTTTCGCGAAGCGCGTGGACGTCAAGCGATCCCGTCATCCTGACGACCGCAGGAATGTTGTAGGCGACGAGCTGATCCGATAGCTGGTGTAGCACCCACAGCCGGTTCTGGCCGGGCAGCAGCGGGCCTTCTGCACGTCCGGGATCGGCGGGGATCAGTTCGGCGGTGGACGCCCTGGCAACTATCGGGGCCAGTCCGGCGACCGTCGGGTGTTCATAGATCGCACCAGGCGGCAGGTAGAGGCCGAACTCGGCCCGTATCTGCATGGTGACCTGCGCGGCAAGCAGGGATGTGCCGCCAAGTTCGAAGAAGTCCTGGTCGGTACGGCTGACGGGGCGGGCGAGTGCCTGCGACCAGATGCGCTGCAGCGCCGCCTCGGTCGGCTGCGGCTGGCCGGCCGGCCCCGGTCGGCCAGCCGGCATCGGCTGCCCGCCCGGCTCCTCCGGTGGCAGCTCTGCCGGCAGTTGCGAGAGATCGGCTTTCCCGTTCTGGTTCACCGGGATCTTGTCAACCGCGATGATGACGGCGGGCACCATCGCGGCGGGCAGATGGCTGGCAGCGAAGCGCCGCAGCGCGCTCACGCTGGCCCGCCGTCCTCGCGGCGCCGGAACGACGTAGGCGAAGAGTTCAGCTCTCCCGCCGCGTTCACGTTCGGTAACGGCCGCCTGGGTCACGGCGGGATGCGAGACCAGGGTGGCCTCGATCTCCAGCGGGTCGACGCGGGTTCCGCGTACTCTCAGCTGCCCGTCGGCCCGGCCAAGGACCAGCAACTCGCCGGCTGGCAGCCGCCTGCCGAGATCACCAGTGCGATAGAGCCTCTCCCCCGCCTCGCCATCCGGCACGGGGACGAACCGCCCCGCGGTCCCGGCCGGGTCCCCGAGGTACCCACGGGCAAGCTGCGGGCCGCCGATGTACAGCTCGCCCTCATCCGCCGGTCTCAGGCCGGAGTCGAGCACGTAGATCTTGCTGCCGGCGAACTCGCGGCCGACTGGCACTATGCCGTGGCTCACCGCTTCGTCAAGTTCGTAATAGGAGTTGTCGACAGCCGTCTCGGTGAGTCCGTAGGTGTTGAAGATGCGCAGCGACCGGTTGCCGACCTGGCGTGTCTGGTCGTAGTCGCTTCGCATCCACCGCTCGCCACCGGTTACCAGGCAGCGCAGGAACTCCAGCCGCTGCCCTGTCGAGCGCAGGTAGCTGACCAGGGGCCGCAGCAATGACGGGGTCAGCTCGGCGAAGGCCACCCGGCTTTCGGTCATGAGCGCATAGAGGTCAGGCGGGCTGAGCAGCGTCTCCCGCGGACACGCGACCAGGCAGGAGCCGGTCAGCAGCCCGCGCACCAGATCGGCCGTGCCCACATCGAACCCGAAGCTCGCCGCCTGCAAGATGCTCGTCACCTCGGTGCCCAGCCGGTACACCCGCCGCCAGTCATCCAGGATCGAGACCAGGGAGCGATGGGTGACCCCAACGCGCTTGGGCGTGCCGGTCGATCCGGATGTGTGGATCACGTAGGCCAGGTGATCCGGCCAGTGGCGTGCCAGGCTAATGCCTTGCAGGAGCGGCGGGCGCGGCAGCGGCTCATCGACCGCGAGCGTGGGCACCACCGCCGAGGGCAGGCGGTGCCGCAGGCGGCGCTGGGTCAGCACGGCCACCGGCTGGATGCCGGTGAGGATCGACCGGAGCCGGGCACGTGGGGTTTCGTCGTCCAGGGCGAGGTAAGCAGCCCCCGCCTTCCAGACGCCGAGGGCGCAGGCAGGCAGGTCAGCACCGCGGCCGACCAGGATGGCCACGACCCGTTCTGGAGCGGCCCCGTGGCCGGCCAGCCACCGGGCGATCAACTCCGAGCGTTCGTCGATGTCGCCGAACGTATAGACCTTCCCCCGGTCTAATACCGCAGGGGCCTGGGCGGTGCGACTTGCGATCGGGGTAAAGCGGCCGTCGCATGTGTTCATCGGGGTCAAGCGTGGCCCAGGAACACGCCCAGCGAGGACACCAGGGAGCCAGATTTGGCGACAACTAGTCACCAGCATTGACTCGGCGGCCTGGCCCGATGCGGGCCGCGGTGCTTCGTCATATCCTGGCCGGGCCAGGCGAGGCAGTGCGCCGACCGATGGCAAACTTGTGCGCGTGCCTAATGTGCCGCCAGCTCAGGACCTCGGACGCAGCTCGATCTTGGAGGTCTTGTCATATGAGCTGGACCTGGATCTCACCAGCGGCTCGGACATGTTCTCATCCCGCACCGAGATCCGGTTCCGCCGCAAACGGGCTGGCGCGGCTACCTTCGCCGACCTGCAGGCGGTCCGCATCCGGTGGGCAGTGTTCAACGGAGCCGATCTCGACCTCACCAGCTCCTACGATTCCGGCCGTCTCGAACTGACCAGGCTCGCCGATGAGAACACGCTGATCGTTGAGGCAGACTTCAGCTATACGTCAGCGAGCGCCGGACTGCGCCGGGTGACCGGGCCGGACGGCAGCGCCTGCGTGTACAGCAAGGCCTACCCAGCTGGCGCGCCCCGCATCTACTGTTGCTTCGACGAGGCCGACTTGCGTGCGCCATTCACGGTCTCGGTGCGTGCGCCCGCCGGCTGGTCATGCCTTGCCAACCAGGCAGTGATATCCAGGCCCGCGGACGGTGACGCGGGTTGGTGGAAGTTCGCGGCAACGCTTCCCATCACGCCATGCCTGTCGAGTTTCTGCGCGGGACCGTACTCAGGGCCGACCATGATCTGCGAGCAGTACCAAGGCCCGCCGCTGCCAGTAACGGTCAATGCCCTGCCGCCAACCATCGCCCGTCTGCCGGATGCGGGCAGGTCTGACGTGTTCCAGCAGCCTCTGCGCTACTACGAGAGCGCCCTCGGCACGGCCTACCCGTACGGCAAGTGCGACTTCGTCTTCGTTCCTGATTACCCTGGCCTGGCGTTCGGGGCTCCCGGCCTGGTAACTGTCGGGGACAAGGCGCTGACAAGACACGAGGCCGACAAGACCGGTCTTTATCTGGCAACCGTCATCGCGCATGAGATGGCGCACGCATGGTTCGGCGGACTCGTTGATATATGCCGAAACAGCGACGCGTGGCTCATCGAGCCGATCACGACATATATCAGCCGGAACGCGCTTGAGAAGATCCATTCAGGCGCCGCACCGTGGACGCCAGGTGTGTCACAGGACCTGCCCGACCACGCCTATGCCAGTGACGCCGCCACGGTCAAGCAACTGGAAGACCTGATCGGACGCCAAGCTGTCGTCGACGGCCTGCGCGATCTGCTGCGCCGTCATGCCCACGGCTGCGCAACCAAAGATGACCTTGTCCACTGCTGGTCCCTGGCAAGCGGACGTGACCTTCGCCAATGGGCAACCGATGCGCTCAATCCCACGGCGAAGGACGACGCTGACGAAGCGACGTAAGCCGGTCACCCCTGTATCCCTGGGACTGCTGGCATCAGAGCTTGTGACCGATCGTCTGGCCCTGATCGTGCGGCAAGGCTTCCTGGCGCTCGGGGGAAGGGTGCGGTGGCGTGGCGCGTGACACCGAATCCATCTGCCGCCAGACCGGGAAGAAGAAGGGCGGGAGGGTGGCCATGGCATAGATGACGGCGGCCGAGAGCAGCGCGGTGCGCAGGCCGAGGCTGGACACCGCGGGACCGGCGGCGAGGCTGCCGACCGGTATGCCTGCCCAGGCTGAGGCGTTCAGAGCGCCGAGGACGCGGGCCTGGAGCTGCCGGAGAAACGCGTTCGTATTCCACCGCGCCCAGGATCGGATTGAACCGCCGGCGCCAAGCCCGCCGATAAAGACGATGGCAACGACCGGCGCAAGTGTGCCGAACAGTGCCATCGCCAGGAACCGGGGCGCGCCGGCCAGGAGGAATCCAGCCGCGAAGGTCGATCCGTGGCATGCCGGGATGTTCAGCTTGCCAGCAATCCCGGATGGCCGCTGGGCCCTGGCCACCTATTTCCTCGACGACGACCTCCCACTACTGCACCTCGATGACGCCCGTAACCTTTATGCCCGCGGACTACGGCCCACACAGGTGATCGAACGCAACCGGGCAGCCACCCAGGCGTGGGCGCTGAGTGTCTACGAGGAACGTGACGATCAAGGCATCAGAAAATGGCAGGGCATCAAATGGTGGAGTTACCATCGGCCCCATTGGCGGATTATTGGTTACTGGGGGAACCAGATACCGCACTTGCTCGCGATCGAAGGACTCTCGCTAGCAAGTCCGGCCGTAGCCGATGCCGCAATTTCGCTAAGACGTTACCGCAAATCCTACGCAACGCTCCCAGTACATCGCATACCCCTTCCGCCGACAACCTCGGCCATGCGCGAAGAGATCCTCGAACGACAATATGAACCCTTGCTCAGTGAATCAGGCTCGCCTTGCTGGGTTACGAGTAACTGGTCAGGTGGCTGCTGCCGTGGTGTGACAGGTCTGCGGCGGGATGGACACGCCGGCCGATCTTGATTGCCGGTGGTAATGGATCTACGTCTCGTAGTGTCCGGGTGTGCCTGGTGATCACGGTGATGGCGGCGGTGAGGTGCTTGCCGCGCTGGTGATGTCGCTGCGCGGGGATCTTGCGGTTGCCCTGGATGAGCTGGCCCGGACGCGGGAGCGGATCGCTGAGCTTGAGGAGCGGCTGGCGAGGACGTCGCGGAATTCGAGTAAGCCGCCATCGTCGGACGGGCTGGGCAAGCCGCCGCCGAGGCCGCGGTCGCTGCGGGATAAGAGGGGAAGACTCTGGCGCGGGTAGCGAAGCCGGATCATGAGGTTGTGCACGAGCCGGCCCGGTGCGGCGGGTGCGGCGCAGGCCTGGGCGGGGCGCTGGTGACGGGAGTGGAGCGGCGGCAGTGCCTTGACCTGCCGCCGGCAGCCGTCGAGGTGACTGAGCATCAGCTGGTTGAGCGCGGGTGCGGGTGCGGACACCGCACGAAGGGCGCGGCTCCCGCTGGGGTGGATGCGCCGGTTCAGTACGGGCCGCGGATCGCCGCGATCATCGTGTACCTGTACGCCGGGCAGTTCTTGTCGAAGAAGCGGACCGCTCAGGCGCTGGCCGAGCTGTTCGGCATCCCGCTGTCCTCCGGGACGGTCGCCGCGCTGACCGCGCGGGCCGCCGGGCGGCTGGACGGCTTCCTGGAGGAGATCCGCGCCCGGATAACCGCCGCCGGCGTGGCCGGCTTCGACGAAACCGGGCTGAGGGTCGAAGTCAGGCTGCGCTGGGTGCACTGCGCCCGCACTGGCAAGTACACCCTGCTGTCCTGCCATCCCCGTAGGGGCACGGAGGCGATGGACGAGATGAGGGTCCTGCCGTCCTTCGCCGGCGTCGCTGTTCACGATGCCTGGGCACCGTATGACGCCTACGCCGCCCCCGGTCACCGCTTTGCTGCGCCCATGCCGCCCGCGAGCTACAGGCCGTCGCCGACCTGGCCGGGGACTGCCAGTGGTGCTGGGCCACCCAGGCTGCCGAGGCGCTCGCCGCCATGCAGCGCCTGGTAGCTGACGCTATCGAGCAGCGTCTCGATGCCGTCGAACCAGGCGCGCTGGCGATCCAGGCCCGCGCTTACCGATCCGCCGCCCTGATCGGGATCAAGGAGACGGCGGCCCGGTCCGGGAAGCCGATGAAGAAGCACAACGCCCTGGCCAGGCGGCTGCTCGACCGCCAGGACGACTACCTGAGATTCACCCTGGACTTCCGGGTGCCACCCGATAACAACGGATCTGAGCGCGATATTCGCATGGTCAAGCTCCGGCAGAAAGTGTCGGGATGCCTGCGGACCCTGACCGGCGCCCGGCAGTTCTGCGCGATCCGGAGCTACCTTTCCACCGCGGCCAAGCATAACGTGACGTTCTTCGACGCCCTCGTCATGCTCACTGAAGGCCAGCCATGGATGCCCTCCCCGGCATAACCACTCCTGAGCAACCTCCAGGACCTGACCAGTTACGGTTACGAAGCCCTCGCACGCCGACACGGCACTAACACGACCTTTCGATTCCTGATTCCCGATCGCTGGCCCGCCCTTGCCGTCCAGCTATTATTCGATATCCGAAGACAGAACAGATTATATGAGCGGCAATGCGCTCGGCGCAAGGGGAGCGAATATTCGGCAGAGCCGAATTCGCCCGCTGAAGAATATTACGACACTTACTCTCCGTGACCGATCCCGGTTCCCTTTTAGCCGGCCCAGAAGATCGTTTCTGCCTCGCCCAGGACGTGATTTCGCCGGCGCGGTCCGGCATCCTTGGCTGAGTTCGGGCATTTGACGCGCCCGGGGGCTGGCTTTGCCTTCATGATCGCCGGCTGCCGGACTGCCGTGGTGCGGGTCTGGTGAGGCGCCGGGCGGCTATCTGGCTGGTCTGGCCGGCCGCGGCGGCGGGCGGGCGCCGCGGCGTGATGCCGGGCTGCTGTCACGTCCCGCGGAACGGGCTGCCGGAGAGGCTGCCCGGAGGTGGCCGGGTGCGACCCTGACGGCCGTTGGCGCCGGGCCGTTCTGAGGACCTGGCCTCTGGCCGGGGTTGCCTTTGGTGCTGGACGGCGGGCCGCCGCGGCAGCCACCGGCTCCAGGAAGGTCATGTTCGCCGCTGCCTTCGCCGC